>Ga0208299_1000349_pt1 | contig 43989 bp, 59 predicted proteins | sample 15_taG_FD_184089 | JGI IMG/M metagenome (GOLD analysis project Ga0208299, IMG submission 184089) | Marine viral communities from the Subarctic Pacific Ocean - 15_ETSP_OMZ_AT15312 metaG (SPAdes) (version 2) | ecosystem: Environmental > Aquatic > Marine > Oceanic | place: Pacific Ocean | collected... | reverse complement strand
GTCAGTGCTTTAGGTTTTGTTCCTGTGTACGACCTTAGCACAACCCCCCTGCGTTCCATGTCAGGGGAGAATATAGGAAAAATAAATCTGTTTGCTTCTGGTGCGAACCGTACTCCTGAGGTTCTTTTATGCACCTTAGTAAAGCCTATGAGGTTAAGAAGAAAGGTGTCCTGCTCCCGCGTCAGCCTCAACTGTTCGCCTTTCCAAGGGCGGGTACGGGGTGCAGGTCTACTCTCTGATACATTAGCAGGTAGCCAGCCACTCTCAGCCTTGAACCCTGCCTCATTGCACTTATCGCGGTAGCACTTCCAACCAATACCTAACCCATCCTCATTCTTCCACACGACAAAGGACTTCTCTCTACTTGCACCACCTCCACAGGTAGGGCAGGTAAAGTGGTTCGTCCTATCGCTAGGAGCTAGGTTCAGTGCTACTGCCTCAGCTTCTAGTAATGCGTCTTGTCTAGACATAACCCCATGTATCCTATATTGTTTTCAGGTGAACTGTTCACTCTTTTTCTTTCAAGAGAAAAAGCTGTACAATAACACGTAACAATAACACAGTATTGGACAGCAAAAACATCAGAAAGTTCCAGCTATTCGGCAGGAAAACTGAAATTCTTCGTATCCTCCGGCCATATCAGCAGTCCTATTGGTGTTAGTACCGTCCTGCGTAACACGTTTAGAGTCGGACAAGTAGTTCTTTCCCGGCTCCCAAACTTTAATTGCCCCGACAGGAATTAAACTATTCTTCTGCGGGTTCTTCTTCTGTTGTTGCTCTATCAATCTTAATATTTCCATCATATTCACTCCGAAAATTCGTTGCCAAACTCCTGACTTCATTCGCTATCTGCGTCTCCGTCAGACCCTCCGTCTCTATCCGCTTCATCAAAGACAACACGGACTGTGTTATCCGTTGTGGCATTTTCTCCATTGTTTAGCCCATCCCAATCACTTACCCAAGTACCTGCTGGTACAACTCGTTCATCTATGCGGTCTTGCCTAGCTTGTGCAGCTAACCTGATTATCCTGTCAGACATAGACTCATCCCTAGGTGGAGCGGCTTGTTGCATCTCCTCAGCGTCTCGTTGGCGACCCCGCTCTAAGATTGCCCTTGTATGAGGCATATTGTCGAGTTGGGCTACGCTAAGATTCTGAGTAGAAGTGTTTACCAGCTCCTCAAGTCGCCGCTCCTGCTCTGCCCGTGCGTCTAACACGTCTTGCTCGTCTTGGCTTCGAGTAGCCCGTGGCGAAGTTCTCCTCAAGCCCCTTCGCGTACCTCTCGAGCGTGGTGGCGGTGACTCCTGCTGCTGAGTTGACCTCGTAAACAGTTGCCCTAGCTCTGGACACAGAGTAGCCGCAATCGACTGCTCCGAAATCGAGTCCAAGTGTCCCAACAGCTTTGGTCGAGGCTTCAAGAACATCTTTGGGAACGCTGATGTTTTCTCTTGTAAAGACCCAACCTCCAAGCGAGTTTCTAATACGGTTGTCACCTTTCCATCGGCCATCACTTACTGCCCTCCGTTTCTTTTGAGCATCAATAACTTTGCCATTCATTACATGAACACGATATTCGTCCTTCTTTTTCCTGTACAAGGTGTACAAAGGACACTTAAGTTTCTCTAGCACATCAGGGTCAGCAGGGTCGAGCATGACAATACCACGCCCTTCACCTGCCCGTAACAACTGCCGCCCCACTACAACATAGTTGTTCTTGAGCCACTCAACAACTTTAGCAGCTTCTGTTGTGTAGAGAGGAATGTTAACCCCTGCTTCTTCTAGCAGCCTGAAGGTAGTCAGCTTGTTGCTGGAGTTAGCCACAGCCTGTGGTGTATTAAGCACCCTTGCAGGTGCAAACACAGGTATAGTGGTGTTACCCCAATTGACAATTACGTCAGTTGCCCTCGGCTTATACCTTGAGTTGCTTGTTCTTATCTTTTTTATACCCAACGCTCTTGCGAGTGCTCTAGCCCCACGGCTAGGTCGGGTAGCATACAAAAATAAACGCATTAGTGTATCTCCTTGATTTCTAAAATGTTTAGCCGTCCTTCAGATACTATACCATCAGCACCCATGACCACACTACCTGCACAACCCTCACAGATAGGTTCTAAGCCCGGAGTATGTGCTTCACCTTCCAGCCAGAACAGTCTATCGGCCTCAGGTATAGTTATCTGCTGACGACAGAACCCACATCCATCACGGGTGAGGTCGAGATACTCAGTAACTGGTATTTTCACGGAATACGGGCCAGTTACGAACTCTCCTACGTGTTTAGCCTTCTCCTTTACCTCTTGTTTAGCCACTACTTTCCTATCCTCGGCTACGCCCCACTCTCTGGCTTCCTGATGCACAGTGTATAGCACCTCACGACAGATGATTACAGGTATACGCTCCCCTGTTGCCTCATCTACACGGTACTTCATACCAATAGGCTGCACAGTCCACTCGTTATCCTTTTCCTTGTCATACTTATGGATGATGTGCTTGATGATAAGTGCCTCATGATTCACCAAGTCAGTACCAATACGCCCCAAAACTGACGACCATATAGGTGTCTGACCACTATGGCAATGTAAGTTAATAGAGTTAAGAGGGGTGAACGGGTAGTACTTGTAGCAACTGTAGTCCGTTTCCTGCCTTAGGTACTGCGCAAGAGGTGCAGGAACCTGCTTGTAGTTCTCATACCCTATCTTGTACTTGCCTCGGTTATTAATCGTAGCGGATGAGGAGAACGAGCGCGAACCACCAGATGATTCCCCAGAATACGAGTTTCTCGTGCCATTGTGACGGTTGCCCCAACTTTGGTTCGGGGAATATGCTTGCACTTTTGGGCGTAGGGTAAGTACCTCCTTTGTAGGCTGCTTTTGACCTTTATGGAAGGTGAATAGTTCCCCTACCTCAGGCTGCATTATGTCAGTACACCGATGCATCAGGTTATCCATGAGCAGGGTAAGCATCTGTGCTTCAGAAGCAAAGAAGATAGTATCCTGTTCCAATGACCGTACAAAGTGTAAGGGTCTTTCCCCGTTCCTTGACACCCTTATAGCATCGTCCCTAGAGTCATGCCACACCAGAGCAAACGCCCCATCAATAGCCTCTAAAACCTCCTTGTAAGGCTTCTGACTAAGGTTGTATGTGAGCAGGTGAGAGTCCACAGTGGTCGCTAACTTCTTCTCAAACTTTATGGGCAAGCTGCCTGTTTGTATCGTTCCATTATGCACAAGGGTAATTGCCCCTTCTTGGAACGGGTGTGCTGCAGCAGGAGAGATTCCCCCACGAGTGGCAGCACGATTATGTCCCACAACAGCACGATAGGCCGACACATCTTCCATATAGGCCATATACTCAGGTGTATTAACAAAGGCATACCCATCTGCATCTGTCTTTATGACAGGGGGTGCGTCTGTTGTCGGCTTATGTTCAAGAAAGAACACGCCTGTAGAATCATCCCCTCGGATAGAATCTAGTACTAAGGCCAACTCTGAGTAAGCTCGGCGCACTTGCGCACCTTGCTCCGTCTCGTTGGTGATAAATCCAACTATTCCACACATTGGTTTTGCTCCTTAACCGTTAATATCATTTTCAGGTGGTAACATATTTAAATACTTAGGCTTTCTCTTGCCATACAACCTCTTTTTCTTCGGCTTCCTTTCCTTACTCCTACGCCCGACAACACTTGAGCCTATCTGCCACATAGCACCAGTGTCTGCCTTCCTGACGGGCAAGATACCCCCTAAACGCTCGGCAATAGAGACTACATCAACAGCATCATTGAACGCTTGTAGTTTCTTGCCAGTACGTGTGTTTAGTTCCCTTATGTCAAGGTTGGAGTAGTATTCCCCAAAGACTTTGCGACAGAAAAGCAACGCACCAAGCTCCTCATACTGGGCTATTATCTCCTCTGTCGATTCTGCCTCTAAACCATAATGGGCTATGCTGGTCAATAAGTTCAACCAAACCAATAGCTTAGGCCGTGATAGTGACGGGGCTTGCCTGAACTCCAGAGTGCCAAATGATGCGAGACACTGAGTGTTGAGGCCAGAGTACTTGTTGTTATGTCTGAAGGTGTGACGAAAGTACGCACGAACATCAGTCGTGTCTATCTTCTCGTCCTTAGCCATCATGTCCAACTCTTTAATCCTACCTACATCTACCTTGTCTGCTCGATAAAAAGGTATGCAGTAGATATTCTCCTCTCGCTCTGCCCCTACAAAGGTATAGAGTGCTGGCTCAACAAGTCCGTACACGGCTAGTATCCTCTGCACCTCCCCATAAGTGAGGGGGAGCATATTAAGGTGTACGTGTACACTGGTGCGCCTGTTGGCCGCCCATGCCTTACCTGACTTGCGCTTGATATCATAGAACATATCAATGGCGTCCAATGCTTCCTTGCCCCCAAGTCCTTGTTTGAACCGGAACTCAGCACCCATGTTGCGCAAGGAACCATCCCCTGTGACTTCCCACGGGCTATCATCACGCGCTAATCTGGTAGAGCCACCAGTAACGTCCTCGTACTCTAACTCTAGCCCTATAGCCCAATCAGAGAGAAGTCGTCCCTTGCTCAGGCGTTTAGGCCGCTCAAACAGGTGCTTCCTGCCTTGCTTAACAGCCCTGTTCAGTTGTGCAATTGTGTTTTCCTTCATGCTAATGGTACTCCTAAGGCTTTAGACAGACGTTTTTCGATTGTCCCCTCTTTGAAGCAGGACAGGTAATGGGTTCTGGCATCAATGTCAGCAACGTACTCTCCTCGATAGTACACCAAGAACCGCCCGTTCACGTCATAGTACAGGACAGTGTTGTCATTGACTGCAAGAGACAAGCACTTATCATTGGCTTGCATACGCGCCATAGCCTCATCGCAGGGTAAGTACTCATAGTTCTTTAAGGCAAGCACATAATCAGCATCAGTTGCACTTACGTGGCTCACTCGCTCCCCTGACTCATAAGCCACATCATAATCCCTGATGATTTCCACATGGGCAAACTCAGGGTGGTAGGTTCTGCGCCACTGACGCGCCCCTACCCTGTAGCTGTTGAGGCCAAACTCAAACCCACTACGCTTTATGGAGACACAGCGTATCAGAGGCCACCACAAAGTGAGATTGTTGGCACTTACATTATGAGCAAAAGCCTCTACCTTACCTTCACTATTAAGCCTGTAGCACTGCGCTTCCATGCGCCCACTCTCAGACACTGAGATATTGTGGGCTATGGCATTAGGTGCATTGTCAATAATACACGTACCTCCCCGTATCCACTGTCTCAGGTCACTACCCCTTGCTTCAATACTCATATGCGTAACCCTCTGCCACCAAAGTGATTTATCAGGGAGGAAGCCATTTCCTCGTTCTCTGTGTTGATTGCTGCCTGTACATCTTCCCACGGAGCCTCAGCAATGAGGGTGCGGAAGAAGTCCATGTCGCGCTCTCGCAGCATATACTTCAGGGCAGAGAGTCGCTGCGCAATGTTGCGCGTGTACTCCCGCTCAAATACCCAGAAGTTAGACAGCACACGATACTCAAGACCATAGCTTGTTGGGCGGAACGTCCCTGCTTGCCCATACTTACTGCGTCTACCCCCTTGCTTATCAGCAGACACAGAAGGCAAGCCAATCAGCACATCACAGAGCATAGCCAGAACAAATGGCGGCATCTTATCATCTGTTGTACCTATCATGTCTGTGCCTATGTGTACGTGTCCCCCAGCAAACCGCCACTCCCCCTCTGTTTCACGCAAGTCATTGGGGTTGATAGCCTCACGAGCCTGCCCATGCGTGTAAGCATTAAAGTCAGGTGAGCAGCCAAACACCTTAGCCTCAGGACTATTGAGCTTGCTATAGTTAAACAGAAACTCGTTGCCTCTTACCACATCAAGGTTTGGGTTTTTATCAGCCAAGGCATCACGCACACCCTGTAGACCTGTGTGTATGTTCACCATGAACATATTAAGGTCGCCAGTTGGAGGCACATTGAACTCGGCCATGACATTATCTTCCTGATAAGCAAAGCCTTGCTTCATACCTTTCATGCGCTTAGGTTCTTTCTTAGTCCCCCCTAACAAACCGCATACAGGCACAAGGCTATTTGTACGCCTGTCCGAAACGAATACTTCTGGGTCAGCACCAAATGTAAAAGACATTATCTATTCCTCACGTTGTTGTTACCATTGACCTTTAGTGCCTTCTTTGGCTTGCACTAAAGTATTTTTGTGTGTGCTAATGTACTGTGACTTAGGCACAGACTGCGCAGTGCCACGCCAAGGCACACGCTCAAAGGTGATACAGTACCCATTGCACATATACTCCCCATGTGATGAAGGGAACTTGTGGTGATGCACTACTACATCACAGGTATTGTAACACAACAAGTCAGTCATGTACCCGCGTACAGAGATAGCCTCAGCCCCTGTAGCATTGTTAATCACCGTGCGCTGGAGGTAAGTCATTTCCTCTGCCAGCCTGTCAACCTTCTTTCTATCTCCATCTTGGCAGAAGGCAGCAGCCTGACGCACTGAGCAGGAATGAGCAGCTACAGCATTGGCAAGACACGCCCACGCATACCGCTCAAACTCTTCTGGTGTTGTCACAGACCCTTTAGGCAGGTACTTATCAATATCAAAGTGGTAGTTGGAAGGCGGTTCGGTGTTCCCCCATACAGACTTCTCTTTATTCCACCGCCCCAAAGATACGCGAGGCTCCCACATATGCCACGCCCCACAACAGTTGTCTGCTGGACGACCCTTGAAGCTAATAGAGGCAAACATACGTAGCGAGGTAGACAGGAATGAAGCATACACCACGTCTTGCCTCGACCCCCGCTTAGTGCCAGTAGGGACAGGAACCAGTAGATAAACGTGGTCAGTATCTTTATTTAACATTGATTGTTGCTCCTTCATCTGTGAGGCCACGCATCCATGTGGCTTCTTCATCGGTTGGAAGCCAAACGCCTTCGGAAATAAGCGCAGAACTAAGCCCCGCGCGGGCTTTGAGGGTATCATCCACAACGTACGATTTGGGGAGTACATATACCCACGCATTTTCTTCCATATCATGAACATCTAATTGCTTCCTTGAGTAAAAGTCAGGGTGACCTTCGAGGCAGTCGAGGGATTCGAGGGTTGCAGCATTGACACGGTAAAGCTCACCGTAGATATGGTAAGGCTTGCCCAATGCTTTCGGAGGCTTTTCAATGTCATGTGAACTGACAATAGCAGGGAACCCACCAAGGCTCACCATGTAAAAGTCTTTGGTGAGGTACATTCTACGGACAAACTCAGAATGGCGCAAGTACCCATGATTGGGATGGTCTTTTTTAAGTGTGCCATACACAAAGACCATTGGCTTGTCTTTGTTAGGTTCCTTCTTTTTCTGCTTCTCTTGTGGCATATCGTACGCTCCTTCGTTAGGTATGTGACTACCCATTGTGGGTTAAGAGTTTCTGTTGATGTTGAATACCTGCCATTACTTCTGAGACAGGGGTGGCCTTAATGTGGTACTTTCGTTTAAAAAAACGGGTGGCAGCTTTACACCATCCGACACCTGATATGATGTTGCTAGTATACCCCCACTGTTCCGCGTCCCTGTAGACCGTGTACGTGGCAGGCTTTCTTGTGAGGCCGTAGCGGTCAGACCTCCCTGTCGAGAAGATTTGATACCAGTAGTGGAACAAGTCATTTGAGGACACCTCAGGATTCAGCTTAGGTGGTTTAGGTGTAACGTCCTTGAGAGGAATCTGCAACTCCATAGGCAGAGGTTTCTGGTGCTGCTTGTTGTACCTCTTGTCACGTTGCAGCATGAAAGCTACTATGTTTCTTTTCTGCATAACTCAGTACTCCAATGTAATGTAGCGATAGCCGTAGCGATAGTAGCGACACAACAGACCATGTGACCAGCAGCCCATCATGTACCCATCAAGTTTCACCTGCTCCAGCGCACCATACCGCTCCCTGCGGTTGTGTTGCGTCAGTACAATAGAGGTTTCATCAATGGCCTCAGTGCTGAGAGTTACTGTCAGCTCTTTGGTATTAGGTAAGTGAACCAGCTTCCCCAAATACCTTTTGAGGTCAGCATTAGAGCAGCACGTGACATACCCAACCTGATTCTTTTGCTTGTGCAGCACCCACCCGTGTTCTACAGTAGTACGGTCAATCAGGGTTCTGGTAGGAGCATTGCCAAGAGTGACTGTGGAGTAGCTCTTATGCGTGGTAACACGCTTGTTGAGATACAGTGTACGAGTTCTCATAACTCAATCTTCCTTTGTCTTGCTACACCATTCTCAGTCCAGAAGGGTTCGTGATACCCGTCCATTCTGACAACTGCACATGGGTAGACTGCAGGGTTAGTGGGATGGTCAATGCACTCTAGCTTGGCAGGGTACGTTGGTGGAGGTAGTGGTTCACCTTGACACAACGTAGCAAGGCCAAGCATATACCCTAGCATGAAGCTGACAAAGAACAAACCAATGTTCAAGCCAGCAGCCAACGCTAGTATGTATATGAAATATAAAGGCTTTTTCATGTTATCTCCGGCCTTGTGGTGGTAGTGGTGCTGGTTTATTCGCAAAGGCATCCTCACGCTCTAAGGCAAAGGACTTGCCTGACATAGTGAGAGGCTCACGCACCTGCTTCTTGACGCACACCACCTGAGTCACCACATAACGTGATTTGGGATAAGTGGCATCAGCCGCCTTCTCAGAAGCGAACTCCTCAGCCTCATCGAGAGTTTCAAACGTCTGAAAACTGCTGGAAGTAGCAGTGCTATTAACTAGTGACATTACAATAAACATATTCATTCTATCTCCAAATCAACATCAATTGATGAACGCGGATTGCCCGCACCTGTATGTGGCCTCACCCATGCTGTGATGGGTAAAGAACCATATTCTGCTGAAAGGCTTGCATTGATTCTATCAAGCTGCCTCAGATGTGGCAAGATTGTATTGTTGTCAAGGGCGATGCACATACCTTCACCATTGGTGGAAGCCCTGTGACCATCATCATCATACTTACCCTTGCACTTGCCACAAGAGCATTGCCTGACCTCGCCTATAGCGAGTTTGAATACGTCAAAGCAGGAATCGCACATTAAGAGTTTCATAACACCTTCCCCCACTTGTCAGTGTAGAAGGCAAACCTTGATGTACCCCCTGAGTCAACGAAAACAAATTGTGTGGAGAGCAATTCAGTCACTATGCCTACGTGCCTGTGACCACAGATATTAGCCTCTACAATGTCATGTATGTGAGGATGCCTACGTGAGGTTTTAGGGGATGCCAAGTAGCTCGGCAATGGTTTGGCTGCTACTAATGATGCCTGACCCATGAGCCGTACTCCTTTTAGTGAGTAAAAAAAGCGGCGTAGAAGAACACGCCTAGATTGATAAAAATAAGTAAATCTGCTAATGCCCGCAGATTCAAATACTTACGTGGTAGATATACCTTGATGAGGTTGGCCGCAACCAACCCCACCAAGGATACCAAGGCTAACCAATGATGTGCGCTCATGTAGTGTGCAATCCTTGCTTCACTTGAGCGAACTGACTAGCCAGTGCTTCCCCCATCGTTGTTCCACCCTTTGAATGGATGCGCCTTACTTGCATCTTATCCAAAAGCTCTTGACGACCAGCTTCAAACTGAGTCTCAGTCTGCTGTTGCTGGTTACGTATCCGCTTGTTACGCTTTGCCCTGCGTCTGCTCATGTCACTACCTCAGTCCATGCTGCAATAAAGAAAAGATTGTTGTCTTTATCAAAACAGTTGGTATACATACCATCTGTCTTGCCCACGCGGTACATACCACCTTTTGCCACATTAGGCAGGTCAGGTGGTGTAACTCCACGTTCTGACAAGCGTACCAGCTTGCCTTCACAACTATGCAATCGCATTGCTAATGTTCCTCACTTCAATTGTTGCCAATAACTTGTGACAATAACTTGTTACCACAAGCCGTGAAATGCAAATGGGTGTATCGCACACGCAATACCCCATCCACAAACATATTATCTCATAAATCAAGGGATATTGCAAGCTAATCAGGCAGCCCGTGTGAGCTGTCCATTTGACGGCCACGAGCCGTATTCTTGGGTTTTGTGTGCCGTACTTTGATAAGGGTTTTTGGTAGCCCAGACATATCACGGGCTTTCTGGGCACAGACTTGTGCCACTATGGAATTTGAGACAAAAAAAAGCCCAGCCATTTCTGACTGGGCTAAATCGCGCACTTGCGAATTTTACTTTTTCTTTACTAACTCTCTGCCATAACCGTCAATACCCCGCTCAAGGTATACATCAAGTTTTCTGATATTGACTGACAGGCAGTCTTGCATACCATTTTCGACTGCAAGGTTAACTAGATGCAGATGCTGTCTTTTGCGCTTTTTCTTTTGCTTATTTAAATAAGCTTGTGTCTGTTCAATCTCATTCTGGATATCGTTCAGACCTTCGCGCGTTTTTAATAACTGCCTATATGCGGCTGTCATTCTGCATCCCCTGCCAAAGCTTCCATAATGGCATCAACGTCACCCTGTATGGAGTCTGCATCAACTTCGGCTTCTGTTTCAATCACGGCTTCTGAAAGCTCATCAGCTGCGGAAACACCGGCCTCTATCATTGCTGGTGTGATTCTCAGTATTTCAATTGACCGCTCAACAACTGCGGTGCAATCAAGGCGAGAATATTCACCGTTGACATTGTGAGACATTACCCATGCTCTTACGCCTGTCATTAGCTCGCTATAAAGCTCGGCTACTTCGGGATTCAGATGCTTTCCACGAGTTTTAATACCCTCGCATTTTTCACCTGCTTCGCGTACTGCCTTGTCAATTTTATCTTCATCAGGATTGTCCTTCGTTTTTGCATCAATCACTGATTGTTTGATTGTTTCAAAACTTAGAACGCGCCCTTCTGCATCAACTAAAGGCAAAGCATTCTCTTTGGCGTATCGCAGGAAACTCGTAGCGGTATTCCAGCTACTAGGCAACTTGTATAACAGTTGACCTGTTTCCTTGTCTTTACGCTTTCCGATAATGCAACCCATGCGAACGGCAATTCCATCAGCGTTAGTCTGTATCTGATGCATCAGGAATGCTGTCGTGGCTTTATAGCTTGCAAATGTTTCACACTCTATAGCCGCGTGGGTATGCGTTACATAGACTCCCTGAGCTTTAACCAGCGCCGCCTGTCGTTGTGTTTCAGCATCAAGGGAGTCAGTCACGGCAATTGTAAGAATCTCAATTGCTTTCTGATTGACCACGCTCGGCACTTTAACCTCTGGCTTTGGTGCTTCGGATATCACGTTTTGTAGTGAACCCTGCGCAGACTCTGAACGGGCATCAACAAAGGCAACAATATCAGCAATCAAAATATTGCCTCTACTGCCTGTGCCTTTAATTGATTCAAGCTCTGAATCAGTTACACCTAATGCTTCGGCTTTGCTCTTAACACTATTGGAAATACTCATAACTATTTACTCTCATTTAGTTTAGGGAAGTGTTGTGTTGCGCTTGTGGCTTTTGACTTGTTCAACAAACTTGTTACCACAAGTTGAATCCGGCTGATTCTCTTATGCTACTTGCAGGATACTTGCAGCAATGCTGTCACATACAGGCACAGGCAAAGCCCCAAAGCTTTGGCATAACTCAGAGAACCATATTGTTAAAGAACACTAATACCCCACTATAGTAGCAAACCTAGCCAAGTAAAGCCACTGATTCTGCTACACTAACAGACCTGTCCGCGCAACCTGTTTCCACAAGTGTAACCACCTAATGGTGGGCATTGTGAACCACACTATTGGAAACAATACAACCCCCTATGCCTATTGTAATTGCTTGGATAGTGTGAACGTGTTTCCCCTGCCTAACATAAGTAGAATGATAATACAATAGCAATTGACCTTGACTTGGCCTAGTGTGGTGTGGTAGCCGCACCGTGTTTTTCATTCATAAAAAAACCGTGTCGTCAATCAATGCGGGCTGGCTGTCCACGTGGTGGTCGGCGGGGGGCACCCCCTGTGAAGGGCACGAAAAAGAAAAAAGCACCCACATCTGTACACCAGAGGGCAAAAAACGGGGATTAGCAGCACAGGGCACTAGAGGCCGCCAGCGGGCCCCTGACGAGAGTAGCGGCAGGGTGGTGGTAAGACCCTAAACCAAGCGAAAACAACGTGTAGCGTCCCTAGGCTCGGCCTAAGGGTGTGTTTAGGGGCGGACTAGGATGGTCACTTTGTTTTTATTAAGCGCATAACAGGGGGCACAAGAGCGACTCAAAAAGGAGCGAAACTGTAACATGTTGTTTTTAAACGTATTTGTAAAATAAATTGAACTTTTGCTCTTTTTTATTGTCTAATATACCATTATTGTTAAAGTACTGGTGTTTATCGCTTCGTTTATAGACTCCGCTCTAGAAAAGAACGGTAAATACGTGTATGTACACACACACACTCGCCTGAAAACAGTTGCATGGTTGCATTGTATCTTTTTTAAGGGGAACTCCCATTATGCCCGCAATATCAGGTGTTCAGATAATTTATGGCCACTCGTGGGATATCCTAGCAGACGCTATTAACAACTTCTTCTATACCAATGACACATATGAAGCTGTAGCAGTGGAGTATGTAGAGGGAAGAAAGACAAAGGACGAAGATGAGAAGTTTAAAGCCCTCATCACGTGGCGCATACCAGCAGAACCGCAATAATACCAATTTAAAGGGGTTTCTCTAGCTCATGCCACGCATGGCAGAGTCCTGCCAATGGGCTAGAACCCCGCTCCTATTATGAGGATACTACTAGTAGCAACAGCAATCCTCTCATGGACATTCCCTACTCATACAGAAGATGCACAGCTACTCGACCAGAGCACGATTAAAGACACAGTGCTCTTTATCACGATAAATGGGGTCAAATACCCTTATTACAGAGTCCCGTACCCTTATTTGAGCATATCTGTCCTAGAAGACGGTAAGTGCTATTCTGCCCTAGTTGAGGCAGATGAGGACCAAGATGGGACAATTCAACAGGATGAGGTAGGAGAATCTACTGACCCGCCCCTTTGTGCCCCTTCAGGGGGGTGCCACTCACACAGGTAACAAACCATGCCAGCAATGTATATTAACCCAGCAGTTGACGAGACAGTACTATCTATAGGTGATGTCCAAGCCACTACAGGAGGCTTTACAGTGGACACTGATGGGGAATATGAGTATACCACAGTCAAGGGAACATCTATTACTAGAACCCTTAAGGCTGGGTACCATCCTATCCAGATTAAGTCCTTAGAAGCTGCCGCAGGTACTGTCACAGGCCTATACGCCACTTAAGATATGCCCTCGAATACCAACAGTAACTCAATCATCTCTATCCCTACAGTAGTAGGAGAAGCTCCAGATGGTCCAGGCGGTTCCGTTGTGGTGAACTTTAATAGTGCCAGTTTTTACGGGGTGGTTACGGGGTGGGATACGCAATACCCGTATGGTTCATGGATTGATGGACTTGTGAATGGGCTGCAACCATACGAAGCAAACACTGCTATTGCCGGTGGAACCATAGTTTTTGGTATGGGTTCGGATGTTGGCGAGGACTTTATCTATAGCATCACGGATTCGGCGGGGACGGTGTTTTTAGTATCGGACCCTACATGTACATATAATCTTACAAGTGGACGTTCTACGTGGTTTTGGGTTGACGCGGCGGTTGCAGCGTTTCCCGGAACTGGAACATCTTCTACGACGGTTCAATGGTGAACGAGTATGACTAAAGCATTTGAAGGAATTTTGGAAGTAGTCAGGCCGCGAAAAGGGCAGAAAAATGTTTTGCTTGCTACCATTCCGCATACTGGAACGCGGTTCTTTGCGGACCTTATATATCGTGCACAACAGGCAAATGGATTCCGGCACGTCGGATTTGCTATTGCTCATTTAGTCCCGCAAAACCGGCAGGAAATAGACAAATTTATAGAGCTGTACGACCCCCTGATTTGCACAACGGAACGCGACGCAACCGCAACCGCCGACAGCTGGGCCGGGCGTAGCGAGGAAATATGTCCTTTGCAGGAGTCGCTAGATTATGCGGAGCAATTCAAGGCGCACCATAATCCGATTATTGTAAGCATCGACTCCGGCGACAGGGACGCAAAACTACAAACGGCGGCCGCAGCATTTGGCGAAACTATCACAACCGATTGGGCGGTTGTTGGTAACGACGCCACGCCGTAACAATGGGTGAGGTATCCCCACAAAAGAACTCTAGTCAATGGGTAAAAGGCCAGTCAGGTAACCCTGCCGGTAGACCTAGGGGTTCTAAGAACAAATTAACAATCCTTAAGCAATCGCTTGAGGTACAACTTAGAGAGCAGGCGGCTCCAGAGCTTCCTAAGTTGATGGATAAGGCAGTTGAGCTGGCATTAGAGGGAGACCGAACAATGCTTAAACTGCTACTGGAGCTACACATGAGTAAAGGCATCGCGGAGGACAAAGAGGTAGTAGATAAGGTTTCTATTACTATTGGTACTCACGAACAGCCTGAAGTCAAAAACGTAACCATAGAAGAAGGTAATCAAGATGTCCAGCAAGCAATCACCAGCACCTCTCCCGAGTTATCAGACTCCGAAGAGCGCCTCGGGGACTCGCTTTCAGGAACAGACGAAGGCTAAACCGGCTAGCGCTTCTCCAAGCGCAAACCAGTCTTCAGGCAGTTCCCAGAGTGATAGTCGCGGTAAACAAGGCTAATTAGCCTTGCACGTTGACTTACACCCCCACCAGCAAGAGATATTTGAAGATGAAACACGCTTCAAAGCTGTAGCTGCTGGAAGGCGTTTCGGCAAATCCTACTTGGCTGCCTTGACATTATTTGTCGAGGCGGCTAAGGACGAGAAGCAGATGCCTGACGGGGAGGTTAGGTCACTAGCTCTTGAGGAAGTGTACTATATTGCGCCTACTTATGAGCAAGGAAAGAAAATCCTCTGGCCACTCCTTAAACAGATTGGCGAAGATTTAATTGACAAGAAGTACGAGAACACGGGTACTCTGATACTAAAGAATGGAAGGCGTATTAGCATTAAAGGTGCTGATAGACCTGATTCACTACGAGGTGTCGGTCTCTCTTATGTAGTTCTAGACGAGTATGCCTTTATGAAGGAGGAAGTCTGGGACATGATTGTTGAGCCTGCGTTGGCTTGGAGTCAAGGGGGAGCCCTCTTTATTGGAACGCCTGCAGGTAAGAACCATTTCTACAAGACTTGGTGCATGGGCAACCTCAAAGAGGGAGAAGGGTTCTCAATGGATGGGGACAAGTACCAATACTCCCCAGAGTACAAATCTTGGCAGTTTAAGACCCTAGATTCTCCCTTCATATCTCAGGAAGAGGTAGAGAAGAAGAAGGTAAGACTCTCTAAAGAGAGGTTCTCACAAGAGTATGAAGCATCATTTGAGTCAGGTGGTGGTTTATTCCTTAAAGGGGACATGTTCTCAGTACTTGAGCATGAGCCTAGTGATGGAGACTACTACATCTGCTGTGACTTGGCAGGGTTTGAGAAGGCAGAGCAAGGTAGGAGAGTAGAAAGACGCTCAGACCACGCTATTGCCGTTGTCAAGGCCCATGAGCACGGTTGGTACGTGAAGAAGATTGAATTTGGTCGTTGGGATGTACGTGAGTGCGCCTTAAGGCTTGTTCGAGCTTACCACAGGTACAGACCAGTCAAGTTTGGCATTGAAAAGACTATATCAATGTCTGCAGTACTCCCATATATGCAAGATGAGATGAATAGACTAGGGATTTATTTCAACGTGGAGCCGCTAAGCCACGGTAACCAGAAGAAAGAAGAGCGTATTGAATGGGCTTTATCAGGACGGGCCGAGAAAGGCCGAGTTCAACTGGAAGACGACTCAAAACTAAAGGACTCAGAGAAGTGGATAGAAGCCTTCATATCTCAGGCAGAAGACTTCCCGAGCCCAATCGCAAAAAACGATATGCTGGACGCACTATCCTACATTGACCAGATTGCGATACCCTTCTACGATGGCCCAGACTGCATTGACGAGTGGGTTCCATTAGACGACATGGTAGCATACTAAATGGCCGGAATACCTAACCAATTTGGACATAACTACGACCCTCAAAACGCTAAGGCAGATGAGGGAGAGCCTGTCAGGCAGATGGGTGTTATATCGTATATTGTGCCTAAACTACAAGAAGCTAGGGTTCATAGGGACTCTGAAGGAAGACGTGCTCGTTGGGAAGACTACACCCGCCTCTGGCGTGGTATGTGGGCCCCAGAAGACCAGACTCGTAACTCTGAGCGGTCTAAGCTTATAGCTCCAGCCCTACAACAGTCCATTGAAATGACTGTGGCGGAGATGACAGAAGCCACCTTTGGGCGCAAGGCATGGATTGATATTGATGATAATATCCAAGACCAAGAGAAGGAGGATGCTACACAACTCAGGGACCTGCTCCTAGAAGAGTTTGAACTGAATAAAGTGCCTGATGCAGTGCGCGAGACCTACTTGCTAGGAGCTCTGTATGGCACAGGTATATCTAAGATTGATGTGCGTGAAAAGATAGAAAGGACGCCTAAGCGGATGCCTGACGGCTCTCTGGACGTACAGTTGACTTCTACAGTGGTGGTTGACCTACAGGCAATACGCCCAGACCAGTTCTTGATTGACCCATCAGCCAAGACCGTAGAGGAAGCCCAATATGTTGCACACGAAATGCTTTTGCCTCGTCACATCGTTGAGGACAAGCAAGGTCGTGGTATCTATAGAAAGGGGCATGTACCTCCATATGTGGGAGGCTACCCGAATCTTCCAAAGCTGGATGGTGTTAACACAAAACGGAATGATATATGCGATTCAGTACTAATTACTGAGTGTTTTGCTAGGGTGCCTGCAGAGTACATCCCAGGGTCAACCCCAGACTATGATGGCAGAGTAGAGGCTATTATAGTGTTAGCAAATGAAGCGTTTCTACTAAAAGCAGTTGAGTCCCCCTTCACTATGAAGGATAGACCTATAGTGGCTTATTCGCACGAGAAGGTGCCGGGTGAGTTCTGGGGAAGGGGTGTAGGAGAGAAGGGTTACAACCCTCAGAAAGCCCTTGATGCAGAGCTTAGAGCAAGGATTGACGCTCTTGCCTTAGTAACAGCCCCAATGATGGGTGCTGATGTCACTAGGATGCCTAGGAACCCAGACTTACGGGTTAGACCCGGTAAGATTTGGATGACTAGAGGCCGTCCTTCTGAGATACTGGAGCCCGTCCAGTTTCCCCCAATTAACCCAGCGACCTTCCAACAGTCTGGGGATTTGGAGAGAATGGTACAGATGGGCACGGGAGCAATGGATTCTGCTACCCCAATGGGGATAAACCGCAGAAACGAGACAGCTTCAGGTATGTCACAGATGAATGGTGCGTTTATTAAACGAGCCAAACTGACCATGCACAATGCAGAGTGTTACTTGCAAGATGTGGTCAAGAAGTCTCTGTGGCGCTACATGCAGTTCTCCCCAGAGAAGTTCCCTACTGACTATAAACTCAGGGTCAACTCGACTATGGGTATTATGGCTAGGGAATACGAGCAGTCACAGCTAACACAGCTCATAGGGTTCGTGCCCCCCGAGAGTCAGGCACACAAGATTATACTAGGAGCAATCCTAACGAATACTACCTCTGCAAATGAGCAAGAACTTAGGAGTGCTTTCGAGCAACTCACTAGGCCGCCCAGTGAAGAGGAACAAAAGCAGCAGAAGCAGATGGAACAACTCGCATTGCGGGCCCGTCAAGCTGAAGTTGCAAAAGAAGAAGCTGACGCTGCTAAAAAGCAGGCAGAAGCATCCTTGGCAGAAGCTAAAACGTATAGAGAAATGGTGCTTGCGGAGCTTGAAGATGACAAGGTTGAAATCATGGCTGCAAATGCAGTTACTGGAGCCGAGAAGCTCAACAAGGATGCCAATAAACAGCGCGTAACCCTTGCTGGTAAAGTTCTCGACAACAAGACTAAGCAGGAGCAGATTCGTAGTCAACAAAACAACTCACCAACTACTAATAATGGAGGCGGACAATGAGTTTAACAGAAGACCAGCGGAAGTATTTTGACGATATGGAAGCTATGTTTGCAGGGCAAGGTTGGAGAAAGCATTTGATGGATTCAGTGCTCCAGCAATTTGAAGACAATGTAGCTAGACTCACGGAAAACGAGCTGACCGATGGGCAGATTCGTGAAATTCGCGGAGGAGTTAAGGTTATGAAGTCTTTGCTTGACCTTGAAAGGATGGTAGCACTCGAAAAGGAGTACGCTGAGAACCCACCTGAAGACGTTTTTGATGGGGAGGAAGACGATAATGCCTCGGCTGCTATTTAACTTTAAATGTGAGAACGAACACGTTACAGCCCATCTAGTCAATACAGAGATTAGAGAAATGGAGTGTGACGAGTGTGGCGCTTTAGCCACAAGACAGCTCTCTGCACCACATTTTCCCATCAGGCAAGGAGTAGACCCAGATATGCCTACTGCTGCTTGGAAATGGGAGAAGATGCAGAGGTCTAAAAATAGGGAGCAGGTGTCAGATACTAACAACACTCGCTACCTAGATGATAAATAATAAGTACCACTAAGAGGAGAATACTTATGGCTAGATATGAAGATTATGTCCAAAAACGCGATGGCGTCGGACAAGAGCTTGAGGACGAAATTACAAGCGCTCAGGAAAACCATGCTGCTCGTCTCGAAGATGACGGGTTCGCTATGCCTGACAAGTTTGCTAATAAATCCCCTGAGGAAATAGCCCAAAGCTACGTACAACTTGAAAAGACGTACTCACAGCAAGGGAATGACCTAGGACAGATGAGGCGAACAGTTGACCAACTCATAGCCCTACAATCTCAACCGGCGGAACCAACGATACCCGAGGAACCGCTTACAGTGGACGACCTGTGGGATAACCCAGAAGTGGCTATCCAACGCAGTGTTTCCCCACAATTGAACGACATGGAGAAGGAAATTGCCACTCTGAAATCGGCACTGATTGAGCAGCAGCTCACTAATCAGTACCCAGAATGGGAACAAACTACTTCTGACGCTCAGTTTCAAGGATGGGTTCAAGAAAAGCCTTATAGGCAGAGACTCGCTGTTGCAGCAAGTCAGAATGACCTAGAGGCCGCAACTGAGCTGCTCGACATGTATGGTGACAGCACAGCCCCTAAGCAGAATGTAACAAATAGAGCTGATTTAGCTAATGCTAGTCTCGAAAGAGGCAGTGTTGCAAGTTCAGCCACTTCGTCCGGTAACGAGACGTTCTCACGCTACGAGCTTATGAATAAACGCATAGCCTCAAAGCAAGGAGATGACCAAGCCGAACGCTGGTTACATGCTAATTCAGAGGCTATTGCTAAAGCATACAAGGAAGGCCGCGTAGTTGACTAAAGAACTCTTTTTAGATGTTTTTTAAATTGACTATATACTAATAGGTAAATAAAATGGCAACAGCTACTTATCCCGGCGCTGGTGGTATTACCGCCACAACCGAGTTAGGAGTCTTTATTCCTGAGTTATGGTCGGATGAGATTATCGGTACATACAAGAGCAATCTTGTAGCTGCCCCTCTCGTGGTTACAATGGACCACGTTGGCAAGAAAGGCGATACTGTTCACATCCCGACCCCGACTCGTGAATCTGCAAACGCAAAGGCAGAAACCACTGCGGTTACTATCATTGCGAACACAGAAGGGAATAAGACTTTCACAATTAACCAGCACTTTGAGTATTCTCGTTTGATTGAGGATTTCGCTAAGGTGCAGGCAATTGACACATACCGTTCGTTCTACACTGACGACGCTGGCTACGCGCTTTCTAAGCTCGTAGATACTAACATCCTCCGTGAGGGTGCTGGCTTCGGTGATTCCAACTTTGTGCAGTGGAGTCAGGCTACTAACCCAGAACATTGGGATACGGCCTACGTTGGTAATGACGGTACTACGTTGTATGATAATGCAACAACTGGTAATGCATCAACACTAACTGACGCAGCTATTCGTCGGTCACTGCAGCGTCTTGATGACGATGACGTGCCTTCGGCTAGACGTGTGATGATTGTTCCCCCAGTGGAGAAGAGCAACATCTTGGGTGGTATTGGTACGTCGAATGACCTTCGTACGTACAGTCAGTACTCCTCGACTGGTGAAGCAGGTTCTGCTAACCAGATTCGGTCAGGCTTGATTGCAGACATCTATGGAGTCCCGGTCTACGTTTCAACGAACGCACCGATTGTGGATGACGACAATGGCGACCTTGACCAACGTGCTGTGCTTATCTTCCAGAAGGAGGCTCTGACGCTCTTTGAGCAGCAGCGTCCGCGTACACAGACTCAGTACAAACAGGAATATCTTGCAGATTTGTTTACTGCTGATATTATCTTTGATACTGGTGTTCTGCGTCCTGAAGGCGGTGTAGCACTTATCGTTCCTGAGTAATTGACAGGTGGCTGGGGGTCTTGAATCAAGGCCCCTAGTCCAATTTTAAGGTATCAATGGCCACACAATTACAGCTTGTAAATAAAGTCCTTAGGCGTTTGAGAGAGAGCGAGGTAACCTCTGTTTCTCAGACTTCCTACTCTACCCTTATTGCAGACTTCCTTAATCAGATTCTATCTGAGGTAGGCCAAGAACACAACTGGAGTGCAGACGAGAAGTTAGTAATTCTCCAGACGACATCTGCTACCTTTGGAAGCGCGGGGCTGTATGATGGCGCATCCTACGTAATGGGCTCAACAGGTCTAAATAGCGATGAAGCACACCCACAGGTAGACTTAGACGGTGTACCAATCGTAACTGGGTACTTTTTTGGGGACTCCCCACAGAGAATAAAGTACCATGTCAATGCATCAAACCTGAAAGCGTATAAGGCTAATACAGATAATATTACTTACAAGACAGATGGCAGGCCTGATTACTTCAGTTTGAAGCAAGATGCCAATGGATGGGCTATAACCTTCTCCCCCGGCATTGATGCTAGTACTACCTCCTTTACTTCCGTAGTATACTTTTATGACCCACAGACCCTCTTAGAGGTGGATGGGGACGACGATTCCACATCCCTAAGGTACAATGAACGTGTACTCTTACTAGGCACTCTATTCCTCGCATTGAATGAACGTGGTGAGGAGCTAGGAGAGCCCGGTGGTGTAGCAGAGCAGAACTACTTAAAAGCTCTTGCTGACGCTAAATACAATGACCAGTACCCACTATACCTGACTAACAAATTTGAAGCAGTAGCTGATTAATGCCAACTCCTAGAGCTCATGGCGGAGCCCCTATATTCCCGATTCCCTTGGTATCCCCAGGATTTTACGGGTTAAACAAGCAGGAGGAGAACTCTATTCTTGGGCCTGAGTGGTCTACGAAGCTGAACAACGCTGTCATTGATGATACTGGCAGGTTAGGAGCACGTAAAGGGTTCCAGTCACTCACTACAAGTCCTGTGGCAGAGGCTATTGAGCAGACCTTTGAGTACGTCAAGTCTGATGGTACTACAGAGCAGATTAGCTCAACTGACGCGGACATATACTCTGGAACAACCGTCCCAGCATCTATTGACGGGGCCTTGACCATCACTGACGGCAACTGGCAGTTCCAGAACTTCGTAGAGAAGTGCGTAGGGTTTCAGGAAGGACAGACCCCGATTATATATTCAGGAGTAAACTTTGCTGCAATAACTGTAGACACAGATGGCACTATCCCTACAGGGGGAGTAGGCCTGTCTGCCTTTGGTAGGATATGGGTAACGACAAGCTCAGGACACACAATTAGATACTGTGATATTCTTGATGAGACTATTTGGGACGATGCTACTGCTCCGGGTGATGCTGGGGCTATTTATATGCAGCGAATCTGGCCCAAAGGTACTGACACTATTACTGCTATTGTGGCTCATAATGGCCAGTTAATAGTTTTTGGCAGAGAGCAGATAGTTATATTTGATAACTCAGGAGGTGCTGCAGACGGTGTAGACCCTTCCGCGACAGACTTTAGAGTAGTAGATACTATCTCAAGTGTAGGATGCGTGTCCAGAGACTCCGTTAGAGCAGTCAAAGGAGACCTTTGGTTCCTCTCAGAGTACGGTGTTATCTCACTTGGGCGGCTCATACAAGAGAAGTCAGCACCAATGGCAGCAGTCTCTAAACAGATTCAAGACCACCTTATTCGGTACATCAATACCGAAATGTCAACAGATGGCTTGGGCACAATACGTGCTGAGTATTCTGCCAAGGACAGACTGTACATACTATCTTTCCCACAGCAGAGCAGGTCTTTTGCATTTGATACGACAGGCTTGACCCAAGAGGGCGCAGCAAGGGTATCTGAGTGGACTGTGGCCCCTACAGCTATGTCTTATAGGAGGGATGAGAGTTTCGTTTTCTCTTTGGGCAGTATTACTGGAGAGCTGGGGTCATACGCTGGGTACTTAGATGATGGTGAGCCCTATATGTTTGAGTATGAGTCGGGCTGGTTAGAGATGAGTGAGGATGTGGCCACTTATTTGAAGATACTGAAGAGAATAAAGTCAGTACTGCAAAGCGCCTCTGCAGGCGAGGTTATGTACAAGTGGTGGTGGGACTTTGACTCTACGTTTCGCAGCCACTCAGTCACCTTTGAGGGTGACGCAATAGATGAGTGGGGACTAATGGAGTGGAACGACGGTAACATAAGTGGCGGCGAGACAGTGCTAGACGATGAGTATGAATGGTCAGGAGGCATGAGGCTCAGGTCATTCCATATCCCCGGCTCTGGTACAGGCCAGTATTTAAAGGTTGGAGTGAGTGCAGAGATTAATGGCGCTACTCTCGGCCTTCAACAGCTTGATATAGTATCTAAAATAGGACGATACGCATGAGTAATTTTGCAAGAGGAACTAACTTTAAGGCTAAGGATGACCTACCAACGGGTGACCCCGGCAAGTTGGCAAAGGGAACAGAGGTAGATGACGAATTCAACCTTGTCCAAACGGCTGTCAACAGTAAGTACGACTCTGCTGACTTAGCCACAGAGGGACAGGCAGAGGCTGGCAGCTCTACGAGTGTGCTCATGTCGCCCCAGAGGGTGAATGACTATGTGGCGTATATAACTGCCACAACCCTAGAAGCAGAAACGGGTACTAGCGATGTTAAGTTAATGACCCCCCTCAAGACTAATGATGTTCTTGATGACCTTGGACTCTTGGCTACAGGTAGCCCCACCTTTGACACCGTTACTGCTGACTTAGTTGGTGATGTGGATGGTGATGTTACTGCAGGGACTAACCTGTTTACCAGTACCGGGATGGCTATAAGTGGAGGTCTGGTCACTGTTATAAACGTAGGCGCAGCAGTCTTCTCCCAACCCGTATTCGCAGTAATTGCATCCACTTCCCTGAACCTGACGGCAGAGTCGAGCTTCCTGTCAGATAATACTTCTGCAGATTCAGACACTATACAGGTTAAGGACTCAGGGGACTCAAGTGCCTTAAGATTCTCTATTACACAGCCTCAGAGTACAGATGACGTTGAGTTCAGGGATGGTGCAGGTAACACATTAGTAACCTTTGATGCCACTGACCAGACTGTTGACTTCGAGAAGATGCCCTATGTAAATGGTGGTACTCTCCCTTGTCTCCAAGGACATTTGTACGGGTTAGGCACGAGCACTAGCGGTACTACAGACATAGCTGTTGCAGCAGGTACTGCCGCAGATTACACAGGTGAATATGGTCTTGTCTCTGCAGGACTCACTAAGCAGATTGACAACGTATGGGCCCCCGGCACGGCTGCTGGTGGGTTTCCTAGCACCTTGTCAGGAGGTTCGCCAGCAATTGATACATGGTACAGAGTGTTCTTGATTGGGCACACTGATGGCTCAACTGATGCAGGGTTTGACTCTGTAGCCAACTCTGACGCATCAGCACTGTTAGCAGACACCTCAGGCTACACCCTATACAGACAGATAGGCTGGATACTGACTGATGGCTCCTCAGACATAACTCCATACCACCAAACAGGAGATAAATTCATATGGGACGTACCTCCTAGAGACGTGACAGGGGTGAGTTGGTCTACTTCTGCAGCTCTTCATACTGTGTCTGCCCCTCCTGATACCGATGTAATTGGTCTCTTTGACTTAAGTATGTACCACCCCCCTGGAGCGGCCGTTCGCTATATCCTGTTTACTGCAACTCGGCAGACAGATAGTACCCCCTCCTCGTCTATAAACACCTTTTATCTGTCTACGGACAACGATGTTCACGGGTCTAAGTTCGGTAGGTTAGAACTGCTTATGGATACGTCGTCTCAGATACGGTCTAGAGGAACATCATCTTCCCCATCCAATTCAATATCTACACAAGGCTGGATTGACAAGAGGGGCGCATAGCCCAAATAATAAAGGAGAGCATTATGAGTTATACAAGTGTGCCTATTAAGGCCTATGAAAAAATGTCCACTCTATTCGTAGAGCAGTGGAAGAAAGCAAAGTCTCTTAAAGAGAAGAACAGAGACCTTAAGAAAGTAGTAGTAGCTGCTTTTGTTCTTGGAGTTGTACTTGGTTACTACATTTAATAATAAATAAAGGTAAGATTCATCATGGTAGCAGACGTACTAACCCCCAGCATGTTCATAAAGGGCATTGGGGCTATTCTTATTTCAGGTTTTGTGGGTATTGGGGGCACTGTCTTCACTATAGGACAGTGGACAAGTGAAACTGAGAGTACCGTAGCTAACCATGAAGAAGAGATAGAAGAGATTAAGGAGATACAGGATGCTGACCACGATGTTCTAATTCGTGTAGAGGAAAGGCAGCAAGTCATCTTGAAGGAACTTGATAGCAACGCAGACAAACTAGATAGGATTCTAGAGAGGTTAGAGTAATGGGTTGGCTAAGTGGCTTAACAGATAGCATTAAGGGCGGCTCTGAATCGAGCCAACAGCTCCATGATGTTCCACTCAAGCAGGTAGGCATCGACTCCCCCTTTGGTAACATGGGGTGGACAGAAGATGATGATGGTAACTTCACCTTAGGCTCGTCAGGGTTCGCAAGCCCAGCTACTATGAACATTCTCCAGCAGATGGGGAGTATTGGGCAGACTGGTTTGAATCTCTTGCCGGGGTATGCAAACCCTACAGCAGACCCAAGGATGGCTGGGTACAGGGCTGGTGGTGATATCTATGGCGGATACCAAGGAGCCCAGCAGGCTTCTAGCCTCATGCCAGCATTCTCCCAAGACCCTAGGATGCTTGCAAACGTCCGTGGTGGTTTAGGTAACCTGTTCAACAGCTTGCCTCAGAACCTATCCGTAGGTGGTCTGAACGATGAGTTCAAAGGCCTAGAAGGAGACATGCTTGGACAGCTACGCGCAGGCGTGGCTAAGGACAACAACTTTGGTGCTTCTAGCAAGATATCGTCCTTAATCAACTCTGGTGTCTTAGGCACTGAGGGTGGTGCTAGGCAGATAAGGGGTTTAGATGAAGCACAGAGACAGCAGGACTTAGGCTTCCAGCTTGCATCTAAAGACTTTGCAATGGGCCAGCAGAACCAGTACCATAACATCATGAACCAAGGTGCTGCTACTCAGTTAGGCACACTGTCAGGTATGGCAGGGTTTGAGGGAGACTTGTTCAACCGAGGGGTTGGCTTAAACGAACTCAACGCTACCCGTGCTCAGCAGAGGATGCAGAACTCGATGGGCTTGTTCGACTTCAGTAATCAGCTTGACCAGCAGAATCTTCAGAACGCTCTTGGCTCAATTGAGTCTGAGAACGCTGTGCAGAACCAGTTCCTTAACTGGTGGAACGCTGCAATGGCAGGTACTACAGGTGTTACTAATGCTACTAGACCTATTACTACTACGACCTCCTCGACTGACAATGGTTGGGGCAGCGTGCTGGGTGGCCTTGGCGGTATGGCAGAAGGGTTCGGATTTTCTGACAGACGCCTCAAGAAGAATGTTGACTATGTAGGCAAAAGTATTGGTGGCAACAAGCTGTACAAGTTCCACTACTTGTGGGATGCAGATGATGCTGAGCGCCAGATTGGCGTGATGGCTGATGAGGTCCCTCATGCAGCAATTGATACCCCATCAGGCTTTAAAGCAGTTGACTATAGTAAGGTACTATAATGTCAGATGAAACACAATTATCTTTTTATGACAGCCTTGGTTTAGAGTCTGAGGAAGAGCAACTTGCCCGTAAGAGGCGGCAGGCTGCTGATGAGAGACGCCGGGACTTCCAAGCTGCCTCACAGGGGGGCAAACAGTTCGCTGGTGGCTACGCTCTTGGACAGGGCCTCGCTAAGCTTTTGGGCAAAGGAAAACAAGTTGAGCTTGACACGACTGAGACTAGACGTGCCCGTATATTCAATGAGGCCAATGAAGCAGCAATAAGCTTTGAGCGGTTAGCTAATCAAGAAGGGCAGGTACTCACTGCTCAAGAGAGGCTGGATGTGCAGGCGAGGACAGCTATGGACGCTGCCAGAAAGCACGGGGACTATGAACTGGTGGGTATGATAAGCCAGCAACAGGTTCAACAGCAAGCTGCGAAAGAGTCTGCATCTGCAGAGCTTGAAAAGATTAGAACAGAGAGTGATGAGAACAGGGCCAATGCTACCTACCTGCGTGGCAGGAATGGTGCGGGCAAGGGAGACCAGCGGGGTAAGTTTGTTAATGCTTGGGACACTGACGCCAAGTATGGCGCAGCCCCACAGACAGGCTGGATAAACCCTGAGACTGGTAACCTGCATCAAGCAGCTAACCCAGCAGCCCCAGTAACTAAGCTAGCAGGTAACTTCACTACATACGCCCCAAGGAAGCCTCCTGCTAAACATAAACCAGCTACCCCCAAATCCTCAGTATCACCTAAGGCCGCAGAGAACCACCGTATCTCTCTTGGTGCTGCAACTAAGTTTTCTGCAGTTGCTACAGACATGGCAGGTGTCTTGAGGGAGGTCATTAAAGTATCTCCTGATGGAACCACTGGCCCAGTGTTTGATGGTGCTGGTAAGCTCACAGCCTTCTTGACGAAGACCTTTGATTTTGTTGATGCTGCTACTTCCTTTGTAAGGAATAGCGACCCTGACTATGAGTTCCTTGGTATTGGCGATGAGGGGGGCCGAGTGATGGCCTCTAGCCCCTCTTCAGCAGAAGCTACAAGCTACTTTGACAAGCACCTCAAAAGCATACCACAAGACCAGATAGGAGACATAGCAGAAAGCTGGGGTCTTGACCAGTCTATAGTAGACAGCATCAGAGCTAATGGTGACGTAGCCCGTAGGTACGGAGCTATGTTAGTGCGCCTTACATGGGCGAACATGCGTATCTTTGAGCCACAGGGACGACAGTTCTCTGACCAAGACTTCAAGAATGCATACACCATATCAGGTGGTGCATCAAGTAACTTGAAACAGCTCTCTGACAACATGGTTGACCAGATGACAGAAGCTGACCGCACCTTCTACATCAACTACAGGACTCTCCCTGACTATGCCAAGAGTGGCCCTAGACCTATCATTGACCCTGCAGCACTTAAGTACTATGAGGAGGTATCCAAACCTAGGTTCGAGAGTGTGTATGGCAAGATTGACCCCTTCAGGGATGTTGGTACTACAGAGAACGAGGGAGTACTGGGTGAGGGTATTGAGCCTGAGCAAGAGCAGGAAGAGACAGCTATGCCCACATCAGAAACAGCCGCTGACTTTTTGCGCAGACATAACCTCAACAGTGCCCAGTAATGCGGCCTGAGTTTGATAAAGCAGCCGTGCTGGCTGACTTAGAAGCTTCTAATTTTTCTGAGGAAGAGAAGGCTTCTATACGCAAGCGTATAGAGCAACGTGCTTCACAGGAAGCAGGCCCACTCGTGCTTGGCTCAGATGAGGATGCACAGATGGTGCAGGACTCTATAGCCGCACACTATGACGGACAGATAAACATGTCTGCCCCTGACATGGACAAGGCCTTGAACGCCTTGGATACATGGTCACAGGATAAAAAGTGGAAAGCTGTTCAGCCCATGATTTCAGAGGAGCCTATTGGTGACGGCACTGTTTACGCGCCCCCTCCTATGGCTTTTATGGCTAACCCTCTTGGGCTCCCCAACCCACCGTCTGGCCCTGCAAGACGGCCCATTGACTACGAGAACCCCCAGTCCGAAGACTACTACGCTATGGCTAGGCAGAATGGTGTAGATACGTCCACAGGCATTGACTTCCCCTATTCAACTGATGAAGGTGCATCAATCCATTTGTTGCGCGGTTTCCCTCTAGCCGTACTGGGCTTAGTGGAGATAGCTGCAAGGAAGAAGCTAAGGAGTCAGGGTATTGAATGGCCTGATAACAGGGCTATCGTAACTAAAGACCTTACTACGTCCCAACCAGCCTACTACAGGTTAGATGAAGAGACAGGACAGCTCCGCAAGACCCTCATTAACAGGGAGGGTATGGCCCCTGACGACGTTATTGACTTCTTAGGGGTGGAAGTACCTAGAGCTGTGATAGAGACCTCAGCAGCCGCAGCAGGCGCTGCAGCAGGCAAGAGTCCTACTGGTTCTGTGTTACTAGCTTCTGCTGGTTCAGCAGCCGCTGGATATACAGTTACTAAGATACAGAAGGGAATTGCTAAGACGTTTGGCGTCCCTCAGAGTGTTCTTGATACTATCACAGACGACCAAGCATGGTTTGACGCTATGATGGCAGGCTCTAGTGAGCTAGTGGCTGGTGCTGGTATGGGACTTGTTAGGCGTATACGCAACAGCCGCAGACCCTTAGACCTTACTGATGAGGAGTATGAGCAGTTAGTGGCTGAGATGTCTGAGAACCTCAAGATAGTAGAGAGGTTGGAGCGTGAGACTGGGTCTCAGTATAACCTTGCAGCAGGAGAGCTGACAGGAGACCCTGTGGTGCTTGTGGCGCAGCAGAACGTCATGCGCCGTGCCAAGGATAAGTTTTCTGAGTTCCTCAAAGGGATAGAGATAAGTAATAGGTTTGAGACACAGCGTACTCTTGACTCTATACATGGGCAGGTCACTGTCCGTGGGGGCCCAAGGAGTTTAAACACTTCTGCCAGTTCTGGACAGAAAGCTCAGCAAGCTTTACAGCATGACTTAGCCCCCGGCACAGGTACTAGCCTTAAGGGAGCACAGAGTGACCTTGCTCAGGCTGAGGCAGATATCATTGAGTATGGTGGAGACGTAAGTGACAGGGTATACAAACCTGACCACTGGGTCTCAGAGCAGAATGCTATCAACCAGAATGCTGATAGACTCATGATGGAAGAGGACAGAGCGTGGAAATCTAAAGGAGGCTTTGAGAGCCGTGTCCAGTACAACCCTAAGACTGGCAACACTGGCGTACACCTCCTTAACACGACTATAGATGGCAGGCCTTCCCCTATACTGCAGTGGGCTAACCGTATGTCCAAGGACGAGCAGATGGCGCTCTCTAAGAGTATACAAAGGTCTAAGGCAAGTATTAGGGAAAACATGGGCTTCACTGACGAAGCTAGAGCACTGCGCAAGCGAGGCGTAACTGAAGATGATGGCCTTGAGTTTCTCTCACAGAGGACGCTAGACCCCGTGCAGGTGCAGTACTTACTGTCTGACCTTAAGAGGCAGGTGCGTATTGCTAAAGAGGGTAAGCACCCTGATGGGTGGAATATCCACGATATGAGTTTCCTTATTGATTCCTTAGAGACCCTTAAGAGAGACCCTAACCGCTATGTGAACAAGAGTGGCAAAGCCATGTCTGCGGACTATGGTGCTAAGGTAATTGAGTCATGGGACAATGCAGCCCGTGCCACCGAGAACTATAACATCTTTACTGATAAGCGTGTAGTGTCAGATACTGTTGCTTTAGTAGCAGTAGAAGAGAAGGGTAAGAAGGTTCTTAGGTATAAGATTAAGAACAACCCTGCTGCTGTAGCAGACATAGTGTTCAAGCCTAGAGATACTGGAGGCCTCTCAGACATACTAGAGGTTACTGGTGCATCCCCTGCCCACAAGGCAGCATTGGGAGAAGAGCTGCTGCGTATGTATAAGGAGAAGGTGTTTAAGGGCGGTAAGCCTACACTGGCTGGCCACGAGCAGTTCATGAATGACTACACTGACCATATGGACTTAATCTTTGGTAAAGAGCAGGCTGAGCATATACAAGGTTCTGGTTCTCTGTTACAGAGCGTAGATACCCTCAATAGAAAAGCAGGAGCAGTCAAACGCGCTTTAGAGAAGGAGTATGGCATTGGCATGGTTACTGATGAGAAGTTCTATGCAGGTAACCTTGTAGAGGATATGCTCACAAACAAGCTCACACTTAACCAAGTGCGTAACCTTAAGACAAGGCTTAGCAAGATAGCTCCTGCACTTTGGGAAGATATTCAAGCTAATGGAGCCAAGTGGTTAGACAATGAGCTGGTCAAGACTGGTGGCTTAGAGGTTAACTCCTCAAGCCTAGCTAAGGTGCTAGACACTCAAGGGGAGCGTTTACGAGTGCTCTACGGGAATAAGTACATTAGCCAGTTGCAGGACTTGCAGGCTGTCTTGAAGATGATTGATAAGAGTGGTATGGCACAGGCCTCTAAGGACTCTGCACAGCCTGCTATACTACAGCTTACAAGGGCATTGCTTGGGCCTCTGTCCAAGAAACAACGTGGTCTTACTGCTATTACCCGTATCCTCAAAGAGAATGGTAACAAAGCGTTGCGCGACATAATGACTAACCCTAAAAAGTTAGCTAAGTACAATGAACTCAAGTGGGTTAAGCCCGGAGACTTTGCTGCTATAGCTACTATCCTTGACCAAGTAGGTATATTTATTGGAGAGGGTTGGGAAGGTGTCAAAGGTAATAAACTCCGTAGTGACCACATTGAGTGGTGGAGAGGAGAGGACGACCAAGTAGCTGCAGCCCTGTACGGTATACAGCAGGCGCAGCAACAGAGACAGTCCTTTAGGAAGCAGATTGAGTTTATGAACTCACTCCCGCCTGAGGTTCAAGCCAACCCAAGAATCATGGAAGCTATCCAGAAGCAGATGCAGCAGAATGGTAGTGGTGGCACTGCTATGGACAGAGAGAAAGAAGCTAGGGGCGTACAGTGAGGGAATACACAGACTACATTGTAGTCCACTGTGCTGCCACTCCACCCAGTATGGATATTGGAAGGGACACGATAGACGAATGGCACAAGGAGCGTGGCTGGGACGGAATTGGGTATCACTTTGTGATAAGGCGCGACGGTTCAGTAGAGGCTGGAAGGCATGTGGATGCGGTAGGCGCACACGTAAGGGGTTCCAACTTGAGGTCAGTTGGTATCTGTATGATTGGCGGCGCGAACGAAGAGAGAGAGCCCGAAGAGAACTACACGATAGACCAGTGGAAAAGCTTGAGCACAACTGTAGAGTTTCTACGAAGAATGTATCCAGACGCTAAAGTAATCGGACATAACGAGGTGAGTGATAAAGCTTGCCCTTGCTTTGATGTACAAGAATGGCTAATAAACTAAAATCATTTGCTAGGAGTGAGCGTAAGAGAGCCTTTGATAGGCCTTTCTCTATTGTGGGCAACCTTATTGACCTGTTTGCAGGTACGGATGAAGAGGAAGAGCCTACTCCTTTAAAGCAGTTTGACCCTAACAAGGACTACTACGGCCCAACTGGGCATGGCCCGTTCTCAGCAGGGGACACTCCGTGGCCTAGGTATGACGAAGATGTAGTAGCACCTTTTGAGTTTCCTGATGAGTTTAAAGATGTAGGAGCCGTGCATAATCCGTGGAATAAGAGAACTACGGAGGTATCTGTATTAGATGGGAAAACGCTTGAGCGAGGCAAAATAGCTAACGTAGTGGACGCCCGTGGCACAGACGCCATTGATACAGACACTAACCTTAGACATGAGTTCAGACACAAGACAATAAGAGAAAACCCTAACAGGTCAAAAATCTTTGAGCTGCGTAAGCAGATGGGTATGTCAGAGGAGGCTTTTACCCAGCTACTTGACTACAAATACGCTAGGACACCTCAGGAGAGGTCGAAGGCGCGAGTCTGGTTGATGCACCCCACTGGTGGGGGCTTTCCACAAGAGCCTACAGAGGTGTTAAATCTATTCTCTGGGCACATAGACAAGATAGAGAAGCTTGCTATTGAAGGCTCTAAGAGGAGAGTGACAGACCCTAGGTTTAGAGGCCCGATAGAGGACTCGTACCAGTATGGGCAGCTCTTAAAGAGACAACAGGAAGACCCTGACTTCTTAGCACTCCCTCCACAAGAGAGGCGTGAGACTCTTGACATGCAGATATCCCCGTACCTAGACTCACTGCAAGGTGCATTTGAGAGGGGTATGCCGGGGGCTGTAGTCAATGCTATGCCTCCAGAACCCGTGGACAGAGGTAAGACCTTTGGCCAGTTCATTGACATGCGTAATGAGCAGGTGTCAGCGCCTTGGAAGAAGGCGATGGAGGGCGATGCAGAAGCTGCCTATGAGTTAGCAGAAGGGTTTGTTGGTGGTGGTATAACCAAGGTAACCAAGCTGGACAAATTATTCAAGCCCTCCACCATGAAGTCTTTAGATAAGCTTTACCGTGGCCCTGTAGGAACTAGGGGAATCAGTAATGAGGTGGACAAGCTTTATCCTAAACTTAGTGACAAAGAACTAAATAAGCTTAGGCGCAGCAGAGGCATACAGGTGGAAGAGCTTGTTGGAAGGGAGACTGCGCACTACGACCCATACCAGCGCATGTGGGTAAAGGTTGATGGGACACCCGTGGGCAGAGAGGTGTCTAAAGAAGCTGATAAGTATATACTTGGGCAGGAGTTACAAGAGCGCATGGCCTCTAAGTTTGGGGAAAAGCGTATGACCAATGCCCAAAGATTTGAGGATGAGCTCTCTATAGTAGAAGGCAATAGACTAGAAACAGCTAGAGTAAAAGCAGCGGAAAGGTCTCGCGACTTAAAGGAGCAATACTCTGAGGTGGACAGAGCTCTAATACACAGGGGGTTCGAGAAGAATCAATCTTTGGATGAGCGTAGAATCACAAAGGCTATGCAGAAAAGGCTGGCGGACATTGACGACCAGTACCTCGCCCACACAGGCAAGACAATAACGCAAGAGGGTAAAGATAAAGCCGCTAAGATTATGAAGGACGGGGTAGATAAAGTAGCCAAGCAGCAGGTGCAGGCACAGATTAGCCACACAGTAGACGCTATTGATGATATCACAGACCAACTGTACTCAATAGAGCACGGCGCAGACGCTCTTGACGAGCTAAGTAGACGTAGATTAGAAAAAGAGCTGCTTAAGAGGCAGGCAGAGCTTGATAAGTTAAGAGGTTATTGATGAGTATACCAATTATAGGGAAGGTAGTAGAGAGTGTGGTGAAGGGTATTGATAACCGCAACGCCCGTAAACACGAAAGGAATATTGCTGACTTAGAGAATGCAGCCCAGAGAGCAGAGTGGGCAGCACAAGCAGCCAAGGCAGCCGCAGAACAGAAGAAGGTAGACTCTGCTGCAGACGTGTCTTGGGCTACGGAAGCTTGGAAACAATCAGGGTGGAAGGATGAGCTGAACAGCATCGCCCTGTGGGTGTTCTTCTTTGCTGGGGCTATCCCAGTACTACAGCCCTTTGTGGCTCAAGCTGTACTTATAATGCAAGGATGGCCTCTGTGGTTACAGACAGTGTTTGTGGCACATAGCTTAGCCTCTATTGGTATCAGGCTTAATGCTGCATCCAAACTCAAACTGTCCTAAAGAGTTCCAGCTATTTGGGAACCGTATCGTCGTAAAGAAAGTAAAAGACTTAAAGGACGAGAACGGTGTGGCCGTCAATGGTTTAGCAGACCTTGACGGTCTTTGTGTTTATATTGATGCATCTTTGAGGAGTACCCAGAGGTGGACAACCTTCTGTCACGAGGTCGTCCACATGGTTAATGGCCTCCTAGGATACGATGAGCTCTATGCCAATGAGATATACACTGAGCAGGTGGCTCAGGCTGTGTATCAGATTATAAAGACGGCAAAGAACTGAGCTCAGTAATGCGCTTCTTAATGCGCTTAAAGTCCCGTCTGTTCATATGCACATTAGCCCAATGCTCAGCCTCTTTAGGGCCAATAGAGTGGTACTTGTACAGGAACAAACGTGCCCACCTGTCTATGAACAGGTCATGAGGTAGTACTGCTGCTTCACTCATCGTATGCTCCGCAAGTGCATTGCTTTCTAAAATACTCTGACCTTGTGTGCTCTCTATTGAGAGAGTCAGTCAACACGTCAATCCTTTCCTGCTTTTCCATCAGTTGTTGCTCCAGCTTTAGCATCCTTGCTTTGAACTGACCTATCTCGCTTGCGTCCAGACTTGGGCGATGTGGGTCTTGTATCAATCTGTCTACCATTATACACCTCTAAGGCCGCTTCTACAGCGGCTTTTTCATTGGTTAAATCTTCTAGCTGTCCTGAGAGGGTGTTGATTTGCTGACGAATTGACTCAGCAACTGACTCGTTCTCTCTGGCTCTGCGTTCCAGTTTCTCTTTAAAGTTTTCTCTATCGCTCGGAGCTGCATCATCACGTCCTCTGGGTTCTGGGGGGCTGGGAGCCTCCCGTTCCTCAGCATCTCTACGTGCAGCCGCTTCGCGCTTCTTCTTATTCTCCTCTGCCTTTTCTCGCTCACTTAGTGTTCTCCTAACTTGGTCACAGAAACTACTCATTGCCTGTCCTTTAGGCTTCTCAGCGAACTGGCACTCAACGTCAAGCCCATCAGGGTTGTGGTATATAGCGAACCATACACCACCGTCCCTGTTCTCTAGGACTGTATGCTGGAGAACTTTAGAGTCTCCTAAATCTGTTACATCAACCATTACAGAATATCACTGTGAGTCAGGCGTAAGTAGCCTAGAACACCTACCAAGGAGACGCAGCCAAGTGCCGCGTCCTCCTGATAGAAGCCTTTAATAGCTAGCCCTGCCAGTAAAATCATTATAATACCATCTAAAAACTTCATGATGTGTTCACCAATACGTAAATTACTATACATAGTATAATTATAATAAAAGTCTTCACACTATGCTCGGTTTAACATTCTCTGTCAATGGCAGACGACTCCTAGAGTTAGCTCCACAGGTGTTACACTTGTAACGCTGGTAAGCATTAATCTTAGAAGGCCTCTCAACCCCTTTCTTAACTACCTTAGTGCCACCACAGTTGGGGCAGGTAGGTGTGCTTGGGTCGTCCATATACAGAGCCCTATTTGGATGTGACTTAATCCACGGCTGAAGTACGTTATACAAGGAACTCAGTAGCTTAACGTCCTGTATATTGTACGTCTTCATCGTGCGCCATGACTTCTGCAGCCTTGCAGGTACTTTCTCCTTTTTGGAGTAGTTGAGTGCATCCATACAATCACGCCACAACTCCATACCCTTGTGAGCCACCTTAGTCCCTAAGCCTAGCTGTTCAGATACAAAGTCAAGCTTGTTTGAAGCAAACCTGAAGTTAGACCTCACCACTTGGTACAGGTCAATCTGCTTATAGTTGGTTGGTGGAACCATACCGTTGAGCACAAACTCCTTGTTCAGAGTTGGGATATCAAACCGCTTCCCGTTGTAGTGTACAACTACGTCTGCTTCATTCAGTAAGTCCCATGCCGTATTAAGCATATCCTTTTTTGTGTCGCTATGCAAGCTCTTAAAGATTACTGGGCGTTCATGCTGCCACTTAGCAGCGAAGCACAGAGTATACCCCGGAGAGATAACCCTATCAATATAGATGTTCTCCTTGAACAGACCCCATGCATAAACTCTATGCGGAGCTGTCTCTATGTCAATCTCTAAGACCTTCATGCCTGTGTATTTAGTTTGTTTCGGCATACTTTTCCTCTACTATTTGTTTAACAATGTCTTTACGTTCTACTAGGTAGTATGGTATGAGCTGTCCCTCCTCAGTGTCAGCGTCAATGATAGCTTCAAGTTCCTCAATGAGGTCTGCTATATGTTGTAACTCAGGTTTTGTTATTGTTATCATTTAACCATTTGTACAAATCCTTAAACAGAATCTCGTACGTCCTCCTCTGCTGTGCCAGTAGCTCCTCTGTCCATAAATCTATCGGGTCTATCATCGCCTTCCTTGTAATACTCTAGGAAATGTTTAAGCATAATAAGATTGCAAATAGCATGGTCAATGTGGTGAAGAGAGCTTTCAACGTCCAGTTCTTCCTTCTTAAAGAACCAAGCTGATAAATGCCTCTGCGCACAATCATACGGAATTGACCAGTCCATCCCTTTTGCCCAGTTCCATGCTGCATACTTGTCTCTCCCATACATGAAGACTTGAGCTGTTCCTTCGAGCAGTGAGAGTGGGACAAGATGAAACTCTGTTTTGCCTTGATTCGCTCTTGCTCCACTTCCTTTCTCCTCTGAGTTGACATCGCCTACTTGATAAGTCCAGCCGGTAGGGCTCTGTGCTCTTCGTTCGCCCATGATTTTGGTATCCTCCCAATTGCATATTTAAAGTTATTTTTCTTGCACCAGTGCGAGTACTTATGTTTCTTACTCTTGGTCAACCAGTCGTCCCTCTTGAACACGAACCTGATTCTAAGCTCAGGCCATTGTTCTTTGACCTTGAGCATCTTGAACCTGTCCTCAACAGTTAGTCTGCCCTTGACCTCTACTACTACATTGTTCTCCAAGACCATGTCAGGCTTGTACTTACGATTCTTAGCAGGTTGTTCCCACGGTATAAAGAAAGGCTCGTAATCAAATGCTATCTTTGAGTTTTGCGCTTTTCTTGCTACGTCCGCTTCTAGCCGACTTCGATACTTTCTTCCCCTTATTGCTCTTGGCATTAAAGTGTTCCTCTAGTTCTTTAGGCATAGGAGCAGCCTCATCCATCACTAGCTCCTCAAGGTAGCTCCTGAACACATCAAACAACAGTGACAGGGCTATTAAGTTCTTAGCCTTCGCGTCTGAGAGTGTTGTTTCTAGTGCGAAGAAGTTCTGCTCTGCGAGAAGTCGCCCCCGCGCTCGGTCTATATATACTTTTTGCATTGCTAAAATACCTCCGGTGTATCCACATTGAGAACCAGCAGCCTGTAAAGCCTCCAACACCCATTGCCCACCATAATGCTATTCCATGTTCAGCTACTGCTTGGATGATGTATGCATCACCGAAAGCCATAGCCATTGATATAGGTGCTATCATTAACCAGTTAGCGTGTATGACATTCTGCTGCTGAAATGCGCGTAAGAACACATAGCAGAAGTAGACTGCAAATACAGCTAGTGATAACAATAACCCCTCACCCAGTAGGGGCGTTCCAAAACTCATTTGCCTTCCTCCGTATCCATATGAGCCGTGCGTTCTCTAACAAAGCTTGCGCGGCATCCTCCTCGTACTGTTTCTCATAGCACTCTAGAGCTATGGCATATGCTTCTGTAGCAGAGGCCTCGGAAGCAATTACCTTAGCAGCGGTTTTTGGGCCCACTCCTTTAATCCCAGGAATATTATCAGTTCCGTCACCTGTCAGTAATTGCCTCCAAAACACTATGTCCGCATCCTCAGGGTCAATCTCGTAATGCTCCTCTTTGACAAAGTTAAAGTGTTGCCCCGGAATCATGTCCAAGTCTTTGTCCGTAGTTGCTATACAAGTTGAATCTGGGTCACGTAGCCACAAAGAGTAGTGAGCAATAGCCATAGCATCATCTGCTTCTTCATCTTCAGTTGTTACATACGTGTACTGCTTCTGTATGTAATCAACGATAGCTGGGCCATGTACAGGACGATGTGCGTCCTTCCTGTTTGCTTTGTAGCCGGGACAGGGATGGTCAGCATAGATAAGCTCACCAACCCCCTCCCTATAGTTTCCCTTACCACTCAAGTAAATGATAAGGTCCCCACCACCAAAGAACTCTTCGATACCACTAATTAGAGTTTTGACGTTATGTAGAGCGTTCTCTACTGGTTCAGCTATACGCTCCTTGCGGACTATACAGTTATCCCCGTGCAACTCAGGCCGGTCTTTACAGTGTGCGTCTAAGTCCTTCTTGTAGTCAAAGTGAAGGGACTCAACTAGATGCCCCTCTGAATGTATATCCAGATAGTAGTGCATCTTCTCTGCTGCAAAACCAGCACGATATTTAATAACGTCTCCGTCTACGTGTATCTTCATATTGTTATTAGTGCTTCTGTGGTTCTTCTTCTAGTTCTACTTCAACGTCAAGCAGTCCTTCTTCCCCGTACTCATCTTCTGAGTAATCCCCACTCTGTCTAGCCCATAGATAAGACTCATTCTCTAAATCCATAGACCAGCGTTCTACATTGTGGAGTATCACAGGGAGACTTGGGTGCTTCAGTTCTACAACGCCTGTTACCGTGTTAGTGGCAATATAGAAGACTTTATACTCCGCCCCCTCAGTTTCTACTGTCCCAGCCCCTACACTGTCCTCAACGGATACAATGTAATAGTCATTGGTGTATACAACACCTGAGCCAGTAATATTAAGCGTCATTGTTAGTCAGGTGCGGCAGGTCAGCAGCAAACTTCTGCGTGTAGTGGTCTACCGTACTCTCTATAATTTCAGCCCTCTTTGCAGGCTTAGAACTAGCAGTTACGCCCGGAAGTGAGTCACTCTGCGCCATGATAGCTACAAGAGAAATTGCAGCGTTACGTGCTGCCTGCCACTCAATAGCAGGTTGTCTGACCTCCTTGTCATACTTATCTTTGTTGTCCCAATAGTCGTTCTTAGTTGTTGTGGGCCGTGTTGGTGTAGGACTTGCTGCCGGTTGCGCCATAGCTGCTGGTTGTGCCCCACCACCTGCTGCAGGTGCAACTGTCTTAAGGTCTACATTCCGTTTACCATCATCAGAGTAGTTGAAGCTAATGCTTGCTCCCTCTGCAAATGGAGGCTGGTTGCGACCAGTCCTGAACCAATCACCATTACCTGTCAACTGGAAAGAGTAGAGCAGAATATTATCTGGCCCCCACGTCTTAGTTGACACTTGTGCTACTGTTCCTGTGGCTTGTGCCATAGTTTCATACCTCTTTGTTATTATTGTTGTATGTATGCTTAGACAACAGAACTTTTGTAAAGTTCCTCGTCTGCTTGGTAAACTTTTTCTTTACCAGTACTCCAAAACTCACCAATCTTTGTTTCACACCCTAACGGTGCTGTAAAGTTAATGTTGTAAACCTTTGATAAGTAAGGGTATACATCATCAATCAAACACTGTTTCGATAGCTCGTGGAAGATATCTTCCTCATCAGGAGGAACTTCTGCAATGATTGAATCGTGTATCGTATTCACAACAAATAACTTTAGACCCAAGCGTTTAGCTTTATGCCAGAAATATACTAGTGCAATCGGTATAATCTCAGCCGTAGCCAGTGCTTGGACAGGGTAGTTACAGATAGAGGTGGTGTTAACCACATATCCAGACCCTGTTATCTTCGTGTCAGGCCAGAAATACTCCATACCCCACTCTGTTACTAGACTCTTGCGAGTCAGTACGGTGTCTATCCACCTGTTCTGGGTATTTGTAATGTCTGTGTACCTTTCCCTGAAGAACTTATAGTACTTCCTCTCTTTAGGTGTCCCTGACGTACCTCCGTATAAGGGTTTAAATGTGTGCTCCTTAGAGTTCTGTCTGTATCTCTTATACTCACTCTCCTCCATTTCATTCTTCTTAGCACCAAAGATGATGCCAGCACTGAATGAGTGTATGTCTATGTCATTCAGGATATCGGCTAGGCCTTGTCTGTCCCGTCCTAGGTGAACTGCAACTCTAAACTCTAGCTGCGCTCCATCGGACTCCCCAACTCCCCATCCTTCGTGTCTAGCTTTAAAGAAGTGCTTGTATATCCTAGGGAAGTTCTGGAACTGTGTCTTGCCTGAACTAGACAGACGGTGGGTTGACGTTGCAGTCTGATTAAAAGATGCTTGTAGTAACCCTCCACTCTCGTCACAACACTCCTTAAACTTCTCTAAGTACTTGCTTAACTGCGTCCTTGCCCCACGACATTTGCCGTATAACTCCAAGAACTTTTTCTGCTCTGCTGTACGAGCTTTAAGTTTGGGCAGGGTCTCCTTGTCTGCCTTGGCTTTACCCGTTGGTGTTCTTATTTCATTGCCACTCCTGTCTTTTAACTCCTCAAAACCTAAGTCCCCGTACACTAACTCTGCTACTTGCTGAGGGGAACTCCAGTTGACTCCTACTGCAATCTTGTTTAGCTCAATTGTTAGCTTCTTCTCTAGCTTCTGTGCCTTTTTGTACGCCTCCTCTACCTTAGGGGTATCTAGTTGCATACCGTTAGTTTCAATGTCAGCTAGTACTGGTGTCAGTAAACACCGTGTGAACTGGACAGCTAGTTTCTTCTCTGCCAACAACTGCTCTCTCTGCAATAGAAAGAGGTTCTCAGTCAGCCTAACGTCCTGCTCACAGTACCTGTGTAGCCATTCTGTAGGTATCTCAGAGGGACACACCCCTTGCTTAATGAGTTTGGACACAAGGCTTTCCTTGCCTCCTAGCCCGTACTTCTTCGCTATCTTATCTAAGCTGAGTTGTCCGTACTTCCACCTGTTACCGCCTATGACGTACTCACCTATCATCGTGTCATATACTAACACGTTGGACAGGTCAAGCCCGCATCTAGCAAGCCATTGAAGCTCGAATTTAGCGTTGTGTGCTACTAAGAAGTCTGCTTGTTCAACTGCTTTTGTTAGTTCTTCTAAGTCAAACTCGTTGTTCCAGCTATGGTGTAGTTTACTGCCAGTGTGTTTCCACACTGACAGCACTATCTTATTGTTATTGTTTAGGGCAGAGCCCTTGTCTAGGTTAGTTGTTTCAAAATCAAGAACTATATAATTGTCAGATAGATATAGCTCAGGATTGGGGTTCCTCAGAAAATGGGGCATATTCGTTATTTTCATTTTTTGCCCTTAGTGCTAGTTGTAAGTTATATACTTGTCTAATTGCATCGTGGTCAGCCCTGTGTGCAGTCAAATCATCAGGGTATTGGACAACTTCATAAGGTAGAAGTTCCCTGTACGTGTCCTCAATCACAGTACGACAGCACCGCTCTTGGTAGAACTGCCACGGTGGTGTCACACCTAACTCAGCCGATGCAAGGTTAAGGGCAGCTATGTCAAACTGTGACCCTTGTGCCCAGATACATGAGTCAGTTGCGTTCTTCCTATGGAATGGGGTCTTAGTTATCCAGAAGAAGAACTTCTCTAAAGCCTCCTCCAAGTTATCTACGAGCCGTAATTCCAGTGAAGCATTTGCAGCCTCAGACTGAGTAGTCCACCAGTCAACAGTCTCAGGGTCAATGTGAAACTTGTTGTACTTGTCGTCCAAGTAGCTGTACTGCTTCACAGATACTAGGAAGGGCTTGCCTATAATGCCCCGCCCATAAGGGTCAAACACAACTGCTCCAATCTGTAGAATTGCACAACTTGGGCGTAGTGACAGACTCTCAAGGTCAACCATAATGTCATAATGTTTTCTCATCCTTTTTTATCCTCCTTCACTGTGGCTTTCCAACACTCGCATTTCACCATGTCGCCGTTTTCATCTGTGTCCCCAGATTGACAATATGCGGTATGCGGGGCGCTTTTTATGACAGCCTCAAGCTGCTGGATGCGCTCCCTGAGTTTTATCAATTCCGCATCCATCAATCATCCCTCCGAATCCTGAAGGGCAGTCTGTTGGTGAAGCCACTGCCTTCAGTACGGTCGATTTTAAACCCTACATAAAATGTGATACGTAAGCCTAGACCAATGGGGTAGCTGCACCTGATACGTGCCATCCATTTGTGCTGTGTGTCATACTCATAGAATCCGTACTTCCATTGAGTGCGGCAAATGTCCTTGGCTTCTGTGAAAGGAAAGGCATAGCGCATACCATTACTAAAGCCATTGCGATTACGCCAGTAGTACTCTCGCCAAAACCCATCCTTGTTCCACGCCCACCTTGATAGTGGTGTGTGGTTGGTGCTGTCTATGTTTGCATACCACCCATCATAGTATGTGCCAGTGCTTTTCTTATTGACCATAGCGTTCCAAGGCCAGCACCATTTAGGCCAGCCTGTCCAGATACCTACTGCTACCATCACTGGGGCAAGTACTTTGCCCGCAATAAGGTAAACTGTAGTCAAACACCAAGCTAACACCTGTATACCTACCCATAGTGCCTTCATCATGAACTGCTCCTCACAATTATAAAGATAACTAAAATTATAATCAAGACAGGTGCATAACGCTTGTCCACGTTCATAGCCTGTCCCTCACGTCCCCTGTCTCATAGTTGACAAAGACTGGGAAACTGTCATGCCTACCAAACTTATTTTTTGCTAATGATACTACTCTCCGTCCTATCTCATCATCTTCCTGTGTCATACCTACACCTATCATCACGTCACAGGCTCCCTGTATGCCTGTATTGGACGAATCCACGTCAGACATACTAAGTATGCCCTTACCCTCTGCAGAGGCTCCTGCCTGCGTTACAGAGAGCATGAGGACTTGGTGCTTCTGTGCTATTGTGCGTAAAGACTGTGCTATCTTCTCTAGCTGTTGTGTCCTGTTGTCCTCAACTACCTCAAGATTACGCAACTGGTCTACAATCACTACGTCAGGCTTGTGTTTCTCTACAAGAGAGCTAATGAGTGCAGGACTTCCCGGCTCCATAGTCTTTAGCAGGAAGTTCTTGTATCCTGCCTCATGTGCAATAGCCGTGGCTTGGTCAAAGTCTTTAGCCACCTCCTCTTTCGGTAGGTTTGTGCATCTGCGGATAAGCCTTGCCTGAATGTCAGCAGCAGGTTCCTCATTGCTACAGTATAGGACTTTAAAGCCCTGTATTAGGAACCCATATGCTGCATTGAGGGCAAAGAGAGTCTTGCCACAATCCGGTCTAGCATAAAGGATTGCATGATGCCCCTTGAGCAGACCCCCGCCTATCCTCTCAGATAGGGCAGGGGGATACACCTGTATCAAGTTCTCTGCATCATACCTAGTACTGAAAACGGACTCTAAGGGAACGTCCTGTAGTACGTCTAGGTCTGTTTTGTCAAGACTTTCTTCTTGGGATAGATTGGCATACCTTTCCAGAAGCGGTTGAGTTTTTTCGGGTTTTGCTCCAGCGGCGAGTGCTGAGGCAAGCGCAAGCGCGGTATTCTCACGCTTAAGTCCCAGAAGGTAGGCAACGGCGTTTGGTGGTGATACATCATCTGAATCAATCGAGCGGATGATATCACTAAATAGTTGTCTATGTTCGCTCCGCTTAACTTTGAGCGAAATCTGTCCATCAAGTTCTTGTCTGGAGCAGTGGTCAGCGTTTTCATCCCTTTGATAGTACGCGGATATTGCCTCCCAGACGATTTTTCCTCTCTCAGAAAAGTCCCCATGCTCTGCATAATTGCTGAGTTGTTCCCATGCTTTGCGGTCTTGATACGCTGCCGCGAGTGTTTGCGACTCATAATTGACTCCTTCCGTCATTGTTTGTTGCCCCATTATTATTGTTCTTGTGTACTAGGCGTTCCATTAAAGATGATAGCTCTGGTTCCGACATATTCTTTAAGTCCTTAGTCGGTATGTGGACTTTACTCGTCTTGAACAACAACCTGTGTTCCTTGACGTGCTTCAGTGCTGTGCTAGACGCATCATTGTCTAGTATCCATATAACATTGTCTGCATGGTTTGTTATCTCATACATATACTTCTGGGCAGTGTGTGTGCCTAACAATGCTACTGAGTTGGTGTACAGGGATGCCCTTACCGCTGACGGTATATCCTCTACAATGATGAGAGACTTCTCTCGGTTTCCATCTGTATACCAACTGATACTAGGTTCTTCTGTGTCCATACGGGTCAGTGCTTTAGGTTTTGTTCCTGTGTATGACCTTAGCACAACCCCCCTGCGTTCCATGTCAGGGGAGAATATAGGAAAAATAAATCTGTTTGCTTCTGGTGCGAACCGTACTCCTGAGGTTCTTTTATGCACCTTAGTAAAGCCTATGAGGTTA
>Ga0208299_1000347_pt1 | contig 44285 bp, 26 predicted proteins | sample 15_taG_FD_184089 | JGI IMG/M metagenome (GOLD analysis project Ga0208299, IMG submission 184089) | Marine viral communities from the Subarctic Pacific Ocean - 15_ETSP_OMZ_AT15312 metaG (SPAdes) (version 2) | ecosystem: Environmental > Aquatic > Marine > Oceanic | place: Pacific Ocean | collected... | reverse complement strand
TCTTTAATAGGAAAAGCAGGATCAGGAAAAACTCTTATGGCAATTGCCGCCGGAATGGAACAAACTCTTTCTCTCAAAAAGAACAACAACAAGTACCGAAAGATTGTTGTGTCAAGACCCGTCCAACCTCTTGGGAAAGACATTGGCTTCCTTCCCGGAACAATGCACGAAAAGATGATGCCTTGGTTAATGCCAATTCAAGATAACATGGAGACAATCCTCGGAGAAGATAATGTTTATCTTCACGAATACGTTGAAAGAGGAAAGATCCAAATTGAAGCTTTGACTTATATTCGAGGACGTTCCATCAACAATGCCTTTATCGTTATTGACGAAGCGCAGAACCTCACAGCACATGAAGTAAAGACGATCCTTACTCGTGTTGGTGAAAACACAAAGATAGTATTGACCGGAGACATCGAACAGATTGATAACATTTATACAAATGAAACCTCGAACGGCCTAACATATGCCGTTGAGAAATTTAAATCTCATGATATCTCTGGACACATAACCTTCTTAAAAGGCGAGAGATCCCGTCTTGCAACAATATCTTCAAAAATTCTTTAGTTTGAATTACAAAGATTCTATTTATTTACTTGACAAACTTATTCATCCGTGTTATACTTATACTACAAACTTTGGAGAACAAATGAGCTGGTTAGAAGAGTCTGTAAAAAGATCAAAAAAACTAAAGGATCACTATATGTTGAATAACATTGATATTTATGTGAAAGACCAGTTGCCACAAGAAATCGATATCGATTTCGTCATTAGGTATGTGGCTAAAAAATTACCTGATCACGTCTTAGGAAACATTGACATTATTTACGTTGGAGTTTTTCAAGACCTTATTGATCGCGACGTGAATGCTTTATGGCAAAACGGAGCAATCTACATTACAAACAAACAAGATTCCGAAATGGATATGATCGATGATCTTATTCATGAAATTGCTCATTCAAATGAGAAGCAATATGAAAATCTGGTTTACGAAGATGGTAAACTTGAAAAGGAATTCCTACATAGAAGAAAGGCTCTGGCTAAAGTTCTGATAGAGAAAGAGATTGGGACGCCACCGGGGTTCATCTATAATGTAGATTATGATAAAGCAATAGATGATTTTCTCTATGAAAAAGTAACATATAGTGTTCTTTGGCAACTAATTCCCGGAATCTTTCCTTCACCTTATGCTATCACTTCTCTTCGAGAATATTGGGCAAAGGGTTTTGAGGAGTTTTACATGGGCAAATCCCACGATCTAAAAGACACCACACCAGTTCTCTTCTCCAAACTAACGCAATTACATAACTTGGAGGATTAATGCATATATCATATTCAGAACTTAAACTGTGGGCCGAGTGTTCATGGAAACACAATCTTGTGTATAAAAAGAAAATAAAGAAATTCCTTGGAAACGAATACACAGCCTTCGGTCGTGCTTTGCACTTGTTATGCGAGAACTTAATCGAGGAAAAGATCCAAGATGAAGAGCAAGATGACTTCTTTGAAGTTGCTTTCGAAAAAGAGCTCATGGATTTGATGAGCAAGAGCGTTGAGTTGAACGAGAGAATGACCAATGACATGTTGGATCAAGCGAAGAAAATTGCTCCTCAGATAATCCCTCAAGTTGTTAAGAAGTTTAGCAATTATGAAGTCTATTCTGTCGAGGAAAGATTATATCAAGACATACCTGATGTTGATGATTGTAAATTTAAAGGCTTTATTGACTTAGTTCTAAAGACGGATGATGGCAAATATCATATCATTGATTGGAAAACCTGTTCTTGGGGTTGGGACGCGAAGAAACGTTCTGACAAATATATAACTTATCAATTAACCTTGTATAAAAAGTTTTTCTGTCTAAAACACAAGATTGATCCGTCATTAGTCGAAACACATTTTGCTCTCTTAAAGAGGACTGTAAAGAAAGACAATGTCGAGATCTTCCGTGTGACCTCCGGACCTCGAAAGATGCAAAACGCAACCAATCTGCTAATGAGAGGGATCGCAACGATAAAGAAGGGCACATGTTTTAAGAACAGACAGTCTTGTTCCTACTGTGAATTCAACAACACAACTAACTGCCCAAGATAAAATAAAATAAAAAAAACATAAAAAAAACTTGACATTACCTCTTAGACGTGTTATACTATAATAAAAAGAGGTAACCATTGACAAAAATAAAAATTTTAACACTTTCCGACCATCCCCTGTCACCTTCCGGCGTAGGAACTCAAACGAAATACTTCTGCGAGTCTTTACTTAAAACCGGAAGGTACACTTTTGTAAGTTTAGGTGGCGCAATGAAACATAAAGATTATCGACCAACTTACGTCGAGAACTACGAAGACGACTGGAAGATAATTCCAATCGATGGATATGGGACGCCTGAAATGATCCGTTCCGTTATAAGAAACGAGAAAACAGACCTTGTCTGGTTTATGACCGATCCCCGATTCTGGGGCTGGCTATGGGAGATTGAAAATGAAATACGTCCGTTATGTCCGATGGTGTACCATCATGTTTGGGATAATTACCCCTATCCTGAGTACAACCGTGATAGTTATTTGTCTAACGACCACATTGTCACTATTTCTAAAGTTACTGACGATATTGTCAAGACAGTAGCACCAGAGACCAACTCAACATATTTACCACATTCTGTGGATTCAAACATATTCCGACCTTTGACTGATGAACAAATTAAGGAGATAAGAGAAGACTCTCTTGTTCCCGAAGATCAGTCCAAGGTCATTTTCTTTTGGAATAACAGAAATGCTAGAAGAAAACAATCTGGTTCGCTCATCTTCTGGTTTAAAGAGTGGATTGACAACAACAAGCTTCAAGATAAGGCACAACTAATAATGCATACAGATCCAAAAGACCCTCATGGTCAAGATCTGCCTCACATTATAGACCATTTGGGGATCGAAAGGGAAGTTCTCCTTTCAACCAAAAAGGTTCACCAATCACAATTAGCGGCTATGTACAACATGGCTGACTGCACAATCAACATCTCAGATGCTGAAGGTTTTGGATTAGCTACACTCGAATCACTTTCTTGTGGAGTTCCTATCATCGCAACCCTTACCGGTGGCCTCAAAGAACAAGTCGGAAACGGCAAGAGATGGTTTGGTGTTGGGATTGAGCCTTCATCTAAAGCTATTATTGGATCGCAAGCTGTTCCTTATATTTATGAAGACAGAATCACAAAAGAAGACTTTCACAAGGCTTTGTCAAAGATATTTAATATGACCTCGGACAAACGCAAGAAGCTTGGTCATGATGGAAGACAACATGTCCTTAAGAATTATAATTTTGAAGAGCTTCAACAAAAATGGGTTGAGTTGATTGATCAAATCGTTGAAGAAAGCGGATCATGGGAAACAAGAAAAGATTATAGTGGAATTCGATTCAAGGAGGTCGCGTAATGAAAAAGAAGATATTTATCAAAGGTCCTGTTTTAACACAATCAGGATATGGAGAACAATCACGATTTGCTCTTCGTGCCTTGCGCTCGAGAGAAGACCTGTTTGATATCTACATTCAACCAATCAATTGGGGAAAGTGTGGATGGATCTGGGAAGATAACGAGTTCCGCCAATGGATGGATGAGAGAATCACCGAAACACAAATCTTGATACAACAAAAACAGTTGCAACCAGATATCAGCCTACAAATAACGATTCCAAATGAATTTCAAAAGATGTGTCCGATTAACATAGGATATACAGCTGGCATCGAGACAACAAAGTGCTCTCTTGAGTGGCTACAGAAAGGAAATGAGATGGATAAAATTCTTGTTGTATCAAATCACGCAAGAACCTCTTATGCCGAAACCGTTCCAACGGCAACTCACCCAGAAACAGGCGAGGAAGTCTCTTACCGATTAGAGACGCCAGTCGAGGTTGTTTGGGAGAATACTCCGAGAGCAGAACCAGAAGAGGTTAAAGAATTAAATCTAGACTACGATAAGAACTTTCTTATGATCTCTCAGATTGGACCTCGCAAGAACTTTGAAAATACCATCAATTGGTTTGTCGAAGAATTCCGAAATGAAGAAGTTGGACTTGTTGTTAAAACCAATTTTAAAGGAAATTCCATTGGAGACTTTAACAAAATAGAAGAACACCTAAAACAAGTGCTTTCCGGGCACGAGGATCGCAATTGTAAGGTCTATTTGCTTCACGGGGACCTTACCCCCGGACAAATGACTTGGCTCTACTCACACCCGTCTATGGTCGCTTTAGTGAATGCTGCTCATGGTGAAGGTTTTGGCCTTCCAATGTTCGAAGCTGCGAGAGAAGCTCTTCCAATTGTAACAATCGGTTGGTCCGGTCAACTGGACTTCCTACATCACGATGGAAAAGACTATTTCCATTCAATTGACTATACTTTACAACCGGTTCAAGAGAATGCTCGTTGGGCAAAGGTCATTGAGGCTGATTCACTATGGGCATATGCTGATCCAAGATCCGCAAGAAAGAAAATGAGAGCTGCGTTTGGTGGCAATCGAGATGATGCGAAGGCACTGCAAAAGATCATACTTGACAAGTTCAGCGATGAGAAGTTGTATGAGTTGTTTTGTGATGCGATATCAGAATTATATAAAGAGGATGAGAATGAAATTATTTTATAAATGCACATTCTTTGATGACAACTTCGTCCCTAAAGATAACTTTTCTATAGCTCAATATGAAATATCATTGAAAAACACTTTAAGTAACCAAAGATCGAGCTTTACAAAAAAAGAAATCGAGTACAAATGCAAATGGGAAAGCGCAGAGTCTTTCGACCATATAAAACCTTGTGTGTTGATTCCAATCAAGGATCATTTAGAATTGTTAAAAAAGACAATAAAAAATCTTGTTGATAATGACATGTGTAAAATTGCAAACATTGTTATAATAGATGATCGGTCTTCTAATGACATCAAGAGTGTTTTGGATCAAGACATGTCCTACCTTAGAGTTGACAACAACAACGGGTTTAATTTCTCAATGCTAAACAACATAGCAGCAAAAATCTGCCATTCTTTGGGTGCAAAAGAGATTGTTCTATGGAACGCTGACCTTTGGACTCCAAACAAGACGACTTTTCCAAGATTGCTAAAGAAGCATAGAGACGAGTCTTGCTCTTTGTCTGGCACTAAATTGATTTATCCTCCCAAAAAGATGTCTCTTAGAGGTGAAGAGGATACAAAGAACATTAGAGATTATTTTCCATCTATGTTGAATGGAAGATGGAGAGAAACGATTCAGTTTGGCGGAGATGTTTTCTTTAATAACAGCTTTCACCATTATGGAAGGTTTTTAGATAAAAACGATTATAGGGTTAATGTAGACAGGCCATCTAATTTCATAACAGGTGCATTTCAGATAATAAATTTAGATGATTTTATAGAGGTTGGGGGTCTAAACCCATCGTTAAGCAAGAATTATCAAGACGTTGATTTATGCATGAAGATGTTGTCCGAAGATAAAAAGGTTTATTACTTTGGCAAAAGTTGTCACATGTATCACGACGAATCTGCTTTAATGTGCGAAGAAAAGAAGAACAAGGGTTTATTAAGCGATTCAGTATTGTTTAACAAAATATGGAAAGCTGATGAATTTTTAAGGATAGTAGTGCCGTGAATGAAGAATACTGGAAATCGTTTTACAATAATAGCTTGAGTTTAGAAGAAAGTTCTAATTTTTCTAACTTCGTTTTGAGCCACTTACAGCCCGGAGAGTCTCTATTGGATTTGGGTTGTGGGAACGGAAAAGATACTGTTCATTTTTTAAAAAATAATATAAAGGCTGTTGGCGTAGATTTAAATACAGACCTAGAAGGTAAAGACTTTATAACAGGTTCAGTGCTGGAAAACATAAAGATTAGTGACAATTATTATATGAGATTCTTTGTACATGCTGTAGAAGAATCCTATTTAGATCAAATTATAGATAAAATTAGCGACATTGCTCCTGGTGGTTCAAAGATTTTTATAGAAACGAGAAGCACAACAGGGGTTATTGAAAGAAAAAAACACTTATTCTCCTTTACTTCTGGTGTTGGTGAAGAGCACACTAGGATGTTATATAGTTTAGAATATCTAAGCAAAAAGATCGAAAAAAAGTTTAAGGTCTTGTATGAAAGCGAGGAGTATGGTTATTCACCATTTGCTGGTGAAGATCCATGTTTAATAAGAATAATTGCGAAAAAAGAGGGAGAGAATAGATGAAAGCAAAGATACCAGCTGAAAAGAACAATACAAATTTAAGGATCATATCAAATATTTTGTGTGATAATAAGATAGGATTTTTTCCTTTTTATGGCACATTGTTGGGATTGGTTCGTGAGAATTCTTGTATTGAAGGAGACGACGATGTTGATCTCATGATCAACATAAAAGAAAAATCAAAAGTCTATGTGCTATTTTTAAAAAAGTGCTTTAAATTAACAGTTTCGGGAGAAAATTTCTTACAATTTGCTTATATGATCGAAAAACAATCAGTTGTGATAGATTTTTATTTTTATGAAGAAAGGGAAGATTTTTTAGTAGACAAATGGAATTTCTTTGGAAGAGAGAAAGAGAGAGACTACTTTGTTTTTTATGATAAAAGACATTTCTTCCCATTGAAAGAAATAGAGTGGGGACGAAATGGTCTTCTAATTCCACTATATTCTGAAGATCTTATAGAATATTGCTATGGAAAAAAATGGAAAACCCCGCAAATAAAAGGAATTGACTATTGTCAAAAGATCCAAAACAATAAAATTGTCGTACAATACAATTAAATTAAAAAAACAATAAAAACACTTGACATTCCCGTCACAACGTGCTATAATGAATTATAAAAAAGGAGAAAAAAATGAAATTATCTGATCAAGCAATGGGAGCCATAATGATGGCGCTTCAAAAATCCCTCTTAGAACAAACGGACATTGTCCCTGTTCTTAAAAATTTCGAGTTAGAACTCATGGACGACGGCACGTTATTAGTCAAAAATCCTCCAATAGTAAAGGCTCAAAACAACGAGAGCATAAAAGATGCCTAGATATGTTTATTCATGTTCTGGCTGCGAAGAAGAGTTCCAGACCCATCACGGAATGAAGGAAACTTTAGAGATTTGTGAATTGTGCCAATCTCGTGGAACTCTCCAACGCATTCCCCAAATGACCTTCATCTCAAAACCCACTTCGGAAGAAGGGAAGAGAATCAAGGAAGCAATTGAGGAAAACCGAGAAATATTCAAACAAATGCACAAAGAAGCGAGCACACAAAATGTCGATTGAGATACCAATAGTTATTGCCCTTATGATAAGCCTGAGCGCTAATCTAGTGGGCTTTTATTACATGAAGGACCTACTAGGGCGCCTTGGGTGGTTAACCCAAAACATGGCCAATCTGAACGAATTGATAAGAGGTTATCAAGACCATATAAGAGGTGTCTATGCTCTAGAACAATTCTACGGAGACGAACAGATAAAGATAGTCGTCCAGCACACAGCAGATCTTGTTGAAGTGTTAGAAGACTACTTAGAGGTCGGGTTGGATACCGAACTTCTAGAAGAGGAAGTGTCGGAACTTTCAAACAAGGACAGCGAGAATGACGAATATAGCGAAGAAACGAAGAAAGAGTAAAGGCGTAAAGAGGCTCTATTTTACACAAGTTCATGAAGATGCTATTGTAGAGTATTGTCAAGAAGCAACAACATACAAGAGAAGGTGTGAGTTATACGAAGACTTGATCCAACCAGCATTTAATGAAATGGTTGACAAGATCGTGTTTACTTATAGGTTTACGACCTTGCCCAATGTAGAAGACCTACGAGATGAGTGTAAGGTATGGTTAACTACCATCCTTGCCAAGTATGACCCAAACCGTGGATCAAAAGCCTTTTCATACTTTTCAGTAGTTACTAAGAATTGGTTTATCTACCAAGTAAAGAAGACAAGCAAAAGAGCAAAGAGAGAAGTCGACTTCAATGATGTCGGCAAAGAAGTGTTCGATGCATTGGAAGATGGGGCGAAACTAGCTCCAAACGTGATTGAAGAGAGAGAATTCTGGGAAAACTTCTATAAGGAAATTGACTCATGGGATTCAAATTCAATGGCTGACAATGAGCTGTTGGTTTACAATGCAATAAGAGAGCTGTTCTCATCAGCAGACCAAATAGATATTCTAAATAAGAAAGCTATCTATTTATACTTAAGAGAGTTGACCGGCCTGACAACAAAACAAATCGTCTCACAGTTAAACAAAATGAGAAAGAAGTATAAAGTTTTCAAGAAGAACTGGGACGAAGGTAAAATCTAAGGCTCAACTAATTACTGTATGTCAAAAAAATTAGATGAAATAATAAAAAAAGCTCTTGTTAATATTGAGGAAGATCGCTTGGTAACTCGTGACTTACTCAATGATGCTATGGGATATCTAGCTAAAGATGAAGGAAGACACCGAGAAATTGGAATGACTCTTGCAAAATACGTCGAGACACTTCAACGATCCAACGAACAGATGGTGAAAGTGGCAACTCTTATTTCTAAAGAAGAAAACAAAGAAGATGCAATCTCAAAGGAAGAAATCGAAGACCTGTTCTCTGCAATAGCGGAGGAAAAAGATGGGGAAACTTAGTTCTTATCTCTCACAAGTTCAAGACTTTATTGTCAACCCTGAATCACGGAACATTGTTCTTAATGATTTGGATGCTGAGGTTAGAGAGAGAAACCTTAATGATAAAAAAGAGCGACCAACAGAAGCCGTTGTTCTCCGAGTTTTTCCAAAAAACCAAACTGCTGGGGATATAAAGAACGGAAACAAGCAGTACTGCTCGGCTGTTCTTCGAATTGAAGGAGAACATGATGCCATATCTGAACCTGCTTCATTTGATAATCCAAATATCGCAGAGCGCGCAATAGATGCTCATGGAACCTGCTACTCAAGAGATACTTTGTCCAGCACCACTGGAAAAGAGTCTGGCGCAGTGCTTCCTAAAGTGGGAGACATTGTTCCGATTGAGTACGTTAGAGGATCATACAGGTTTTTAATTCCTACAGACAACAAACCATCGTCGGGAGTTGTTGGAGAGAACGGAGGAATTGCAGCCTTCAAAGGGAAAAGATTCTCTCCTTTGGGCGAAGACGGATTGCCTCTCTCAAATAACATGATAGAAGAATTAGAGAGAAAAATACCAGTAACCCAAGGAGAAATAATAACGTTTCCTTCACAAATGTCTCATCTAACAGAAAGGATTATTGAAGAATCCAAGATTTGGAAAGGCAAAAAAGAAAACGATCCTTCTGTTTACGAAACACTTAAGAAATATTGGGATCATGTCGGATGGAACGAACCCGGAAATCCAAAACCGGTTTGGACACCTGGCGGAGTTCCATGGTCAGCAGCGTTTATAAGTTGGATTGTTGGTGACGATAGTTTTCCAAAAAGTTCAGCACACTATCGGTATTCTAGGTCGGCATTGAACAATAGAATAGAGAAAAAAGGTAACTGGTGGTTATTTTCTCTCAAAAGAGAAAAAGTGAAAATAAACATTGGAGATGTTTTTGTAAACACAAGATTCGATGGCAGAGAAGAAACGTATAGGCACTCGCATGGTGACGTGGTGTGGAAAATAGAAAATAATATAGCATACCTAGCAGGTGGCAATGTGGGACAGACTATGCAAAAAAGCAAGAAAGTGTCTTTAAATTCTGATGGGACTTCCAAGTCTATAGGTTCATATGAAATTTTAGTAAAAAGAGTAGGATAAAAAAATGACCAAGAGATATACAAGAAGACAAAAGCGAATTATAGAAGAAAGACTGGCATATGGCAACCTAGACGGCTTCATGTGCACTGACTTAGAAGCTGGATCTGTCGGCCCTGATAAGGAAGAATTCTTTCAACCCGAAGACAACCCAACGCGATTCCCCGCAGAGGCTGAGAAGATAATTCAGAGACAAAAGTCAAACGCCTATATCGTCTTAGGTAAGGATCGAATGGGAGACATCTACTCTGGTTTCGGCGGAAAGGGAACACCAAATTCTAATGCTATAGATTTAGTAGCCGGAATGGGATCTTCCTTTGAGCCTCTTGGAAAAATGTATCTGACTAAAGAACATGTTATAGACCCAAACCCATTTACAGATGCAGCGAGAGTTTACATTTCACAAAGAACAGATCTTGATGGATCCTTCGGAGTAACAGAGGGAGAGATATACAGTTTAGATAGTAAACAAGGTGTCTCTGGGATTGCAATGAAAGCAGATAGCATTCTAGTGCTTGGAAGAAGGAACATAAAGATAAAAGCAGGACAAAGTCGAGCCAAAGGTTTTGTCCGGGGAGGTGAGACTGATGCCCATGGCACTCGTTTACCAGATGCTAAAATAGAGCTTATAGCCGATGGGGTGTTGGAGCCTTTGGTAAAAGGCGAAAAGATGTTAGAATGTGTAACCGGCATTTACAGAGAAATACAAAGTAATAGGCTACAAATGATGGCCATTATAGGTCAAATAGCGCAACTGCGCTTAGTCATGGCTTTTCACACTCATACTGTCGCCGGAGTTGGAATTGCAGTAGCAGCGCCATCAGCAGCAATAATTTCTGACACTTATGACAAGATGCCAGATTTGCTGGATGATCTTACTAAGAATCTTTCTAAGATGTTCAATCAAACCATTGAAGAAATAAATTGTACTCTTGTACCAAACAAGGATAAATACATTTTAAGCAAAAATGTGTGGACCTCATAGGAATTAAAATGTCAGAATTTAAAGACTTACAGCCCGAAGTGTGCGAGATTATTGAAAAAGAAGCTCCTGCTAAGATTTGCCCAACATGCAAGCCTGATCCTAGCTACATAGAGCCAACATGGTGGTTAACAGAGGAGGTTTATTTAAATAAGAAAATTTGTGAATATCAGATAAACATGATTTCGTTGAAATCGGTCGCTGGTATGGTTCAAAGCGAGATAAAATATGAAGCAAGAAAGCTGGTAAAACGAGGAATCAAAGCAATCCTTAGACAACTAGGAAAGCTAGAAACAAATGAGATTGTGTGTGCATTTCCACCAAAAAGAAAGAAACAGAAATGTCGTCTTTATATTCCTCCAAACTTGTTGATTAGATTGGAATTGGAAGTAGCCGATATCGAGATAAACAATAATATAGAATACAACAAAACAGACCCCGAAGGTCGTTTTAATGCGACGTCTCTAGAAGTTGCAGCCAATGTGGCAGACATATACTATGGAGATAACTTCGAAGTATTTCAGATCTTAGTTTCGATTCCAGCTGAAAACATAGACTCTGTACCAGAATCTCCCTTGACCAATGAAGAGCAAGAAGAGATCGAAGAGAAGGCTGAGAACACCGAAGAAGTCGAGTTAGACGGGTATGACTTTCGCGGTAACATGAGAAAGATCAAAGCCGCGTTCTTGCTATATGGCAAATACCAACAAGTCTTTTCATATACACAAAACATAAAGCTAATGCAGAAGGTTGGTTCATCATATCGCCCATTCTATTTGAATAAGAACAAGGATAGGTTAATCGAGTTCAAAGAAGAATTAAAAGATGTAATCAAGAAGAATGGTTATCGACTTACAAGCGTAAAATCTAGGAAAACTGTCGAGAAGATAAAGATAAAATTTGATAAATCCGAACCATTAAAGATAAAATCGATACTCGTAAGAAAGAGAGGTTGTCCTTATGAAAGGTTAAGAGGCATACAGAAGTTAAAGGAAACAAGCAAAACAACGGTAAATTACATCATAAACCTAGAAGAGATGACAGAGAAGTTGTCTTTCGAGGGAGAGGACGTTCCATGGCTTGACTTTGTAACAGAATACACGTATCCTGCTTTAGAGGTAGACTTTGGTGATATAGACAATAACGAAGAACCTTTGAAGTCTTGCATAGACCAAGAGTCAGTCGATGACTTCCAAGATAGAGTTCTGAAGTCTCTGTTATCCTTCTCGGAAACAATCCAATTTGCTTTATCAACGAACGAATGTAAAACGTTGAAGGACATAGCCGAAAACAACCCATATGAAAAGCAAAGAGCCAATCTCAAAGAATCCCTAGAGAAACAAAAAAAGAAAAGACAACAGAGAAGAGAAGACAGGGGGTTGTCGAGAGAAACAACACGAGAATTAAAAGAAAGCGAAAGTTTGTTAGAATCCGCTATTAAAGATGCTGCATCGATAACAAGGAACGAGCTTGATCAAATAATACAAGAGCTTCAACAATCAAAAGCCCAACTGTATTCAAACAACAAAGATGAGATAGATTCCATAAAACTTCTCAGAACACAGAATAAGATAAACAATTCTATTGTGAGGAAGCTCGAAGGTAGAGTAAAAAAACTGAGAGAAGATATAGAAGAAGTGAAAGAGTTACCTTTGGAAGAGCAAGGAAATCAGGTAAGTAACATACTAGATGAGATTGGGTTTATTCTTAGAAGAGTGGGTAATCTTGAATCTGTCATTGAAGAGACAAAAGAGAATATTGACGAACTACAAGACATCAACAAAGAAGGGCGGAAAAAGAAGAGGAAAGATCGAAGGAAACTGACGGTTAGCAAGTTAAAGGATATTGCTAAAGAGGTCTATGAAGAAAGAGAAGAAGTATCTTTGTTGCTCGAATTGAAGGATCTCAAAGATGGAGATAAGAGCGGAACCAAACTGCTACAAAGATTGAATCCTTGCAAGTGGGACAAAGTCACTATGAAAGTGGTTGAATGTCTTTTAGGAGGAATGTCATTTGCCGAAGCTGTGCCTTTGATCATCAAAGCTGCGTTGAAAAATGCGAATCCGCATGTTCTAGAGAATCTTCTAATTGGACTTCCAATGGAAGAGCGAAAGGAAGTATCCGATAAAGTTAAAAAAGAACTTGCCAAGATCTCACAAGATTTAGCAGAGAATTTTAAAGAACCTTGGGTTGACCAAAAAGAGAAAGATGAAGAAGAAGAAAAAGCAGATTCAACAGCAGAAAATCAGGAGATACTTGATCAAAACCCAGCCGAGATAAAAGTTAAGAAGAAGCATGGCGAAGAACTAGAAAGGTTGACGGAATTAAAGGAAAAGATTGATAATAAAAAGAAAGCAATTGAGAGATTAAATAGAGAAATAGCAGAATTACAAAATCAAGCCCTATCACAGTCGGATATAGGTAAGCAAGCCACTAACGAGGCAATAGAATACAACGAAACAGTAATAAAAGCTAGAGAAGAAGAGCTAGAAAAATTAGAAGAAGAATACGTAGAAGGAATAAAAGAAATCCAACTTGGAGAAAAGTCCGTCACGTCAGATGCTCTCGCAAACGTCGCAGGAATAATTTTCGATGCCTATGTTGAAGCCATAACAAGCTCTCTTTCTGTTGACAGGCTCACAAACTTGATGGACAAGATTCCCGGAGCAAACATCTTTAAGAAGCTTCTCATTGAAGCGACTTGTCCACGCGTTGATACAATAAGATCAGGAGTGAAAGATCTTTTTGGATCCTTGGCAATTGAAGGGTGTGACATTGAATCAAAGGGTTATTTCTTACCAGCAATCCCGAAGCTTCCAGAGTTTAGAGGAATTGGACTGCAGATCGCTTTGGCTAAAATGATTGAGAAATTCAAGGAAGCACTAATCAATCTCCTATCGGAATTGATAATTGCTCTCATTATTAGAATAATAGACCTTGCCGAGAATGGCTTGTGCAATTCAATTGGCGTCCTAGGGGCGCTATTAGCCAATGCGTTAACGGGCCAAAAAGGTAAAAATGGATTTCTAGATGCTGTGAACGATGCTTTTTGTGAAAACGAAGATGCAAGAGAAGATACAGCTAGCGACTTACTGGGTAAAGTTGGAATACCTGATGCAAAGCGATTGGAAATAGGAAGTGCTCTGTCCTCAGCCGCTACATCAAATGAAATAAAGCAAGCTCTTGTCTCTAATTGCGGAGATCAAAATCCAAAAGTAATGAAAGCAATCTGGGCTGTCATAAAGACATCGGGATTGAAACTGAACGGGCTCATACAGAGCCCATCAGATGTTCGAGACATGTTTTGCACCATGGGTTCGTATTTGACAGACGATCAAAGAAGATTTGTCAAGGACTCTTTGACAACGGAAGATAGACCAATTAACAAAGCTATTTGCTTGAACAATCAGGAAAGAGAACAGTGGGATCGAGAGAGAACAGATTTCTACGAGAACCAAGGTCTTGATCCTAACGCAGCTAGAGACTTTGTCAAGGGTTTGAATAAGAAAATGAATCTAGATCTTGCAGACATGCTGGACAGTTTGACCAAAGGTCCCGAAGGTCTTTTAAGGGAAGCCCTGACAGAAGCCTTAAAACCAAGAGACCCAAATTGCGTTGACGCAACGAACTCGATCATACCCCATATGCCCGATGAAATGAAAGAAATTATGGATTCAATAGCAGAAGGAATCTTTGGATCATTAGCTTATTCGTTCACAACAGACATGATCGGCAAAGGTGACGCTTTCTTTGAAAACATTTTAGCAGATAAGCGCGGGGTTAGGTTGTCTTATGGATTATTTTCGCACGAACGACGAGTCGGATATGATTTGTTGTTTCCAAATGCGGCAAATACAGAAGAAGAGCATGCTCAAAAATTGTCAGGTTCCGGCCCTTTGCAGGAACAAGTAATGAAGTGGGCTTCCGAAGGGCCGGGAGATCCTGATCCGAATCATCTGTTCCCAGAGACTATCGGGATGTACTTCCATCAAAGTCTAGAGAGTCAGATTGAGGAAGATATCCTCCCAACAACAGATAAACAAGGAAGAAGAAAGAAGCCAGACCTTCTATTAAAATTCAGAAATCAGTCGATTATACCTGACTTAGAGTTTGACTTCGGTTTCAATATTGCTTATAATCATTTTAAGTATCCGGATAAATTTATCAAATCGGATGAGTGTTCTATTAGAAAGTTCGACATTATAAAAACACCAGATGGAACCTCTAAAACTGTTGATCTAAAGGTTAATTCAACGCATGGAATCTCAAGATTTCCGGAAACCTTGCAAAAATATGATCTACAAGAGAATGAGTTAGTAATGCCATATGTCGCGCAATTGTTCGGCCAAGTCTTAAAAGATAGATATGCAAAAGCAAAAGGAACAGGCTTATCAGAATCAGGCATCGAAAAAACTTATAATGCAATAAATAATCATATTTACAAAAAGTTATTAAAAGAATTGATAACAGACGAGAGACACGAAACAGATTTGCCAATCGGGTATTTGTTTGGATATAAGGACGATAAAATAACCTATGAGGACTTGCTATACGTAAATCCCGAAGCAACAGAAGAAAAGGAAACTTGGGAGTACACATATGAAGAAGAAGATGCTGTCCTAGGAAAATCCGCAACAGGCAACAAGAGAATTAAGTTTCTGGACCCAATCAAATATGGAGGCAAATTTACAAAGCCGAAACTGTATGTAGAACAAGCAGAGCATGACGGATGGTTCAGAATTGCGCAAACAATTGTGCCTGAGATAGATGGGTGCGCGCCAAAGAGGACCGATTTCCTTTTTCTAAAGGAAATAACAGACAAAGTCTCAGAATTACAAAACTCAATAAAGACGGACAAAAGACTTGAATTAGATCCAGACTGTGTTTACGAACCAACCTTCGACAAACTACTAACTCCTTCGAGTCATGCCTATATTGAAGGGACGATCCTTGCAACGATTAGAGCTTATTCTGTTGATCTGTTCCTCCGATGTATGCCGATCATTTCTCATTTGAAATTGGACTTTAAAACAAATTATTCAAGCTTGTTTGCTGACTTTATTGTTGATAAGATCGAAGACAACATGCAGGAACAGGGCTCTTGGCCTCGACGAGTGAGAGATTATGGATATTGGACTTTCTTCTTAGAACAAGTGGTTCAGTCTTCTTATCGAATGCTGGAAAGAGGAGATCTCCGGAAAGATCCCGAATTGATAGATCTGCTAAAGCAAGCACTAGAAATATCCAAGGCGTATTCTCGCCCAACAAACGACGACAAAAGAATGTTGTTTAGAGTTGTCAACTATGCGTTAAATGGTAAAGGAAAGATCGTTGGTTGTAAAATCATCGGCCCCGATGTTCCTAAGAAACGTAAGAAAAGGATTGTGAAGTATTTAAATGCACTTGCCTACGGAGCATTTGGAAAAGGATATAAAAAAGAATTGCTAAAATCAAACAATAAATCGATAAAGTTTAAGACGTTGAGACTTCAAGTCCTCAAGGATGCCGAGAGAGAATATGATATTCACGAAAACATCGATTTAGCGAAGAAGATATTCAGATTCCATGTCATGAACGAATTAGATAGATATGGCGATAGATTTCAAGAAGCCTTTACTCCACAAGTTTACATTCACAACCTTAGCAAGTTCCTTCTCGGAGCATCCAAGATTCCAATAGTTTCAGATACTCAAGCTGGATTATCTGAGATCGAATCTCCCGTCGGAGACTCAGCGCTTCCAAGTTATGGCTCGATTCCATCTGTACCTAATAACAACGAAAGCCCTTTTTTAGATTTAACAGATGAACAAATACAAGAAACGAAAGAGAACGGCGGTCTTTTCCTTCAGAAATATATCAAAGTCATTCAGAAGAAAGAAGCAATAGAGACCGGAGGAAGCATCGGACAAAGAGGTCAAGGAATAACTAGAAAGATAAACCTCGAAGGAACGGTTTCTTTTGATCAATTCAGAGATGCCATAAACTCCTTCAGCGGAGACAAGACTCAATATATCTCGGAGGTTCTTGGCAATGCAGTCGCATTCCCCGAACTCGGGTCTTATGATGGCACAATAGGGGTTAAGATGGGTGTGAGAGTGTGTTTCGCATTGCCTCAAGGCATCAACCCATTCTCGTCGTCAACGGAGCTTCTCGGAGCAGCCAAAGCCATTAAAGAGGATAAGGCATATTATGTTAATGATCCAAATGGAATAAATTACTTTGTTCCTCTCGCACATTTCGAACAAGACATTATAGATCGAACAATCGAAGGGATAAATGTTCAAGATGAAGACTTCGATGAAGACATTAAGTGTTATTTTGACAAGATGGTCGAGACCGATGAGTTTAAGTTTATTTTTGAATCTCTTTTGATCACGAATAAGGTCTCAGCAATAGCAGCTATTTATTCATATGACGGATTTATAAATTCAGTTGGTCTTGGTGAAGATGAACGAGAGCCCGAGAAACATGGTCCGAATACGAATTCTTTTGGATTTCAAATTGGTTGGCAAGGAAAGATTCTCGATGATACGAAGAAGCGACTGTTAGACTTGTTCTCATCCTACTACCTGTCTCACGAGCCAAACAAAAATCAAAAGGAAAGAAGAGAAAGAGAAAGAAAACAGTTTATGAAGAATCTTTTACCTAATTCTCTATTTAATTTTGATAGAGACGTCCGTTGGTGGCAATTAAGAAGGTGGCAAACTCGGCCATTTGATAAAGATGGAAAAGATTGCGCAGATACTCTCGTAGACCTATTCAGAGGAGAAGAATAATGTCAAACCCACAATATGAAGTAACACCGTTTTTCCCCTTAGAAAACGACACTACAATGTTTAACACAATAAAGCAAGATGATCAAATAGAAGCTGTTAAATTTAACTTGAAGATGATTTTGCTAACACATCCTGGTGAGAATCTGTCGGATGCTAGCTTTGGTGTAGGATTGACTCGTTACCTGTTTGAATTGGAGACTAGCGATTCCGGAGCTCTTAAACAAAACATAATGAGCCAAATACAGAAATATGCTAATTACTTTACAAATCTTAACGTAATAGTCGACACATCACAACTATATTCCAATACATTAACAGTCAGAATAGAATTTGAATTTGGCATCAAAAAGCTAAATGATTATTTAGAAGTTACTGTCTCAATATAAAATCATGGGCGAAACTAATTATTTTGATCATAGGAGTCCGTTAAGATGGCAAAAGGAAAAAACGTTCCAGTTAAATATACAAGCAGAGATTTCGACTCTATAAAAGAAGAACTGGTGAAATACGCCAAAAGATATTATCCCGACAATTACAGAGATTTTACAAAAGCATCCTTTGGATCAATGATGTTTGACATGGTTGCTTATGTCGGAGACATGGTTTCTTTTTATGCAGATTATCAGGCAAATGAATCTTTCCTAGATACGGCAGTAGAATTCAACAACCTTCGTAAACACGCTAGGTCTCTTGGATATTCTTATTCTGGAGTTCCTGTTTCTTACGGTTTAGCATCGTTTTTCGTAATAGTACCAGCAAACGTTGATGGTACTGCGCCTGACTACGACTACATTCCCACTTTGAAGAAAGGAGCTACGGTCACATCATCTAACGGGGTATCTTTCCTTCTTCTCGAGGATGTTGCTTTTTCAAATCCTAAAAATGATGTTGTCGAAGCTAGATATAACAAAACAACAGGAGGAGTGACCTATTATGCTATTCGCAGCTTTGGTCAAGTCTCTTCTGGTGCTTTAAAACTAGTGGAAGTAAATCTAACAGATACACAATTCATCAAGTTTCGCAAGGTCCGAGTTGGAGAGAACACAGTTTCTGAGATCGTAAAGGTGATAGACTCGGAAGGAAACGAGTACTACGAAGTAGACTATCTCTCTCAAGAAACAATTCTTGTTGAAACGACGAACCCAACAGCTAAATCAGATGGTGTTCGATCAATTATGAAGCCTTATGTGACATCAAGAAGATTTATAGTAGAACAAGATAACACAGGAACCTATCTTCAATTTGGGTTCGGCTCAGAGAGCGACACTGACAACACCGGTCTTGCAGACCCATCAGCAGTAGCTATAAAATTCCATGCAAGACAACATTTTACAGATCGATCCATCGATCCATCAGCCTTGCTGGGAACCGATAAGCTAGGCATTTCGCCTGTGGACACTACCCTAAAGATAGTTTACAGAGTTAACGACTCAACAAACGTGAATGTTCCTTCAAATGGACTAGCTGACGTTATCAAATACGAGTTAAAATTCGAAAACGAAAACAGCCTCAGCAATTCAGAGGTAACTCTTGTGAGAGGTTCACTAGAGGTCACAAATGACGATCCAATAACCTCAACTTCTATTTCAATTACAGCTGAAGAGATAAAGGTAAGAGCAAAGAGTTATTACTCAACACAGAATCGCGCTGTTTCAAAACAAGACTATGAAGCTCTCGTCTATAATATGCCTCCAAAGTTTGGAGCTGTAAAAAGAGCCAATGTGGTCTCCGACCCTATGTCGACAAATCGCAAGCTAGCGTTATATATCGTTTCTGAGAACAATTCGGGAATCCTAGAACTAAGCAACATGCGAATAAAGAACAATATCAAGACTTGGTTGTCCCAATATAAAGGGATAAACGATCAACTTGAGATATTTGATCCTTATATCGTCGATTTCGGAATTGACTTTGAAGTATCTGCAGATAATCGATTTAACAAAGAAGAAATTCTAAATGATTGCTTTACAAACATAAAAGAAAAGTATAATGACAAGTTCTATATCGGCGAACCAATCTACATAACAGACGTTCAAAATGTTCTCTCAAAGACTCGAGGAGTTGTGGATGTCAAGACAGTAAAAATTAAGAACCTTCATGGCGGCAGCTATTCATCAACGCCTTTCGATTTTGATAAAGTCCTTTCGAAAGATGGAACATACTACAAGACGCCAAAGAACGTTATCTTGGAATTAAGATTTCCGGATAAAGATTTAAAAGGGAAAATCAAATGAGTTTTAAAAGATACATTGCAATAGCTGACAATAGCATAACAGACGCTTATGGGCCCGATGGTTCAACTAGGGCCACTGATTCCAATACTGGCGAGGCTGACGTCTTAGAAACTTTCACTAACTATGGAGATGTCGAATCAACCGAAATGGAAAAGTCAAGAATCCTAGTACAATTCGATGTTGACAAGATAAAATTAGATATAGCAGATGAGATAGTCCCTTCAACAGGAGTCACTTGGTATCTAAAAATGCACAACACAGAACATGGATTAACGAATCCAAAAGACTTTACAATAAACACTCACAAGGTTACAGCCGAATGGGAAGAGGGACTTGGAGTTGATTTAGATACTCACGGAGACGATATAAAGAACTTCGGCTCTAGTTGGACTAACAGGACACCATCAGACACTTGGGCAACTCCCGGTGGAGATTATGAGGTGTCAAGCGTAGATCAACTGTTCACAACAGGCTTAGAAGATCTAGAGATCGACGTAACAGCGACCGTTGAAGCTCACATCTTAGATTCTGCAACAAACTATGGTTTTATCTTAAAGTTACCTGCTGCAAACGAAGATGGCGTAGTCTCTTATTATACAAAAAGGTTCTTCGCAAGATCATCAGAGTTTTATTATAAAAGACCTGTCCTCGAAGCAAGGTGGGATGCATCCGTAAAGGACGATAGAGGCTCATTCTACGCCTCTTCTTCGCTTGCCCCTGCTGGTGACAACCTAAACACTTTGTTCCTCTACAATCGCATTAGAGGGGCCTTAAAAGACATTCCTGTTGTCGATGCCAACCCAATTGAAGTTTCCCTCTATGATTCTGCCGGAGGAACACAGATTGGAACAACATTCACTGGTTCTCATGTGTCAACTGGAATTTACAAGTGCGACGTCTACGCTGATACAACAGAAACATCGATTGTCGATGTCTGGTCCTCTGGATCGATACAATATCACACCGGAGCTATCGAAGTAAAGAGCTTTGCAGACGACAAGGCAATCAGTAAATACATTCTTAAAATCTCAAACGCCAAAAATTATTATTATAATATCGGAACTCAACGATTCAAGCTTTATACGCGTGTTAAAAATTGGTCACCGAACATTTATACCGTCGCAAAAAACACACCAGAGACGACAATAATTCCATCCGCGTCTATTGAAATTTCAAGAGTTGTTGACGGAGAAATGATCGTTCCTCACGGAACAGGTTCAACACAACATACGATTATGTCATATGACGTTGACGGAAATTATTTTGATTTAGACATGACACTATTTGAGCCCGGTTATGACTACGCTATGACGTTTGCATTTTACAATGACGATGTTAAGACTTGGCAAGACCAAGGTTACAAATTTAGATTCAAAGTGAGAGAAGATGAGTAATATTAGAAACCTATTTTCAAAGAAGCTTTTTGTAAGTAAAGTGGATCTGGACAAGGCTGAGGTTGAGTCCAAAGAACTCATTACAGAAAAAAAGAAAGAAAGAGAGGAATTCGTTCCCCCAATCGACTTTGCTTCTGCTTCTAATTATATCCGCTTCGGATCAGCCGAGGAATACTATGCCAATTCTATTCAAAGGGTTTATAATACCTATCCTTACGACGGATCCGAGAAAGAAAAGTTAGAATTTAGAAACGAATCAACAGAACTTGATAAATGGATGTTTGATAACAAATACCCAAAAGGCAATGGTCACGCTGTGTTCGATGCTAATTCTTACATTACAGTAAATCGTGGATATAACTCTGCTACAGTTGCTCCATCTACAAAGCTATCTAAGTTGTTTAACTTAAAATCTGTAAAACAAGACACTGAAATGAGAAGACAAGAGACTGTTGTATTAGACTTTGACGAAGGTGTTACTTTTGAGTGGTGGATGAATAGAGATACTAAATCTGAAAAAGAAGCATTATTTTATTTTAGTTCTTCAAATGAGTCATTTCTACAGATTAGTGTAAGGACAGCTGACACTGATACAGTCGATCCGTGGAACACGGTTAACGGAATACAATTACAAATGTTAGAAATAGAAAGCGATGGTTTTGGAATGATGTCTAAAGATGTTATTTCTCATGCTGCGTTGGATCAGGCTGCTCTTATAGATGGTGCTTGGCATCATCACGCTATTACTTTTTCTAGAACCACGGGAAGTCTCTATGCGGATTATTATTACGATGGGCTACATAGAAAAGAAACAGCACTCGACGTAGGATCTCAGATACTAAATATAACAGGTAGCATAACGCTTTTTATTGCATCAGGATCCATCTTTCCAGACTTTTCCGGTGGGGGTTCCGGCGGTATAGCCTAAAACAACAAAAATAGAGAGAAAAAAAATGTCAACAAAATTTTCAGGTTCATTTGATGAATTCAGACTTTGGAATAAAAAACAAAGTTCTCAAGCAATCTATAACAACTACTATAGAGCAATTGGTGGTGGTGCCAATTCGGACGATAACAGAACGGAGCTTTCTGTTTATTACAAATTCAATGAAGGGACTACTGAAATAGAAGCAACCGACAGAATAGTTCTAGACTATTCAGGGCGAATTGCTAATGGATATTGGGAACTATATGCTGCTACAAACAGAGAGACAGGTTCGGCATACACTACAACTGGTGACCCGATCGTTAGAACACAAAACACGTTGATTTCAGACCTAGAGACTGAGATGGAAACGAGCGGAACATTGTTTGACTCAAATAACAACATGTCAATGTTCGATCTTTATCCTCGATGGATTCAAGACGAAGACAATGGAGAATTAAAGAAGCTAACTCAAATAATAGCAGCCTATTTTGATTCTTTATACGCTAAAATAGAATATCTTCCGAAATTAAAAGACAAGAGATACTTCAAAGACACCGAGAAGGCCATGCCTTTCGCCAAAAGATTGTTGGAAGAAAAGGGCTTGATAGTTCCAGACATTCTCGTTGACAGAAGCATATTGGAATACTTCGGCCAAAGAGATTCTAGTAAGATAGAGTTCGAGAAAGATATAGAAGAAATAAAGAACAAGATTTACCACAACATCTACAACAATTTGGAATATATCTACAAATCCAAAGGAACTGAAAAGTCTTATCGCAACATGCTTCGCTGTTTCGGAATTGATGATGAGATTGTGAAATTAAACCTTTATACTGACAACGGGACTCAATATCTCGTTGACAAGACCAAGCATACCTCCGAGAAGACAAAGCATGTTGATTTTGATGAAGTTGCTAATTTCTCTGCAACGGTCTATCAAGAAAATTACATTTCTGGCTCTGACGTAAGCAAGCTCGAGAGGTACAACGCAATAACGGCAGAAGCAGAAGTTATGGTTCCCAAGAAACCTGATCCTTCTGATTCGTGGTACTATTCCACACCTTTCCAGTCATCTTCGGTTTTCGGAATTGATGCTGTCGATACAGCTGGAACAGCTTATGACTCCACGATAGACGGATCTAATCTGCAAGCATACCTTGTAAGAGACCGGCTTAATTCTGATCGAGCCAAGTGGGTATTGGAGAATAATTCGGTAGTGACCTCGGTAGTTGAGCAATCTTCTAGTGCATTGATAATAAACGAAACAGGAGAATACTACAGTTCTACCTTAGGACTAATACATGCCGGCACTGCACTGACCGTGACTATGTGGGTAAATTTTAAAAATAATGATGATTCAGATCAAAGGTTTTTTGAATTTCAATCAGGCTCAGTCTATGTGGGGTTAGATTACAATGGTCAATCCGCGGAGCCAATGTTGTTAAGAAAACACAATTCAATTCAAACATGGAACAGTCCTTGGTTTAGAATGGAAAGGATCGACGATACAACAGCTGACGAGTGGACATTGGTGGCACTCACTGTAGATACTATAACAAATCCTTCATCTTATCTTGACTTTACGGTGCAAACTGTTAACGCCACAAATGGTTATCAAACGAGTACACCAAAGGATAACTACTCCCAAACAGATGTCATTGATTTTTCAGCGATTGAAACAATTAAATTCGGATCAGTAAGAGCAGAAACCACAGGATTCTCCGGTTCTATCGACGAAGTTGTAATATGGTCAAAAGCACTAACCCAGACAGATGTGGAAGATATATACAACTCAGGTCTTCAGCAAGACTTGACTGCAAGAGGAGACTATAGCTATGTTAAGTATTGGCTTAGACTTGGCGGTGATCTAACAACAACAGTTGGTTCTCCTGATGTTTCTGCTGGTTCTGGTACTCCGACATACGAACAACATGATTCACTTCCTTACGAGTATATTTTGTATCAACATGTTCCGACAAGCCAAGTCTTGCTTGAATCTCCTTTTTATGAAGAGATTTATAACAATCAAAGGTGGAACATTGCAGCAAGAATCTCACCAGAAGGATATCCTTTCGCTGGTTCGTTCGCGACATCTTCAAATCCAAACTACAATGTTGAATTCTATGGTGTGACTCACAACATGAACGAAGTTCTTCACGAATTCGATCTATCAACAACCTTTAACTATGCAACAGGCTCCGGACTATTATCCGCAAATAAGAAACTCTATGTCGGTGCTCGAAGAGCAAACTGGACAGGAACCGTCGAGGCCAAATCAGATCTTAAGATAGCTGCTGCCTCTGTCTACTACGACAGATTGGATAACAAATCAATCAGGCAACACAATCTTGATCCATCAAACTATGGACACAACAGAGTTCATTCAAGCCCAACTCCGTTTATAAAAGACATGGAAAACACACATCTACCAGCACAACACACGCTGGCACTACATTGGGACTTCCAAACTGTAACTTCTTCCGATTCAAGTGGTGAATTCACAGTTGAAGATTTCTCATCCGCTTCATCAGAAAACCGATATGGTTGGCTTGACGGTGTGGTTACAAACGAATACAAAGGAACAGGTTATGGCTTCCCAACCTCCTCAACAGATGTCGTGAGGAATGAATTCATCTTTGCCTCAAAGAAAGAACTACCAGAAATCTCATTTACCTCCGACTCAATCCAAATAATCGGAGACGAAGAAGTCTTTTTATATGAAGATGAAGACGTGAACGATAATGTGTTTGCTTTCGAGAAATCAATGTATCAATCGGTTTCCGAAGAGATGCTTAACTTGTTCTCAACAATAACAGAATTCTCAAACCTCATTTCCAAGCCCGTAGACCGCTATAGAATGGACTATAAACGTCTTGCCTATGCTCGACAACTGTTCTTCGAAAAGGTGGACGGAAACATGGATCTGGACCGTTTTACGGACTATTTTAAATGGATCGATGCATCAATCTCTGTGTTCTTGCAACAACTACACCCTGCGAATGCTAAGTTTAATAAGGGTATATCCGACATGGTTGAATCTCACATTCTTGAGAGACCAAAGTATCAACATATCTACCCATTCGTCCAGAGACAAACAGAAATAAAGCCAGGACAAATAAAAGGTCCCGGAGAGAGACTATACAATTGGAAATTCGGTCATGCTCCTGACTACAAACAAGCAGAGTATAATACAAAGTCGATACAGATCGAATATGGATCCAAATTAGAACATTCCTCCGCCTCGGCCTACACAACGACAAACACTATAGCCTTCTGGTTCCATCCTGCCGATAATACAAACAAGATCATAGTAGCATTTGGCTTAAAATATAAGATTAAGTTCGACTCTAATAACCTAACTGTTTTTAAAGGAGCAGAAACATCGACAACAACAATTACGATTAATCCTATTGGTAACACCTCTTTTGTGGCCGTATCTTTGAATGACTCCACGGTAAAATGGTCGGTAGATGGTTCTCCTTTTTCCCTTGCAATGGCTTTTGGTTCCGCAACGGTGCCTGACTTAACAGGTGCATTTATTATCGGAGAAGACTCAATCAAAGATAAATTTGATGAAATAACAATTTGGAATAAAGTTTTGGATGACACAGAAATTGCTGAGTTATACAATTCTGGTGATGCAATGGATGTGTTGGCAGACCACTCAGCAGCAGCAAATGTGGTTTCATACTATCGAATGGGAGATCATTCTGGAGATCCTGAAATAAGACCATTTAAAGGATACTATCTTCAAGACTCAACAGAAAACTACAATCTTCAAGTAAAAGGTACTTGGTCAAGCTATGCTGATCCCTTGGCAGGTTCATTTAGGATAGCAAACAGTTCAGAAAACATTCATTGTCTTTGGCACAAAGAACGAGAAGAAAGGGTCGCCGACTCAACTAGAGATCTCGTTCAAAAGACCCTCACAACAAATGTTAGTGGAATCAAACTAACTCTTGGAGATCCCGCGACTCCCGGCAACTCTTATGTTGGCTCAACGTATGCTTCTCGACGATTTGCGAAACCATATAGCTTCAAAGGTGAAGAACAACGGACGATTCACGGAGGTATCAATTATGCTCCATCAAAAGACAGAGACTTTCTTAAAACCGCAACCAAGGTTCATGGAGAACTCTCAACAGGAGGAACAGCTGTTCCTGTAGAAGTTGTAACCGTTGGTGCTGGTCTCGCTCAAGGAATTATAGATCAAATCCCTTGCGAAGATGTAATCTCACCAACAGCCAAACAAAAGCTGACTTCGAATGCTGTTTTGGGTAAATACTCTAATGTCGATGGAACAGGGCCAACGGATTCTCTTGTGGCATTCAATGTTGAATATGCTTATTCTGTCAAAGGAGAGAGAATTCTTCCAATGAATATTGTTGAAGCAACATCATTGACAGGATACAATCGGAAAATTCATTATGATTTTAGAGAAGGTGTTATGATAACCAATCTCCACTCCGATACAACTTCTCCAACAAATGAAATCCCAATGCAAAGCCCATTTACTAACACTTGGGTTGGTGGACGTCAATCTCGTCATGTCGCTTTGAACAGATATCAATCATCACTTTCAACCACAAATAATATAGATGATGAATACACAAGACCAGAAGAATGGAGGCTGTTAATCGGAGAGCATGAAGTGGACGACACTGTCGATGGTGCTTTAGGATTTACAGGTCCAGATTATGGTGGTGCAACTTATCCAAACGTTCAAAGACAATGGGCAATTCACTTTAGAGATGGTCGAGCAAAAAGACCTGTTAATGTGGCTAACCACAAGACAACAGACTTTTTCCAAGGAAACTATAGTCATAATTATGAAGTGGTTCAAACCGTTGGTCGTTTGGAAAACAATATAGAGCTTAGACAAGATACTTTTGAGGCCACATCTCACGATTTTGGTTTGCCGGCAACAACAAATGAAACAACTCTTATTGGAGTCAGTGCTAGTGCAAATGGAAATATCCAATCAGCTGAATCGAATAGATATTCAGAAGAGATGAGAGGACATAAATCAATAGAACAGCATGACCCAGCATCTCCAAGACCAGATAGAAAGTCAGTATTTGCTTCAAAGTTCTCTGCACCCGGCAGTTATGAGACAATGTCGGAAGCTTATCTTGATGCTTATGGTCGAGAATATTCTGTCTACAATTCTTTGAATTTTAGAAACTATTCTGTTATTGAGGATAGTGGAGAAGAATCAATAGACATACAGACTTACTTCAAGGCAATCCAAGGCCCAGCAGGCATCAACGATAATTTGAGAGTAAGTGGAACAATTACTGGGTTTCCAAGCACAGGAGGATTATCTATAAATTTTTGGATAAAATTAATGAATGGTGAACCAGAAAGAAGAATAATGATAGATTCAGATAGTTTTAAAGTTGAATTAGAAGACAACAAATTTAGGTTTAGAGCAACAAACTCTGTGGATGTGTCTAATACATGGGAGTGGCCTGTAATATTGTCAAACTTTTCAGACTGGAAACAGATCATTGTTTCTTGGAGTGGGGACTTTGGGCAAAATCCTGCTTTTTATATAAATGCTGACGATCAAGGAGCACCAGTAGCCACTGGTGAAGCTACTGGTACAACTCGTAAAGATTTAACTTTATTATCACTCTTTGATGATTACGATACTGAAAGCCTTTTATATGAGTTACAAGGGTCAATGATGGAAATGATGCTTTGGAATACCGCAGTTTCTGCCAATTATGCAGAAACTATTTATAATGATGGTGGTGATTTTTTTGACCCAACTGGTGAAAGCGACTTAATGCTTTATTATAGGCTTGGAGAAGAATCAACTTTGGATGACTTTACTTACGGAGAAATGATAGACGCTAATATATCCATCGCCCCAACTGTTGATAACACAGGAGGTTCTCCCGACAACACACTATTAACAGACCACCATTTGATAATAACATCAGGAGTATTTCGTGATCCATCTACTACCACTACGATAACTCAAATACGAGTAGATTCGCACAGCGAACGTCGAGAAGGACTCAACACTCTTCACGCAAGACATTGTGGACAATTTGGCGTTGATTCGGAGCACGGCACAATCTCCGCAGCACATTACGACGTAGAACCGTCATTTCACAAGATACATAGGAACACTTTGGTCGTCCCAACAGATGGCTCCACGAGAGAGATTCACAACAACTTCTACGTACAGAGCCCTATCCCAGCTTCTGACTACAATTATAGTTGGGTAACTTCTTCTTTAGGAAGTAATTATAGTGTTAGCAGCGGAACGCAAAAGGTTTATGGTTATTGGCCAAAAGATGGCATTTTATCATCCTCTAGTGGATTTGATTCAGCAATAGTCTTCCCAACAGCGTCCGAAATATTTGGGAGTTAATATGGCGATTTATTTAGATTTTGTAGGCTTAAACACATTGGTTTACGAGCCACTCACTTCATCGACTAACACGATAGGGTACGACTTTGATGATTACGACGATGTAAAGGAAAGAATTGCACTTAGGTGTCCCTCTGAAAGCGCTTCTATAATAAAAAACTTAAATGCTGTTCTAGGTACAGAGGCTTTTAATTTCACTGGTGAAGCTTCTATCTCTTGCTGGGTAAAAACTGACGACACCTCGCCAGATGCAAAATTTATTTATCGAGGAATGACATCGGGTTTTTCTCAATCAGTCTCAAACCTATATATAATGGACAATAAAGTCCACTTTGCTGTCGCCTCTGCCACTGGAGATAACTGTGTTTATAGTGCAGACACAACCAGCACATTTACAGGTTGGACAAATATAGTTATAACATATAGCGTAGATGAGATAAGCGTTGCCCCATCTCTTTATGTAGATAACCAAGAAGTAACCATGTCGATTCTAGGACTAGCTGGTTCTGGACCTGTTAGGAAAGTTGCTGCAATAACTTTGATGGGAAAAGATACTGCCTCTGAGACCCTTGAGCTTCAAGGATCGTTGAGAGACTTCGCTCTTTATAATAAAGCACTCACAACTTCAGAAATTTCAGAAGCTTATGTCCTTGAAGACATAAGACACATTAGTTGTAGAGAAAACATCATTGTTTATTGGAGACTTGGTACTGAGCCAAATCTGTACGAAATGGAGAGTTCAGCAACTGTTCCAAGTGGTATATTAATTGCTCCAACTGTTGGTGATGCATTTTTGACAGCATCAAATAACATACAGACAACAGAGTCAGGACTTTATTTGAAAATACATAGCAATTATAACATATCGACCATACCAGATAATGATCATTTGGTAGGATTAAACATCCATCGCAATGGTCCTTATGGCTATTCTTCATTTAAACAAATGAGATCCGCACAAAATCCCTTGACAAGATACCACAACAAGAATTCGATCTTCTCTTATGTTCTCGACGGGAACACCGTTGAGACAAACGGGCGAGAAGTGTTCAAACCAAGACGTTCACAAATACGCCAAGTTACAGAATCACCAATTGTATCAAACAACAAGCCCTTAACAGTTGTTGGAGGGATTTCACACTACAATAGAAGATCCGGCAAAACAACAATAGAAAGAGTTGAGGTTCAAGCTTCGTTTAACAATGAGATTCAATTCTTCGGAGACGAACAAACAAACAGAGAGTTTGGATTAGAATTGGAGACTCACGAAACATATGAAGATCTAACAGAGCTCTACTTGGATGGAGGAATAGAGGCTGACGATTCTCCAATGGATCAATTCGAGCTATTAAGATATCAACATCAGGTTTACCCGAGAGAAGGAAACACATACCTTGGACATGTTCGAGGAAGAGACGTTGAATGGGAAGTCGGGTATTGGAGAGATACCAGAACAGACAGAACAGAAGTCAATTCATCAGAGAAGGGAGAAGTATATAATGGATTTGGATTCATTGTGCCTTCTCAATCAATCTGGCCGCTTGACGTCGAGGAAGGCTGGGCAACGAGAGATCTAAATTCCACCCTTGGCTCAATGACAATGTCTGCACCGACGGAGTTTAAGTATCCTAGCCAATCATGGCAACTTGCGAACGCAAGTGCCATTGTATTAGACGTCGATGGTGATGGCTATGGCGTTGGGAATGATGTCTATTTATATGCCCAATCAGCAGATAGCGAAAATAGCGATATAGACTATAAATATGATAGCTCTGTTACACCACCAGTTGGCTACATCCACAAAGGAAGATATAGATTAAATTCTTCTCGAGGTGTAACGAAATTCTACAATGCTTGGACTGAATTGATGGAAGATGCTGGGTTTAGAATTGAGTCCACAAGTTCATCAATACCGACTAGAAATAACATAAATGCAGTGGATACAACATACGCATCATCTGATCCTTATTATCTTGAAATTGATAATGTTGCCGATGCTGCTCATTTTACAACGGAACTGAGCCACTCTCTTGTGCACTTTTGGACGAAAAACGAATCAGGTGAAAAGGGGTACATTTATTCAGAATTTGACTCACTTGGAGGCCGAAAAAGAGCGATTAAATCAACAGGTTGGAATTACTATGTACAACAAACTGCAAATTATGAAATAGTAGAAGAAGATGGAACAATAACTATAATTATTGGTAATAACGGCGATCAGGGACTGTTACAATATACTTTTCAAGGGACTGAAATTGAAATACAAGAAGGTAATGAATGGAACAATAAAATAATAAAGTTCGGAAATCCACACACAGAAGGCAGCAGCTCTATCGCTTTTTATTCCAATGGAAATGATATAACTCCTTTTTCTGTTTTTGATGATTTAAAATTTTTTAATTCAGATGGCGATATGAGCTTAGGTCACAAAGCTTTTGACAAAACAGCAACACTAGGACTAGAATCAAACACTTATAGAAAAGTTTACAACCCTGACTTCAATTTGGCACTCTTGATGCACACAACAGGGGATGTTTTTGATTTCACTGCCAATGGGCAATTCGGATGCTCTTTCTATTTTATGATGGACAAAGAGTCTTACAGTCCATCAGATGGCTTTAGGTATAAACTTATAACGCTCAGAGGTAACGATGCAGAAATGTATGTAGAGATATACACATATTTCGTATCCTCATATAAAGTATTGATGAAAATTTATGTGGAAGATTCAGATGAAGATTATTCTTTTTCAGTATATGATATAACAGGTCATTGGAATAAGATGACAAAGTATCTTATTCTCGATAGTCAACTCCTTTCGTATCCAATTCTGTACACTTATGTTATAGAAGATCGAGTGACTAACATACCCACTAGGTACTCCTCAGGATCAGTTGGTACACAAAAGTTGTGGGCAAATGATGTGATGAACTCAGTGATTGTTTATGATCAGCTGTTTCATCCACCGAACCCAGAAGATTCTGACGATGGCGCCATGATAGCCGATTTATTGTTTTTAACTGGTGCACTAGCTAACCACTACACACCAGAAAGCGTTTTAAATGGTGGTGCAACTGTTGATTACACAGCCTCTTATTGGACGGGTGGTGAGCCGCTTGGATGGTGGAGATTCAATGTTGATAACGAAGACCCCTCTGTCCATTCCTTTGCCACCAATGGCAACACACAGATACAAGACAGAACTAGTAATGCTCTTGATTTGAGCGGCGGGTTTATCTCATTTTTAAACAAGGATGGGCCGCCAAGACAAAAGATAAAACCTCTCGGTTTCCACACGGCTTCAATCGGAGAAGCTTATGTTCTTTGTAAAACATCAAGCACAAACAACGTATCAGGTGATTATTTCCAAGATGCCAAAGTAGCAGAGTTTGCTCTTATTCCAAGCAAATCAAACACAGATATAACGGAATACATTTCATCTCCCTTTTATCAATTCACCGATCTCACATCGTCTGCATTGACCGTCACAGCTTCGGTCTGGTATTCTTTCGAGAATACAGACGAAATAACCGAAAATGGAGCGAACATAGTAAATCAAAATACAGCTTTATCAACTTTTGCGTTAACAGGTACTTATGCATCAGCAGTAAACTTTCCTACTATAGAGAATGACGGCTTAGTCATAACCAGCTCAACGTCAAATGAAATAGAGTTCAGGATAAGACATGACTACATGAATCTTAACACATCAAGTCAAGAGGCATCATCAACAGGGATTTTAAACTACGTAAGCTCAAGCATCATAGGCAGCCATGACAACTTTTATATCGGCGGTGCTTTGGGCTACAACGCCCAACTAGGACCTGGTGTTCTAATGAATAGCTACAATTCTTTCAACAAAGACCCACCAGTTGTAACTGAGATCGACAATTATTTATCAGCAGCATGTCTCTATACCAGAAGACATACTCTTGTCCACTCTTCCTCGTTCCAACATCCGTTCGTATCGTTAAGTTATGAAAACTTCTTTCAACCCGGTCTAAAAGACTATGACACCTTCAACCTCTATCAAGGAATGGCATTCTGGGATGCTCCGGCACAATCAGGCAAAAAACCATTTTATGACACCTACGGCGCTTATGCAGCTGAGATGCGTTTGACCAACAAAGACTACTCAGTTGTACCAGAATACAAAGTATCTGATCACATTGACAAATTCCTGCTGAAAGGAGACACACAATTCACAGACTCCGACAACCCAATGTTATGTGTAACAGGCGGACATATTGATAAGTGGAACTCTGATCTTGACGGTTTTTACGAAACCTATTCAACCACAGACTTTCTTAAAATGTTCGATCTTATTCAAGAAGAACACGATGACTTTGTTAATCCAATATCATTGAAGCTTAAATGCAAAGGTGTTAAGAAGTTTTTGCCCTACAAGGGCTTTTATCCTGCCGACAGAACAGTCGAGATATCACAGCAATTCTACTCTTCTTATGGAGAGAACCTCTCAATCTCTAGCAAGTATTCAGTACAGAACCTGTTAACTCCTTTATTTTCTCCCGGAATTCTGTTCAACACCATCAAATCAGGCGTTGCATGTGATTATCCAATTATGACAGGATCGTTTGCGACAAGCTCTTTGGAAACCAATTCCGGGGACATTTTGGTAGGCTCATATTTTATCAACGAGCAATTCCACAAAAGAATACCTTTTGAAGCAATTGTCGAACCAGAGAAATATCTCGCCAATCAACCTCTTCGGACACAAGAACCAGATCCTCTTGGGAGTCTCCCTTTATCCGTAACTTGGAACGGACAAGGAGACGAGAAGTACCGTTTAATGGTGTCAAACTTTTTAGCAGAGACCGGAGACTTCTTCCTAAGGAATAAAGACTACGCCACAATCGCTTCTTTACCTGAAGGAGATCCAAACTTCGGAAACGTCGAAGCCGGTAAGACTTACATGATGAGAATCAAGATGTATCGAACAATCGATGGAAATAAGGCATTGTGGGCAGATGATGGAGAAAACTACGACAACAGTCATATACAACCTCAAGATTCGTTCTCTGTACCTCAAGACACTGGGTCTATGGAGCAAGCGTTCATGATGTACTCTCGACCATCAGCCTTTGGACCTCCTCAAAGGATAACCTTGGATAATGATGGATCCCCTTATGATTTGAAGTTCACTAACTGGAGCGAATATAAAAGAGCAGACTCACTAGACTATTTTTACAAAGTGTCTCCAAGTGTCCCAGTTATATCACACACCACCCCAGCCGCCCCCGCTGATACCTCTGATTTTTCCGATCTTCAGGTTGACAGTGGTGGTCACCTTCTGTGTGGAAACGACGCTGATGCTGGTTACAACTATCCGTTCACTCCTCCTTACTACCATGGAGATGCGTGGGCAGACATAACGTTTACAGCAGAAAAAACAGAAAAGCTAACTCTATCTCAGATAATAAATGCTTCTTCTGTTGAATTCCTCAGATATTATGAGCCAGTTCCATATGCCGCAACTCACGTTGGTGTTGCTCATTATCATAAAAACTGGCGTCTTATAAACGAAGATGCAATGCAACTCGCATCATCTATCAATATCTTCTCCAAAGGCGTGTTAAAACAAGAGATAACGCAAACAAAGCGCAAAGGAATAAGAAACGATGTGCAAGTTCAAGTTGACACAAACGTTGGAAATCAATATCGTTGGATTATTCAATCAAAATTTGAGACACCAATTCTAAACTTCAACAAATATACTCATAGAAGTTCCGACATAACTATGCCTTACAACTCTCCACACACTACTCCTGTTGGAATGTGGCATCAATATGGAGAACTCCCACAGAAACCAGAAGAAGGCGTCTTCTTGCAAGTCACAGATGTGCCATCCGAATGGATGGACAATGCGATGAATGTCTCATCTTACAAAACAGGCTCTTTAGCGGACCTGTGTGGCTTCTCAACGGACCCTGTTCGTTTAGGGGACGTAGCACCCACCAAGACCATTAAAGAGGCCGTGGTTGCCATTCCCTTCGTTGAGAGAAAAGGGCAAAAGCAATTCTTCACAATTGATCGAGAAGACATACAAAATGCTTTAGATTCATCAACCAGAAATCTTGTCGGTAAAACCGTTCAAGATATGGTCAAGAGAATGGAAGGTTACATCTTTCCTCCGTCAATGGACTTTCTAAGAAATGACGACATTGATCCATTTGCGATGTATATCTTTGAATTCAAGCACGTTTTAGACAAACAAGATCTTGCGGATATATGGCAAAACCTTCCACCAGATGTGGGAATATCTCACGAAGAAGCGGAGGCTGTCATATCTCATGAGCTCTTAGCCCATGAACTACTTGGTGGTAAAGCTGACTTGAAACCTGGTGTCAACACCGAATTTGAATTAAATCGTCAAGTCAGAAAGGACAAAATTGATTCCAAGATAAGATGGATGATCTTCAAGGTTAAACAACGAGGAAAATCAAACTATTTTGAGAAGATTTTTGAAAGAAACGAATCTCAAGAATCCGGTGTTGGCTCCAAGAAAATGACACTCTCATCTGTTGGAGATAAGAAGAAGATCGGTTATAACTGGCCATATGATTACTTCTCTCTTGTGGAACTAATTAAAATGGACGCAGAGATAGACTTTGCAAGACCTGATGACGAAAACCAAGAAGAGAAATTAGTGATCAAGCCTTATACTAAAATCATATCAAATTCTGCAAACCAATCCTTGATAAATAATGGATTATTCGGAACTAAGTTTCCGGAACCAGAGCCGCCTCAAGGTCTAGTGCAAGAAAGAATCCCAACAGGTAAGAAGAAGAGAAGATGAGTTTTTTTGATAAAAAAGAAGATGTTTTGGAGATAGTTTTAACGCCACACGGTAGAAGCCTGTTGTCGAAAGGTAAACTAATGCCTGCCTACTACTCTTTTTTAGATGATGACGTGATCTATGATGTTGCTTCCGTTGGAGACACAGAAGCGAATTATCAGGTGAAAGACAGAATCTTGGAGAACAATCTTTCTCTCAAACCACAATCAAACCATTCAGACATAATGGTGAAATTCATAGAGAACAAATCAGACCTCACGAACGATGTCATGAAAAAGAATATCTATACTCTCGGAACATCGAACAATCTGGAGGAATACACTCCGGCTTGGAACATGCAATTTACAAAAGGGGAGATTGCTTCCTCCTCTAAGACAACCATGGTGGGAAACAAGCCATTGAATATTCCCCAAGTGAATGTTGAGATTGAATACAAAATGTCGGTATCAAACACAAGCAAAATCAAACAAAGTCGAGGAATACAACAGTCCTCAGAGAGACCTATGAGTTCTATCTATCCGGACGGAACCTATCTTCGTGTTGACGAGGAACAGATCCTTGCAAGGATATTAGAAGAAAATGGGTTCCAACATTCAGATAAATTAGAGATCGAAGTCTTTAAATATGACGATGCTTCATCCGAGAAACTGATTCCTTTGAAGTTTATAAAAAGAGATATAGAATATCAAGATGATTTCTTCAAACCAGAGTCAGAGACCAAGTCTAGGTCCACAATCGAGGACATAACACCGGAGACAGTTGAATACTATTTTGACGTTCGCGTTGATAATGAGATTCCAAAAGAGATAGATGACGGCGTTGTAGCTGATGTTTATACCTCAAGAGTAACCGATATAGAGGATTGTGACTAATGATACAAGAAGTTGGATTTGATAACTTACCAAATAGCTACATCAGTTTGATTGAGATCTCCGAACTCTCTCCTCTCATGAATGCGGTCAATGTGCACCTTATCCTTAAGGATGTAATGAAAGATGGACTATTCTCGTGGTATAAACGAGACGAATTAGGCAAATATCTAAAATTATTGGTTGTATCTTCAACAAATACCTCAATTAATGGAGCTCTTGACAACGGAAAGATGCCATTAGATAAGAGGAAAATCTCCTCGCATCCTGCATTTGATTCAAAACAAGTGCAATTTAGAGAAGTAATGGTCGGCTGGAACAAATCACAACAGCCAAATAGTTTAAAATCAACAGTCGAAGGTGATTTATTTGAGTTTGAATACAAGGAACAGTTTAAAATAGAAAGCTCCGAATCAGATCTCAAGGTTTATTGTGCTACTTTCATAGATATTCAACAATTTTCCCAGGATTACAGGCTGGATTTGACTCACATGAAGGTGAGTTCCTACACAGGTCCTGTCGCCTCTGAGATAATCTTGATAAACAGACAAGTGTCGAGGGTTAGTTTTGTTTTTAAAACGCCTCAGGGCGCAATCTGGAGTGGTCCTGTAAGATTTTTAGATGGATCTTACTATTCCGGATCGAATGGTCGCGCAAATACACAAGAAATCCTTAAAAGATTGTCAACTTCAAACACAAAGATAAAAGACTACAGAAGACCAAAGCTGATAAGGATAAAGCAAAGCAAAGTTGATAACAAGCTTCCGCCGTTTCCAGCTCCTGCTCTTTCTTACAACCCAGATGGTTCTCTTTCTGTGCTGTTTTCGATTGATTTACGCGCTTTGCTACTGCAAAGATCTAAGCTAGCAGCCCGATTAGCTGTAGTGGACGAGAAATTACTACAAAAAGTAATCCAAAAGATTGTCTTTGCGAAAATTGTTTTGAAGAAACAAAAGATAATAACAAGACCCATGACCTCGAAATCAGGAACCAGAGTTAAAAAGATGGATAATCTCGTATATTCGAGAGATATAGTCCGCACAAAAGACTCAAAACCTTTCACCTTAATCCCAATCTCAACGGATAAAGCAGCTTTCGAGGAAATAATTCTGTCCGAAAGCCCAAACATAAGACACTTTGCTTTGAGAGACTATGAAGATTACAGAGCAAAAGGTGAATATAAATATGTTTTGGAGGTTGAATTCGACGATCCAACAAGAATTTATGTAGATTCGCTGGCTAATGAAGTAGAAAAGAATCTATCTTCTATGAAATACTATATAGAAAGAACTCAAATGTTAAAAAACCAGAACAATGCTGGTACAAGACTGACAAACGAGTTCATAACAGCAGAATTAAAAAGATTTGGTGCTGAGAATCAGCCGTGGAACAAGGCTGCTCAACTGTTTACGACATATTATGGCATGTTCCTAGATTTAAATGAAAAGAAATTAAAGGATTTGACGAATCAAAGCGTTGTTAAAATCCATCCATCGTTTACAACACCAACGTCAACATTGAATTTTATGAAAGAATATTCAGATCTTCATCAGCATTTTATCAAATACTTTAATGCAAAAATCAAAAGGATATCTAATATCAAAGGCAAAGGGAACAAAGGAAAATCTTCTAACAAAGGTAAAATCTTTGCAAGAGTGGCGTTTAAAGAGACAGTAATTCATGAAGAGAGGGATAAGTCAATCACATACTATGATTTTCGAGAAGATATTTATCCAAGTATCTCGATTAAAGAGTTCATTAGCAGAACACAGAAAGAAAAGGGAAAATTTTATAACTCTAAACCTTCCTTAGCCGGCACTAATTTGTCGAAATTGTCCAAAAAAGCTGCTGAGAAGTTAACCAAAGATGCGAATACTGTGACTGGGTTCTTCACACCAAGCAGAATCACAGCAAAAGGAAAGAAACTAGATCTTATGGACCCTTCATCGGTTGACATCTCTGCTTTCAACGAGATTTATCAGGAAGCAAAGAAGAGCAAAGACCTGATAAAACTAGATCCAAAGCCAATTCCGAAAGTGAGATTAAACATCAAAGTTGCTAAAAAGATCGATAAATATCTTGAGCCTTCCAAACAAGAAGTCCAAACTGTCGTTGACAATCTTGGAAAATCATCAAAATTCAGACCAGCAGAAAGCCGCTATAAACCAGCAATCACTTCAATTCTAAAGAAAAAGACAAAGAAAAAGATCAGACAGAAAGGTGGTAAAAAGCTTTCTTCGAAGCAGTTTGCCGCTGATTCGAAGAATGTCAAGCAACTTATAAAGAAAATAGATAAGATAAGACTTCCACCATCTTTGATTTCTGTAATGGCATCAGAGTCTAATTCAACAAAGAACAACGTTTTAACAACTCAGATAGACATAGCCGCAAACCCAGAGACAAAGGATTTCTTCTCAATTATGTACACGAACCCAGTGCAAATCGAAACGATAAAGAGTTACAAAAAAGATTCAAGAGGAAGAGACATTTGGAACAGCCCAGTTTGGGGCTTGCTTGAAGAGAAAGATTTAGAGACACTAAGTCCGATCATATGTCGATTCACAATCTTTAACACAAAAATGTTCGAGACTCAAGGGATAGATATCCACATAGCTAACGAGAATTTCATTCTTTCAACAAAAGCCGGAACAACGAAGAACTTTGATAGCAAAGAACTGATTTCTATGAAAACCATTCTGGACATTGTTGGATCCACGGAGAAAGATAATATAGAATATTTGACCTCGAATCCTGTAAAACAATCAGAAGATAAAAACGGACCAGTACGATGAAGATAAAGAAACTTATATTAGACAACAACAAATCACAATCAGAAAAGCCTGCGAAGCTTCCTGTCGTTATGGAAATAGACTACGTTCTGTCTGAACAGTTTCTTCTTTCAATAAAACAGAAGTTCCGACCAAGCAAGACGATTTCGACTATACCATTGACATCAGATCATAAAATAGTGTTAGACGAACCACAGCATGTGACAAAGGTAGAAAAGAAAGACCTAGCAGCAGCGGTACCGTCCTACTATGTTCAGCCAACGTTTAACTACCTGTCTATGGATTGGGAAGCAAATCTTGGTGCTCTAAGCGAACTACAATCACCAGTCATCTATACGCAAGAGGAAGGGAAGTCTTCAGACAGATCGTTTGATACCAATGCTATCAATAGGCAATTTGCTAAGAATCCTGATAGTTTGACCAAGTTCTTCCGAAGAAGGAATACAAACGAGATCAACAAACACAAGAACATCTTGTTTGGTGCAAAGTTTGAATATAAGAGAATGAACTTTTATAAAAGAAACTACCCGTTTTACATTGAAATCTCACTGATAAACAAGACTCGACAAGAATTTAAAACAAGATTAAAAGATCTTGGGCTATATGAATTGCTGATTGAAGATTATATACAAGCCACGAAAGAATCCATTTCTTTTGGAAAGCAAACTCTGACGTCGTTCGATTTCAATCAATGGGTTAATAAATCTGACTTCCAAATCGACGAGACAAACATAAAGATCCTTTCACCTTCTTATACAAAGCCCAACAACTTCTTTTATAACTTGAAGAAACTAAACATGATTGGGTTTACGAGGAAGATGATTAGAACTCATCAAAGAAAGATAATTGAAATCTTAAATAAAACGAGTGCTTACAACGAAGTGATGTTTTATAGATTTGACAAATACGAAAACAAGACAGGTCGCTTGATACAATCGTTCTGGCTTCCCGCCGAGGACAGTGTAAATTTTATAGACACACAAGTGAAATACGGAACCATTTATCGCTATGCATGCACTGCTCATGTCTTGGTCATGGGTGCTGACTACAAGATAACAAGGAACGGCAACAAGTTAGAATCCTTAGTTAACCCGTCCTTAAAGATAATTGAAGTACCAATGTTCGAGGACACTTGTAATGTTATTCAACCACCTCAGCCGATACCGGACATAGATTTTCAAAACAACAAGTACAACAGAAAAGAGATAAACATTTTAATAAAATTAAATGCAAACTATTACAACGATCAGTTCATTCCACTTGAGAGTTCTGAATTGTCGCAGAATGCGTTAGTCTCAGAATACAACAAACTAAACAGAAGGCCCTATTTCCACTACGAAACAGAGCACGCTTTGTTTGAGATGTTTAGGTTAGACCACATACCAGAGTCGTACGACGAGATAGACAACTTTAAGATTGCAGAGATAAGACACCCAATCCCTTCCACCGCAACAGCGTTGAAAGATAGAATCTCTATCGGAAAGAAATACTACTATGTGTTTAGAAGCATAAACTCACATGGTCTGCTATCAAATCCGACTTCTATATATGAGGTAGAGTTATTAGAAGATGCTGATGAGACTTTTCTAAAGGTTAACACAGTTGAAATAAAAAAACCAGAAAAATATCAGATGTCAAGAACTATGACCAAAGACATTCAAGTTTTGCCTTCTTCTCTACATACAATCTTTGACCAAAGTCAAGCACCGTTCAGTTTGGGGACTATAAGAGGGAAGATAGACAAGTTGAATTTAGGGATCGCCGAAGAATCAATATGGGGAAAGAGATTCAAATTCCGGTTTACCTCGAAGGATACTGGTAAAAAAATAGACATAAACGTAAATGTTGAACTAACTAAGAATAAAACAGAAGAAGATTTTAAATAAAAATCTAATTATAAGGACTTAAAGGAGAATAGAATGGGATTTCTTGACAATAGTGGTGATATTATACTTGATGTGGTACTCACCGATCACGGAAGAAAAGAACTATCAAAGGGCGATGGTTCATTCAAAATTACAAAATTTGCCCTAGGTGACGAGGAGATTGATTATTCGCTTTATAATTCAACTCACGCAAGTGGATCCTCCTACTATGATTTAGAGATACTACAATCTCCAATTTTAGAAGCATTTACAGATAACGCTGCTTCAATGAAAACGAAGTTGGTGACCTATGAGAATCTAGAACTACTGTTCCTTCCAATCTTGGAGCTCAACGAGCTAACAGGGATCAACAAAAGAAACGCTCAAACTGATTCTTTTGTGGTTGCTGTTGACCGGTTCACGGAAGATGATGACGATGGAACAACAAAACTAGGTATCGGATTGGACACAACCGATTCAGAAGTTGCCGGTGTTCTGTTTGGAGAATCTTTGGATAGAGGAAGTAGTATAATTATCGATCAAGGCCTTGACACAACTCAGAAGTCAACGAAATCTACAATTGATCCAGACTTGGTTGAGACTTCTTATACTGTTCAAATTGACAATCGTTTCGGCTCTATTGTCGACAAGAAGGGGAGCCAATTAGAACTAAGCTACATAGACGATGACAACATAGCTTACTACATCGTTTCAACAGCTGATGAGAATAGCGCTGTCACTACCATCTCAAACTTAACTAAAGAAAATGAATCGCCAATCGCTGGTCCTCGCGGAACTCGCTTGGAATTCAAGATCAAAGCTTCTTTGGATCTTCAAACTTCATCATTTCTTTTCCAAAGACTTGGAGGAGAATCAGCACTGGACAACAGGACAGGCCCCTCTAGTGCTGACAACGTCAAGCATATTGACTCAATTGTTCGTGTTTCAGGAATGAACACAGGCTACTCACTAGACTTACCAGTACGGTTCGTTAAATTAATATAATAGGATATAAACATGGCTGAATCAAACGCATTTAAACAATTAGAAGAAAAAGACATTGTCTCGACAAGAACGTTGCTTCACGAAGCAATCCCTTTGACAGGATCAATCGTAAGCGGATCTGCTTATACCGATCTCAACATAAAGACCCCTCCGCACGGAATGTATCAGTCGGTCTACGACTATCCTTATCTAAGCTCTTCTGCAAATCATATCTTCGACATCACAGTTGGAGTTTCTGCTGATGGGCTTGCTGTTGACTCAGCAACAGGGCAGAAAACTAAGAAAAAGAATATCTATAATCAAATGGCTCAAATCCTTGTTGGTTACGATGTAACAGGTTCTGTTCTTCATTTTGACCAAGATGGTGACTTGACGGGTGGAGACAAATACGAAGACGTAATTATTATTCCATTTTCTCGATTGCTTGTGAAAGATGAGATAAAGAAAGGAACATTCTCGATGACTTTGGGAGTTAGCCAGCTATATGCTGTTCCATTCGCAACCACAATAGAAATCACAGACGCATCAGGATCAGATCAATACTATGTAAACTCCCCAGTTGGAGAGTATGGGATTCTTTATGCGACAGGCTCCACAATGACACAAGCAGCAGCAGGACTTCTTTATTATCAAGCTGGTATTGCTGTTATTAGAAAAGAAGTGTTCCAAACTTCTTTTAATGGCGAAGGTACTGATGCTGAAATGGACAGCTCCAATGATAATATAACCACCTTGTTAAAGGACAATACAATTGAATATCTAGCAGACGCATTCAGACACAGACTACAGAACGTTCAATTCAACAACACAACAGAGTTGAACTCAACGATTTACTTCTGTCGCGCTAATCACAACGAGTTTAACTACTCAACAAACCCAACATACGTCGACGGCTCAAAGATTCGTGTAAAGACCAACTCTACAGACGAACCAGTCTCTTATATAACCTCAATAGGGTTGTACAACGACAAGAATGAATTGATGGCAACAGCAAAACTCTCAGAACCCCTCAAGAAGTCTCCAAGCACCGAGTTCACGCTTCGTGCAAGGTTAGATTATTAAAAAAACTATCATGATATGGCATTATTCAAATTCGACAAAGACGATATATTCATAAACACTCTCGAAGCTTATCCTGAGTACTCGTTCTATGTTGTAAGCGGAACTGTCTACCTAGACAACATGCCTCACAACGATCAGGCAAATCCTGATGTACCGAACGGCTATCTATCTCTTTATGAGATAAACAACGACAGACTAGCAGCTCAGAGAATCTATCCGTTCGTAACGAAAGACGGAACAAGAGAATCAGTCAAGACCTACGATGCTTCGACCAGAAACATAGACTTCGTTTATGGAGAGAAGATAACAGGGTCGTATGATCTCTCAGCCTCCATAGCCTACGAACATCATGTTGCTTCCTCGCCAAGAACGCGAATAAGATCTCTTCGCAATTCGTTTGACCACAATAAGATTTACTCTCCACACTTTGCATATTCTTCGTCATTCGGAAACAAAGCCGTTCAAGAATTAGGCTTGATCTCAATTCCTTCCGTTTTCTATGGAGAAAGGATCAAAAAAGGAACGGTAAAGCTTGACTACTATCTCTCGGGCACCTTGATCGGAACCTTGGAGGACAATAGATATAATGGAGAACTTATACAAACAGGACCAGTAGGATCAACAGGAAGCGGATCAATCGCAGGCTTAGTGTTCTATAAAGAAGGTGCTGTCGTACTAACAGGTAGTTGGACGTTAGACACCACAAATATAGATTATGATGGAGACCCTAGTGTCTCTAAATGGACTCAATTCGGATCTGGCTTGCATCAAGACATATCAGCTCTCACAACCCTCCCATCAGCCTCATTCAACATGGTTTACCAAGGAGTAACCCACACAGAAACGCTAATGATGATGGCTTACGCAAAGTACGGAGAGCTCAACTACTCGAATAACCCGACCTACAAAGATCAAAGTCATCCAAACTACGCTTCGGCTGCAACCGGAAGCCTCACAGGATACGTTGAAGCCAAGGTTCCACCAAAGAACATAACACATACAGATCTAACAGATGTAATTCCAGAGCTAAAAAAGGAAACTTATATTAGCAAGGTTGCACTGTATGATGAAGAAAAGAACATCATTGGTTATGCCAAAGTCGCCACACCAGTGCGCAAGACAGAGGATCGTCAGTACGCCTTCAAACTTAAACTGGATTTATAGTTGACAAATAACTATTTACATGTTATAATAGAATTATGATCTTGGGAATAGACATTAGCACAAGCAAGATAGGGATATCTATAATTGATTACGATGAGAATCTAATCTTATCTGAGTTGGTGAAGATGAAAACATCAGAAACTCTTGAAGCAAGAGCCGAGATCTTTAATAATAAAATGATAGAAATAAGGGGGAAATATGAGATCAAGCACGTATTCGTCGAACAGGCGTTCATCGCATTTTCAGGAGGCAAGACGACAGC
>Ga0208299_1000346_pt1 | contig 44351 bp, 47 predicted proteins | sample 15_taG_FD_184089 | JGI IMG/M metagenome (GOLD analysis project Ga0208299, IMG submission 184089) | Marine viral communities from the Subarctic Pacific Ocean - 15_ETSP_OMZ_AT15312 metaG (SPAdes) (version 2) | ecosystem: Environmental > Aquatic > Marine > Oceanic | place: Pacific Ocean | collected... | reverse complement strand
ATTATTGCATATAAACGCCTCAGAGTACACTTCAGAGGCCCAAGATAAGTCACTAGTGGTAACATCATAACCTCTCATTTTGAGAGCCTGAGCGACCCTTGTCGTGCCTGTAAACACATCAATTACTTTCATATCTTCTTTATCTAAGTCATCAATCACTTGCATGATCAACGGCAATATCTTGCTTTTACTCCCTAGGTAACGAACACCATAGGTCGTGATTTTGTCTTCTTTATCCATAAATTACCTCCTTTATATTTTGTAGTTCTTTTTTATAGTTGTCAAAGCCCCAAATTATTTTTATTTTCAAGCCTTTTTGTTTTGCCTCTAAGCAAAATTCCTTATAAACCTCGATGTCTTCTGCGGCGGAACCTGTGAATACATACCACAACCAGTTATCACCATCGTATACACCTTTCTCTATTTTCATCAAGTCATAGAATACTTTTTCTTCTGTTGTTCCATGTTTGTCTGAGTGTTTTTGCTCTAGGATGATGCCTCTTCCGCTTTTTGTAATTGGTATGAAACCATCAGAGACAAACTTTCTTTTCTTTCCTTTCGGAGTTGTTTGTCTCCACTCCTTGGGTGGTTCGTGATATCTCCTACCCCATTCTGATATTCCGTGGTCTTCAAAATCTTTTTTAAGTTTTAAAAAAGAAAAGCCAACAGACTCTGTTATACTCGCTAGCATCTTCTCTGATTTGGTACCAGATACTGCTGCACCATGATTATGTTTCTCTTTACTCATATTATCCTCCGAGTTTGTAAGTGTAATATAACACGTTTTCTTATTTTGTCAAATATTTTTTTATATATTTTTTCTCAACCCACATTGGGCGATCACAAGTTGTCCATAAGATCTTCATGACTTTCCACTCATTACGGTAATCAATGATGATCCCCAATGGTTCATTTGCTAGTGCATATTGCACTAATTCTCCTATCCTAAAAGTGACCATGCGATATCAACGTTCCCATAAGTACTAAAACCCCAGTCTAATGAATACTTTGGCTTTAGCATATACGGTCTATTGGTATAGATCACATCCTTATCGGGATTCACAGACCAACAACGTATCCTAGTTTCAACAGAGTTAGAATCAATAAGAGTAATCATAAAGTAGTGCTTACCATTACGAGTCTTCTTCTTCTCAACCTTTCGAGGAATAGCCCAACAGATTTGTAAGTCGGGGTCATACTCTGAGATAGGAGGGACGAACTTCTCTTCTAGTCTGTTCTGTATATGATTGGTCATAACCATTGAGATAGGGAAGATACCAGTGAGACTTGCATAGTGTTCTATCTTCTCCTCTTGGGTAAATGAACCCTCGGGACGATACTTTTCAATGTTCTCATCTAGTTTCTTCTTAGTTCTCGGCTTGTCGACACATACGGCAGACCAGAAGTGTCTGTCACCTGTGAAACGTTCATCCACCAAATCATCTAATGCGCCTGCTCTACACAGAACATCAAATGCTTTCTTGTTCAGCTTGTTGTACTTAACCTCGGAATGAAATAGCATCTCTTCGACAGTATTGAACGGCCGATGAAGAAGTATCTGCTCAAAGGCAGAGTCACCAAGGCCCTTGATACCAGTCAACGGAGCGATGAGTGTCTCATCATCTTCAATACGCCAAGTATCCTCTGAATAGTTTACGTGCAACGGCTTGATCTTATAACCATGTTGCTTAGCAAGGTTGATTGCCTTCTCCTTACGAGACTCTGGTTCCTTATCCAAAAATGAAGCCGTCCATTCCGTTTGGAAATAGGTACAGAGCCAAGCACATTGATAAGAGATCACAGAGTAAGAGACAGCGTGAGACTTGTTGAAGCCATACCCAGAAAAATACTCAAAGGTTTGCCATAGTCTCCCAGCGGCATGCTTATCAATACCATGACCAACACAACCACGAATGAACTTGGTATGTATCTTGTCTTTGACCTCAAAGCCTTTGCCAGTTCCTTTCTTGGTTAAGATCTTACGAAGTAGATTTGCCTCATCCATTGTGATTCCATCACCAAGACGATAAGCCAACATAGCTATCTGCTCTTGGAAGATAAGGAAACCATGTGTCTCTTTGGTTATTTCTTCGATGATTGGGTGAAGATACCGCACACTTGATGGGTCTTCAACTGCCTCAATATAAGACTTATCAACACCAGCCGATAAAGGACCGGGACGATAGATAGAAGTGATAGCAGAGAGGTCAATGATAGACTTAGGTTTGGCTTGCTTAGCAAAGCGCTGGGCTCCATTCTCTGTGAACTGAAAGATACCAATCCACTTACCGTCTTCAAAGATAGTCTCATAGACTGCTTGGTCATTGAGATCAATCGTATCCGGATGGAGCTGCTCGTCATAAAACTTTTTAATGTCCTCAAACGTTGGGTTCTCGATACCATGGTGACGACGAAGGATCTTACCAATACAGTCCTCAATCATACGAAGAGTCGATAAGCCAAGTATATCAAATTTGATAAAGCCCATTGGTTCAAGTTGTCGAACGTTTTGGCCCTCAGACCACGGAGTCTGTCTGACTCCTTTGGACGAGATAAGGGGCATAAAGCGGTCTAAACCTTCACCGACCACAACACCACCAGCGTGACGAGAACAAGACCTGTAAGAACCTTGTAGAGCCTCGCAGTGACTTTGAACGTCTGGGTACTTCTTGAAGAACTTCTGAAGAGAATCAGAGAATTCTATGACTTCATTAAATGTTGGAGTATACACGCCGGCCTTGATACCGTGCTTCTTCTTTGCAAGAGGTGTTGCCTCTGCCATCATTTTGCCAGTAACAGCATTGACTTCGATGAACGGAATCTCATAGAACTTTGATATGTCCTTGATAAGAGAGCGTAGTTGCAGAGTATTCCAGTTAGAGATGGGAACAACAGTTGAATTTCCCCATTGTTCAATCAAGATGTCCTTGAGAGTCATCGGGTCAGATACATCATAATCTATGTCAGGATAATCCGTAGCATCTGATCGAAGGAAACGGGAGAATAATAGTCCATAAGCAATAGGATCGATTTGAGTGATGCCCAGAGCATAAGCGACCAGAGAACCAGCCGCAGAACCTCTACCGGGGCCTGAAAGTTGTACTTCATTTGTTTTATCCGAAATAGCTTTCATTGTAAGAAAGTATTTTGAGAAACCACGGTCAGCGATTACCTTTAACTCATGCTTAAGTCGCTCCTCATACTCGTATATAGTCGAGCGAGACTTCGTTTGCTTGCTCATTAAACCTTTTTTCCTAAGAAGAGAGAACAAACCCTCGGACGCAAGTCGTTCGAGATAAGTGTCTTCCTCATATCCAGCAGGGACAACGAAGTCCGGAAGACGAACAGTTGTGTCGGGCAAGAAGTCCTCGCATCTCTCAAACGCAATGTGACAAGACTCTTCAATAGAGTCTCGAACCATGTCGTCATCATATTCAACACCACACTTCTCAGAATATTTCTTGTAAGACTCCCACATGTCGTCTCCGTTCTTTGGGTAGAGTTCAAATTCTAGGTCTTCCCTCGCCTCGGGGAATTCGCCCATCCATTCGGGCTTGCCTTTGCCAATCCAACCAAGACGTTTGTATAGTTCTCGGTGCTCCCAAGCATCAGGATTGGGATAGTGAGAGTCAGCAGTTGATACTAACTTCATATCGAATTCGTCAGCAATTTGAACAATATATCGATTGAGTTCATGCTGTTCGGGTACACTGTTCCATTGTAATTCACCATACCAACGATCACCGAAGATATCTTGCATTTTGCGAGTAGTCTCTCGCATGCAGTCCAAGATGGCTTCCTCACCTTCTTCACGGTTCTGCCAGTAGCAACCAGCATACACTCCGCCAAGACAAGCAGACATAGCAATGACGCCCTCATTATATTTAGCGAGGAGATCATAGTCCATGCGTGGTTTGCGATAGTAATAGTCTCCATGATAAGATTCCGAGACCATCTTGAAGATGTTGTTGAGACCAGTTTGGTTCATTGCGATAAGAATAAGGTGACGAGTACGATTGATATCCGACTTGGACAAACCTTTGGACTCACCATCAGCCTCGATATTTGTGCCGGAACGATCAGCATCAATCGTCTTGGCTTTCTTCTTATCTTTCTTAAGCTCTTCGAGCTTCTCCTTCCATTCGGGAACCGATGGAGTAAAATATGCCTCAACACCAAAGATTGGCTTGAGGTTCTTTCCGGCTTCTTTCATCTTCTTTGCATGAAGCACTTGATAAGCAAAGCCATTCATGTTGCCATGATCGGTAAGTGCAAGGGCGTCGCACCCATTTAGGTATGCAAAGTCCATGTGTTCTTGTGGGTAGCCAAAGCCATCAAACGGCGAGCCTACACCACTATGAGCGTGTAAGTTTACAAAGTTTAATGTACTTTGTTCTCTTTTATTTTCCCCATTACACCTCTTTACTTCATCCATTATTCTTTGTATCTGCTTAGTGTTTTGAGATACAAGACCAGTAGACGTGTTACGAGATATTCTATACTCAAAATACCCATCTTTAGTCGATTGGTCATCATCAATAAAGTCTGTTACTACCTTATCAATCGATATTTGATCAAAACCTAGTGTAAGTAAGTGTGATATTGGGAAAGTAGATATTGTCTCTCCCTGTTTTTTAATGATACCATTGTAGCTTTTGCTCAATGGTCTAATTTGTAAAATTACATATGTTTCCATGTTATCCTCCGAGATATTGATGTTTATAATATAACACGTTTATAATATTTGTCAAGTGTTTTTTTTGTTTTTTAAATTTCCCAGTCTTTCAACCAGTTTAAAGCTTTTTCTTCTTGTAATGTATCCCTAGGCTAACCTTCGTAAGTTTTTCTTGGCAAACTTGCCCGAGGATTCATCATATTCCCAAGCTTCATAACAACCGTTCGCTGTTTGCTTAGCAAATAAAATCTTCATCATTATTGGCATACCTGAATTTTTTACATTTATGTTTTTATTCCAGCCTTCCATAAAGCTAATAAAAGACTCTCTTTGTTCCCCTATGTATTCTTCACTAGTGATATCTTTTGTTAAAGTATCACCAACTCTCACACAGGCTTGAATTCTATCACCAGTGGTCGTCCAAACTTTTCTAGCTAAGAAAGCAGCCATTGTAGTTTTTTGAAAGTTACCAGTATGCGTAGCATATCTTTTTTGTGGAACTAAAGAAGTTTCCGGGCTCCAAGTAGATGAAGGCCAGTATTTCTTCCATTCAACATTAATCTTCTCATCATCTTGGAAAGGAATGGATTGACTGATGTGTCCAGCAAAAGCAATGTTCTTAGCCCTTGTCTTTAATCTAGAAGAGGTGTTTGGTTTCCATTCTTGGCACCATTTATCAGCCCATTCTAGTTTCTGTTCTTCAGTATATTTTAACATTGCAGGGTCTAGTTTTGATTTGATGTCAAACTTTGTGGTAATTTGATGAGCAATATCTTCAGCAGTTTCTGGTTGTGTTTCATCACCTGTCTCTTTATTAGAAAGGCTGGCAATATCACTACCAATGTCGTTTTTCTCATCAACAGTAAGGAGATCATCACAGTCAACAAGAATGCAATGTCCTGTAAACTGTGAATTGGGATAATTTTTAAATCCTTTCAATATTGCTCTAACTCTGTGGTTTCCAATTGAAATATAGTATTTGCCATCAACTTTGAAAACAAAAGGTAGTCTGTTGAGTTTTTTACCTTCAACATAGAATTCTTCCTCTAATTGATCGATTTTTTCAAAAGATTCAGAAGTCATCCTGCATTGGAAGTAGCCAAAATGAGGATCTTCGTGGCTAGCAAATAATCCTTGTAGACTCTTGATATTTAATAATTTTACAGACAAGTTATATTCCTTGATAAGGAACCAAGCTTCTCTTTGTCGAGAATCACCCTTGTCTATTTGAGGGTTTTGGTACCCTAGTGAAGATATTCTGTCTTCGATATCTGTGTAGTTAAACGCTTCTCTTAATTTAGGTTTGTTCATAATTCCTCCGTTGTTGTTATGATACTTATATTATAACATGTTTGTAATATTTGTCAAGTATTTTCTATAAAGAATCGAAATAAATAACACCTGATACCACTGCGACGGACAATCCAAGTCCGATCATAATTTTTAAGAAGTCTGCAACGAGCATTGGAAAGATCACGTTGATCTCTTTCCCCTTATTGAATGTGCGATAGACGGCCAACTCTCGGCCGGCCAATAGTCCAACGAAGACCCAAGTCGTGCTCATAGGGATTGCACTGTGTATCTTGAAATACCAAAGAACCATTGCATAGAACAAGTCAATGAGACAAGCCGAACGAACGAATCTTGTTCCGCTCTTGGATAAGACGATCTCTTGAATCTTCCCACCTTTTGTATAGAACAAATGAGCGAGACCTCCAACAAGGATAGCAATAACTCCAAGCATAGTTGATAGAGACACTCCGTCTCTTGGAAGATAGACGAATACATTGGCAATGTCATGAGACAGCCACATATACCACAAGAGACCAGTTGAGAACCATTGAGCCATCGACCAATATCTTTTGTGTTCTTCCTTGACCGGTTGCTTCTCATCGAGAAACCGAGAGACCACCGTCCAAATACCATAAGCAGCAATGGCGGCAACGCCATAACCGAGAGCGGACTTCATTATGATCTTCTCCAAGACAAGACCACTTGAGAACGCACTAAGGGTTAACAGAGTTGTCGAGACGGGAATACCAAACCTAGTAAGGACGAGCAACAATATTGGTGCTGCTGCGTGGTACCAATAGAACTGTTCGGGAAGAGGGATCTTATCCAATCTCCCAAATGCAATATCGCCACCATACCAACCCGATAAAAGGGTTGCGGTCAAGATAACCGATGTGAAAGCCCACATCCAATACCATTTAACCTTTTTGCTGTTGGAACTAATAAAGGTTCCGAGCGTTTGAGCACTATCGTTTCCAATAACGGAATAAGCCGCCAAGAGAAAACCAATAGAGCCATATACCATTGATAAAGACACAGCAATTCTCCTTTGTTTTTTTTGCTATATTAAATAGCATATAAGATAATGGAAAACAGTCTTGTCGCATCATTGGTACAAACTATTTTTTATACTTGATTAACTCGTAAATGTTTCCAAATGGATCTGCTTTATAGACGGATAAACTGCTGTCCCTATGGGGCTTAGCACAATCATTATCGTTGAACTCATCAACCTCAAAAGCAATATGAGGAGGATGTTGGTGCTTTGATACAAAGGCTAGCTTTATATTCTCAAATTGAACAAGACCCCAAGTATCATCAACATATAGGATCTCGGCGTCAAAGATATCTCGATACCACTCGGCTGCTTCTTTTGGGTCTTTAACCTGCATGGCAATGTGATCAATCTTCACTGATCCATCCGATAAACAATATAATCGCACTGATTATACTCAATAACATTAATATATAAAATGAAGTCATCTTTTCTCCTTTTCGATCTTTCTCAATACTTCTTCTAATAGCGAAAGAGCCATCATAAGCTCTCGGTTGTAATCATCGACTGATGTTGTCCAATATCTTGCTCGTTTGAGCTTTTTGACAATGCCATCAACCAATAACCACATTTTTTGTTCGTGTTGATTCATTCCGCCTCCATTGTTATAAGCAAGGGATGAGCATGGCTCTTAATGTGGTCATGACATCGGATGATCTTCATCTCGGCAATTTCTTTTGAATAAACGCCGGCAATGCCCTTGCCCTCATTATGGACCATCATGGTGATCGCATTTGCTTTATCAATAGACATGTGGAACACATCAATTAATACTGCTGCGACAAAGTCCATGGGAGTATAATCGTCGTTATGTAATACAATCTTATACTTCTTTGGTGGTTCTATCTTCTCTCTTGAGCGGTCCTTGGTATCAATACCAGTTCCCGTTCCCTCTTTCCGTTGTTTTTTTCTTTGTGCCATTGTTACCTCCGTTGAAAAATAGCTTGTTGTGCATTTGTTTTGCACTGGTTAATTTGCTTATGTGTGAGATCGCAATATGTTCTTGCGATAGCATACTCTTTTGCCAAGAGTGTATTTGATAATAATATATTATCCGCACATACTGCAACCTTAACTCCGGCGTCAACCCATTGCTTTATGGGATGATCGACAATGGCCTTTATAACCCCAGTATGGTGGTTGGATGTTATGCATGCTTCGATGGTTACTTCTTTTTCCAATACAAGGTCAAGGGTCTTCCAGTCATTCAATAGTGTTAGTCCGTGACCAATGCGTTGGGCATGAAGGAAGTTGATCGCAACTTCGATTTCCTTTGGCGAACGCCCTTCAGCGGCATGTACGGTTCTTCCAAGACCCATATCTCTCGCTTTGGTGAATGGTTTGTCATAGTCTAATAGGTTATATCGATGTTCTTCTCTCGGTGCTCCTGCGAGGTCAATGCCGACAACTCTTGGGCGAGTTCTTGCAATCTCAACAAGGGTATTCAATACACTTGGTGGTTCTCCGTATAGTCCGCAAAGAATAAGGTTGGCGTTCTCGTCGAGCCCACTAATGGCGGCATCAACGATCTCTTCGACGTGAGCACCATTGTGTAGTTGTGGGGCAAACCTTATCTCCGTGTGGGATACTCCATATGTTCGTGAGTCTTCGCATATCTCTCTTGTGACCCTTTCAACAGCGTCGGGTTCTTGGAGAGCCGATAGTGTTATTTTGAACTTTGATAGTGCGTCGTGTATCCCCATTCCCGGATGAAAATAGATATCCTCGGGTATTGGGTAATTTTTTTGGTGGAGTAAATCTTCCAAGGTACTGGACCTTAACGACCCATCTAAATGACAATGTAATTCTACCATGCTATCTCCCTTTCTTTGTTAGTAATTCAAACTTAAGTTTAACAAACTCTTTTCTTATTTTGATGTGTTTTCCTGAAAATAGGAGAACATCTACCCATAATGGTCTGCTGTCTCCAACGTCAATAACAACTCCAAGTTGTCCTTTATATTTTGACATTGCGGTTCGGTGGAACCTTCCAAGTGAAAAAGGTCGGATCTCCACTACTGTTCCTACTTCGTATTTGAATCTCACTGTTTTGACCTTTGGAAGGTTTTTCTTGCTGAATACTTTCATTCTTTCTCCGTTAAAAATGGTGGACTCTCAAGGACTTGAACCTTGGGCCATCCGATTATGAGTCGGGTGCTCTAACCAACTGAGCTAAGAGTCCTTGTGTGATAATTATATTATAACATGTTTTGTCTTAACTGTCAAGCAAAATCATTTCAATTTGCTCAATTCTGTTCTTGTGTTTTAATATATATTCCTTGTGAACAGATATTCTTCTTAAATATCGCTCTTTAAAATCCGGATCTTCAATTGACAAAATCCTAAATTTATCAATTTGTTGCTCTCTTTTCTGTATGTTAATCAACAAAGTATCTTTTTCTTCCATCAGCTTGGCCGCTGATTCTTTTGAAATTGTCTTTTTTGACTTGTATATTCTTCTATAAAATTCTTTAAACATATTACTACCTATCAAGTAAAAATCTTGATTTTTCTTGGAATAAGGACATGTTCTCTTTTGATATCTTTGCTTCATGAAAATCGCCAAATAAGGGATTTTGAAACCAGACCCAGATGAAGTCCTCTTGTTCGTTGAAACAATAGCATGTCATACCCTTTTTAAATATGCCTTGATCCTTGATTACAACGAAGTATTTTTCTTTATATCTCATACTATAACTAGTATCTCAAATATCTGTCTCTACTAAAATAAGAGAACCTTCCATAACATGACAATATTCTCCTCCATCTATTCTCTTAATCTTATATTCCACAACATATATTGGCTGTGGTTTGTAACAATCGAACCCTATCACCTTAAATGCAGTGACCTCTGCTATAACGCCCATACCATCTTTTAAATAAAAACCGAACGCACTTCCGACAGCTCCCGGCCTTATAAAGACCAAATCTCCTATTTTGAATTTTGGAGTTTGATCGATTGGCAATTCATCCACACTTATGTTTACGAATTTTTCGGGTGGGGTAGTCATGTCATCTCGAACCTCGCAATGTTATCACATATCGTACACCCTTTAAGGTATCGACCAGTTTTGACTTTTGGTTTGTCATATGAACCACAATGTGGGCATATTTTTTCAGTTTGTATCTCAGCCATTTTTATTGCACCACTAATATAATCATCAGTGTCTCCTTGGGTGTAAAAACGCAAGAAGCCGAATTTGCTTTTTACTTGAACTATTTTTATAGTGGTTTTGTCGTACGACACCTTATGTTCAATAAGTCTCACCAAGTCGGCGATTATCTTATCCCAAGGTCTCGGCACTGAGTAATCAAAACATTCATCGAATGCGTCAATGACAAAGTCTTGCATTTTATCATCTAAGTGCTTTGAGAGTCTCTCCCATATATATGTGTTCTTATTTTCTTTCATTATACCTCCAGTTTGAAAATCTCTTCTTGTCTGCACAAAGTGGTCTCCCAACCATTTGTTATCTCATAATCATACCAAGAGCAGTCTAAACTATGCTTGTTAATTATGCCTTTTATCATCCAAACACCCTTGTCATTTAACAAATCGCTATTTGGAAAATATCTTATAGGATCGCCTAATTTAAAAGTCAATACCACCTTACCCGTATAAGTTCCCGTAAATCCACCCGTTCCACACAACTCTTGGATATGTTCCAGACATGCATCGTAGTCAGGCCAAGGCGCAAACAAGGAGGATGCAAGATCATTCCCATCGTGTTCCCACCATAGTGGACTAGCGATAAATATTGTATCAATGTTCCCGTTCTCAGTTCCACAATAACTCCCCCATCCGCAATCGCAAGGATCACATTCACAAACTGGACATATATCCATAGCACACCTCCTGTCTAATAAATAGTGCCGGTACCGACGACTTCCCATTCCATATGGGTTTCCACATATGAATTATTTATATCAGTCTCAACAAGTTCGATTTTATGACGGACAAGGTGAATTGCTGCCAATGAGCCAACTTGATAACTTTGTAAATATTGTGAGGGTATCGTCATTGTGCCGTGGTCCGGTCCGGTACAGGTAACATATCCAAGAAATTGTGATCCGTCCCAAGAGTAGACTGCGACGGTGACCATAAAAATAGAGTCGGAACTGGTCGGTCCCCACGTAAATGTTGCTCCGGAGCGGTATATTGGGGCTTCAAAAGCATAATATGGATCAACCCAAAGCATGGTATATGGTTCAATAAAATCGAAACCATGAGAGGAAATAAAACTATAGTTCCCTTCGTCTGTAAATACGTCATATCTGCTATCCCTTTCCAGTTGTGATTCCCAGATCTGGTTGTACTCGTATGTTCCAAAAGCAACTGGGTTTGCTGAGAACGTATGGTATTCTCCTTCTATATAGATAGAGGGACCGACATCTATTGGAACTGTTGATGGACTGGTTGATATTAAGTTGTTTGTGCATTGTCCATTCGGTGGCATCCATTCGGTGTGGCCATCAGATGATGGTTGGTGAAATGTTGCTGCGAATTGTATTGAAATATCTTGGGGCTCGCCCATACAAGCCGGACAAGCGACCTGTCTTAGTTTTAAGTAAGTATATCCGGATATTCCACTGCGTTCTGTTTGCTCGAATGATGGTTCTCCGGAAGGTTCCCAACTCGGCTCAAATGTTGGTTGAGATGACGAGGATGGCTCTGATGTGGGCTCTGTTGTGACCGTAACTCCGGACGTATCCTTTGTCTCTTCTTCTCTTTTCATGATACTTACGTCTCCGTAACATGCTAGTAGTATTGATAATATCATTATATCTCCATTTTAAATAAGTGTTTTAAGAAAACTTTTATTAAACGTTCTCTACATTTCTCGTCGTCTTCGCATTCATAGAACTTCCAAGAATACATTCCATTGTTTTTTTCTATTTTCTGTTTAAGTTTAAAGGCCTCTTGTTTCAAAAGAGGCATTACCTCTGTTATATTATCTGGTTCTATTCCTCTTTCTAGAGCTTCTTCTAATAAAATAGACCAATCTCCATTCTCATAAGCTTCGTTTATCATTTTAAAGACTTTTGAGTCTCCGCCATTCTTATCGGGATGAGATTCTTTTGCCAGTTGCCTATACAGTTTGTTCATCTTCTTCTCTTCTTTTTTCTCGGGTTTCTTGTTTATTATGGCCAGTCTTCGCTCAGAGGACTCAAACATCTCTTCAACTCTCTCCGTATTTTCTTGATTTGCAGTATTCAAATCAATATCATTGTTGGCACAATATTCTCTATACTTATTTTCAAAAACCAAATGTGCATCCAATAGTACGGCTTCTTGATATTCAAGTTCGCTTCTTAAAAACTTAACCTCCATTAAAAGTTTCTTATATTTCTTTACTCTTATAGACATTATAACATACCTAGTCTGATCTGTCAAGTGCAATTCGTTGAAATTCTGAATATTTTATTATTCTTTCATGAGGTCTTTTGACTGAGAGGGAGTATTCCGAAGATAAATAGTTCCTATAATCTTCCCACGATCCAAGATTAAAAAACTCTTTTGGTTCATAAGAGTTATCAGGTGTTATATCTAGTTCTGTAAAAACATATTTAAGGTCAAACCATCTTGCTGAATATTGTTCAATTGCTGGTAAAACTCTAGATGGCGCTCCAGAAGCGTTATATTCTCCATCTGCATACATTCCTGTTCCTGTTCTGATGTTTCTTCTGTATCTTATGAATTCGTCTTTACCAAATGAGAAAGATGCGAAGTGATTCTCATTCATTGCTTGTCCGTTATATGTTACATAGAAGTTCTCATTAGAAGATATTTTACTTCTGTGTTCTCTTATCTCGGCAGGATTGAATATTCCATATGGGAAAGAAACCCAATAGCGGTCCGGTATTAACCATTTAGAGAGCTTTGAAGACACTTTGAGGCATGTTAGTGCTCCTTGGATAACAGACCACGACAAACAGTCTCTACGGTCTCTATCCTTTGGATGTATTGGGACATAGAATATTGGTATCCTTCGTCTCGACTCATCGGGATATGGATCGTGCTTTCTAAATGCCCAAACGGGGTCTTGGATGAAATCTCCAATGCGATGCCTTACAAACGGCGCCGTATCAGCATGAAGGACCACCCATATCGTTTCGCACCCAGCATAGGCACACTCGTAAATAGCGGCTTCTAACATGGTGTAGTTGGCTGCAACGGGCATCATAAAGTCTGGCCATTCCATGCCAAAGTCTAAGGGTTGTCCCGCACAAGGTACAATACCAGCTAAATGGTAAGAGTTTGTATTGTGAGGTTTTGAGTTAATTTCCACAGTTGACTTCCTTTATCTAGTTGTATGTCCAGTATCTCTTCGATTGAGAAACCGTTGTTGTATTTATAATATATCTCTCGGTACATGTGCTCTATCTTCACAGCGTAGTGAAGTTGAAGTCCTTTCTTGTTGTATCCATTTGATTGCCCTCTAATTCCGGCATCTTTCATCATTCTCAAGGTTTTGAGACGGGCATATGTCTCTGAATAATAAGGATCGTCAATCTCATTCTCTGAGATAGTTGATAGAGAGCAAACGTCTTTCATGTCAGTTCTGGTTGATTTTCTGGTTGATGGATGAAACAATAGCGTGTGGCAGAATTCTGATGTTGGATCTGCCAAGGCATTAAACTGGTGTCTTGCTCCTGATCTGACCGCAAACCAATCATATAGTACTATTTCGTCTGTTTTTTCTTTGTCAAACTCGATCATTTCGTTATAAGCCACCTCAATCTTCTTATTATCGAGAGTTATTATAACCATTTTGTCGTCTTCCAGTCGAAACGTCTGTATGTTATTGGGAAATATGACCAGACCGGCCATTGACAATATAAATAATAAGCGATCCCAAACTTGACTCTTTCGGTGGTGGAGCTTGTTTGAAAACCCTATAAATGATAAATCCCAATGTTCTGGGCAGAGATCCAATTGGAACGGGATATGTGGGATATCTACTATTATCGGGAGGTTGTTTTTATATGCATACATCACAGCAGTCAATGAACCGCCAACTACAACTTTATCAAAATATAATTTATTCAACTTTCCTCCTATCTAGTGTGGCCTTGTTTTTCTATTCCCATAATGAAAGATTCAAACACTTCTGCATATTTAACGAAAAAGATCTCAGGAACATTGTCGACGATATCTAAGAATTCAAAAAATTCAACCGGCTTTTCCCATGCGTCTAAGCTCTGTTTTGTCCTAATCAATAGCATTTCTAAATAAGGCCCCATCAATTCTAATTGCTTTTCAGGGGGCATTTGCAATATTGGATCATGTGGATTACCATATGTCAATATAAAAAAGTTTCTTACCATCTTAGCATAGCTCCTGTCGGCTACTGATACTTCTTGGTTACGCTCCTTTTCTATCTCTTCGGTGAGATCTCCCAAGCGATAGTTTGCATCGTAAGAAACAGGATCTAACGGTGGAATCTCTGAGTCTGGTTGCTCGCCCAAGGCCTGTTTTACTCTTCCCATTAGGTTTTCCATGGAGAATAAAAAGTGATGTTGTTCTGGGATATTCTTCAACTCTGGTGTTCTTTTGAGCATGAAATCTTTTCCTGCTCTTGTATCCTTATAAACAGAGCGTCTTCTTGTTGCAAATACATAATCATCAAAATGACCGGGAGCATTTTTGAGCATATGTGTCGATTGGTGAGTTTGCTCTTGATCAGCTGATCTTTCATCCAACATATTTTGGATTATAAAATCAACATCAGAAGCTAAGACTTTCTTGTCATAAGAGTTCAAACTCATGAGAAAGTGACCAACTCTTTCGTTTAACTCTCTGTTAACTGCTGCTATATTTTGGTTATTTTGTAGCTTACCGTCAGGTGTTACTCCTCTATAGACGTATAATAATAAGTTTGTTTCTTTTGGATTTGTTATCTTCCTTACCTCACCATCGTCATCCATCATTTCTTCGCCAACAGTCAAATAGGGTCGTTGTAAAAATCTGTCTATATTAACGCCTATCTCAATTCTAGACTCTTGAACCTCTTGCGGAGCGTGTGTAATTTCTCCCGTTGCTCTTGTTTGTGTTTGTTTATATCTATCGGTTGTGATAGATTCTCTAAGAAATTTATTCTTTCTCAATATCCGTATTTTCATGTACTTTTACCTCTTCTAAAAACGTCTCTGGCATCATTTTAATTAGTTTGCCATCTATTAAAACGTCATAAGTCCACCAACCAAAAAGCAGGATATCCTTAGTGCTAGTTTTGGTATAGTGATAGGCTTCACAGTTTATCAAGCCGTATTCAGCTTTGGCACCTTCATATTGAGCGAATAAAAGACCCAAGTTTCTAATTTTGACTAGGTCTCCGAGTTTAAATTTAGGTGGTGCTTTCTGAAATTCTTCCATCTTTGGTTTCACGATACGACCCAACAGCTACAGGCCATAAGTCGCTAGCAATTTCCAAACATGCTTCAGCAACTCTCTGAATCTCCCATTGCGCACCCTCATGAGTGCGAAGGTCTATAAATTTAAGTAGATTCGAAAGGTTGCAAGTTCCGTAGTATTCGGTATATAAGTTCTGTGGGAGTATCATTCTCGCTTGTTCTCGGCAGATGCCCTTGTCCAACATATCATTATATGCATCAAGGCACTTGTCCGTGCATATACTCAAATAATCAGAAACCCTAATAGACGCGTCCATCATCGCACCATCATCTAAATCCCACATTTTGGGGTTAATCAGTTTTTTGGGGTCGGATGCTTGTCTGTTGCTTTCGTGTTGTGTTCGAAATACTTCTGGTAGATAGAATTCCAAGCCTTTATCTGTATATCTTCTCGATATCTCATTGTAAGACCACGTACGGTGACGGTGGTGCTGAGACCGTACAAAGAGAGGCACAACAAATTTAAAAGTAATAACGTTATGCTCAAATGTTGAAGTGTGTTTGTGCTTAACGAGATACTTAACCAGTCGCTTATCTTTATCATCGAGTTCATCTTTTGTGTTACCAAAGCTAACCCTAGCACTATTAACGATGGTAAGGTCAGTACCCATATGGTCAACATAACTAACCCTGCCAATCTGATCATTATAGAGAAATAGCGTTCGATTGTATCGATCACTCACCCTTCACCTCGTATATTCCACCAATTTGACGTCCATCGACGTTATCGATTTTCTCAGGTCTTACATTGGCCTTGTATTCCATATCTGGGTCTGTAAAGAATGGAATAACAAACTTCTCATTTCCAATTCTCGAGAACATATCTTGTCTCCCTTGGATACTAGCGTCATTCAAAATAACATCCTTTTCATCAGAAACGGTGTATTTCTCTGCTTCAGGCCCTTCTTCGGGATGGCACTGGATAAATAAAAATCTAAAATAGATGTTTGCTCCTGCTCCTTCATCTGCCATAGCTCTTTGTTTTTCACCCCAGATAACGGAGTCTTGTAAATACTTTTTACCAAGCCAAACGATAGATGCTTTAGGGGCATTTACTACAAGAAACGAGTTTTCAGCTGTTCCGAAATATTGACCATCTATTGGGTAATACCTCAAACCCTGAGATTCCATATTTTTCACTAAATCTTCCATCATTGCTTGATTGTTCCAATCTGGTGGTGGGTTTGGTGGATTCTCTGCTGAGAGCATGGCGACAGTATACGGTCCGCCGGCTTGGAATTGAGCCGCTAAAGCTGCTCTTGCTTCACCTAATCCGATCTGTTCTTCGTTTATCGGAGATGAGCCCATCTCTTCCAAAATTAGTTTCTTTAAAAAATCTCTAGTTAGTTTCATCATTAACACTCCCAAATATGTAGTTTTCTAAGATTAAATAGATCTTTTGACCCTTTATCTCCATTTCTTGAAGCATAGATCTTTGAAAAATAATTACGTCACCTGTGTATAGGGAGAGATTGCAGTCATCAGCATAGGTTATAATTTTACCCAATGCATACGGTGATTTTGGTTTCATGTAATCCTCGGGCAGCAAAAAGCCCTTATCTTTCTCTTCTTCTTGTTCGTCAAGTATCTCAACCATGACATGTCTATTGAATATTTCTTTTATCATTTTACCTCCAAATAAAAAACAGGGTGTGAAATTTAGTTTACCTTGGTCTACACCGGCTTATTCAGCTACAACGTCGTGCTCACACCATGACCACGATCATCACGCAAAGAAAAGTTGCTATGAAATCTACCCAACACCTAAAGCCGAATAGCAAAAAATACCTCTTAAAAAGTATTATTAATAATATAACACATTAAGAGGCATTTGTCAAGTTTTTTTTATTTTAACCCAAGTTTTTCTTGCTTTGGACTTCCTTTCTGAGTTCTTGCAATTCTGTTCTTGCCAAGTGCATGATCTTTCTTGCTCGGACCGCAGCAGACTTATATCCATAAGCATGTTCTTCGACCTTTTCCAAATCAGCTATTGCTGCTTGGAGATTCTCAATAAGTTTTTCCATTCTCTCTTTCATAATATACTCCTTAGATTATTTCGCAAGCTCCACCAGCACAAGCGGCTTCGCCTTTAAGATTTGTGTTGTCCTCTATCTCGATCACACCGTCAAGATTGACTTCAACCAGTGTAGTAAGTAGTTTCTCATACGTTTCTTCATCGCAGTCCTCAAACGGAGCCTGTTTATAACTGTGCTCAGAATAAGGCAAAACAGACAAACCATTGTAATTGTTTTTGTTTTCCCACATCCATTCTCCAACCTCAAACCATTCGTCTGGTTTAATAGTTATTGTTGCCGAAACGTTGTTTGAATTTTGTCCACTTCTATGGCCTTTCTTGACCCATTTAAGGTGCACATCTTTTACCCTACCCAATAGGTCCAAGGCACTCTCGTGACGCGTTATAGAGCCTTCTGGGGCCTTCTGAGGTACACTTATGACTGCTGTGTCATGTGGCCTGAAGTATTCATCTTCAACAAGCTCTGGGTGCCTTATTGTTAGATATTGATATATTGATTCGTTCTTTCCAACCCTTAGGCGTCTGATGTAATAGTCATTGTGCCATGCGTGAATGCCACTTGACGTTCCAAGTGTTAAAGAGGTTGTTCCTGCTGGTTTCACTGTTGTACACCTAGCTGCTGGCTTTATTCCTATTTTCTCCGCAATTTCTGCGTTGGTTAGCTTTACAATCTCCGCAGCTCTTGGCATATCCAACTTAAGTACATTACCTGATGCTATCCCTGTCATTGAAACTCCAATAAGATAGTCTTTCTCTGTGTTTCTTTGCCATACTGGCCTGAGGTAGTGAAAGTCGGTATATGATGCTTGGAGGGTTCCAATGATGGATGCGGCTCGAGACCTGTCTTCGTATTCTTCTTGAGTCTCTATATCACTAACATTTATCTCCGTGAGGTTGCAAAATTGAAAAGGGCGGAGAGATATCTCACAACAAGGATTACAACCGTAGTCCTTATCATTAGTAAAATAAAAACCGGGCTCACCAGTTCCTGATTGCTTAACTCTATCCCATAAATCCAGAAATGTATCCTTATCAATGCGATGACGCATGATAACAACAGAATTGTTTGCCCTACCTCTTTGAGGATTTGTTTCCCACCAATTCCCTGCTTTTGCTGCAAGCATAGCTTGATCATCGGCAGAAAAAAGAGAGATAAGAGCAGCACGGCGAATACCACCAGCAAGGACGGCATCGGCGATGTGGCAGACAACATCGTGGACTTCGATAGATGATAGTTGATCACCTTCTTCTTTTGAATCGAGTATTCCTTCAACTTTAACAAGACATTCTCTCAATGGTTGGGGGCCGGGTGCTTTACCGCCGGATGTAACTAGTCTTGCACCTTTCGGACGGATATCCGAAAAGTCAAATCTTAGACGACTTGTTCCCTTAAAGTAGGATTTAACTAACATACCAACAGCATCAGCCCAACCTTCGATAGAGTCTCCAATTAAGAAACGTCGGGTTCTCTTTGGGTTTGGTTTGTTGATGGCCGGCAGTTTCTCAATATGGCTCCGCTGAACTGAATATCCAACGCCTGTTCCGCCTAATAAAAGGAACATAATCTCTCCAAATACACGAATATCGTCTATCGGAGCATAAGCGCAATTAAAGACACGATTGGGAGAGACTTCTATGGGTTTTCCTCCAAACTGCATTGATCGCATTGATGGCAATATCTCCTTGTCATAAACATATTGATATGCCCAGTCTATCTCTTTGTCTAAACTGGGAAATTTCTTAAGATGCATTTCCTTGTTTCTGGTAACTAATTCGACCCAGTTTTCTCTTCTCTGCTCCTCGGGCAGATATCTAGCGTACTTCATGTGTACAGTTATTTCTGATAATATTTTATTCGCAATTCCCATGTTGTTCTCCTTATTATTTTGATCCTGATAAATTTGAATATTTGTTCTTTAAATATGACAGGGCGTCTTTTGCACCCATCTGTGGTTCTTCTGGTGCTTCATCTAGGACTTTTATATTAACATTAGACCAATCAACAAAAGCATTGAACACAAGCCCATCAGGGCCATTTCTGTTCTTTGCAATAAATATGCGTCCCTTGTTGGACTGCTTATCTGTTGGTGTTCTAGAAAGTGAATAGATGAAGTCTGCTACGAAGCATTTGTTAAAGGCTTCTGATATGGATTCCATTGTGATAACTTCGGCATTAAGTCCACCCCTATTTGTTTGCGATGCTGTTAATACAGTACATTCGTGTTTTTGGGCTATGGCTCTAAGTTCTTCATAAATGTTTTCCAATTCATGCCTCTTTTCGGATGATGACTTTCTAGGTCTTAATAAATCCGCATAATCAACAATAACGACGTCAGGCTTGATACCACGCTTCATGAGCTTTTCAATGTGATTCTCAATGTTTTTCGTTGACGCTGATTTCGTCGGATACTCCTTAATAATTAGTCGACCTGCTACATCTTTTATCTTTTCCATGACGATATCTTTAGAATGTATCAAATCCTTTAATCCAACTCCTGTTATACAAGAGTCGTATCTTTGGCCCACAATAGTGTCTGCAAGCTCCAAGGTGTAGTGTACAACCGTCTTTCCAAGCTCTAAGGCTGTAGCCCCCTGATGGACTAAAACCATCGACTTACCGGCACCTGTTGGGGCAATAACAACGGATAGTTCTCTTACACCGAATCCTCCACAAGTTATCTCATCTAATTGCGGCCAACCGGTTGTTGTTGGACTTCGGGACTGGATTTCAAAACGGGCCTCTGCGTCTGTAATGTAATCATGACCAAAGTTGTTGTCTGTACCTAGTGTCAAGGCTGCTTGAATCTCTTTCTCGATCTCATCGAAAGAAGAGTTCTGGATGAGTTTTACTGACTTCATCATAGCCTTCTTCAGTGCTTGTTTACGACAGAAGTCTATGGACGTGTTAATAACGTGCTCTTTGTTCTCCACTGCTCGGGTTTTGAAACTGATGAATAATTTTTTCAGTCTTTCCCCAGTGCTCTTATCAAAACTCTTTACATTGCTTTTAATAAGAGATGCCATCATATCATAACTTGGATGTGGCGTTGGAGAGTACTTCTCCTTGTATTCTGTTAAGATCTGCACGAATGCTCTAATATCTACGCTTTCAAAGAAGTCGATCTCAAGCACTTCCATGATTTGATCGCAAAACGGGCGATCCTCCAACATAATCTGGCAAAGGCTCTCTTGAAAATGCCTTCCTCCGATATTACTAAATGTTTCTTTTCTATCCATATTTACCTCCGAATGTAATATTAAGTATAACACGTTTTACTGTATTGTCAAGAAATTATCTTTCTTAAAATTCGATAAAGGTTATCTAACTTCATCGTTATTTGGCCATCTGCCATTAAGAGCTTCTGAAGGCCTATTTTATTGAATTCTGGTTCGAAATTTTCTACTGCATAATCAATTTGTCTTATTGCATTCCCACCTATCAATGGATCATATAGTTGCATGATCTCATAGTTATGCTGAATCAATTCAGCGTGTTCGATAATTTTTGTGTGAGCGCTGATCTTTTTGTCTAAACCTTTGCAATAATCTGTGAGTGTTTTCACAGTTTGAACTTCCTCGTCAGCCATAAAAGGAAAACGACTCTTAATTGTTTTGAGACCAACTCGTGGTACCCCGCTAAGGTTGTCTGATTTGTCACCCGCAATAGCCCTAGCAAGAGCAAAATTGTTGGGATGAATACCATGTTCCGAGATAAGGTCGACCTTGTTGACAAGTTTCTTTTGTATTGGTCGATAAAGAGTTGTTCGTTCCCCAACTAGTTGGAAGAAGTCCCTATCACTTGAAATAATATACTTATGATATTCATGATACTTCTCATGATCATTGAGATAGGCGATTATATCATCGGCTTCCACATAATCAACAATAAGTTGTATGATTGGCATCTCATTGAGATATTCCATAAGCCTAACGTGTTGGTAGGCTTTATTATTCTCTTCTTCCGTCTCCGAAAGTTCAAACATCCTTCTATTGAACCGTACGGGCTTCCTACCTGCTTTGTAGCCCTTGTCCATATCTTTACGCTTTTGCGACCCTCCAGAGCCGTCCCATGCGATGATTATCTCATCGGCATCAAAGTCGTTGCAAGACTTTTGAAGAGATTTCAAGAAGCCAACGGCTCCTCCTATCATATTCCCCTTGGGGTCCATTGTTGGGTTTATTATGTATGATCTCAAAAACATATTGAGACCATCGATTATTATTAAGTTTTTCATTTATCCTCCGAATGTAAATATATTATAACACATTCTCATCTTTTGTCAAGTGAAAATGTTTTTTGTTTTGAATTTGGCCCCAGCCTTCTTCTTATGCGCTTGGGCTCTAGCTTTTTGGTTGAGTGGTTTTTTCTAATCTCATCTCTCTTTCTGGCTTTTTCTATTAAGCCATTGTCCAAATCTTCTTTATAGGCGCAATCTCTGCATGCTGTGTAATGATCTTCATCTCTCATATCAACATAACGATACATACCTTTTATCCATTTTTCAGTTGCTCTAGTTAAGAAAAACTCATCCTTATATCTGTTGTATTTATCAATATGATACTTATCGGTGATTTTGACAGAGACTTTATGTTCAACTATTTTAGGTTGACTAAACCCTGATTTGTTGTTCTTGCACCGTTTGTTGCGGCAGAAATAACTTCTTGATTTAAAGCCAAGATGAATATCACTATTATTGCAAACCGTGCAGTGTTTTTTCTTAACTATTTGTTCTTGAAATAATTGATCTTTAGGATATTCACCTAAGTGTTTTTTATACTCTTTTGAATACCCCAGATTTCGTTTTGTTTCAGATAAGTATTTCTTAAATGTCTTTGGATGCCAAGTGTGTTGTATTGTCAACCTTTCTGTTGATCCACATTTTTCGCAACATTGTTTTATTTTATTTTTTCTATTTTTTTTCCAAAGTTCAGTCTTCCAAGGCTTAAATGGTTTTTTTCTCATCTCTTTATTTCTAATCCAAAATGTACGAACTTTTATATTTCCAGATAGAAAATCATTTATATTTTCAAAGATATCTTTTTCATTCTTCATCTTACCTCCACTCCTGATGTATCGCCCAAGATCCTAAGATCGGCATAACGATAAATACAAGGGCAAAAACTGCCCACAAATATGTGTAATCCATTTTTTCCTCCGAATATAATATTAATATAACACGTTCTCATTATTTGTCAAGTAAAAAGATAAAAAAAACCCCCGATGGATTATCGGGGGCCAACATAGGAGAACTTACATGTTGTTATTCTTCATCTTCACCTTCTAGTTTGATATTTGAATTGCCTGTATCAAACTGTTCGATCAATTCATAGTCCATCATCTTGATGACCATTTCTCTAAACTTTTTATCTTCAAGCTTTCCTTTCCAGTCTTTTTGTCGGAACTTATGCTCCTTGCCCTTTGGGCCTTTAAGGTAACACCAACCTCCCCCAACTCGATAGGAGGATGACTGTTTGATGACTTCAAGCCAAGACTCTTCGTCCATTACGCCTATTCCGTCACCCCAAAGTATCTGAAAGCCACACATTCGATCTTGCGTTCCAAAGCGCGACTTCTTCAACTTTGCCTTTACTTCTGAGCCTATTCTCCGTCCACTTTCGTCAAAGACAAATGACTTTTTGGACTTTCTGGAGGTAAGCCAGATCCGAAGAGAAGACATATATTCTATGGCCTTTCCTCCGGGTGCGAACCAAGGTGTTGTCAATGCTTCCGCAATATTGTTTGTAATATTCGTTTTGAGTTGGTTTACAAGCAACAGGGCGCATTGTTGGTTTGCCAGAGGCAGTGTAAGTTTCCTAAAACCTTTTCCAAGTATCCTTGGTTTCATGGCCATGGTCGCTTGTGGGTTAAAGTTCCCTTCAATGTCTTTTTCACAGGCAGTAGCCGCTATTGAGTCCCAGATGAATAAAAACCTTTGTTCAGGGTAATCATTCATTAGGTCTTCGATTGTTCCTAACACCTTTTCAACTGTAATCGCCTGAGCGTACATCCAGTTGTTATCCAAGTCTATTCCAGACTCTTCAAGGAACATCGGGTCAATAGCAGACTCTGAGTCGAAATACACTACGAAAAGGTCTCTCTTCTGAGCGTTTGCCGCTATCTGTACTGCCATATAAGACTTACCAACAGAGGATTGACCAGCCAATTCGGTGATCTTTCCAACTGGTATTCCTGCCATTTTACCTTTGCAGATAATGGAGTCTAACCAGCGAGAGCCTGTTGGTATCCAGTCAATTACTTGAGTTGGATTTTTCTCTCTTAAATCAAAGGCCGCTTCAAGACCCATTGACTTATTAATTTTTCTTTTCATTTCTTTGATGTTAATTTTTCCTGCTTTCATTTGTATAAGTTCTCCCATATTGTTCTCTTTTCCTTGTTGTTATGGTATGAGGCATCTGATAACCGTTTGCCTCCCTGTCGGATGGAAAGGTTATTCAACCTCTTCCTCGGCAGTTTCTTCTTCTGGAACTACCTCCTCTTCTGGTGTTACCTCTTCCGACAATTCGGCAGAGTCTTCTTTATCTCCGCATCCAAACATGAGTGCTGAGAATAATATAAAATTCTTTTTCATTTTGTCTCCTTTATAATGAGAAAGGTGCCCTCCTTTATAGCCGGAGGGCGAGGCTTGGCTCCGTTATCCCATTAACTTTTCGAAAGCATCATTGACTGCGTCAGTCCCATACTTTGCTGTTTCGGATGAACGACCTTCGGAGGTGGTCTCGTTCGATAAGAACTCATCCAGAATAGCTTGAACTTCATCGGAGGATTTGCGTTCAAACAAGCCCGATACATCGGGCACAGAGTCAAGTAGAGCTTCGCAATCTGCGACATCATCATCACACAAAACCGATGGTCGTCTACGAGGCTTAAGAATGGTCTTTGGAAAAGAGCCGGGTGTGCCGGGGACGTTATAGTTAAGAACTATATCGGTACCGACCTCGGAGTCTGTAATATCACCATAATCTGGGTCTAGAACAAGTCCGAGAAGAGTTTCATATGCCATCTTGCCATAAGACCAGACTCGCACTCCATCAGCTTCTTCCCCTCGAACCAATATCGGAGAAAAGTAGCGTTTACGAACAAACAATTTCTTTGCTTCTCGTTTGGCAGTATCGTCGTTATTTTGTACTCCATCTCTCCAAAGTTGAGAGGCAAAGTTGCAAATAGGACAATCTTCTCCGTGGTTTGCTTTAGGGCAGAGGATTCCGGGATTCTTCCCTACATTGTAGTGAAAATGATACTCTTTAAATGGATCCCCATCTTTTGTGGGTAAAATACGAATAGTTTGATCGCCCTCACTTGGACGCCATTTCGTATTGTTTCTTGACGCTTTCACGCCGTTCTTACTTGCGTTTAATTTAGCTCGCATTGCTTCTAAGTTTATAGCCATGTTTTCTCCTTTGTTAATTTTAGATGACTTATTTGTCTAAGGCAGAGAGCTAAATATCGCTCCCAACCAGTTTGCTTCTATTTGAGGCCTCAATAAGAAGATAAAGGCACCGAGTTTTTTTACGAACGTTGGTTATCTCGGCCAACAACTAAGAATACAAATTATTAAGTATTAAGTTTTTTTTATATTTATGAATGTTACGCTAGTGTTACTATCCGTTGATAGTTACTTCTTGTCTCGTATGAGTTGGTGCTGTAACTACGGTGTCATGGTTAAAGACTCTCCAGCCATTTTGATCAAGATCGAAGACTACTTCGTGCTTTGAGTCAAGGTATTGAGGCTTTTGGCCAGATCCTCGAAGGGATTGAGGGACCGCATTTTCCTTAATAAAACGCATTGAACGAGTTGTGCCGTCGCGTTTTACGAAGCTACCGCTATAGACGTTAGCATTGATTGTGATTGTATTATTAGACATATTTCCTCCTCAGGTGTTAGTTGTCAATTTTGTTAGAGAGTTGATGTTTCGGTTGACCTCCCAGAACAACCATCGTGTTATTAATATAACATGTTTTAACATTTTGTCAAGTATTTTTTTTATTTTTTTTATCAGCGATGTGAGAGCGACCTTAATAAAGGTTTTTGTTTTATTGTATTTATATTATAACATACTTTCATAAGTTTGTCAAATTATTTTTTTACTTTTTTTCGAGTGTCTATTTGGAACGTCGAATTTTGGAAACAAATCAGATTTATACTTGTTAACACTGAATGACTTGGTTGGGATCTTTGAATAGTTTGAGATATGATAGTAGTGGGTTTTTCCCTCTCTATTAACTCCAACTAACCACTCAATGCCATGTTGTGCATAATCTATTGAGTTTCTTGTTTTTCCATTATGACTGACTCTTTCACCGGAGCGGTCAATGACTTTTGAGATAGAATTTCCAGACATTGTTTTGACTTGAACTCTCTCAAACCTTCCATTTCCCCGATCAACTACTAAGTCATAAATTGAATCTCTGGAACTAGGTTCTAGAATGATCCAGCCCTTATCAATAAGGTCGAGTTTAACTATCGTCTGGTTTTTATCACCAGAACGGTTTGATGTGTCTCTATATGCCATTGTGTCTCCGATATTTATATTATAACATACTTTGGTATATTTGTCAAATTATTTTTTTATTTTTTTTTATAATCTTATTACTTTTGGTTCCTTGCGAAAACCAAATGTTATAAGAATTCCCACGGGGTCCATGGAATAACCATAACATGCTTCTATTGAAATAGAGAATGATCTCTTTTTCTTATAAAGCTCTACTTGTGGTCCAAAAGCCAAAGGATAAAGTCTAAGACCCATGCCTATTCGAGACTTATCAAGTTGAACACCAGTTACTGCTTTTACAGTCAGTATCGTTGGAAATGCAACTCCATATTGAAATTCCGAGAATGCTTTTCCGTCGGTTTTTGTCTTTACTCTAAGGTAAGATGCTCCGGGAAAACCTCCTTGGCACCAATCTCCTCCTAAACAGGCTCCTATGTTCTTTTCATTATAAGTAGTTGTCTTGGCTGCTGTTGGATTGGAAAAGCCCAGCAAAAAGCCCATAAATAATGGTACAAGTTTCTTCATTTTTATCCTCCATTTTAAATGATATACATATTATAACATACTTTGATAAGTTTGTCAAATTATTTTTTTGTTGATCCTATGATCACCGAAGCAACTTCATATGGATCACAATTGGATGCTGGTCTCCTGTCTTCGATATAACCAGCCCAATCGTTATCAACCATTGCTTGTGGTATTCTAATGCTAGCACCACGATCACCAACGCCATATGAAAATGTATCAATATGTTGGGTCTCATGAAGTCCAGTCAAACGTTTCTCGTTATCTGAGCCATAAACCGCCATGTGTTGATCTTTGTTCTCCTTGAATGATTCCATAAGGTCTACAATTCCTTGTTCTCCACGGGTTCCTGCTCTCATCCAGTTGGTTGAGAAGTTTGTATGACATCCTGATCCGTTCCAATCACCAGCAACTGGTTTTGGGTGTAAATTGATGCCATATCCTGATTTCTCCGCTAATTTAGATAGAACATAACGGGAAACCCATAAGTCGTCACATGCTTTCAAAGTATCATCAGAAAAACATTGATATTCCCATTGCCCTAATGCTACTTCTGCATTAACGCCTGTTATTTTTATATTCATCTTTAAGCACGTATGCATGTGCTCTTCAACTAATTCTCTCCCAACGGCGTTAAATGAACCAACACTGCAATAATAAAGTCCTTGAGGGGGTGGTGCGAAATGCTCTCTCCACCCAAGAATAAGCTTGGGCTTTTCCATGATGAAGTACTCTTGTTCAAAGCCCCACCAAAATCCTTCTTTACAACCTTCATGAAGTCCACGAAGAGCAGCACGAGAATTGGAAGAGTGAGGAGTTCCATCAATATTATTGACTTCACATAGAATAATAAAGTGTCTAGGTTTATAACAATAGGTTCTCACAGGCTTCAGAATGCACTCAGATGCAGATCCGGGAGCTTGTTGTGTTGATGATCCGTCAAAGTTCCAGACGGGACAGTGTTCAACGGGGAAACTCATGTTTGTCACAGAGTATCCTAAGTGGTCAAAGTCGCCAACTTTGATTTTTGAACGCAAATTGGCTGTTTTGTAACCGTCAAGCCAAACGTATTCTAAGATAGTACTCATTTTATTGTTCCTGTATATAATGTGTGAATTTTATTGAATAAAAATAAGAAATATTGGATGAATTTTCCCATAAGCCAAAAGATGACTCTATGTCTTTCTCTTTATCTAAAACAACATGCTTCTTAACATTTGTTAAAAAGGTTTTATTATTCTTTTTATCTTCTTCACTAATACTATATAAATAACATGATTCTGTAATGTTGTCAAGTAAAAAGTATAAGTTTTCTTGATTATTTTCTATGTCTCCGATGCTCACGGTACGAATTCGGGAGATCGCCTTTGGCTCATGATGAGAGCCCATAAATGGTTCGGTATTTGCGAAATATCCATAGTTTGAGATGAAATTGATAATAGCGTTATCTATATTGTCATAATAGTTCTCGATTGTACCTTCCCCAACAAACTCTTCTATCTGGGTATTCGAAAACAACCACAATACGTCAATCATGCCAGATCTTGCATATTGCTGTAAAACGTTGAAAACCACTCGTTCTTGCTTGGTTTGAGTCTTCGAGAGAAGAATGGGATCGGACGATATATGGATCACATTTAGGTTTCGGTCCTTAAGTTGTTCCAATATTGCCAAACATGCACCAGAAACCTTTCCAGCTCCTGATGTGATAAGCCAGATGTCTTGTTGTTTTCCAAGTCTCAGCTTATTTGCCATTTTAGGGACGCTAGCTTCGTATTCTTCGTGCGTTGAACACTTCGGAAGGTGTTTACCCCCGTCAACAACTATCGTCCGTATATTGCCATTCTTGGGCATTTTAGAGCATATGTTTTTTCCTGCTTCTCCAAGTCCTATAATTACCATTTTATCTCCTTATCAGTTCAACATCGATATTGTCTGTATCGAATTCTATCCACACTCTTGCTCCACAACTCAAAGGTTTGTGAGGTCTATAGACGACCCTGCCTATCTCAACTCCATCCTTTGTTTTGAGAACGGCTTCATGAGCATAGTCATTCTCTTTATATGTTTTTACTGTTAGGACAGGTTCGTCGGTTCCTTCTTTTGTATTCTTCCGAATCTTATGTTGATTAACATGTATTATTTTTTTCATTGTATTTTCTCCATTGATCCAAGGGTCTTGCCCATTGAAACATTTACTTTGAACTCTCCAAGTTTTGTGTCGGAGAATATCTCAATAAGTTTTCTTATCTCGTCTCGTTCTGTCGAGTGAACGTCTAATATAATTGAATCGTGCACAAGGAACGCTACATTTGTTCTGAGGTTTCGGCAGAATCGATGGATGGCGTTTGCCCTATCAAGGAAATTGTCCGACGAAGTTGATTGGATGAGATAGTTGAGTGCATGGAAATCATCTGAAGGTATTGCTCTTCCAAACGGAGTAGTGACAACTCCCTCTGCATAATGTTTCTCCAAGACCTTTGTTTTGTCGTAATACTCAGTATCGACTGCTGTTGAAGTTGGGTTGTATAGCCATGCAAATATCTTTGTCTTCGCATCAGCTCTAGAAATATTATCATCAAAAATATTGTTTTGATTGAAATCATGAATGTCTCCTGTGGGTTGTGGGTGCCCGGAGAGGTGTAGTAGGGTCCTTAACTCGGCACCATTGAAGTCAAGTTCCACAAAGCCGTCATATTTAGGCACGATAATGTCTCTTATTTCCTTCTTTAAGTTAAGAATGGGGAAAGACCCCTCCTCAAGTCCCAAACGGCCTGTAACGGTCCCATAGGGGTTGTAACGGACAAATACCTGTTGTTCCCAATATCTCTTGGCGAGATACATTGCTTTCTGGTCTGTTTGTGCGAATCTCTTGAGGAGAGGCCAATTTACTCTCACCTCTTGGTCGGCAATCTCTTTGCAAGTTACCGTTATATCGTGAAGTAAGCGGTAATGAGCAGGTCTTTCGTTGTTCTCGAGAACCCACTCGGTTATTTCGTTGAAAGTCTCGTAATAATGAGCAACATGGCTCTTTGGAACGAGATCATAAAAGCAAACGTCTGAAAGTTTCACTCCTGAATGGATGAATGAACGAACATGTGCTTTTATTCTTTTCTCATGTGTTTCCCATCTCGTTTTGAGATGTTCGGGACACATCTCGGAAACTGTCTTGCCGTTGGCATATATTCTTGCCAACTGAACATCGAGATCTCCAATATGGGATGACCAATCCCAAGTAGCTGTGAGGGTATCGTTTGGCTTACGAAAACGTAATTTGCCATTCGAGAAATAGCCCAAACACTCTTTCTTGTCGTCAATAACTTGAAATATCATTAATCCTCCGAATCAATTTCTATTGTATTTTGTTTGTTTAGATAATCATTCAGACCACCCGGTTTTTGATAGTAGGATGTTCTGTACTCATTATTAATATAACTTAATGCTCTGAAGTTGTCAAGTTTTTTGTAAAAGAAAGTTGCATTTTTTTCTAATCTGGCGAACTCGGCGGTATCGAATGTAAGATCCTCTTCTATATTTCTTATTTTAGCATATAATAGGTGAAATTGCAAATCGGAATAGTGATTATTTACTTCACCAACTGAAATTTGTTGTCTTACTTGGTTTGTTTGTGTTGTTTTAGTCTTTCCAAAGTATAAATTCTTTAATAATGGAAATCTACTTACGAATTGATTATAGTTTAATCTTAATTGATTCTTTAATTCTAATATATCTGTATGATATAATTGATTGTATAATAATTTATATATAGAATTATAATTAATTATATTATTATTAATTAAATACGCGCCCATGTGAGAATTCTCATTCGATGCAGCATCTGGGTTGGCGATCATTATCCATGGACAAATAAGTGAAATAGCGAAACCATGGTTCATAGCAACCTGTCGATATAGAAGGAAATTACTATCTTCCTTGAAGACCTCTGATTTAGTTTGATCGTTTCCACAATCTAAGTTTGCGATAGAAAACGCAAGTCCTGATGTGAAAATGTTTGAATGAGTGGATTTCTGCCATGCTGTCTGTGTAAAAGGCATATCAGGTCCCTTATTATGTAAAAAATTCAAAAAGTAGTTGACATATGAAGGAAAGTCTGGTATACTATTACTGTCTTTGTTTTGTATTATTTGTTCTAGCACTTGTCCCATCAGATTTCCAATATATCTCTGATACATAACCTCAGGAGGTTCATATGACCTATAAACTTTAATGTTTGATAAAAACGGATGTTGCTCATTAAAAGCAATTTGTCCACCACCAGCAGATAATGTCTGCTTATAATCCGCCAAGAAACCTTCCATAGCATCCACAGCGAAATTCACACCTCTTACAGACATTGAAGAGCCGTATTTGATACTGCTCTGCTTCGGAAACACAGAATTCATGCTCTTATCCACTCTTCCATAGAAGACAGTCTCAAAGCTGTTGATATCGGCAATACCTGCTTTTCTGGTTCCGTCGGCATTTTCATATGCATTGCCGTAATAACGACTTCTCTCTTGAAAGAGGTATTTCAAACTCTTTGTTTCATTTTTTCCATTATATTTAGCCATAATTATTACTCCCCAATTACCTGAGCCTGTGTTAGTGATATAACGTTCCTGCAATTCTCTACACCTTCTATTATCTCGTCTGGATCTCTTTCATCTATATTCGCATCACTAGAATCACGGAAAACTCGATCAAGTGAGGGTTTTATATTATCTATATTACCACTATATAAAAATCTGCCCTCAACCGATGTTTCAAACTTCTGAGGAGTTATGGTTGCCTTAACACCTGTAACAAGGTGGTACCCTCCGATGCCCATCAAACGAGAAAAGTTAATATCCTCAGCACTGTCCTTGATCTCTGAACCGGGAATATTTGGTCTTCCAAACTTCTGACCTCCGATTGCGAATGGATCTAGGTAGAACTGCATTCCGGGAAGTAATAGAAAGTTTCCAAACAAATTTAGTGAAACATTGTAGTATGTCGCCAATTGAGCATAATTGCCCAATCCTTGGCTCCGAAACATTCGGGACTCCCGAAGGTATTGAACGTTTTGTTTCGACCAAGATGCGTTCTTAAGTATTCCACGGTCCGCACCGATGTGAAAGTGTAAAATTCCTTCATTACTGTTATCAGTCGAAACTCCCGTTCCTGTTTCGATGTTTTTTGGTGGTGCATCTACATATATGACTGCATACTCTATAACTTGGTGACCATACAGGCCGGATGACAAATGAAGGGGAAAAATCTTGTTTATCTGATCTCCTTCCTGTAGAGTAAAAAAGTCTGTTCCGGAGTCTGTGGTTCCACCATCAACTTCGCTTGATTCCATAATCTCCTCAAAGTTTCTGGAATTTGGTTGTTCACCTATAACAATATCTCCGCCCTTAAATGCTCTCGCTGTTGAGGAAAGATCAATGCTTTTATTCGCTAAGATATTTCCTTGTCTAAATAAGATACTCTTATCCTCTTCTCGAGTAAAGCATATCTCCGACAAGAAGCATCCGCACACATCGTTTACGAAAGTTTGCAAAAACTCCATAACGGGCATGTTATAAAGATCAGTTCCTAATATCTCGTTCATAAACCAACTTTTATATCCGTCAATTGTTATTGGAATAGATGCAATTGGGCAGATAAGAGTGTTTAACGGTGCATTTCCATCTTCGTCCGGAAGGAATGGTCGGAGATCAAAATCTGTTAAAATAATCTTTATGTTCTCGGCTCCAACGACTGGTGTGCCGGAAACATACTGACAATCCAATATTGTATATAGCAAATCTCCGAGAAAGAAGAAGCCAAATTGCGTTTGAGGGTCGATTGCTTCGTTTTGGATTGTGTCATCTAGAGTGGTAGATAATGTTGGTACACTTTCGAAACTACCAAGCCTCTCAAAGTCTTCCATTGCTTTCTGGGTTATGGAGGCTCTATGGATCATACTCTTATGTGTCATTTTCTTTATAATACGAGCAGCGGATCTATTAGCTATCTGTTTTTGCAGGGTTGCAATAGATGCTTGAAACTCTGCTTTTTGATCTTCACTACAACCACCAGCACTTATGACTGTTTCATATTTGTTTTGTAGCTCAATTAATTCCACTTGCTCTTCATACGGAATAAGGGCGTTAAAACGATTGGTTTTCAATAATGTATCTGAATACCCTCTATAGGATATTGTAAGTTCCACGGTTCCGTCATTATTGACACTTATTTCGTGATCCAAGGCACACAATAAAAAACTTGTATTTGCTTTATCAACTGCTGCTTTGAAGGCTTGATAATTTGGTATCGCATCTTGAGTAGCTATGGAGTCTGATATATTCCAACCGACATCAACTTTTATCCGGAAGAACGATGGGTCATAAAAGTCCATTTTGTGTGTACCTTCGGTCTTTGGTCGTTTGCTTCCGTTTGCTCCAAGAGGATTTACTAATAAATCGATATATCGGAACTTTGTTTTTTTGGTCGTAGTTGTTCCGTCGACCTTGCCTATGTGTGTTCTGGTCCACTTCTCTTCAACGAGAGATTGGAAGTCTTGAAAGAACATCTTAAGCTCAACTTTTACATATTTTCCGGCTGTTGCGGGTGTTTCTCCATCGAAATCAAAGGATATTGACTTTATTCCAGCACCACCGCCCCTAAACACATCTCCGGGTGTTTTAAAATGTTCTCTGAAGTCGACGGGAGTGTTGTGGCTTAATGGTTTTTTGCTGTATGTATCAAATGCTATGTCGACTGTTTCCGTTTGGTTGCCTTTATTTGTGAATACTTTTTGCAGTTTTATCTTCGGCACAAGGAATGCTTGCATTGCCGGTGTGGCTTGTAGAAAAGCACCCAGCTCTCCGCCTGTTGGCGACTGTAATTTGGTGAAGGTCTTTGTTGGCTCATTGGATGATATGCTATAAAAACGGTTTTGATAGAAGTTTCCTCCATAGTGAATAGAGTCGGGATCGTTTACTGCGAGGTGCTCCTTTTCGGATTGGTATAACCTCACAAGTTTGTCCAAGTTTGCTAATAAAGCACATTGAGCGGAAGCATTCTTTCGAATATCTCCTAACTCGTCTTCTTCTTCGTCTTGTAGTTCCTCTCCGGCTAGGGCGGCTTTATTTTTCTGATCTTTTTTGGCTTCCTCTAATAGATTAGTTGTCTTATCATCTGCTGTGATGGATTTATACAGGGCTTCAAATACCTTTGCTTTTCCTTTGTTTGCCTCTTGAGTTGCCAATTTTTTGAATATCTCAAGAGCAGCCCTATACGCATGAGTTCTAAAGAACTGTCCGAAGGTTTCAAGTTCAAAAGAGTTACTTGATAAATCTTTAAATTGGTTCTCGTCAACTCCTTCAATAAAATGGTCCACTAAGAAGTCATCCATATTGACCTCTTCGACGTTTCCTGTACCTTCTTTTATAACAAGAGTTGAAACATCAACAAAGGTTCCGTATGGTACCAATATCCGCATTAGCTCCCAATCAACGAACTCTGTTGCTTCACCATTTATAAGGGCATCTACTGTGTCGACTTGCCCACCTACGACACTATCTCCTCCATCTAGAACACCAGACTGTTCGGCAACACCACTTTTAGCCTCAGTTTGAGACACCCAGTAGTTTGTGATGCCGGCAACTTCTGCTGTGCCCATCAAGCCAGAAGTATCAACAAGACTAGAAACAACAGCCCCCGCTAGCGTTAAAGATGAAACATCCACATCAGCCGTATACTTTGCCTCTACCTTAAACCCCGGATGAGTTTGACCTCCACTAGCAACCCAGACGTCGCCTTCAACTGGTATGTCTGTTATTAGGTTATCTATGTCTCCATCTCCAGTCAATATAAGTTCGTTGTTGTCTCCAATACTCGTAAATGTACCTACATCTGGTATGTCCCACCAACCTCCTTCCAAGCCAAAACTTGTATCTGCTTCTTGTCCGGCAAATACATAATTTGGGTTAATAATATTATTAAGATATATTGAGATATATCTCTTGAAGTTGTCGAGACTAAAGAAATCTTGACCTGCTAGAGTGTCTGTCCCTCCAAAGTAGTGTCTATCAGCAATAACAAGGTTTTTTCTTATGTTTTGTTTGTGGGCTTCTGTGCCTCTTCCGAAGAAACTATGAAAATCAACTTCATCATGAAGAAACTGTGTGTATCTCCTTAGAGCGTCCTTGAGCTCTTCACCCTTATTTCCTCCAAAGTTGTTCGTCGCCTCTAGCTCTTGCTCGGATAGTGTCTGCTTTGCCCAATCTTTCTTTTGAAAATAGTTATTTATCGCTGCTTGCACATAACTAAAACCTTGAGCTTGCGGTCGTGACCATGTTCCCTTTATGGCTTCATAGTTATCTACTATCCAAACAAAGTCTTCATCATCTAGTTCTGAAGAATCAACACCATCAGCATCGTCTTTCCAACTATCTCTCATTTCTGGCTTGTTCTTCCAGTCGTTAGTGGGAAAATCAGTCCATCTGTATCCCTCTAGGAACGCGTCAATTACACCAAGGTGAAACACATTAGGTGCTATTTCTCCCTGATTGCTTCCCATTTGTTGTTTTGGGTAAATTCGAGTTGCGCCTTCCGGAACTTCGATTTCGGTAATAAACGAATATGTATTTCTACCTTGTGTATCCGTCGTCCTATATAAAGGAACCGACTTAATTCTATCTAACAAACTCATCTAATAATCTCCAAGACTCTTGCTAAGTCTGTTGGTATCCTTATTTCTTGACCCTCCGTTAGATGAGATTCGGTTGGAGCAAAGTTCCATTTTGCAATAACCCACCATAATGTGGGATCGCTGTAATATTGATTCGCTAGTTTCCAATATCGGTCTCCATTAGTCCAATAGTGACGCACATATCTAACGCTATTATATTCTTCTCTTGTGAAACGCTTGAACTTGGGTGTTTTATATTGTTTGATCTTCTCAACACCACGTTCGGTGAATATGTCACTTTCTTGGTAATCTTGAGTTTTGTTAACTGCTTTCTTTCTATTTCTATATCTCGACATATTTTATTCCTTATGGATAAAGTTTAAATGGGTAATTGACGTTCTTTACTTCACCATCGCCATTGTGCCCAATTTCAGAGTCATGAATAATTCCGAATTCAAACGACAGAGACAAGCGATTGTAGTATATATCAGTATTTTCCACACCCGGTGCAATGTTGTATAACCCTTCATTCTGAGTGGTAACGCTAAAAGACTTCATGTATGCTTTTAAGGCTTCACCATCAGAAGAGCAAATTACGTTGGCGTATTTTATTGAAACCAAAGGCGGTGCCTTTATTACTGCAAAGTTAAAGTCGCCTGTGTCTTCATATCCAGCATAACACATTTGAGCTATCTTGTTTATTACCACTTGATGAGCCAACGAGTCTTCTAAGCGACCTTGACTTCCTTTCTTGACGGGTATTAAGTCCATAGATACGCTAATTGTCCGTGTTGTGTTTGAGTATGTTGGTATAGGGTCTATTCTTCCATATACTATCTCTTCATTAAACGCTAGAGCCCAGCTATCTGATAGATTTGTTATAGCTCCACCCAGCTCGGCAATCTCCCCGCTAATTAAACTGGTAATCTCAAAGAATCTAGTATCTGGTGCATTTTCTGCTACTTTTTGTTTGTATTCGTTATAAGCCTCTCCAGCCGCAATAAGGGTTGTGCTCCTACTAGCTTGAGGAGCCGGGTTTGTATCGCCCTCTTTCCCACTATTTTGTGATTCTTTTGTTCCAAATTTGGACATATCTTACTCTCCTTAAGTCTCACCGATATTATGATGAACTTTTTCAATATAAGCTCTAATATCAGTTTCATCCAACCTAACTACAAGCTCGATGTTGTTTTTTACGCTATTTTCTATATTAGCACTGAACTCTTTTACACCAGCCGATGCTGCTGTCATACCTGCTGCTCTGCCTGATGTTATAAGAGCAAGGTTCTGCAATGTTGTTTTGAATTTGACCTCACGATCTCCAGTTATATTATCTAGTGCGGAAGATAACTGCTGAACACCGGCTACCAAGTTGTCCATTCCAATAGCTGCTGTTCCGACTTGAGATATGTTATTTACCATCTTTTCAAAACCGTTAGCCGCCATAGATACACCAACTCCTAACAGAGCAACACCAGCTCCAAGTCCAATAAGAAGTCCGATCCCAGCCGCAACAATAGGATTTGCCATAGAACCTAATCCAAAAGCTAAAACACCAACAGCTCCTCCAATGGCAAGAATTCCAAGAGAAACAGCTAGCATTCCCGGAAGGGAAAGTGGCGCAAGAGAAGTAACAAGCAATGACAAGCCATAAGCTGCTAAACCAATACCACCACCAATCATTAAAGCAGCTGCACCAAAGGCCAGCATTGGCCCAACAGCAGCCGAAAGACCTGCTCCTATCGTAGGCCCCGAACCAGCAATTATTTTGCTCCCAGTTCCTACGTCAACGCTTGCACCCAACCATGATTTAGCAAGCCCTTTTATAGCCAATGAGGCCAGTAGTGAAACTCCGGGGATCATCCCCAAGCCCTTACCAAACAAAGCAAGGACCAAAACAAATTGTGTAACATCATTTGATAAAACCCAAACAACCTTTTGAAACAACCACAACCCAAGGTGCATGGCGTCTACAATCTGATTAACAACCTCTCCGTTCATAGCCATCTCTTGAAGCATAAATGCAAATTGTTCCTGTATCGGAACTGTTGCGCTAACGGCTTTTGCGAATTGTGCCTGAACATCGGCGGCTTTCTGTGTTTCTTTTTGTTGTTGCTTATATGCTCCCAAGGACATTCCAAATATCCTATTAGCCTCAGCCATGTCCTTGATACCGGCGGCTTGAGCCACTGCTTTTTGTTCGAAACGACCCATATCTTTAAATGCTCTACCTTGACCATTAACAGTTTTTATAAGTGTTTCAATTCTTTCATCTTCAGTCATCATTAACATTTCAGTTGCTGACATTGTTGAACCCAAGACCGAGTTCAGCTTGCCTGCGGCATCAGCAGCATCTGAGAAGGTATCAAAACGATTTGCGATAGACAGTAGCGAATCAACAGAAGTGCCTGCATTTCGAGCAGCCACCGCCAAGCCTTTGAATACCTCAATTGACTTTCTACCGTGAACTGCAAGAGTACCCGATGCTTTCTGAAATCCTTCTGCCATTGTCTTTGGTCCGATACCCAGTTGCACTGCTGATATTGATAATGCTTTTGTTGCTTCCAACGACTCTTCTGCTGTGAGTCCCATGGATGCTTGCATATCGTTCATTATTGCTACTACCTTTGAAGATTCCAAACCTAATCGGTCAAATGTAGCTACTTGTAAACCTATCTCTCTTTGTAGGTCTTTAGACAACTGGGCGCCACCAATAAGCTGCTGGTTAACAGCCTGTAAACCGCCGGCTGCTTTGTCTAAACCAACTCTCGCTTCTATCGATTCTTTTTGTATAAGAGCTATTTGTCTTTGAAAGTCTCGACCTGTTCCGGTTGCTTTGGCAAACTCTGCTGATGCTTTATCGGTTGCAAGGGCTAATGCGATTGTATTTTCAACTATCCTTCCGAGAAGATTTCCAACACTAAAGGCTTGTTGCATTGATCTAACAAAGGCGTCTTGTCCTTTTTTGCTTTTAAGGATATTCTTGGCCATGTTTTTGTACTTAAGCACACCTTTTGTCAAATATGAATTTCCAATGCCCATTTTCGTCGCTATTCCACCGACTGTAGCTTCTATTTCATCAGACAACTCTTTCTCTTCTTGTCTTAGTCTCTTTCTTTCTTTTTGGATTTCCAATAGGGTCTTAGCTTTGTCTTCGGACTTTTCTAATTTTTCAAGCTCTTCATCGCTTAATTCGGCTTCTTCCTTCAAGACCTTAAGATGTGTTTCAAGGAGAGTTCCTTCGTCTGTAAGTGCTGCTTCTTTCAGGGCTGCAATCTCTAGAAGGATGGCTTCTTGCGATCTTTTTTCTTCAAAATATGCTTGATTGAGGCTATTCATGCTCCTAAGATCAGAGATTTGATCTTTTGTCAGCACTGACTGCTCTTTCAATAGTTCATTGAGCTTCTCTTGTAATTTGACCTCTTCTTTCTTTTCTTCTGACATTTAGCGACCCTCTTAGTCTTTGAAAGGCCACTTAATGCCTGTTGTTTGTTCAAACTGCTGAACTGCTTGATCTAACAAGTTTTTCTTTTTCTTGGATTGGAAGTGATCTTCTCCAAAATGCATATATGCATCCAAATACTCTTTCTCCGCCATAATAGCTCGAGCATATGCTTGAACATCTCTCTCTTCTCCACGGATAACGAAGGTCAAAGTATTGTCTTCATCTTCCTCTTTCATCATGTCTAAACCCTTAACATCAGCCGTTAGGGTAACATCCTTATCATAAAGGTATTTTAGGAAAGTTTTGTTCCAAGAGGCAAGTGACCTCATCCAACTTTCCGTTAAAAGTTTCTTATTTGTAAAATCTAGTATCATATTAAAGTCCTCGGTATAGTAAATAGTTTAAAAACAAAAACCCGAAATTTACTTCCGGGCCTTTTTTGTAGCTTTTTCTTGTGCCTTTCTTTCTTCTTCAAATTGTTTGATCATTCTGTCGAAAAACCAGTATCTTAGACCAACTGGTAAACTATAAGCTTCAGAAAAACTCCAGTTACCATGATGCATTAAATTGAAGATCTGCTCGTAGACAGATTCCATATATTTATTGTTTAGGCCAAAAAAAGTCCGCGCCGAACGGAACCTCCAATTCTTGCTCAAAACCGCAAGATGTACATTCGAAGTCGTCCTTTATTTTTACGTCCGGAGAAACAGCCTTATATGCTTTTCTAAGGAGCTTTGAGTCCCCAACGGGCATAAGGTCAATAAACTTTGAAATAAGCTTCCTATCGGTCTCTCCTTGGGCTGAAACAGTCATCATCTTGTACTGATCAGTAATAGAAGTAGACTCAGTTTTCTTCTTCTTAGCATCAGTCATTCTTTTGATCATACTCTTTTCATCTTTTCCAGTCAATAGCCTGAATTCGAGTGTTACCTTTGAAAGAGGAAGTTCTAGGATAAAGTTTCCATTCTCGTTTCTTGTAATTTCACTGTCCTCTGGTATATCGCCATGGTGTATCTCTTGTTTGTTGAGATCGAACATTAGATCATTCTTTGCATTACAATTCGGACATAAGACTTGGGTTTCATAAAGATTTCCATATCCGGATGTTCTCGCTGCGATTAGAATTGCGTTCTTGTCTCCTATTAAGATACTATCAACAGCCACATTTTCGTTCACCAAAACATTCTCTAGAAAGCGGTCAACGGCTATCCCTTTTCTCAATAAAGTTTCCGAACTTAATATATCTTCATCTTTGGCTGTCATAAAATTAATCTCGACAGAATCATTGTCAAAAAATGGATGTGACTCTGGATATCCAAGACCTTTTGATGGAAGGTCTACAAACTGTGTTGGGGATACAAAGTCGAGCAATCCGCTTTTCTGCTCTTTTGGTTGTGGTACATTAGGGGCTACCATCCTACCCTCATTTCTATTACTCAAATTTACCTCGCTTGTTATGTGTTAGTTTTGCCTAAAATAGCATATTCGTAATGAAAAATCATAGTGACTGTGTTTATCTCTTCGGAAGAATAGTCAAGTGTCCCGAAGTCAACGCCTTTTAGAACTGGATTTATCAAAGTCCAAGTTTCTGAAATTTGACCGTCTAGATCTGGTCCGACGCCCATATTAGCCGCCAAAGTTGGATCATCTGAAAACTCTTCTGCGGTTTTGAAACGTTGGGCGTAAAACTTTTCAATTGTTATTTCAGTAACCTTACGCACTTGCCCCTGTCCATCCTCATGTAATTCTGTGAATGTTGAGCCATCACTGATATCAAAAGAACCTTTTCCGGTGACTTTTTCTGAACCTTTGGTATCAACTAGTGTTCCAAACACCCTATGGGCATTAGACATGTATGCTTCTTTATTGATACCAATGCCGGTTATTAGTTTTATATCGTATATTTCAATCTCAACAGGGTTCCAAGTACCCTTACCAGTTGAGTATAAGCTTACGTTACCTACGAGATCTTCTTTTACTTCTACATCGTACTTTGGAAGGGTTACTCTTTTAGCATCCCATAAAATACCAATATCTTTGTTTCCTATGCGTACTTCAAAGTTATAGGACATTTGATGATTTACGATATTAGACCACCACACTATTTACCCCTTTTCGAAGTAGTTTCCGCCACCAGCAACGTCACAAGAAGCCCAATCATACTTAAATGTAAGTTCAATTTCTCTCATATCTTCAGAAGAATAGTCAAAGTCTCCAAACTTAACAGATGTGATAAAGGCATTATTGAGAGTCCAAGTTTCCAAGTCCTGCCCGCTTTCGTCTGTTGCGATAAGTGAGACCTGTCCGTTATTGGTTACCAATTCTGATTTTGAAAATGTATCAAAAGCATCTCCCTCTAGGTCACCGAGCTTAGGAAGTCTATATCCTGCTGATTCAATAAGAAATAGAGTTTGGTTAACTACATCTTGAGAACCACCCGGGTCGATAAGAGTGACTGAAACGTCATTCCATTTAACTTTTCCGGGATAGTTGAAAACGTGATCACTGAAGTGGTGCTCCACAGAGCTAATTTCAAATGAAGGTGCCGTGATCGACTTAGCGTACCATGCTATGCTATCTGAAAAGATTGTTACCTTAAATCTAAATTTTCTTTTTGGCTCCGCCGAAACATCTGTCCAAAATTTGTTGTCTGCCATGTCTTATTTCTCCTTGTTATCTTAAATAGTTTTCGTTATTAGAATTGAACACCAGATCTTGAAATAACAAAATCTACTGCTATGAATTCTACCGAACGTGTTGGCTTAATAAATATTTTTGCATACATTATGTTTCTATCAACATAATCAGCTGTCGTTGTAGTCTCATCTAGAACCAATTTATATTCACTAATACCCAAACGACTCTGTGTATCGGCTAAGATTCTATCTGCTTGGAACTTAAAACGTCTCCAAGTTGTTTTGACATTTTGATCAAACAGGATAGTGTTTGATACTAAACCAATTCTATACTTGAGATAGATCAGAAGTCTTCTAACATTGATTCTGTCTAATGCAGAACTTGTTTGTTGGAGGGTTTTCTGTCCAAAGATAACTATCTGGTTTAGAGAAGGGAATCTTGCAATTGGATTGATATTTGTTTGATATAGACGGTCTCTGTCGTCTTTCGTGAGGTGTTCCCAAGTTCCTGTAATAATAGGTCCTTCTGGTCCGCCTAACTCGTTAATACCACCTCTGTTAAAGCCTGCTGGTGCAAACCAAAGTTCGCTCATCCCTTGAGATTTACCAAGGGCTCCGATAGCAGCAACCGATGGAGGTGCATAAAGTACATCTCCTTGTCCACCAACTCTATCTCTCAACCTTACCCATGGATAATAAGTTGCAGCGTATGAGTTGTTGATCAAACGACCTTCAAGATTTGTAATTGTTCCGTTGATATCTCCAGTGGTGACTGAACCGTTGTTTTCAAATCCGGGCTTGTAACCGCCGGGAATGTCTACAATAGCAAGACAGTCTTGTCTGGTAGATGCAAGAGACATAATTTCGTCTGTAATATCTGTATTTGTAAGTCCGGGTGCCGAAATGAGGTCATAGTTGACTGTCTCAGCATCAGAGATACTTTCAATAGCTTTGAAGATAGAGTTATATGCATATGATGAAAGTCTTGTCTTGTCTGCTAGGTTTTTGTTTGAGAATGGCTCAACTTCTGTTAAGTCAAGTCCGTCGTGTCCACCGAACAATGGTGCACTAAACTGCTTAACTTTCTTCTCTAGAAGTTTAGAGAGCCCAAGCCCAGTATCTCCAGCGATTGAGTGGTTTGATGTAGCACCAGAAACATAAGATCCTGACTGATGAAAGAATTCATTAGTTCTAGCAGCACTACCTGAACAAATATCGTCCATAGAGAAGACGAAAGAATACTCAAGAGAATCTGGAAGAGCCTCTCCTTCACCTAAGTGGTGTGTTAGTGTATTGCTAGCGTTTGTTGGTAGAACACGGATGATATCATTGTAAGAATCATCACGGCGAATTGATGTGCCTTTATGGTGTCTCACACCTTGTAAGGCAGAAGCACCAAAGTTTTTACCATTTGAATTTGAGTTTTCTTCGGTCAAACGAAGTGACGGGAATGTTACCGAAGCTGAATATCGATGAGGTAGACTTGCGAAAAGATCAGCGTCTCCACCATGACAAGCAACAACCTCATTTGCAAGAACAAAAGAGTGAGCAAAGTCATCTGTGTCTGTACCAGCAGTAACAACACCGGGAGCCTGATTATTGCTACCATCTCCCGATTCGGACCAAGTAAAGGTCCAGTGAGAACCAGCCGAATCAGCAATAATTGTAACAGTGGCGGTAGAGTTTGTAGCTGAATAACCTGCTAATGCGTCAAGGGCAACAGCAACTTGTGCTGCATAAGTTTCATGGGTGGTCGCAACGGTATTGTCTATATTCCATAGGTATCCAGCACCATTCACTTCCCAAGTAGTACTGTGGGCTCCACCAGCAAGACTTTCAATCTCATAAATCTTTCCATCGGGATGATTAAAAATCAACTTAGCAGCAGCATCCGGATGATCAAGAGTATATACGACTTGTGCTGTGGCTCGAACACCATCACCAGTTTGATCAAAATCGCCAAGTGCATTGACTCCCTTTGAGCCATAGACCAATGAGAATCCTTTTGGACGAAGAGGTCCGTAGAATCCAACAGGAAGAGCATGTCTGTCGCTTAACTGTTGATTTTTAACTCCAGAAGCTACCTCGATATAGATGTAGTCAGAGTTATTTGCATATTCTCCACGAACATTATATTTTGCGTTTGTTGAGTCCCAAGAAAGATATTGATCTCCAATGATTTTGGCAATATAGTTTTCAGAAGAAGGATCAAGATTCAAACCAGAGAATTGTTCAACAACATCTCCGTTCTTTTTAACAACTTCTAAAGTAAATGTTGAATTTGGACTTAAAGTGTTCCCTAAGGCCAAATCTCGTATATTAATATGATAGTTATTTTGTAGCCATTCGCCATCACTCAAAGCAACAGCTCGGAATAGTTTTTCCTGAGTTGGTTGTCTGTTGATAAACCAACCAGACTTGGCAGGAAGCATGTCTTTGTAATGGTCTGACCAGTTCAAAGAACCAGAATCAAGAGCCACAAGGATTGCCTGTTGTGCTCCAAGTGATGTGCTGGTATTTCCAGCAACAGCGACCTCATAGGTTTCACCTAAGAAATAAGTTTGATCAGTTAAGCCGAAGTTTTTGTTTGCTTGAAGCAATTGTGGGTTAGTGTTGAATACGTCTCGGATGTAATCTTTAGATCCGGGAGTCATATCGAATGTGAACTCGGCAGCAGCCGCCGTTCCTTCGTTTGCTGTTTGAACGTCATTTGCTGTGAAAAGGCACATTTTAAACTTATTTGCACTTCCACCAAGAGACTTTATCAAAGTACCAGCAGAAGAAGTAGCATCAGAGGCCGTTCCAGCAACTGTTCCAGAAAGAGCTAAAGCAGCTCCTTTTGTATAAAAGACAGCAGCAAGTGAACCGGTAGAGACCTGTTCAGCGGTATCATACGAGGAAGAAGGGATAATGAAAAGTCCATAAGCTGTATTCGTTGCATCTGGTAATTTATTCGGGTTAGAATTTGTGTCAACCGACCATCCAGCAGATTCAGCGTTAGAATCAGCAGAAGCATCAGCTTCTCCAAGAAGTCTTACAAAAGTAACAGGTGTTGTTTGTGAAGCAAGGTGAGCCTGAGCAGCATAGACACCATAAGTTGGTC
>Ga0208299_1000345_pt1 | contig 44352 bp, 43 predicted proteins | sample 15_taG_FD_184089 | JGI IMG/M metagenome (GOLD analysis project Ga0208299, IMG submission 184089) | Marine viral communities from the Subarctic Pacific Ocean - 15_ETSP_OMZ_AT15312 metaG (SPAdes) (version 2) | ecosystem: Environmental > Aquatic > Marine > Oceanic | place: Pacific Ocean | collected... | reverse complement strand
GTACGGCCCGTGCCCCCGTAAGGGCTCGCCCCCCCTAGGGGCTTAGGGTGAGGTAGTACCTAGGGGGAGGGTATTCCCTACCCCCAGGGTGTGGTGGTCAATTCACTACCACCTAGGGTGGACCTATAATCCGGGACTGATCGGCTGGTAGGTTGCTGGCAATCGAGGGGGTATTGATAGTTCACCCCAGGGGGTGGTCGCTGAGGATACCCTAGGAGGGTAGGTCAAACCATCATGCCCCTGGTGTACCTCCCTGGTCCCCTGTCCTCTGGTGGTGATCAATGTTGGGGAATGGTCCTGATTGGCACGATGGATGCTAAGAGACGACCGACCTCATTCCAGGGTGATAGGCAACCTCTCAGCATAGGTGGTCTAGCGTCCACCCTATACAGACAGGCCGTCAATATAGGGTAGGCGTATACAGTGGTACTATAGGGAGAGTACCCTATTAGGGTGGCCTATAGTGGGGGGTACAGCAGAAAGGGTATTCATTCAGACACAGGGTAGATCAGGTTGATTCCTACCCTATATGAGACCCCTTTATATACCCTTACCCCTAGGGATGCTCTGAGAGTCCACAGGATCGATTCTACGGGCCTGGTTTCTCAGAAGGGTAGTTTCTATCGTCCGGCATCATAGGTGCGTGTTTGACTACACCAGAATCCCTGGATTGTCTTCAGACTGAGGACAAATCGATATTTTCAGCTTATTCCTGGAATAGGCCGGACTGGAGGTGGTGGTAGGTCGCTCCATCGTCGAAACTAAGCTCAAAAACGGTTTTGTTTGGTCCCCAGTGTAGGGGGCCTGGTTTCTGGTTTTATTGAGGTTGTGAGAATGAACAGTCCGAAAGGGAAACATATGACAGCAGAGGAAAAAGAAAAGAATCGGTTGCAATTGATTCAGTCAAAGAGGATGCCCCGAGACATACCGGCATCCTGCTTTGGACCTGGAGAAACAAGGTATACGGATAAGATGCCGATTCATTGTTGCTTTCGGCCATTGTCCGCAGGAGAGATTGCCATAAGAAAGGGAGGTCTAGTCGATATACAGGAGGAGCCGATTCTCGGGCCACTGTGGCGATTGTATGTAGGACAACCGCCTGGTTGGTCAATCATGGATTGCGAGCATCCGGGAGCTGAGTATCAAGATTTGGCTCGGATCAATCTGGTTGTGCAAAGAGGTGATACGCTTTGCCTGGTTTTGGCTTCGACGACCAAAAAGAGAATAGGGAATTGGATTGAATCTCAACCCGTTTGGGCATTGGGACTGTAGAGAGTTTTAAGGGTGGTTATGTTATCACCTTAGGTAGTTTGTTTCAATTAGGAGTGTTTGCTATGTCCGGTTTTGATGCTGTAGTTACTGTCCGAGAGTTGCTTGCCGTTTTCGTTGGTTCGTTTACAGGATTGATCCTGGTGATTGGTTATATCACCAGAGTCCGCAGGGATATCAATCGTCAGATCACCTCAGTTTGGGGTGAGATTGCCTCAGTAGATTCATTCCTGGAAGATGGCAGTTTGCGTCTGAAGTCTTTGGAATCCGTTTCGCTGAATCATGCTTCAAGACTGAATCACCTTGAAGATGAATTCAGCGAAGCATGTTCTGAGGTTACCAGGCGTATCGCTGCTGCTGTTGGGAATGCTGCTTCTGAGGTTTCCAAATTGAAGACTAAGCAATCTGAGATGCAAGGCGAGATTTATGCTCTTGGTTGTACGGTGGGGGCTTCTGAGGTTGCTGAGTACTTTGATCCTTCAGACATTGAATTGGACGATTTTGAACTAGTGATGGAAGACGGTAGCGAGATTCCCCCAGCGGACGCTATTCGGTTGGACGATTCTGGTGACGTTCGTTTATTGACCCCAACAGCAGAGTCTGAGGCGTTTAAGGTTAACGGGGCACCTCTGACGATTGAAGACGTTAGGGCGGAAGCGGAAACGTTAGTCCGTTCGCTGAAGGACATCATCGGGATGGAATTAGATATCTTGGAGTCTGCTGGTTTGCGTTGCGAGTCCGCAGCAACGGTAGGAGATTATGACCGAGCAACAGGTGAGTTTGCCCGTTGTCGTGATTCCTTCTATCGGTTGAGGACTTTGACTTTGACCCGTTAGGTTGCCTATCAGTTCCCCCAGGTTGTTCCTGGGGGATTCTTTTTAACCTTCTATGGTCTGGGTCGAATATGTCTGAGTTACTGGACAAGCTGTTTTGTGCGATTGCTTTGGGGGTAGGTGGTTCGGTCGCCTATGTCCTCTGTGGAATCTTCACCATTGTTTTGGATGTTGTTCGCTGTTCGTTCTTGGGGTAGTTTGTTTGCTACCCTTAGTATCTTGTTTCAATTAGGAGTCAATATCGTGAGAAGTAAACTACAAAAACGTCTTGAGTCTATCACTCGCCAGATTGAAAGATCAGCGAACCAGCATCAAAGGTTGTATTGGACTCTTGCTCTGTTGTGTACGGTTGGAGAGTTGCTGCAAGGAATGGAAAGACGACAAGCTGAGATGTCCTCAGAGTCGACCAGGATTGCTCAGGAGATCGATCGGGTATCAAGACATGTTAAAGGGTATAGGTCAACATATGGTTCTGGCTGGGGGGGAGCTTCTCAGGGCGGTTGTTTCGCTGCCAGGCAATTAGATAAGCCAAACCAAGAGCAACAAGCTGCAATCGTCAAACTGGCAAAAGCTGTTGACCTCTACAATTCCGATTATGTGATTCTCAGGGAGTATGCCCGTTCTCTCCATGCTGTTATTGATACGGCATGTCAATCTCAGCCTAGAACCAGGCAAGAGGTAGAGATTCAATCGATTCTTCAACTAGTCAACAAACGTGTTGAGGCCTGGGATGGTTGCGTCGATAGACATGAATCGTTTGAAGGATTGTGTGGAGCTTGTTTGTCTCGGATCAATTGTCGGACTCTGGAGAGGTTTAAGCCACTACTCAAACTGGCTTATCCAGCAAAGAGGATAACGGGTATCGGCAGGGTATCTCAGAAACTAGGGGAACAGCATGTAGCATCCCGGAGAGGGTATACAGTTCCCTGGAGTCAACCTCAGGACGTTTTAGCGAGCAAAACAACCAGTAGAGGACATCGACCACTCTGGAGTTTGAAGCCAGAACATCAGCAACAACTCGTTAGAAGATTTCCCCAGGCTGTTCGGTCGATTATCGGTTGCAATGGTCTAGACTTGGCAGACGTTAAACAGCTCCGAAAGACTAATAACCGTTGTGCAGCTTATGCCCGGTTGTGTCGCCAGTTTGCCTCTACTCACCAGACATCAAAAATCGGTACTGAGTCCTGGATAGTAGATCGTCCTGAACTGGTAGGCTCAGTTAACATCGATAATGTGAGTGTGGAGCTGTTCCGAGTTCGCTGTTTAGCTGGAGACGATCTTACTGATTCCTACGCTTGGTTCTTAGGTCGTCCTGCCAGCGAAGTAGTGCAGGAGATCGCCTCACAGGTTACCTGGTATCATACTCACAACCACCCTTGCAAGGACGATTCAATCACTGGAGATGTCCTCAGTCACGTCCAAGAAGTTATGAGAGGGAGAGTCCACCAGGCTATTGAGAGGAGGGAATACCAGGCGAGATATAATGCCAGCATTGAGGACAGAAAACGGATGCAACGCAGAGAAATTGCCAAGTATGCCCGCAAACTGAGAGTAGCTGGTGAACTCTCGATGTTGGACTCCAAAGCTGCACATAATTGTCTTCCAGGGACTCTGGAATTTTGCGAGCGAATAGGAGTCCATCTCCCCTCTCGGAATTGGACAGACACCAGGATCGATGCTCGCCATCTTCTGAGGCTGTGGAAGAATGCTGACTGGGTTGCTGATAGTCTATTTCTTAAAGCAATCAATTGTTGTGAGCTGAGAACCAACCGGGAAAGAATGGATTTGGCACCATGTGCGTGAGGGTTGGCTAACAATTCAGTTTGATTGATACCCCCTGGATTATGTCCAGGGGGTTTCTTTACGCCCTCAGGTTGACTCTCGGTTGCCTGGGGGCTTTTTCGTTGGCAGTTGGACATAGTGTTCAATCTCTCAGATTGATCGGTACAAGCTGACAGGGAGTCCTTATAGTCTGAATCCAGCATATCGTCAGACCTCTCAGGATCGATTGTAAGGGCTTGCTTTTCCAGACAGGGTAAACTACCTGTTTTGGATTTGAGGCCCTTACAGACGATCTGGTGGACTCTCAGTAGATTACCTATTATAGGGAGTCTGAGAGTCTTGAGAGGCAACAAATTGAGATTCAGTTTCAATAGGCAACCGTTCTGGTTCGCTGAGAGGGAACTGAGAGCACGCCGCTAGGGGGTGGGGATACCCTACCCTTAGAGGTGGACGGTACGCACCGACCGATCTTTGACAACCAGAATGTTAGGGTGATTTCTGACAATACCCTAGGGTGAGGTTTTAATTGACCTTACGCCCCTAGGGTGATGGTCCCCCTACACACCTAGGGTGATGTAAAAATTGCCCCTAGGTACGTAGGGTGAGGTCACCCCTAGGGTGAATAAAAAATTGCCCCTAGGCTGAAAAAGTTGGGGGGGGAAAGGAAAGGAAAGGACTCATTCCTTTTCAAAAAAAAATTAGACCCCTTGACAGTGCGAATGGGAAAATTTACGATGGGTATCGCAGTAATTTGCTGCGGCCCGGCCCCTCCTCCTGTAGAGAAAGTTGTTTCAATGATAGAAATACCTGTAGAGAGTACTTTGGTAGATACGATACTGAGTGCTATGGTGAACTCCAATGTCACAAGTGTAGAGTTCCATAAAGAACCATTTGGTATTAAGTTGATAGTTAAGTGTGGCGACTGTAATATGCAGGAGGTTACTTACATCGACCAAGACCTCATAACAGGACATGGTAGTGTTGATAGAGGTGCTTCATTTGCTATAGTAGGTTGTGTTCATAGGTTGTGTACTGAATTTGATAAATAGATCGATTGACTTATTCCCCACAGGTGGGTAGAAAAGGGGTATACCCTTTGCCCCCTATCCCTTTCACTGGAGAGAGACTATGACTGACCAGATGATGAGCACGACTGAAGCAATGGACAATCGGGTAGCCTTTGATGAGGCTGAGAGGAAGAGGCGACGTGCCTTGACCAACGATGAGAGGGTGCTGGAGGATACAGGCAAGACGCCTCAGGAGTGGAAGCAGCATCATTGGAATAACCTGCCTCCAGTGGTGAGGCGTCTTATCAGGACGTGGCTGGTGAGGAGTGCTGTACGTAGACGACCTGCCTCAGAGAAGGCACTGAGACGTAACCTCAGGAAGATGCTGTTCAGGTGTCCTCATGAATACATGGAGGAGATGCAAGGCTGGTTGATGAGTTGTGATGTAGGACCAGAGAACCTGACCAGTGCTTACATGAACTGTACTGGTGTTAAGGGTTGGAGTAAGTTCTATTGGGATTGGTGTTGAGTATACCTGTGTTGGTTTGTTTTAACTCTCTGTTAGGAGCTGAGTGATGATGATTGAAGAAGGTAAGACGTACTGGACCCGTGGAGGTGTCGATGATGATGGTGTTGATCAGAAATCGATACAGATACAGGTGAGGGAAAGAACATTCGAGATGGGAAAGAGAACAAAGTGGGTATTTGAACCTACATGCAACCAGGATGATTACCTTGAACAGGGAGCGAACTGGTGGAAGAGGGACGGTAGATACTACGATGGAGGAGAAGATTTCCGTGATCTGGTGGAAGAGGTGGTGGAAGAGGTTCACACGGTAGACCCAGAGGCTCAGGAGTTGCTGGAGGAAGCAGAGGAAGGGCTGAAGATTGGTAAGGATGTAGTCATCAACACGGATGGTACTGTTACCTACAATATCCACATTCACATTCACTCGTAGACCAATGATAAAAACCCCTGCAGAAGTTGATACCTGCAGGGGTTTCTTTACGTCCAGACTTCGCAGACTATACTGAGCCAAGGTTTACTGAGGTCTCTCCTACACGGTTAGGTGCAGAGGAGTTAGCAGGCTCATCAGTTGCCAGTGGTTGAGCTACATCAACCTGGTTGTCAGATCCAAGCAAGAGGTTGCTCAGGTCATGAAACGTCTGCATGTAAGAGTACATGCGTTTACTGTCATTGACCGTGATCATCTGAGTACGATGTCGTGACTCAAGACGGGTGTAGTTCACCAGGATCCTACAGGCTACATCGTAAAGCATCCCACCAACTCCATTGCGGAAGTGAAGATCCTTATGGAGAGGGATGTTTGGATCTGTCCCATCGAAGTTCCAGGGAATCTCTACCTCAGGTCCTGAGCCAAGCTGAATGCCGTCCAGTGCAATCGGGTTCATAGAAGACTCCAGAGAGGTGTCTACATCCAGAATCGATTGCAGGTCAACAGAGTCTTTGTTGTAGGTGACCATGCGACGACGTTTGTCACAACCAGCCAACAACTGAGTTAGGTGCTCTTTGGTACTGTCGTCTGTACCTGCACGGTTCTTGAACTCATCGTTGCCAACCAGTTCAGTGAGTAGATTGATGCAAGGTTGCATCGCCAAGATGATCGTCTGGTTCTTGAATCGGGTGATCATTCCCGTGAACTGTCCCTGTGCTACCTGAAGTGTCATGTCATGGTCTCCGTAGTAGGAGGTTTGGTGATTGGTGCAGACGACGTTGTCTGTACCGATAGGGGAGCCACCGAATTGAATCGAGCGGTAGCTTTCTCGAACGCATCCTTTATGGTTTGGTTAGGGTCAGCTCTGAGTTCGTCTTCGAGAGCGATTCCGTAAAAGCCGTCATGTAGAGGTGAGCGTTGTTCCTGTTGTCGTAAACTAAGGATCTGTTGGATTTCTGTGTCGTCTCTTGGCAGCATTGGTTCGCTGAAGGGAAAGCAAGCCTTTGCAGCCTTAGCCCCCTTCCATAGTTTCATGGCAGTAGAGGCGTATTTGATTCCTTTCCATCCAGCGAAGACAGTGCCACCGCCAGTGAGTCCCAAGGCAGCCATAGTGGCAAGGTTAAGCCATAAGGTTGGATTAGATACCTTCTCCCTCACTGCTTTTAGTAAGGAGTAACTTTTTGTAGAATTCGTAGTCTGGTCCTTTGGAGAAGGAACCATCTCCGTTGTCGATGAAGGCTCCTTCTTTGGAGAGTTCTTTAAGGGTGGTTTCGATGAGGATTTGGAGTCCTTGTTGTTCTTCTCTGATTCTGAGTTGTTCTTCGGTACAGGTACAGTAGAAGGGGTTTTCTTCTCCACAGGAACAGGGAATGGAGGCCATGATGGTTTCGCCTTTTCTGGTATGGTGGGGAGAGGTGCAGGTGCTACGATCTTTGGTTTTAACTCAGGACGATTGGTGGAGAATACTCCAGGTGCGTCCTGCTTCATTCGCTGGAGGATAGGAGGTAGAGAGTGACTACTCCCTATGAGGGACAGTGAGTGATACCCGTGGATGATTCCGTAGAGGTTGCCACCTTTGACTACTCCTCCTCCTGAGAAGCCTTGTGTTGGATGAGGTATAGTGTGGAGTAAACTGCCACCGTATGGTGATACTCTTAAAGGTTGAACTCTGTAATGGTTGGCAGGGAAGCCAACGTAGACGGCTGAGTCTCCTGGTTTTAATTCTTCTTCTGCTATGCGGAAGAAAGGGAAGTTCTTCTCTGGTAGCTTCTGGACAGTCTTGAGAAGGATGAGGTGCTCATTGAGGGAGAGATTCATCCATCGGTGAGATACCTGTACTTCGTACCATCTGTCTTCTATCCATACTGCGTTGTACTGTCCGAATACATGGCCGGTGGAGAGGAACCATCCGAAGCCGTCCTTGACTGAGACCATTACTGCTGACCCCTGTCCGATCTCAAAACCTGTACCAGGTCTTGCGGAGGGTCCTCAGGTTGACCCCGGAGGGCAGGGAGTACGAGATTGGAGGGAGTAGACCCCTTGAGCACCAAAGGACGTTAAGGTGAGTATCAGGAAGGCCAGGATGAAGGTGATTATTTTCCTTTTCATAGGTCTGTGTCCATGAAGTAGTTAGCCAGTACAGTTGAGGAGTACTGATGGGAGGAGTGATATTTCAATGCTTTCTGTGCTGCTGAGAGGGTAGCTACTCCTTTGCCGTACTCCCAGAGCATTCGGGGAATACGGAACCAGGGAGCTTTGTTGAGTACTCGGTACTTGGTGGTCGTCCAATGCACTTCGCCACTGTGGGAGAAGCCAGGTAAAGGTCCCCTCCAATGCAAAGGAGCACACGGGATGAGGTCGAAGACGTGCTGGAAGCGGTGTCGTTCAAAGGGGTATTCACAGGAGTCTGCCCAGATACGAGGTGAACCGAAGTCAATGACTTTCAGTTTGTCATGAGTAAGGAGTAATTGTTTCTGTCTAACGAAGAAAGGCATCAAGGCAGCAACTGCACCACCTGCTGAGTGACCTGTGAAGTAAAGGTTGTCGTATTGAGAGAGGTCTTTGATGTGTTCTGGCAGGTGTTGCAATGCTAAGGTATAGACAGTCTTTGCCAGATCAAGGAAGCCAGCATGAGCATCGTAATTGATACCGTAGAGGACAGTGTAGGGAGTCTTATCAATATCTCCGTCTATGTTGTAGAGCCAAAACTCAGCGTCCTGGGTTCCACTGAAACCGAAGTAAAGGTCTTTCCCCAGTTCGGTTACTGCTACCTTAATATGACCAACATCTCCGATGAGGTTGCGAGAGAGATCCACACTTCGAGTGTAGAGATGGGTGTCGTTGTATAGGTTCTCACATGTCCACTTCCGTCCGAGAGCACGGGAGGTGTACATTCCATTGGAGAGCATTGCTGCACGATGAAGGTTCTTAGCAGAGATCATGATTCACTCTTTGATTTCTTACGGTGGCAAGGGATGCAGAGGGTTTGACAGTTTATCTCATGGTCAGGTCCTCCTTGCTGGAGAGGGATGATGTGATCACATTCAAGTTCTGATTCAGGGTAGACGTTCCAACATCCTTGACATTTGAACTCATCTCTTAACAAGACGTTTCTTCTTCGTCGTCCAGCGGTTCTTCTTTGGACTGGTGACGACTTGTGGTACTTCCTCTTCGGGATACGGATGCTGGGGAATATTCTGCCCATGTTGTTCTACTGTTTTGAATGCGTGTTCCACCCAGGGAGCACAGGTAAGGATCTTGGTTTTTCTTCCTACTGACCTATCTCCTGCCCCATCTCCTTCTCTAAGGACCTTCAAGGAGATAAGGTCTTCGATGACAAGGATGCAGGAGGAGAGGGGGATGTTTGCTGAAGCGGCTGTTCCTCTTCGACTCTGGCCCTGCTTGGAGAGAGCAGCAGCACGTATCACATGGTACTGTTTTCCGAAGGAACTGTCAAGGCATACTTTGGTGAGAAGTTCTCTTATCCTAGGGGTGATCTTCTTGACCCCCAGAACGTAGCATAAACACAAGGCAAGACGTGCTATCTGCTTACAAAGCCTGGTTGAAGTTTCAGGTCTGGAGTCGAATAGAATGTTGTCTTTGAAGTCTTTGTGGGTTTGGGCTCGGCTGCAGGCGATGACATCTGCAATAGCCTGGATAAGTGTTTCATCTGTTCCTGTGAATTCAGGTTGTAGAATATGCTCATTGCGTATGCGAGTATGGAGATGGGAGAGGAACCCTGCCGTGTACTCTCGCTGAAGAGGGAACGATCTGCTGTCACCCGAATCCTCTCCTTCGGCCATTGTCCGCTTAGTTCCTGAGAGGACGTTACGTATCGCGGATTGATTACGGACAAGTTCCGTTTCTCGATCCGATTCGAGTCTACAATGGAGAAATCTTTCCCCCAGTGCCGACATATTGAGGGCATAGACTCTCTCTGTAATTCCAATGAGCATACCGAAGCTGATGTTTGTGTATGAAGCAGATACGCCGTTTCGGTAATGGGCTTCGAGACTCCCATCGTAGATATCTCTAAGCTCACCGTAGACATTAGCAAGCTGAATCGGAGTTGACTCCAGGAGTAAGGTTCCATCCTTGACCACAACACATTTGTTGTGCAGCATTGGAATAAGGTGTTGTCCTTGTGTACTACCTGACACAAGTCCTGTGAATTTGGAGAGAGGTCTGGTGTTTTGTTCATCAGCACATACCAATTCGCAAAGGGTGGACTTGCCACTTGAGGGAGCACCAACAAGATAGAACCAGAGAGGATCTCCGTCCAGCTTGGTGGCTATGTGGACTGCAAAACATATTGCAGCACAGTCTTCGATGGAAGGGGTGAGGGTCATGTTCTTTCGATAGATGTCCATGAGGGTGTTGAAGTCACGACATGCTTTAGCCTGTACCGTGGTGATGACATTAAAGTCAACAGAGACCAAGTGTTCATTGATTAGCTTTATAAGTTCCACGGTTCAAGTTCTCCCCACTGATTCATTTTATGCTCCAGATAAACAACTCAATTACTCCTGCTAGTTTGGTAGCAAGAACTGCAATACCCCAACCAACTATCCCAGCAAGGATAATAACAAGAGGTTCTATAAGGAAGTTAAGGAACCTTGACATCACGACCTATTCTCCTCGTATCTTGCTAGGAACTTAGTCAACTTCATATCTTTTGGAAGATGTCTTAGTTTAGTTGGTTCATCAAATATTTCATCTACCTTTGGGTGAAGTATATCTTCAAACTCAAGATCACAAAAATTACCACAGTCAGGCATAATCGTTTTTTGTTTGTGTCCTTTGTTGGGGTCAAGTTCGTCAAGAAATGTTCCACGTAAGCATGAGTGACCTACAATTCTCTCTGCCTCAGACATTTTCTTAAAGGATTCAGGAAAATCAACACGTATTTTATTCCAGTATCCTGCACCGCCTTTGACACAACCAATACAATTATTGTTTTTGTAACCTAACTTATACATCTCAGGCCTTTCAATACCTGCATCTTCTAAATAATATAAACACTCAGGTTTATTCATCTTGTGTTCTATCAAAGGGAATAAAGGTTTAGCTGTAGGGTACTGTTCACTGAACCTTATAGCCCTATTAACTTCCTTCTTACTGTACTCAAAACCAAAGATTTGTCCATTGTAGTCGAGTTCATGTTCAATCTTTTGCCTAACTCTTCTCTTTAGTACAAGCGTACACCTTGCACCACCTGGGCCATTCACATATCTATCGTTGATTATAACTTCAAACTGATCCTTATACTTCTCAGATTGATACGTCTCTATTTCTTTACCGTACCACTCCTCACATTCAGACTTGAACCTGGCGTTATCTTCATGAGCACTGTCTATTTTAAAATAAATAGGTACAACATTATCAATACCAAATTCATTTATGGCTAACTTGGTTGCCACTGCACTAGTTACACCCGCACTCCACCATGCTATTATCATTCTTTATTTCTCCTACTCAATGCGAACTTAGTCGCTTTTAAATTGGGTTAAACATATAGGTTAAGATTTGCCACACTCTTATATCCTGTTACAGATATGATTACAAGGTGGTCTATCTCACTGTCAACTAAATGATTGACGGCTGTTTAAGGAACCTTGACATCACGACCTATTCTCCTGTATCCAAGCCTCCAAAGGACGTTAGTAATGTCCCTTGCTTCTTCTGTTACGAACTCCTCATCTTTGGTCCAGTCAGCAGCGTGCATCATCTCATGGATGAGGGTCTCCAGCATTGGTTTGCCTTTGAGCTTGTTGTTGATGCGGATGGACTTACCTTTGATGTGAGGAGCATCACAACTACCGTGTGCAGCTTTCTCCTCTTTGGTCTTCTTGATATAGATGAAGCGTAGTTGCCAAATCTTACCAAGTAGTTTTATTTTCATCGGGAGTACTCCAATACGAGGTCACGAATGTCGAACTTGTCTGGCACTTCTCCTTCGCTGGGAAGAGACATGGAAGACCAGTCGAGGAACTTCAGAGACTTAGGAAGGGTAGAAGTCTGTTTCATCTTAGAAGCCATAGACTGTACTCCTTTCCTTCCTGCATCATCGTTGTCAGCAAGGAAAACTACGTCCCTGCCTTCGAGAACACTGAGTCGCTGGGAAGGGAAGGTAGAACCACAGAGTCCGAGAGTGTTGATCTTATCGGTGGCAATGTGCCCCAAAAAACAAGCATAGTCCCAGTGACCTTCACAGATGTATACTGGTCCGGTGTCATTGAGGTTCTGAATCCCGAGCAAGGTAAAGGCTGTAGGTTTAGGGGAAGAGTACCAGACACCAGAGTTTGACAGTTTGTAGAGTGCAACTATCTTCTCCTCTTTGTTGTAGACAGGCCAGATGTAGCCGACTGAAGAGTTCCGAATGCCAAGTCTCTTGAAGGTGATAGGTTTGATACCTGGTTTCATCTTTGCCAGTCTCATTCCATCCGACTTCATCAGAGGGGTAGACATCTCGTAGTACTGTTGGATGAGAGTGTAGGCGTTGCCTGACTGCTTACAGGACCAGCAGGAGAATTGGTGAGGGGTTTCTAATGCTATGGAGAGTTTGTCCTTACCGCAGTAGAGACATTCAGTGTTGGCGTTGTCTCCGTCCTCATCATAGTTGTAATCTATGAATTCAAGTAGTTTCATTACTCCCATCCTTGAACTGGAGAAAGAGTAAGAAGATTACCACCTTGACTAGATTCTAATTCTGAAAGATAGAAGATTTCCAATCTTGGTTCTAAGTCTCTCCAGACCCCACCTTCAAAACTGGAATGAGTTGCCCAGATTGCGAACGCAGGTAGGGTATCGGACTCTCCGTTCTCTTCTTTAACGCAGAGCACACGACCTTTATTCATAAAACCAGGTAAACCAAAAGATTCTAAGTTGATGCAATCGTACCATTTACCTTCTTCACATTCAAAAGGGTTAAAATGTTTCATAAGATCACCGTTACCTTTCTATCGAGGGAGTGTTGACAGAGTTCTACATCGACTGGTGTTTCAACTCCGAAGTGAGTACCTGCATTCTCCATGATACTTCGAAGGTTTCTGATGTGAGACTTGGAAGGACGTTCAGGAGTCTTAAAGACAATCTCGTCATGGATCTGCATAACGATACGACTATCCTCCATAAAGGTGGTGCAGTACTGGTCTGTGTTTACCATTGCCTTCTTTACTATCTCACCTTCAGTTCCCTGTACTCGGTAACAGACGCCCATGTGTGCAGCGTAGTTTAGGCGTCCGTCCCAGGGGGACATCCTCATCGGAATCTTCAGAGGGTAACCTCCCATTGTGTAGACGATGCCGGTCTCTCTGATCTGTTCCTTTGTTTCATCTAAGAAGTCCTTAGCGTTAGGGAACATGATCATGAGTTCCTGATAGAGCCCAGGCTTCTTTGTGGTTTCATCTATCTTTTTTTCTGAAGCTCCGAAGATGAATCCGAAGTTGACTGCCTTGGCTACTCTTCGTTGAGCTGAGGTAGCCTTCTGGTTCTCTGGGAGGTCAAAGATTGCATGAGCCATAAAGTTGTGGAAGTCCCATCCGTCTCTAAAGGATTGAATTAGAGAATCTTCCTGAGTCAGGGCAGCAAAGATCCTAAGCTGAAGTTGTTTATAGTCCATTGGGAACCACCAATCCCCTTTCGCTGGACCGAAGATGGAGCGGAGTTTGGGGGACTGTTCCAGCATCTCCTTTACGTCGTCGAAGTCGTCCTCAAAAGGGTTGGATGCTTTCTCGATGTTCTGGCTGTTAGGGTTGGAACTGGAGAAGCGAGTAGTACCTGTGCCGGTTGACTTGAGGGAAGGAAAAAGATACCACTGGTGAGGATCAAAGTCAGCTTCGTATGGAACCTTGTTTCCTATTTGTTGTACTCGATGGTAGCCTTCCAGGTATTGTTTCTTTGTGGTGTACTTGGTGTTTGCTAACAGGTTTGATAAGAACTCATTTGCTTCGGTTAAGTCTCGTTCTTCACACTGCTCTTTGAGGAGGAGGAGTCTGTCAGAATCCACCTGAGGTAACTTTGCCTTGGCAGTAAAGGTAATTGGTTCCAGGCCACACTCATCGAACAGGTATTTGCGGAGGATAGAGGCAGTAAACTTCTGTACGTCTTTACCTGTAAGGTCAACGCATCGAGCATGGGTCTTTTTGATCCAGTGTTCACAGGTGGCAATTGAAGATTCGAGGTGGTCATGGTGTACGTGTACTCCTTGAGTTTCCATCTTCCAGATTACTGGATGAAGAGCATGATTCATCTCTAGATGTTGTTCTGCTTCTTCAGGTCCTTGTTCTTCCAGAATCTCTTTGAGGAACCCTTCAGCCAATCGGTAGGTGTAGACACAGTCGTCTCTGAGGTAAGTGTCACAGACAGTACCCAGTAGTTCGTAGTCGTGCTTACCTTCCTTGTTCATATAGAGTCTGAGTTCATTCTGGTCAGGGTACTGTTTCAGAAGGGCAGCAGGCAACCACATGTCACCTTTCCCAAACTCTTTGAGAGCTTGTGGAACTGTTTTTTTATCTCCGATCTTCCAGTGTGCATTCCTGAGGCGGCAGAAGTTACGGCAACGGTTGATTAGTTTCTCCATTACCTCTTGTGATTCATAGTCACCATCCAGGTACTTGGGAGCAAGGCACTTTAGAGAGGACTGCCTGACCCCAGAGTCTCGGGAATCGAATAGGTGGTTGATGCTGCCGAGGTCATAAATGTTCTCCCAGAAGTCATGGTGAGAAGGTTCTTCCCAGTCAAGGACTCCCATGCTACAGAAGGCTTTTATGTCATAATTGGCATTCTGGAAGACAACCATATCATCTCCCAGCAGGATATCCCTGTAATGCTCTCGCTGAGAGGAGCTGAGAGGCTCCTTAGGACGCCTTGTGCGGTGGTTTATCTGTCTGTGTGACGATTGGTACTCAGTGCCGTCGTAAGTGCCTACAGCGAACGCCTGTGTCCCGTGCTGCCACCATAGTCCAGTACACTCCGTATCGATTGCGATCATCGTAGACTCCAGAGGGAAACAGGGCCTGAGGATTTGACTCCTGCAGGCCCTGGTAGGTCAGTAAACTTCCTATCTTAACTTAGGAAGTTTCTTCTTCCCATTCATCTCCACCTTGAACCGTGGCGATGAGGGCAGCGAGTTCATCCCATTCAAGTTCATCAGGATCCTGGTCCCGAGGACAGTTCTGCAGGAGGAGAGCTTCAGCTTCTTCATCACCTTCTCCTGCTGCAGCTCCTACGGCTACCCAGTCGGTGACTTCTACTTCTTCCTCCTCTACTTCTTCGACTTCTTCCTCGACTTCCTCAGAGGCTCCAGGAGCTTCAGCAGGACCACGAAGATAGAGAGACTTGTTCTTCTTGGCAGACTTGCCGGTGACAACAGCACCTTTAACGCAAGTACCAACAGCCCCTTTAAGACCAGCGGTGATCTTCTTGATGTCCCCACCTTTGGTTTCAACTCCGATGAGCTGACAGGTCTGCATGTAGGTATCCATGACCTCTTCGATGGTGTTGTAGTCGTCATCCTTGAACATCAGGAACACGTTCAACATGGAACCTGCAAGTTCCTCCTGGCCTTCACAGTTGACCAAGCGGAACTGGAATTCTGCACATTGGACTTTCTCCTTGGTTTCGAACTCGTTCAGCTTAACGAAGTCCATGAAGTACTCGCCGTCTTCTCCTTCGAAGTCATTGTTGCTGATGCGTTGGTTGGGGGTGGACTCAGAAGCTCGCTTGAGGTGAGACTTCATGCGAGTGTTCTTGGCGAATTGTTCTAATACTGACATCTGTTTTATCTCCAGTGAGGAATAAAAGTTGGTAAAGGGGTTAGTTGATTTCCAGTGCAGTGGCGATGTTGTTCCATGTTTCTTTAGCGGAACCACCGACTTCGATATCATCCTGGAGGTCAAACCAGTTCTTGGCCTCGTACCATGTGGTGTTGTTAACGCCCACAAAACGAGTCTCATTTGTCACTACTGTTTTTTTAGTATTCTGATCCTTCTTATAGTTACGGTTCTTGCCGAGGAACAACGTCCCTTGAACAGCTTTCTTGGTAAAGCCCCAGATACGAGCATCCAGGTCAGGGGTGTACATCTTAACTTCAGGTCCAGCAGGGTTTGGTTCTGTGGACAGTTTGGTATGGGAGAGGAGGATGACGTTCATACCTTTAGCCACGATGCGGCTGCAGGTTGCCATGAACTCTCTTTGCCAATACTGTTCTGCTGCTTTGATGTAGCCCTTGTAGTAGTTCATGAAACCGTCATCACGAACCATGTCACCATTGAACAGCAAAGATGCCGTATGCTGGTGGCATAAACTCTGAAGACCTGAAGTGGAATCGATTACTACTGATCGTCTGTCGTGCTCCTGACTCTCGAAGGTAAAGAGGGTATCAATACATTTAATCCAGCCGGGATGTCCTGTATCCACTGGGATGGCGTCGAGAGGACAGACCGGATCGAGTTCAACAAGATACTTCTTGACTGAACTTGGGACAACTCCAGCTCTGAGAGCTTGCTTAATGCCTTGTTCATCGCTGGTGAAGATGAAGAGTGGATCTGGAGCATGGGCAGCAATCGTTGTCTTCCCCTCACCGGGAGAGGAATGGATGAGAATGAACTTACCTGGTTCCTGGTAGTCAGTCAGGACGGGGAAAGGATTGTCCAGTTGGGCTACCTGTTTCTTTACTACTTTCTTGGTGGTAGCTTTCTTGCTGACCTTTTTCTTAGCTACTTTCTTTTTCATCTGAACACCTTCTTTCGAAGACCAGCAGTGGAACCTGTCAGTCTGTGGTTACGGAATCTTTCTTCTGTTCCCATGACGAATGGGTTATAGAGTCCGTAGGGAGTAATCCAGTCACAATGATTGGGTTTGGAGAATCGGTCTTCGTCAGTCACGAACTCGTACCAATCAAGGAAGGCTTCCAGGATAGGGTACAGACAACCGTAACTGAAACGGGAGATGTCTACCTCTGTGGGACGACCAATGAAGCGGTAGAAGTAGGTGTCAGGGTTCTCCTTCATGTGGACTACGATTCGTCCGAGGAGTTGGTCCGTCGTCTCCGTTTTTCTCTTTCTTGGTCCACGGTAACCAAATGATCCGGGACGGAGTATATGTTGATACCAGACCTTGGAGGGAATAGTTCCTGTGGTGAGGTACTTGGCAAGCAGGTAGTAATTGTATTGTAGGTCCCACTTGATTTCTCTGGCGATGGATTCTGCTTTCCATGAGCCCCTGCATTTGTTTTCCATAATGCCGTCATCCCATTCACCATCGATATACATGTTGAGGACAATGTTGCGATTACTGAACGGTAGAGTAATTTCAGCACGTAAGTTCTCCTCAGATTTCTTAACGATGGAAAGGGGGAGGGCTTTGTCGCACTTGTATCGCTGGATAAAAGCAGACACAGTATGCTCGGCTAGTTTGGAATGCCAGGTGATGTCCTTATCCATTCCGTACTCGTCAACCTGTTGCTTATACTCGGTCTGGATGAACCGGAAAGCACCTTTGACCTGTCTGGTTTTAATGTAACCTTCCAGTCCAGCTTGAACCAGGTTGCCGTACTTCATCTTGGAGTTCCAGGATTCTACTGCTTCCCAGTTCTCGATGTAGGACAGGTAGCAGGCATGTTTATCCTGTAACCAGAGGTTAAGGCAGGAGACCGATACACCATGCTTACGTGGGTCCCACGGTTCACGCTTCTTGGGGGGAGTTGTCATCGAGGTGTAGCCTTACAAAGTACTCAGCATCCACCACCACAAGAGGCTTGTGATGGTTCCGTTTTATTACACAGACAGGTTCATAGTTACCGCAATTGGCAACTGCTTGTGCGTAAGTCTGCCAGACGTTTACACGTTCAACATTCTTACACTCAATCGAGCAAGGGAACGCCTGGTGAGCCTCATGGGAGAGGGTTAGATCCTCACCCCCTGCTCCCATTGACGTACTCTTGACATCTTCAACATGGAGCCCTAAGACCTCGATTAAAAGGTCTCGGACCCACTGCTGAAGGCGGCGACCCTTGCCCTTGGCAGACTGAGGTTTCATGATTAAGCGACTTCGTCTGCTGCTTCATTAGCCAGTTCGGCTGCAAGAGCTTCAGCAGCTTCATCATCCACCCGTTTCTGGTCTGCGGCTTCCTCTGCCTTTACTTCAGCTATCGCCTCAAAACAAGCCTCATCCCATCCGGGGAGAAGAAGAGGGAAGGTCTTGTACTCTGTACGTTCCTTCCTACTCAACTTGAGTTTACGGGAGGTGACTCCTGTTGCACCTTCCAGCAGGTAACTAAAGCACTTGACCAAAGGACCAGAGACATCTAAGTCACGATCCTTACTACCAGGGTCCAGAGAGTTCCAGTACCCTGTAATTGCATGGGCGGCTGAACCTTTGTCATAGCCTGTACCACATGCAACCTGATCGAGGAACTGTTCAACAACATCCATGTTGTCCTCGATCAGTTTACCATCCGCCCCAAGGCAAGCCAGGTATGAAAAACCTGCAAGATAGGCGAGACTTACCTTGAGTCCTTTGTTCCCTCCATCGTTGTCCTGAGCATCCATAACCATTGTCACGAATCGGTGTAGTTCGGGATGACGTGTGGCGATGAAGTCAAGCATCTCAGAGTGAACAAACTTCTCGGCGGATGATACAGCCTTACCACCTTCTCGCTGCCATACAAGACGGGCAGCAGTGGCAAGACATTTACACCATTTGGTCCGGCGTACCTGAGAGCTGTTCCAGGCATCGGGGATGGTGTCGTCGATAACTGGCGAGCGATAAAGCACATCGACATGTGACCGCGACTTGCCTTTATCGACAGAGTCAGCAGCGGCCATTGATACGCCAGTAGTGATCTCAGTGTTCAAGACCAGTACAGCGTTCTTCCAGAATTTCGAGTCAGTATCAAAGATTTCCTGAGCGTGCAATAACCCTACCAGACGATGTTGTCCAGAGATAAGGTGAGTTTCGCCTGCCTCATCGACGCCGTAGATCAAATTCTCTCCAGTCTCATTCCATTCACCTCGAAGGAACTCGTTGGCGTATTGTTTCGCCAAGGACTTGGAGAGAGGTCGGTTCTCATCATTGTAGTCAACCAGGTATTCTGCTGCCGTTTCCGGGGTGATGGTAACACTGCTGGTTACCACAGAAGTTTCCTGGTTTTCGTCACGTTCGATCAGAGATTGGAGAGTCATCGTTTCTTCTTTCAACAAGGGAGATTGGTTAATGGGTAGACAAGTTTAACAAGTTGGCTTGATATGTCAATGACTAATCTTCAAGGTTGTCCTTCTTTGGTGCGGGGACAAGGTACAGTTCAGACTTGGCACGTGTAGTAGCTACGAATTGTAGGTTTTTCTCCTGTGCTCGGGCTACCGGGGTTTGTGCCATACGGTGAGGAGTGTTCTCAGGAGCATACCAAAATACTCGTTCGGCTTCAAGCCCCTTTGCTCGGTGAATGGAAGACAGGCGAATCTTGCTACCATCGTCCTTCTTGGCAAAGATCTGATCAATCATCTGAGGCAGCTCAGAGACCGCGTCAGCTTCTCCTGCAAGAATAGTGATACAATCCACCTGATCAGACAACCGGACCTTAGCGTCGGTCGTATCGTAATTCTTACTGTCAAGAACTTCAATCTGACGGGTTTCCCATTCGCTTAGTCGCTGGAAGAAAGTGGATAGGCTCGGGTTGTCTTTCTTCAGGAGTTTCTTGACGATGGTTTTCAGGTTAGCTGCAAGGTTGCGACCTACGATGCAGGCAGGTTTCTGTTCTTTGATGAGCTTCCATGCCAGACCAACGATAGGAGCATTGATACGGCACAGCAGAAGGTCACCAGGGACCAGTTCCTCCACCATCTTATTGAAAGGGTAGTTTCGATGGACTTCACCTTCCGCAGCGTCAGGAGCCGACTCCAGTTGACCTGAGGAGATGTATTGTTGTGCTTCTTCCACTATAGAGCAAGCACAACGGTAGGAGATGGATAGAGGCATCTCATCAGCGTCTGCTTCCTTTGCAATGGTGGACATCGATTCAGAGTCTGCACCGGCGAAGGCGTACACTGCCTGGTTTGGATCACCAACGAAGACGTAGGTTTCACAGTTCTGATTCAGGATGAGCTTACGTCGTCCGTAGCTCAAGTCCTGAGCCTCATCCACCATAATGTTGGAGTAGGTAGCCTTCAGGTCGAACAGGTTAGGGACATAGATCATATCGTCGAAGTCGAATGTTGCCATTCGTTCTTCTGTTTCAATTCCTACACGCAGTACGTCTTTGGTGTAACCGGCAAGAGTTGTGATGTCGGTCTGCGGAGTGAAGTCTCGGATGTTGAGAAGATCGAACAGACGTTTTGCATCTAGGTCATCATATCCGATAACGAAGTCTTTGCAGATAGAGACAGCCTTCTTAACGTCGTCCAGAATGTCCCGGTGATCCTTACTCAAGGCATGGGTGTTCCTGGCTTCTACAAGGTCACAGAAGATGTTAGCAGTCTTCCAGGTGTCCAGCTTGGGACGTAGACCTTGACGACGGAGATAAGGATTCAGCAGGCAAGCACCAAGAGAGTGAATCGTCTTGGCTTCACCAAACGTCAACCGGCTTTGCAGCTCAGTAGCAATGGACTTATTGAATGCCATTGCAAGGACGTTGTCCTTAGGGCAGTTGTCTTCCATCCATCCCCAAATCTCCTGTTGCTGGGAGGAAGGAGAGTACTCTGGTTCAATGTTTTGGAAGACAAGGTTGATACCGGCTTCAAGAGTTGAAGTCTTACCAGTACCGGGACCAGCGTTTACTACGAGACAAGGCATGGGAGTGCTTTCTTCTGAGTACCTGATTCCAGTCACGGGTTGTGACCGGCATGTCAGAAGGTTAGTTGAAGGAACCTCAGGTGTCAAGATTTAATCGTGAGAAACTTTCAGATCGACAATTCGTTGGAGTTGGACGTTCAAATCGTTAGCTGCTCTATGTCCTTCCGCAGCGGAGGCGTGAGACCTTTCTGAGATGGTGTTCATGGTATTCCGCCATTGATCTCTCTCTTCTCTATGTTCCCTCATAAGAGCATTGGAAGCATCGAACTGGGAACTCCTTTCTTCTCGATGTTCTCGGTCTCTACGAGGGTCTCTGACTGCCAAAAGAAACCAAGCAAACCCTGCGAAGCCGAGAGAAGCTAACCCATCCAACCAGGGAGCAGCATCTTGAGGGTTGAACCCTGTTTGAGCTAAGGTGTATAACCAACCCACCCCAGGGGCGAGACATGAGATTATCACTAAGGTCTTCATAGGTAGGAATTCTTTAGAGGGGGTAGGTGACGGGAAAGGACAGAGGGTTTTTTGAAAAGAAAATTAGGAGAGAGTACTTCTATTTCTCTTCTATTTTAATATTGGAACCGTGTTCGTATCTTTGGAACTGAGTTGACCAGAGCATAGGAGGCATGACAATAAAGTCTACCTTGCTACGATGGAGAGCGACAGGTAAAGAAAGTTGGTCTCGGACAGAACCAGAAGAAACTTCTTCCCACCAGAGACGTTCGAATGCCCTTACTTCTGGAGTGTTCTTCCTTATGTGAATGCCCCCCAAATAAAGACCTCCATTTGTAGGAATACCTTGTTGTTTGTATTTGGTTATTTGAGGATTTACGTTCTTAGCCGTATCCTTTCCTATTCTAACTATTTGTCTTGCTTCTTCATAGATACAATTTCTATTTTGATGCTGGTAGAGATAAATGTCTGAATCTCCATGAGCCCTACAAGAGTTAAACCATTCAGTAGGTGACTTCAGTAACTGCAGTTGACCATCATAGTAAAGAATCCATTCGTATTCTGGGAATTCATTACAAGCCAGAATCTTTAGCCTTCGAGACTCTCTCGGCTGGTGTTCTTTTGTTTTAACTACCTTAGTGTTCCAACCAGATATCACTATTGAATGATCGGTTAGAAGAATGGAGGGAAAGTTCTTATCTACTATTGTCGGCCTAGGAGGATCGTACTCATTGACTATTACTGATACTACTGCTCCTATCGGGTCTGGAAGAGTTGGTAAATACGGGAGGTACTGATCCCAGTCTTTGATCCATCGTTTCAAAGTAATCAGGTGGTCATCAGGCGTCTCAGGTCTTACTGAGTTATGAGATTTACGTCCAGGTAATCCTTTCATCCCAATACAGCCAATAGTCGTTGACTGCCATTGTTGTTTGGTTCCCTTCCATTGTTCCCATAGCTTTAAGTCTATGGATTCGTTGGAGGTAGCAGAGATGGTTTTAACTAAAGGAAGTACTGAGCTACGAAACCCAGTACGACAAAGACTGCTGTGAGTATGCTCTCCATAATGCCTAAAGGTAGAAGACGGAAGATAATAATACCGGGCTCCTTGTTCTCCTACAAGTTCTGCCGTTTGCAACTGAGACACCATGAGTTCAAGATACTCAGGAGGGTAGTAGTCATCATCTTCAATGATGAGTATGAAGTCACCTCGTACCTGTGAAAAGGCAGCAGACAGGTTCTGTGGAAGAGTATGAGCATCTGTAGTAGAAGGTTCTCTTCTTATTACTTCCTGACCTGGAAGAGAAGGTCTTGTTGGTGTCTTTCCATCATCTACAATAATCCATTGAATGTCCCCTTTGTAGGTCTGATTGGATATCCATTGTTCACAGAGTTTGAAGGCTTCTGGACGATCCCCAGTCGGAGTAATCAAAGTAATCAAAGGATTGTCTATCTTGAAGACATTCCGTTTATTCCATTCAGAAACCCAAAGAGCACCTTGTCCTTTTCTCCAGAAGGATTCCTTGTACATCGATTTGAAAGGTTTCTCCCCTGGTAGGATACCTAATAGAAACTCCTTACAATCAAACTTAGAAGGCCAGTATTCAGACAAGTAAAAAGGACGATGACCAGAAGTTAGAGAAGGAACAGCAGAGTTTCTAAACCAGTAGAAAGACCCCATAGGAGCATCACCAGAACTAAAAACGTCTCCTCCTATTGCTCCAACCAGGTTCGCACCTCTTACAAAGGCAGCGTCTACGCTTGGAAGATCCAGCAAAGGAAGAAGCATTGCTTGGCTCCACTTCTGTATGGAATCAAATTCAGAGTTAGAATGCTTCGTTCCTTTGCTATGCAAGTAGAAAGTAATTTGGTTGCTGTCTTCTGTTTTTAAGGACTTCAGCATCGGGACAAATGATACGTATTCTCCTTCTTCCTTGTTGTTAGGTCTGATTGAGACTTCACAATCAAACCCTTCTAGAGTTGTTTTAACTGTATCAGGAGAGTCCAGTTTGAGTACCCTGGTCTTATACTTAACCCTATTGTTTGGTTCCTGGACAATGGATATCAAACGTCTACCATTGAAACTTTTGTCTGCTTCCTTCAGGACTTTGACTAACCATTCCCATTTACCTTTCACTGGGAAGATATGAACCATTAAGTTTCGTGTGATAGTGTCGGCAAAGAGGACAGGCTCAGAAGATGGATTGACATTTCTTCTAGGAAGTCTTCTACTGTGTCTCTTTTTATTCGTAGGAGATCTCTTAGCTCTGTCTTTTCTGATAGCGTTCCAGAGAAGAAGTTTGGCTCCAGACCTAAGAGAGAGCTTCCCTATTGTTGTATTCAAGATGCTCTTTGCTACCCCAAGGGATTCAGCCAAAAGCTCTACGTTCTCCATCATCCTGTCAACGATGTAGTCAGCATTCTCTTCGCACCAGTCAGCCCCCTTTTTATCCATTTCATTGGCAAGGGTTTTGCAACGGCAACCTTTGCTTCGGGTTCCTCCTACGCCTGTTAACCATTTGATATCCTTAGCCAGGTATGTGCCAGTAAACCCTCTTACTGTTGCGGCCTTCTTTCGCTGGGAGATAACAGCAGGAGCAACTACGCGAGTCTTCACGTAGGTGCGTCCTTTTCTTCTCTCCTTCATTTTCTGGAGACGTTCTTTTGTTGAAGCGTGCATGTTAGCTTTCCGATATGTCGACAATCAATGCGACAGATCCTGTTCCGGGGGTGAAAAGAGTATCTCCGCAGACCAGGAACCCTTCCCTGGACCATGCGATAGTATCTCCGCAAACTAAACACATTCCCTCAGCATCACACTGACCTCCACTGATTGCAATATGAACATCCCATGCAACATAAGTGATTTCATCTGTGTCAGGAGGACAGATAACAGTAGCACAGGGGATGAAGCATACGCTTATGTTACCACAACTATTACTTCCACTTCCTACCCATTGACCTCCTGCACAACATGACTCGTCAAATTCTCCGTCAAGTAGGTTTCCGATACAATCAGCTCTCCTGGTGGTTCCGAATCCTTCACATGCTCCTGTGTCATCCTCGTCTACGTCGTAAAGGAAGGCAAGATTGAACTCCAGATCTGACCAACAACTTAGATCGATAGGAGGCTCCGGGTCTTCTGGGTGAATGACTTCTCCTAAGGAGATACGGCAGACCAGGTTGGAAGGAGGAAAAGGAGGAACAGAGTCGCAACAGATTAGACAGACTCCAGGATCACAAGTGTCACACTCTAAAGAGTTGACTGAGATGGTATACTCTTCGTATCCGATAGTAACAAGGAAGATAGCAGACATGGTCACACAGTCGTAAATGATTTCAGCTTCCAAGTCTAAAGATATGGCTTCTTCGTCTACAGTTCCTGAGGCTGAACCTGAGAGTTCACATTCATCTGTATACTCATTACGGGTAAGAGTTAGAGTTACAGACATAGTATCGCCGGAGCTACACGCTATGTCTCCTGACCATTCCGCTTCTGTTACTTTACCATCACATTTGGTTCCAGTGAAAGGAACCTCTCCCGTACAATCAAAGTAGTCTGAAGAAGTACCGATGGAAACACAGAGTACTTCTGGAGTACAGTCGCAGTCGTCGCCACAGAAGGGACGAGCACAGGCATTCTCAGAACCGTAGTCCTTACTTCCTTTGCGGTCCATCATTTCCAATCGGGTTTTCTTAGCCCAACGGAAAGTTCCAGACTGTTCGTTATAACCTCCGGCATCCTTAGTGAAGGACACCTCGTTGTCCCAGTCTCTACAAGTGACTGTTTCTTCTCCGTATTCGCCGCAGAGGACAGCAGAGTAAACTTCTTCACCGTCAAGAGTAACTGAGAAGATGCAGGTATACTCATCCCATCCGGCTACAAAGACAATACCTCCCGCAGAACCTGTCCAAGTAGATCCGTTATCTAATGCTGTTCCATGTTCGGCGTCTTCCCCGTACACTTCCCATTCAAGACAGATGTCACAAGGGCCAATACGACAACATCCACATCCTTGTTTTAATCCTTCAGAGCACTTGAGGAAAGGTTCTTTGTCCTGTTGGTACTTGCGTGTACCAAGCCCTATTTTGAAAGGGTTCATAGGCATTTTAACAGCCTCCAGTCCAATCTACCATTAGTAGCTCCCAATGAGGTATACAAGCAGGATTGTTGTTCCAGTAGATAGCTAAGGCTTTCTTCCCTATCAACTGTTCGTCAGTGAGATCTCCCATGAGGTTGAAGTAATCTTCAATCTCGTATTCTCCAGTGTAGTCGTCTACTCCTGGAGGGTCTCCGCATCCAGTGTATCTATCAATGGAGGCTAGTTCAGTATAGACTGTTCCAGCACTGGGGACGCAATCCGCATCCGTAATGACGAAACCAATTTGAGAGCCACCACCTCCACCACCCCCAAGGAACGGAACGTACTCTGCTCCAATTTCTCTTACCCAGAAGTAGTCGCCGGAGGAAGCAGAGATGTCCGTTCCACGATTGGTGACCGTGATGTCAAAGTTGGCATTGGTTACCAGTTCACGGTCCTTGTTATCAGCCGTGTTGGCGTACTTGACTATCTGAGCAGTCGCTTCTGTGTATCCGGTAAGAGGATCAGAGGCAGCATCCAGATCTTGTTTTAACTTAACGTAGTACCACTCAAAGGTATCATGTACCTCTTCAAAGTACGGACCTTCTTCTCCTGTCTGTTGAGCATCGTACCATCGTGCCATCGCATCAGCACGGTCTTTGCTGTAGAGACCAAAGCTCATGACTGATCTCCAGGAAGTTCAAGAGCATGAGTTGAAAAGAAAGCGTTAAAGCTAACTGACTTTACAGTTACCAGATCTGCTCCATCAGCTTGGAGTACTCCAAAATCAGCTTCCACTGCTGTTGGAAGGTCTGCGTAACTAACAGCTACTCCGTTAGGATCAAGCGGCCAAGGATCTTTAGCCTTATCCCCTCTTTCGTTTATCTCGATAGGACGAAGCTCATCAGATAGGGAGTTGAATAACTGTTTAGTATGGAGGGAAGCAGGAGGTAGGTCATACGGATCGTCTTTGACTTCGAAGTTCCCTGTGATCTTAACGTAGTGAAACTCCTGGGCTCCTCCGTCTGGTGTTTCCCATACTTCCTTCTGACTGAACCCCATACATTTGATACGATTGATAGGGATGGTATAGGTATCCCCAGTACCTTGAGGAACTACTAAAGCTACTGAATTGGTTTTGTTAGCAATGACATCGAAGTCTGCTTCATCGTAAGCCGAAGCAAGTATGTTCCACTCCCAGGACCAACTCTTGTGGACTACTGGGATAGCTATAGGCTTAGTGATAGGGAGACCATTTGTATGTCGGATGATCTTACCGTCCAAATCATGAAGAGACTTCCTCATAACGATCTTACTACTTCCAGTGAAGATAGGAGGTCTGCTTGTAGGATCTATAATAGGATCGTTATCAGCAGCGGTAGTAGAGTCAGGCTTCTCTACCTTCTGGTCTTTTCTCTTTTCATTAGGAATAGTCTGAGGGGTGAGGAGGTGGATAGCCCCAGTTCCACCCACAGAATAGGTTAAAGGGAATTCCCAGAAGTTACCATGAGTGTTGGTACGTTTACCTGCTGACACTTGTTCCAGAACATGGCCGTTGTCGTAATGCCGGGACTGGTTTAAGGTGAAGGTAATCTGAAGGGGGTTTAAGGCTACTGTACCTGGACCTGAAGCGAAGGAAGGCAAGGCTAGTCTAATGTCTTCCATTGAAGACAACGGAGACTCAGCCTCTACCAAGAGAACCTCTTTAGACACATTGGTCTGAGGTCCTATTGATATGGAAGTAGCATTTCTCTGATACCCATGTATTTTAGTGATAGTAGGCATTTGATCTCTCTTGAATTATTAAGGAGAAGGTACAGCAAGAATAGTTCTGTTTGCCATTACGTCTTCCAGGTGAGTAATGGCATCGACTACATCTTTGTTCTTGTCTGTATCATCTTTAGCTTTCTCCATTTGAGACTTAGCCAGAATAGTAGCTAGAGCAGCAGTCTCTCTTTTGTTAGGACCGGAGACAGACAACCCTTTACTGGAAATGATTTTGTTGTTCTTCTCTACTTGTTTCTTTAGAGAATCAAGATGACGGGAAAGGCTGGCGTTGCTGGCACGGAGGAGAGCGTCCTGTGCTTCAGGAGAGCCGGAGGTCTTATCAAAGATCTCTTCTAGCTTCTTCCTTTCATCAACAACCTTCTGAATGATTTGCTGGAGAGGAGATTGTCCAGCTATGATAAGTTCGTCTAAGCTCTCTTGAGCAACAGCAGCTTCCCTTTCTCTAGCTTGTAAGATCTCTTCTCGAAGGGTTTTCTCCTTCTCTGTCATCTTAACAAGCTCATCTTGTTTTTCTACAGATTGCTCTGATGACTCTCTTGCTTTATCCTGAATTTCTTGAAGGTTCTCCAAATTATTCAAGACGGCTAAGGAGGAATCTACTGCATGATCTAAACCAAGTCCGTGTTGAACTCCTTCCAGCCCAGCTAGTTGGGCAAATAAACCTGCAGGACCGTCTCCTCCAGTGCGTCGTAGCTCTGCTTGTGCAGCATCGAATGCTCTATCATAATCAGCAGCAAGAACTTTACCAATAGAAACCGCGTTCTCTGGAGTAGACTCTAAACTCTGAGCAGCAATGTCTATCGCAGCTTGTAGATCAGATTTAAGTTGCTCTGCTATCTTCTTAGTTTCTTCTCCAGCCAAAAGCCCCGTGCCGTCTGCTAATCCTCCTATACCTAATGCTTCATTGATTTCATCCGAGAGGATCTGTTTCCCTCCAGCGAAACCAAAGTCAATAGGGTTGACTCCTTTCGCTGTAGCTAAACCTTCCCTAAGTTCCTTTTGCTTCTTCAAGAAGTTTAATGCTTTTTCTCTTTCTGTCTCCAGTTCTTCCAATTTTTTGGTAAGAGCAGCTACAGATCCTGTTTCTTCTTTCAGGTTCTGGATCTCTTTCTCATGATCCTTCTCCTTATCGAATTGATCTATCTGGCGTTGTTTAACCTTGATGAGATTCTCAAGAGAAGCTGCCCAGTCGTCAGTTGCTTCTTTAGCTCCTCCAAAGGCTTTAACCAGGAGGGGGATGGATACGAGACCGATACCGATCATACCACCGGCAAGAGGACCAGCAAGAATACGGGCGACCATAGAGAAGTTGTTCGCTGCACCTCGGAGACCTCCTTTGAGCCCTCCTGTTTCAAAGCCAGCAAAGAAGTCTTCCACCCCGAAAGCGGCCTGACCGAATGCTTGGGACATCTTCCCACTACCCTCGGTAGCGGCATTCATGTCCTCGGTCATCTTCTTATTCGTCTTGCCAAAGTTCCCAGACAGGTTACTGGTCTTGGCAAGTTCTAATTGAAGATCCCGCAGTGCCGCGATCTCAGCATCAATCTCAGAAGTATCACCTTGAGCTGCCTCTAAGGTCTTCTTGACCTGAAGCAGTCTCTTGATTCTCTTTTCATAGTTTAGAAATCCGTTTACAGCGTCCCGTTGATCAACGGTAAACTTAACAGATATTTCAGCAAGAGAAGGTGCGGCCATTATTTTTTACCTGCTAATGAGGACAGAGCACCTCTGATTGCCATAAACCCTCGACGAATAGCCGAAGGGTTACTGGATGCTAGAGTCCTTATTTTCTTACCTGAATGGTCCAGAGCAAGATCTTTCCAATTGAAGTCATCACCAGAGGGAGGTTTACCTGATCTGATTCCCAGAACCTGTGACATAATCATTGCAGACATGTCATCTTCCTGCCCCCATTTGAACTTCTCCCAGAAAACCTTCTGCCGTATGAATTCGCTGGTAGGAAGAAGATCAATCTCATAAGCAGGTTTGCCCCAGCGAGACGAAAGGAACATTCGGAACCATTCGTCATCCCCAGGGCGTATCAGTTTTTTTCCGCTTGTTGTTTCTCGTCAGACAGGGGAGCTATGGTTTCATCCAGGATTGCACATTTTGCTTCCAGGTAGTCTTTAGGAAGTTCGTCTGCGAAGTCGTCTACCATCTTAACAAAGTCGTTAGGAGTAATCACCCTCATCATGGCAGGCAAGGATAAGGGTAGTATCTTCACTGTTTTATCTTCGTCACCTTCGGCTACTGGTTGTTGTTCGTACCACTTAGTGGCAAACTCCCAGAGATAAGGTTTGTTATCCTTCCAGAGAGACAACAGGAGACAAGTGGAACGGTACAAGAGAGTGGTTAGCTTTCTTATGTTAGCATCGTCACAACTGTTCCATTTGTCGTAGAGGGCGATGTATACCGAGGTAGAGAACTCCTTGAGGAACTCTTTCTCATCAGTTACTTCTTTGCCATCCAGGGTTACAGTTCTGAGTTGAGGAATCATGATCTTCTTTCAGGGAGAAAAGGAGAGGGAGTAGGGGAGTCATTCCGACTACGAGGTTGGAGCAGTGAAGCTGATGGCTCCGGTGATCTTGATAACTACTTCAGCCAGGAAACGAGAGGCTTCACCTTCTGATACCAACTCACCTTGAGGTGTCATATTAGTAATGATACCGGGGATGGTGATGATAGGACCAGCAGTCTCTGCACCTTCTGCAGGAAGCGTAAAGACAAAGTTGCCTCCAGGGATAGACATGAACATACCGTAAGCGTCTCCACCTGTGGTGTTGTCAATGTCCCAGTCGATGGTTACGGTAAGCGTACCCATATCAATCATCGTACCATTACGGAAGGTACGAATAAGGTTACCCCATACGTCTACAGTATCTGCAGAGCAGGTAATCTCAGTTTCTGGTTTACTGAATCCAGACCAGGTGGGACCAGCGAAGACACAGGCTTCAAACCCACCTTCGATAGTACCTGAACCTGTGATGTCTACATCAGGAAAATCAATTGTTGCACGGCTTGTGTCACGGGGTGATCCCATTGTTTTAACTCCTAGAGTGATGCTTTAATGTTGAACGAGTATGAGATGCCGGGAACGTCGGGGGAACCGTGCCCAGTCTTTTCAGTGAAGACTTCGAACTGATCGAAGAGAGTACAGTAGTGAATGAACGTAGAAGCTAAGGCGGTCGGGGCGAAGTCATCTCTGTCACCTGCAGATTCAGGGGCAAGTATATCCAGCATGGAATCAATTAAGGTTGAACGAACCGGCCTTTCTCTAGCATAGATAACCACTTCAAAGTCAGCGTATACCTGATTGGTATACTTAACTGAACACTTATCAAAGTGGTTAACATCAAAGTTCCAAGCAAGATATCCAGCATTAGGGTCGCAGGTAACAGGAACAGACTCTTCCCGATAGACTTTTACTGAGGCAGAGTTAGTCTCCAAGAGGGTCTGTAGGTCTACAAGTAAAGGATTAAGGTTCAGGCTCATTTCTTAAACTCCCGTTCCATCCCGCCTTGTAGATTACCAAAAAATGCTTTGAACATTTCTGGTTTAGTATCTCTGAAAGCCTTCTCTACGAACTTGTAACCAGACCAAGGACGTTTTACTCTTCTGTTCTTCCAACCACCTTCAAGGATATGCCAGTAAGCTCCAGGTCTGTTTCTTTGAGATGTCTGTCCTTTGTACTTTCGGAGACTCCTCTTTTGGTAGGAGATGACATACTTCTTAGTCAGTTTCTGGTTAACACCTCTTGCTCTCCTGCCTGTGTTTGTCGTTCCAGTGAACCTACGAAATTTCTTCTGTCCTGAACGAGCAGCAATGTCTCTGGTAGTCTTGTGATGCTTCTCCAGGTACTCCCAGTCGATTCCTGCCAGCATGTAGCCCCTACCAGGAGTCTTCTTACTGGGGAAGCTAACCTTCTGTGAGATCGCTCTGAAGGTAGCCCCAGTGGACTGATCAGAGTGATCCTTGATTCTCCTCACCATACCCTTCAATGACTTCACAGGAGGTCTCTGAGCGGACTTCAGAGCATTCCTCATGAGTTCATTACCCTTAGCCCCATTGAGAACTCTCAGTTTCAATAGAAGGTCTTTGGGGACTTCCATTGATATCTTTGTCTTAGGAAGGACCATCTAGTTGGTGAACTCCGTAGAGAGGGTTGACGTATCAATGACTCGTCTTACATTGTCCACCACATAGATCATGGTCTTCCTGTTGTTTCCCATATTGTCTATGGGCTCCCCGATGACTTCGTAGACTTTGTCAGTCTGAGGGCACCAAGCTAACATCTCAACTGTAACTACATCGAAGTACCTCTTCAGGTACTCCCCTTCCAGAACGTATTGTATTTCATTGATGGTAGCAGAAGCGTCTGCTATCTCCAAAGGTCTACGAGCCTTCTCTCTTGAGAAAAAGCCGGAGACAATACAAGTGTATGTGTCATCGACTTCACCGTATTGATCAGGTTCCTCATTGCGAGCATAGAAGAAGAACCTGTATCTAGGAACTCTTGCATGTCGCTTTTTCATAAGATGTACTCCTGAACCTCTCGATGGGTGAGCATGTTCTGGTCAGCGTAATGGTGATACGCGTCAGGGAGTTCCATGTTAGACTCACCACGATTGGTGAAAGTGAAGTAAGAGAGAACCTTCATTGCTGTAAAGATGGAGACAGGTAGCTCTGCGAACGAAGAGTACCCTGCGGTATAGACCACTCGGAAAGGGAGAGGCATCTCATTATCAATGTCAGGAGTCAAGTCCGACCAGTTGTCGCTGTAGAGGGAAGCAGGGTAGTTGGCGTCTGTTACGAAGTCGGCGTTGGTGATCGCAGTGCGAGTCCTGGCAAGGTCTCCAGGATCTCCGGTAGTTGTCTCATAGAAAGAGGCTACTACAGAAGTTGAGTCTATTACCCCATAAGGCAGATAGATCTTACCATCATGTCGGCACAGAGCTTTGTAAGGCAGGTCTAGAGTGACTGTCTTCTGAAGTATCACACTTGCCTGGTATGTTTCAATTGTATGAAGGCTTTCCAGCAGGTACTTCTCAACGTCGGCTGGTTGGAATTCTTTAGCTACAGCAGGATCAAGGCCCATATACAACGTAGCTTCATTAATGGCTACTGTGTTGAACAGGGTTGTGAGGTTAGGTTCAGTTGTGTAGTCGATGGTAGCTGGCATTGTAACCCCTTATGAAAAATGGACGGTACGAGCACTCCCCGAACCCATACCGTCCACACTTGCTTCCTCCAAAGAGGTTGCTTCCTACGTAACCGTAGTGACATCTGCAGGAGTCAGTCCGTCTTCCCGCTGCATACATCGAGCAATGGTTACTGAATCAATCGTGTCAGTGTTAGTACCATCGATGGCAAACACCAAGGACTTGAAGTCAGTACCGGCGGCAGCACGATCTGAGAACTGACTCATGAGTTCATGAGTAACTTCCAGTACGTGTTCACCATCGGCATCGATAGGGAGAGACATCGTAGCAAGTACGGTGTCAGTACCACTTCCGTTAGCAGCAGTGTTACCTGCTACGGTCAAGGAAGCTACTCCAGTCAAAGCTGCGTTCTGGATAACCAGAGCGATGTAATGAAAGCCGTGGGCATAAGGTGCTGCCGTCAGGTCGATGATCTTGATGTCATCAGGACCCGCAGTCATGGCAGTCTCGCCCTGAACTTCGACTTTCAATGTGGACTGCATTTCAGTGTAACGCAAAACCATTATTGTTTCTCCTATGAGAAAATGAGTTAAGAGAGACCCCCTGAGAATTCAAGGGGTCGTTGGTTCAACCTAAGACTATGAAACGTCGCTGGCGATCAGACCTACGAAAGGTGATCGTGCTGTGATGCCACGTTTTGGTGTTAGTGAAGTCAACCATGAAGGTCGAGCGTCATCGGACAGAACCCATTGGAATACTTCTTCACGTTCTTCAAACCGAACATGAACACTATGGTTCTCTTCGGTATAGAGCTGACCGTGGAAGTAGTTGCTCATGTTAACACAAGCAGCAAAGATGCTACTGTAAGTGCTGTCACCCCATTCGGTAATCGTGTTACCATCCTGACCTGCTTGGATACCAGGCATGAACTCAGTCCATACGATTGGTCGTCCCAGAAGGGTTTCAGGTACGTCACCAGAAGGAGGAGAGTACAACTTGATGATACCGGCGTTGTTAGTAGACTCAATGTGCAACTGAGCTACATGTTCAAACAGGTCCCAGTTGAATACCCAGCAAGCCTGATCATAACCGTGAACTCTCTGACGCATACGCAGGATGTCTTCACCCCGAATAATGAGAGAGTTGGCAACCGTACCAGGACCTCGGGGGATAGAGACCAATGCACCGTTAGCATCATTCAAGAAGCCGAGGTACTTACCCTTACCATCGCCTGTGATGATTTCTTCACGCTGCTTGTATTCAACAGCAGTACGGAGAGAAGAAGAGATCAAAGCAGGGATGGACAGAGGAGAGTACTTGATGAGCATCTTGGTAGCAGCAGACTGACCAACCAGTTCTGTAGCTTCCATGCTGACCTGTTCGAACTGGTCCTTGGTGTTAGCAACCGTTCGAGTCTCAGACGTTCTGTAGACTACAGTACCCCCAGTAAAGGAAGTGCTGTGGTCTTTGTCAACCAGTGCCGGGATGTCAAGTTTAGGAACCTGCATCGGAACATTGGTCATCTTACCCAGAAGCTGATCTTCTTCGATAGGAGAGGTAATCAGACGATTCAGGAAACCTTTAGGGATAAGAACCCCACCAGACTTCCAGTCACCGCGTGAGTACTCATCAGTACCGACAGCATTCTGTACGTAAGCGGCCAGACGAGGATCAATCTCTTGACCGCAGTACACATTGGTGACTGCACCCAGGAAATCCCTGTCATCTTCGAAGCCAGCCTTAGGATCGTAAACGCTGTTGTCTACGCCGACCTTAATCCGACCACTCAAAGTGTTGAGGGCTTCAGATACATTGGCAGCGTTAGGAACTACGTTGTTAACCTGACGGGCTCGTTTGAGAGACTCAGGATGAGCATTCTGGACTTCCAGAATACGAGACTGATCAGCTAACAGCTTTCGATAGGCATCAGTATCATCGTCAGAGTAATTGGATACTCCTTCGTCATATTTGCCTTCAATTTCTTCCATGCCGGTGTTGACGGCTTCAAAACGATCCTTCAGTTCATCAAAAGACAAGCTGGAAAGGTCGTCATCCTTCTTGACAGTGGTGTCGTTCCATGCTGTGAGCAAGGCTCCGACTGCGTTGAGCATACGATTCATGTTTTTACTCCGTGGTAAAGTGAAATTAACAGTGTGAGATGTCATCGTATGCTTTTGCTCCTAGACATCTGTAGTGGGAGTTTACCATCCCCCCTAGGGGATGTCAACCCTTATTCCCCTAAGTTCTTCGCTGGAGGAGAAGGTTGTTCCGTTGTCGTTTCATTGCCAGTATTTCTGACGATGGATCGACTGTATTCTGTGTTTGGTATAGGTTCTCAGGGATATCCTCAGGAGCACCGTAGTTCAGTGCTGCCAGATTGGCATCCTGCTTATCGATAGAGTCGAAAAACCCTTTGTTTACTGCTTCTTCTGCAGACAACCAGGTGGTGGCGTCCATCATTCCCGAGATCTCCTCAGTAGAGAGGTTTGTAGCCTCATGGAAGATGTCTACAATGGACTTCTTGTGGACCATCCACTGGTTCTTTACTGATTCAATGTCGTCCAGAGAACCGATAGGAGGACGCATCTGAGGATTATGAGTCATAAAGATACCTCCAGTGGCTATACGGCGATTGTCGCAAGCCTGAGGTATCCATCCAGCAGAGGAAAAGGCATATCCGGTGACTATTCCGGTGGTTTTACCTCTGTCATACTGCTTGATGGCATTGTAGATGCCCAGAGAGGCTCCCACGTCCCCTCCTTGGCTGTTTACGGCAAAGGTGACATCTCCATCCAATTCTCCCATCAAGTTCGTTACAGCCTCATCTGAGACCCCTGAGTCCTGATCAGGCTTCCATTTGACGATGTTGTCGAACAATTCAATGGTATTCCCGTCTACTACGTTGAGCACCTGCTCCTTGGAGCGGCTGTTACCAACGCTTACGCGGTTAAGTACGATACAGGTCATTCTGATTCTCCTTTGAGGAAGCTGAATAGTTTTTCGAAGTTAGTGGTAGTGAACTCTGCAGCGTCAGCGGCACTCATGGATTTAACTCCATCTTCTAATGCCAGATTGAGAGTTGTCCAATCGTCAAGAGCAGGGAAGTCTTCAAACTGTTCAATGATTGGGTTCCATTCGTTCAGAGTCTCATTTACCTTTTCCTGAAACTTAGGGTTCCATTCATTCATTGCAGCAGGCAGGTCGTCTGGTCGAGACTTGGCTTTCTGATTCAATACTCTTACTTGGTATTCGTTAAGACCTTTCAGAGTGTTATAGAGAGCCAGTCGAGTCAGGTTGTTGACCTTGGGTTTATTGTTGTCCTCTCGGGTGGGGACTGCACGGGTCTTCTTGTCCTGGTTGGTATCATCCTGTGATTGATCGTTAGAATCTTGTCCCGGTGTTTCAACTGGAGCGTTGACCATACCCTCGTTGATCTTCTTCTGAGTCTCCAACCCTTGAGCATGAGTCTCTTTCTTCTGGTCTCGGTCTACCTTCATGTCTTCAAGCTGCTCGTCCATGACATCGATAGACTTCTTAGCTTTCTCTTCCAGTTGAAGGGAATGTTCGACAGTGACAAGGTTGGAAGGTACATATCGTTGAGTATTGGTTTTATCTCCAGGATCAAGGAAGACACCAAGAAGTTCTGACATCGTCAAACGATCAATTGCTCCGATCTCAAAGAGGTTCCTTAGAGCTGCGGAGAAGTCGCTGAGGATAGTCTTGTAGAGATGGAGACGATTGAAGTCGAACCTGAATAAGGTCTGCGAAGGACGAGGTAGGATGTTATCACGGAAACCGTTAGCAAGGTTGGTCATCATGTTACCCAGTCCATTCTGAACCCAGAAGGACATGGTAGCAGCGTAGTCAGGATCTGAGGTCTTGGTTCCCATTACCATGTGAAGGAGAACAGGAGGAATGGAGAACCATCGACCTACGTCTTCTACGGAGAAAGCACGGGTTTCGATGAACTGCATTTGTTCCAGAGGCATACCTACATGAATTGGTTTCAATCCCTGTTCAAGGATACGGGTCTTGAAGATATCCTCCAAGGCAGTATCTGAATGGGTATTGTTCATTGTGTCCTCCATACCCTGCCTTGCTTTAGGAGTGAGCTTGGCATCGGTACTGAGAAACATTTGGTTAGTGTAGCCGCGACTGTAGAACTTAGAGCCCATCTCTTCTGCGGCATCGTACAGCCCTGCGGAGCGTGCATTATTCTCCATGACTCCCATAGACCGGAAGTACTCAGGGTCTGGTACGTTGCCTTTGATATGAACTAAGTCCTCCTTACGAAGGATAAGATAAGCATCAGTCTCGAAGTCTTCTCCTGCCTGCACAGTGTAGATAAGTTCTCCTCTACGGGCCGCAGGTCCACGGGAGATCTTCTCTCCTCCTTCTGCTCTTTTAATGTTACCTCGGGGGATGCGGCTGTAATGGATGTAGGTGATACGGGAAGTTCGTCCTTGTACATCCTTATGTTTTAATGCGTAGAAGTTTCCGTCTGCCCACATGACATCGTGGATCATTAACTTCATCAGATCATCTGCAGACAACTCGTCATTGGCATAGTGAGACCAGATGCGAGAAGCAGGGTGTTCTGTTGTTTTAACGTAACGAAGAGGTCGTTGACTCCCTGGAGCTATTCGCTGAGTGAAACGAGGTAAAGAAGTGATGGATCCGATGTACATGTTGACTGCACAATAGATTGCAGACAACTCCAATTGCTTAGAAGTGCCTCTCATCTGTTTGGGATTGTAGTTCCCAAAGATCTGTTTCCAGGTTAGTGCGTTCCCTCCGGTATTGAATACCGAGTTAACCATTTGAGTTTCAGCTTGAATGATCTCTTTAGATGGATCATTCTTCTTCTTCTTGAGCAGGGCCAAGGGGTTGAACATTAGTTTGCCTCTTGAGTGTTTAGTCCAGGTATCTCATCTATCAACTGGTCTTCGTCGAACATCCATGCACCCAGGGCCATTAGGCTACTGACGATGCCGTCTATCTTGTCTGTAGAGTTCTTTCTACAAGGTCGAATCTTATCGTTGTTGTCCTGAGTAACCATTGTGTTACTGATCATCCATTCCAACACTGGATTCCCTCCGTGGAAGAATTGCTTCTGATCCAGAAAGGTCTCAAGGGTCTTACATGGTTGATTCATTCCTGCAAAGGATTGAGGATATCGTCTGACATTTAATCCGTATTGGTCCAGTTGACCCATGATCCAGTTAACGCCCCATGCGTCAAAAGCTACCGTGTTGACATCTTCGAAGTGCTCAAGGATACCTGTCCCTTTGTTTCCGAGCATCGCATTGACGATGTGCTGTTCGTCGATGGTCTGCATAGGGGTGTTGTTGACAAGTCCGCAGGAGTGCCAGTTCTTGTACGGGATGTTATCCTCGATAGCTCTTGTTTCAATAGATTCAGCAGGAACCCAGTTCCAACTAAGTAAATCATGAGTTTCGGGGAACCATAATGTGAGAGACGCAATATCTTTTGATGCCGAGTTATCATACCCTCCAAAGCAAGGAGAACCCTGGAGATCTTCAACCTTGCGGAAGAACCAAGTGAAGTACTGGGAATACTCTTGAAGAAAGATGTCGATGGAAGTGGAATTCCAATGCTCTGTCTCAAGTACGGAGAACCAGTCTGGATAGAGTTCCATACTGGCACGGATTTCCTCTGGGGAAAGAACATCCTTAGCCGATGGGTTCGAGCCTGCCCAGACATGGGGGTAGATCCACGTTGTTTCAACGGCAGTGCGTACATTGAGGTGAAGCCTTAGAAAACGATTGAGTAGCTTAGGACTGTTCTTTACTTTGTTCAGTTCTTTTCGGAAGTACCTCTCTCTGATACTTACTCCGAAGTTAGGGTTAGCCCTCTTCCAGATTCTGGGGTCTTCCCAATCATCTGTGGGTAGGGCTTCGTATATTACTGGTAATGAATGAGGGTTGGACTGTAGCCCCTTGGCGAGGGCAAGAGATCTTTTGTAAATATCGTTGCAGAGTGACGGACGGTCGTAGTCAGCAGTTGTGGTATGGAGCATGAGGGGACTGTCTCGGGCGGCAGTTCCGGTCTCCATGACATCGACGAGTTCCGAGGATTTGTGTGCATGAAGCTCATCCACTCCGACGTAGTTTGGGGAAAGACCATGCTTTGTTTCCGCTATAGAAGAAAGAACTTTAAGAGTCTTACCATTGTTGTGTTCCATGTACCGTGTACCGTGCCTCACTTTCCCTTGAGTCAAGCGGTTCAAAAGTCTAGGGTTCTGTTCCACCATGTAAGCAGCATGTCTGAAGTTGAGAGAGGCTTGTTCCACGTCGGCTGCACAACAAAAGTTCTGAGATCGAGGTTCAGGATCGACAAAGATAGAGATGAGAGCAGGAACTGCCCCGAAGGCGGTCGTCTTGCCGTTCTTCCTAGGCACGTATATGAAGACTTCGTTGAAGCGTCTGATGTCTGGCTTATCATCACTGAACCAACAGTAAGTGTTGAGGTAAATTGACCATTGCCATTTCTCCGGGATGAAAGGTTTACCAGTCAACTTACCTTCAGGGAATACACATTCATTGACTACAAAGTGAATGATCCTGGCAGCTTCTTCAGTACTAAAATGAAATCCCTTAGCCTCCGTGAAAGGGGAGTACATGGGGATTAGATTTAGCAGATCAATCAGGTTTGTTTTTTTCCATTCGTAACCAATTAACTCCTCGTCTTTGTGGATGGGACAAGGAAGGTCGATACTAACCTTCCCGTCGATGAACAATGATTCAGGTCTGGTACGTCTGCGACCCTTCTTTTTCTTGGGGGGAGTCATTCCTTATTCTTTCCATTTGTCAGCTCTTATTATGAAGTCTCATCTACTCCAGAATCTCTGACTATTGTTTTCCCTGCTCGTAGTACATCGTCTGTACCGGCAGTTTCTAGTTTCTTGAATCCATCAATCCAAGTACCGACTGGGATACTTGCCATGATGTCAGAGTTGACTACCAAGGTAACCTCTCCGGTAGGAGTCTCTTGATCTACGGTAAGGGTAGCATCCGTATTAGGAACTGTTTGTGCTACCCCATTAAGAATCTGGAGACCACTGATATCTGATACTTTAAGGAGAGCATCAGCATCCAGGTCATACTTATTCCGTTTCAATGTAAAAACGATCTCATCGTAACCAGTGAGGACGATAAGGTCAGTTAACTGTTGGGTCCAGGTAGCCTTTTCGTATGCCGTAAGTACTCCTGATTGTGCTTGTTGGATGTTATCAGCTACAGCAGTTACCCCTGCAATAATAGCAGCAAGATCCGCATCCGTAAATCCACCCGAAACTTGAAGCCCCTCTACAGGGAAATCGTCAGTGGTGTTTGTGATGGTCACATGATCACTAACGATTTCAATGGCATCATCAAACAGTACGCATCGGAAGCGAACTCCCGATGCAGTAGCCCCAGCTACATCTGTGAAGTCTGCAGTATAGAAGGTTTGATCATTTGTACCTTGAGTTGCAGTCGCAGAAGTACCTATCAGGGTATCTGTCTCTACTGTAAACAGTTTCATTGTAACTGTTCCAGGGAGACGAGGTGCTACCATTAGTACTGTTTGAGTTGCCATGAGAGATCCTAAGATTTAGAGGATGCAGTCTTCTTGGAAACCTTACTGGTCTTCCCAGAAGGTTTCGCTGGAGGAGGAGGAGACTTAACAGGCGTCGGTTGTGTAGTTGCTTTGACCAAAGTGTTCAGTGCTATACTCAACATATTTTGGTCCTGCCTATTAAGGGCAGGAGCAGTTACTCTGCTGATCACAGAATCCAACAGACCGATAGCCTGTTCACAAGTCATTTCATTTTCAGGAGTGCTCATCGTTCTTCTTCTTTCTTGAGGAGGTTAACTAGAAACTAAACTACTTCCACAGTCACGATATTCTCTTTGGCTATGTCGGCGGCCCGCCTTACTTCAGTCTGCGACTCCCGAGAAGCAGTGTGGATGACCTGCAGTGCCGCTTGCTCGACTTTCTGAAACATCCAATCCCGAACCTCTGACATACAAAAGTCAGCTTTATTCTGAGGATTAGGGATTTGAGGTTCCCAGTCACCCTCTTCTCCCTCTGGTGGGCGAGGTACTGGATTCTTTATCGTAGCTGTATAGTTTCCTAATACAGCAAACGCTTCAATCATCTTATCCGTAAAACCATCAGGCACATCTACTTCCCGTGTGTACCCGTTAAGGGTCATTCCGTTACGTTCAGTCATTGCTCTTGTCCTTTAATTAGGATGTTTATGGGGAAACACCGAATATGGGAACCCCTAGTCAGTAAGTTTTAATTATCTATTCGTTTCAAATTAGTGAGTAAGCCCCATCCATATCTTGATAGCGTCTCCAAACAGATTGGCTTCAGCTACCGGACAGTTGAAGTAATTTCGTGTTGACGCCAGTGCTTTTATTTCGTCGAGGGATAGGGCACGGTCGAAAATGTAGGTGTCGTCCATTTTTCCGATTATCGTATCCGAGGAGGTGCTGTACGCAGCGAAGTGTGTCCATACGTGATCAGAAGCGGCGAGCGTTTTCGTTGAACCGAAAACCCCGTCTTCGTAGTATGACAGGTTGCTCGCTGCGGTCCCGTCGCAAACGAGTGTGATATGAGTCCACCCGTCTATTGCCGGACTCACCGCAAAAGTGGTGGATTGGGTGTCGGCCTCATTAAAAACATACAGCACCGTGTTGTTGTAGAAAAAAGCACGCGAAGCTGCCCCCCCGTTACCGTACAGCCCTTCCACCGACTCATAGCCTGTAGCTCGATATATCCACATCGCAACAGACCACGGAAGTGCGTCTGCGATGGAGTGCGGGGCGACCTCCACTCTGTCATTCACCCCATCAAACTCAATCGCCCGCGTCCCACCCTCGTCAACGTCTGCCGTATAAGTCGGCCCATTCGTCAGCACGCCCGCATTGCCAAATCCCGACCAATCAATCGCCGTCACGTCTGCTTCGGTATCAAAATAGCTCGGCACGATTCCCAGAACGCTGCCGCGTGTGTTCGGCACCTGGAATTCGTATTCGGATGCGAGGGCGAGGATCTCGGCGGCTGATAGGGCACGGTTGAAGATTCTGGCGTCGCGGATGGAGCCTGGCCACTCTGTCCCCGGCGTGTGTCCATACCCGATCAGCAGGTTGGTGGTGTTGGCTACCGATCCGAGCGACGATATGTCGATAGTGGTTTCCAATGCTCCGTCTAAATACACGTAAGCCTCGTTCGTCGTGTTGTCAACCACCGCTGCAATATGCTGCCATGTCGCAAGTGTCAGAGTCGGTCCATCCAGCACCGAGTTAGTCCCATCTGATACCCGCAATCGTACTTGTGACTGATTCGCCATTATTGCATACCCTGCCTGCGTCCCAGTCGCTCCACCAGTCGCCAGCAGTCTGCGGTTATTCGTGTCTGAGGTCTCACGGTAATACCACGCCGATATCGTTAAATCACCCGTCCCAATCGCTGGGGTCGACGCACCACAGTCCACGTAATCATCAACCCCATCCAAAACGATCTCATCGTCCTCCCCAACATACGCCCCGTTCGTCATCACGCCGTGGTTTCCGTTTGCTGATTCGTCCTGAATCGTGTTGTTGTAAAGGGTGGTGATTTCTGCGGCGGATAGGGCACGGTTGAAGATTCGGATGTCGTCGAGTTCGCCGTTAAACACTTTGCCGCTAATGTCGAATTTTTCTCCTATCGACAACTTTCCAGCCGCTGACGTTAGCGAGACCGCTGTGCTTGTATCGCTTGCTGCCTGGAGCGTGCCATCGACATACATGAGGGCAGAATTACTCTCCCACGTCATCACGCCGTGATGCCATGCGTCGTCGTTGACCGTGGAATCTGAGACGAAGTTAAACTGTACTGCCCAGCTTATATATGCAAATGCGTTTAACTTCTTCGCTGCATCAATAAAAAACTCCACCTGATTCGCCGCGTCCTCGCCTATTGAGACAAGCCTCGCGTTCGTTACCTGTGACGCATCCGCCTTAAACCATACCGCTATTGTGCCGCTGGCGAATCCATTATGCGACGGCATGTCTTGAGAGATATAATCCGACACCCCATCAAAAACAAACTTCCCATCCGTGATCGTCGTCCCACTGTTCGTCGCGTCATTCCCCAGCCCAGACTGGTCCGCATATTCAGTGCTGCCATCGAGTTGAAGCACCGTGCCAGGAAGCACCCCGACTTCGTGGCGACTCATCATCAACGCCAACTGCTCGCCGCCGAGCAGCCCTGGCGGTCGGTAGTTCGCACATCCACGGTTGTACAGCAGGGCGACGGAATCTGCGGAGAGGGCGGTGTTGAGAATTCGGATATCACGGATGGAGCCGTCTGTAGGCGTTCCGTGAGCGTTGCCGACCACCCAACTATCAGACGTTGTTGGGAAATATGGCCCCGATAGTGCCACTGGCGTACCAGCGACCCCATTAACGTAAAGTGTAATATTTGTTCCGTCACCAACCCCCACAATGTGCCACCACGCTCCGGTGGTTATTGCTGCCCCGTTAGCTTGCGATATTGACCCCGCCACGTTTTTCACGAATAGCTGCGTGGCATTGCGGATCATCATCTGCACGTCGGTGCCTGGGTTTGCGAATCCAGAGTATTTGCCTATCCAGTTACCTGATACGCTATCAGGGTTAAGCCATAGCGATACAGCGAATGAGTCTACGCCCTGCAACGGTGCTCCACCTAAATCGATGTAATCGTCCGACCCATTAAACACAAAAGCATCACTGCTGGAATCTGCGGCAATGTTGGTCCCGTTGAACGTGCAATTCCGCCCGTAATAGCTCTGGTCCCGTTCGCCTGTCGCGGCCTCCAGATGCAGGACAGTGCCGGGCAGTTGTCTCGGGGCGACGGATGGTTCCCAGCCGGGGCGACCCTCGTACAGTTGGAGGACTTCGGCTGCGGTTAGGGCGGATGAGAAAATTCTGATGTCGTCGAGGGAGCCGTCAATTTCTTCTGTGCCCGCCGCGTATGCGGCAATCGTTGAGATCGTCGGTGAGCGGTCTGTTGCCGTGCCCTGGCTGACTCCATTGTAATAGAGTGTCGCCGTCGTTCCGTCGCCAGTTATCGCGATGTGCACCCATTCGCCGGTAGGCACTGTTTTGGCCCACGAAGAACTACCAGCGGTTGAAGCTATTTGAATTTGCGACACCGAGATGTACGGATAGTAATTCCCCGACGCACCGCCTAGTGGCATGCCTGGCCGTGAGTTCAGGTAACACCAAAACGATACCGACCTGTCACCAGAGAACGCAATCGAATCACCGAGCGTGATGTAATCCCCGCTACCATCAAACTCAAACCGACGCCCAACCACTCCAGCATCACCGACATACGTGCTGTTCGCTTGCCCCGCTGCCGACTGATCCACCAGCCCTGTCGCTGGCTGGAGTTTCAGTACCTCATTGTCGAGCGTTGGGCGTGCGGTGGCGTTGTAAAGTTCGCGAATTTCGGTGACGGTGATTGCACGGGAGATTATGCGGATGTCTTTCATGCTGCCAGCCAACTGATCGCCCGCACCATCCGCATAATTTCCAACCTGTAGTGGTTGCGTCGTGGCGGCAAGTGTCGCGTTCATCGCCGTGCTGTCGTCACCAATCGCCACACCGTTGACGTGAAACGTCACGCTCGCACCACTTTTCACAACTGTCACATGAGTCCACACGTTAGCGACGAACGCGGCATCTGATGTGAGAATCGGACGGGTTGCTCCGTCATACTCCAGCCAGACTAGCTTTCCAGCACTGTTGTCTGTGCGAATGATAAACGACCTTTCAGAACCAGACAGGTACTTCCCAGCAAAAGCACCGTATGTGATTAGGTCGTCTTTCTTGAACCAGAACGAGACTGTCAAGGCCGTGCTAACGTCTAGCGATATGTCATCTGGCACGCTAATATACTGCCCCGCACCATCAAACACATACTCCAGCCCCTGCGTGCCTTCAGCCGTACCCATGCCGCCCTGAAAACTGCCGTCATTCCCGTAGTTGGTCTGATCGTCGGCAGTACCCGACGATGCCAACAGATGCAGCACCGTGTCTTTCAGTTGCGTTGTCTCTGAACAGATCGACATGATTACTCCTACTCCACAATTCCATTAGTACTGGCTAGTAACGCATCCACGCGAGCCTGCCATTCTGCGGCAGTCGTTCCCTCGTACTGGGACAGATTGCTGTGTATGTTGTTATGCTTCTGCGACA
>Ga0208299_1000338_pt1 | contig 44740 bp, 35 predicted proteins | sample 15_taG_FD_184089 | JGI IMG/M metagenome (GOLD analysis project Ga0208299, IMG submission 184089) | Marine viral communities from the Subarctic Pacific Ocean - 15_ETSP_OMZ_AT15312 metaG (SPAdes) (version 2) | ecosystem: Environmental > Aquatic > Marine > Oceanic | place: Pacific Ocean | collected... | reverse complement strand
CGTGTAGGTGTCACCCCCCTTCTCGAGGTTGACGTAGATGACGGTCTTGGCGGCGAAGGCGGCGTTCGCAGAGAAGCCGATCCCCGAGAGGTCGAAGACGTAGGTGCTGGCCGCCGGTGCCAGGCCGACTACGCCGGTGTCCCACCGGTCGAGCAGCGTGGCGAAGGTGTGCGGCGTCTGGAAGTCCGCCGCCACCATCTCCGTCTGCGCGAAGGTCTTCCGGCCCAGCAGGCCCTGGACGATCGCCTTCTTGCTGATGTCGCCGGGCAGCGCGGAGGTCTGCTGGCGACGCCGGCCGGGGGCGTTGTCGGATACGTCGGTTCGGCGTCGCTGTGCCATGTCAGTTCCACCCCAGGACGACCTTGTCCACGTGCAGGCCCTTGCCGGGGAATGCCCCGTCGACCCATGTCACGCGGTAGGACACGTCGTTCTCGACGACGGGCGCGATCGGCCAGGCATGCAGGGCGTGGACGATGTGAAGGGTGCTGCCGTCGCCCATCGGGGCCGAGTAGAGCGGGCTCGGGTTCCCGACCCCCACGGTGCCGAAGTTCACGGTCTGCCAGGCGCCCGCAGTCGGGTAGTCCCTGGTGATCTCCACCGTGAGGTACGAGCTCAGGGCCACCCCCGCGGCCATCGCCGCGGTCAGGGTCCCGTCGGTGTCGATGAGCGACAGCAGGACGACCGCGCTGCCCGGCGGGATCACCGGCGTGGTGTCGACCGAGGAGCCGATGAGCACCGGGAGGCGTTCGGCTTCGAGGTCCAGGAGGTTCAGCCAGAGACGCTCGGGGTGGATGAGCGTGGACTCGCCGTCCAGCGGGATCATCACCGCACCGGTGACGCGCTTCTTGAACGTCAGGGTGTTGTTGGCGAACGGGCCGGCCGCGGCGTAGCCGATCGGCGGCTCGATGATCATCGAGAACATGCCCGCGGGGTCGTTGCCGAAGTAGGTGACCCTGTGGTCGCTCGGCCCGCCGACGCCGCCGTCGTTGATCGTGACCACCTGGCCGACCATGAGGCCGAGCAGGTCGCGCTCCGCCGACCCGCCGATGTACCCGGCGGCGGTCTCGAGGGCGATGACGCGGGAGCCGTTGGTCCACTTCTCGTCGTTGCTCGCGAGGGTGATGGCGAGCACGTCCCGCTGGGCGACGTTGGCACCCGCGACGTTCGGGATGTTCCCGGCGGCTCCGCGCACGGTGCCGGACGTGAGCCAGTCCCTGGCCGCCAGGTAGGGGTCGACGTTCGCGGCCACGATGGATCCGGCGGCGCCGTCGTAGCGGTCGTTCGTGGGCGCGGCGCCTGGCGCTGCCAGGGCCGAGCTCGTCCGGAACCCGGTCTGTGCGTAGGCCTCGTAGCCGGGGACGGCCGCGGCGCCGACCCCGTTGGTCTGACCCGCACCGAGGAACCGGAGCTGCATGGCTTCGAGGTTGTCCGCCCACGGGAGATCGACCTCGACCTTGACGGCGAGCTGGGGCGCCACGCACCGGAGGTAGACGACGCCCTGCAGGATCGTGCCGCTGTCCCGGTGGTAGAGCATGAAGTGCTCGCGCAGGAGCGTGTCGGTCGAGGCCGGCACCGAGAACTGAGCGCCTGGGGTCCACTCCCCCTGCGACATCCAGTACCTCGCCGTGCTGAGCTGCCACGGCCAGGCGAGGGTGAGCTCGGGCAGGTCGCCGTCGTACCAGTTGCCGATGGTGATCGCGTTGCCGGTCTCGATCTGAACCCCGCCCCAGACCCCTGCGCTGCCACCGGGCTCGGACTGCCAGGAGATGTTGAGACGCTGGCTGGCGGCGGCGTCGTCCTGGTCCGCCAGCGACGCGGACACCAGGTTCTGGAGTCGCGGGGACCCCGCGGCGCGGCGCGAAGTCCCCGCGCCGTCCCAGGCCCACGGACCGCCGGCCCACCGGACCCGCTGCGTGAACACCTCGTCGGAGGTGTGCCCAGCTCCGAACGCGTTCCCGGCGGCGTAGGCCATGAGGAACCGCTGCGAGATGCTGTCCCAGATGGCGCCGGGGAAGTGCGACAGGTTGATCCCGGCTGGCGCGCCCTGGACGTTCGCGGCGTTCGGGGCTGTCCAGGCCGCCGCGGTCCAGGAGACCCGGATCGCAGTGAGGGTGGCGGCGACCCAGGTGTTCTTGCTCGCGGCGGTCGCCACGACGAAGACGGCCCGCTCGTCGCCAGCCGACACGTAGGAGCCGCCGGACAGCGGCTCCCACGGCCACGCGGCACCGTCGCTCCACATGGAACCGACGACGCTGTGTAGCAGCATGATCGGGAGGCCGGCGCGGTCGAGGGCGTTCGACATCGCGCACGGGATGAACACGTTGGCGATGGTGGCGCCGGCGGGGTGAACCATCCCGCCCGGAGCCGAGAACGCCTCGTCCGTGCAGTTGAAGATCCCGATCTCCAGGTCCCAGTCCGCCTGCCCGTTGGCGGTGATGACCGTGGTCGTCTTCATGCAGGAGACGATGTAGTTGTTGGCGTCGGTGGTGGAGGCGGCGAAGTTGTCGGCGACGGGCACGACGGACAGGCCGCGCCAGTAGATGTCCGGATCGACCGCGACGTCGGTGGAGTCGAGGTTCTGGAACTTCGTTCCCGCCGGCGGCGCCCCGGCCGTGAGGTCGGTGAACAGGGTCCCGGACGTGACCGGGAGGATCGGGGTCATGTCGACGTGGGCCACGCGGATCGCGGCCTGCGAGTTGAACGTCAGCCCGACTGACATCCGCCCGACGATGAAGAGCCAGAGGTGCGTCGGATCCGTGAGGTCCGGCACCAGCTTCATCTCGGCGAACTCGCCGTACGTCCAGTTGAGCGGGTCGACTGCGTAGGCGGTGCACGGCGTCGGGAGCGGTCCTCCCCAGTCGTTGATCAGGGTCGCGCCGCCGACGTGGTCGCCGGTCGATGCTTCGAAGAGGTCCACGCGGACGCGCAGGTCCCAGATCCCGGGGCCCTGGTCGTAGACCCGCGAGCTGACGACGACGATCCGGTTCTGGGCCAGGTCGGTGTAGGTGTCGTAGACCCGCTGCCACTTCCCGGGGACGGCGGGATCCATCCGGCCGACAGCGATCGGGGTCACGCGGTCGTATCGCACGGCGCTGAAGGAGAGCTCGTCGCCGTCGGAGCCCGAGCCGCCCACGTTCGACTGGATCACGGTGTACGGCGGGACCACGGGGCCGTCGTCGACGCGATGGCCGCACTCGCCGATGAGGTGCTTGGTCTCTCCGGCGCTGTCCCAGGAGAACTGGAACTCCATCTTCCCTCGGTCCGGGAACCCGTCCTGTCCGAACGGCGCAGCTCCGGGGTGCGCGTCGTGGTGGAGGACGCCGCGGATGGCCGCGTGTCGCCCATGCAGGGCGCCGGACGCCGGGTTGCCGTACTCAGCCATCTCGACGGCCGAGGTCATCCCGTCCAGGACGTAGTCGGGGGCCACGCGGTCGCTGAGGCCGATCATCGGGTCCGGCAGGATCGCGGCTGGGCCACCGAGAACCAGCGGGGCGACGTCGGGGTACCAGCGTCCGTAGGTCGAGGCGCTCTCGACATCCTCGAAGGTGCCGAAGTCCTCGGTGATCCCGTCGACCATGCCGAACAGCTGGAACATCTGCTCGTCGAGGACGAGCATCGCCAGCGTCAGGATGGCCAGGTCGTACTGGCCGTGGTTCAGGAAGCCGCTGACGTACAGGTTTCCGCGGAACCAGCCGTCGGTCCACGACGGCTTGTTCGGGGTGTCGTTGAACGGCGGGGTGCGGTTGAAGTCGCTCTGCGTGGCGAAGTCGGTGTCGCCGACAACGACCCTGCCGGAGCAGCTGACGAACAGGCTCATCTGGAGGTTCCCGCGGATCCGGTCCACCTGTCCCGACGTCGTGCCGGACAGGACCAGGGCCCCGGGGTTGTCCGAGAAGAGCAGGTCTCCGAGGGACATGTCCTCCCAGCTGAGGAGGGTCCCGATGGAGGCTCCGCCAGCGAAACGGCAGTTCCTGAGCGAGACCCTCTTGTTCGGCAGGACGCCGGCCGGGTAGACGTCGCGGGTCATCTGGCCGTTGGCGCCGAGCGCACCGTAGAGATCGGAGAAGACCAGGTCGGTGCAGCCGGAGAGCATGAGCAGGTACGCGGATGCACCGCTGGTCACGAGCTTGAAGTGGCAGCCGGAGACGGCCGAGTGCGCCACCCAGCTGAAGTTGATCGCGTCTTCGAACTCGCCGATGAACGTGCCGCCGCTCCACTGGATGCCGGTCTGCATGATCATGTAGTTGTTGGCCGGCATGGCCGGGTCGTCGACACGGATCTTGCCCGACTCCTCGAGGATCTCCGTGATGTAGTACTCGTCCCCGGTGATGGCCGCGCGGAGGAGGCACCCCTCGGTGAACCCGTACGTGCGCGGGTGGTTCGGCAGGGAGACCAGGGAGGTGACGCCGGCGGCGTCGGGGGCGTTGATGAAGCTCCCCGTCCCGGCGGCGGCGATGAACCCGGCGGCGGCTGGAGAGCGAGCTCGGAAGATGGCGCCCGGGTCGCACCGGACCTCGATTCCGCTCGTCATCTGGAGCGGCTGGAAGAGGTCGTAGAACCCGGCCCGGACCCGGATGGTGCCGCCGCGACCCCGAAGGGTGTCCAGCGCCAGCTGCAGGCCGGCGACGCCGACCAGGCCTCCGGGCGCGCCGGCGCCGACGACGAGCTCACGGGCAGGCTCGCTCACGGTCGCCACAGGCAGGACCGTGGGGGAGAGGTCGGTGAGTAGGCTGGAGCCGTCCCAGGCCGGGACGTCGAACTCTGCCAGGGGCGTCACGTCGGGGTGCAGGGGGTCCGGCTCCCCCTCGATGCCGAAGACCTCGGTGAGGACGACGGCGCCAGCGTCCGCGGCCGCGGCCGGGATGCGGACGATGAGGGGCTCGCCGCTGGCCGCGCGGACGATCACCACGTCGTCGGGAATGGTGGCGTCGCCGCCGCCGCCGCCGGCGAGGTTCTGGAGGATGTACTGGGTGGTCAGGTCCCCCGCGATCGGACGATCGTTCAGGGAGTGCGGCGCCGCCCGCTCGTAGACGAGCTGGCTGTTGACCGCGTCCCAGGAGACGAGGTGGATGGCGGACCCGTCGTGGACGGCGACGAGCTGCTCCGACCCCTCGCTCGCCGCGGGGGTGCCGCCGCCCAGCTGGTCGGAGTGGTGCGCCAGCTCGATGGAGTAGACGTCGTTCGTGTCCGACCTCTTCTCGAACCCCTCGAGCGTCGGCTGCGACGGCGGGCCGTAGAAGGCGTAGCGCCGCTGGGGGCCCGCGCCGCCGTCCTGCCCGCTGAAGAGCGCAGCGGGCGCGCGCCCGGACGGGTCGAGGACCACTGCGGCGGAGCCCACGGTTCCGCTCGAGTAGCTCCCAGGCACGAGGCCGCGGCCCTGCAGGTCGAGCTGCGCCGTCGTCGTCGCGTCAGAGGCGACGACCTGCTGCACGGACGACGGCTGAGCGAACGACAGGTAGACGGCGTCGGGCGCCGGCGCGGTCAGGTCGGGGGTGCGGAGGGCCGTGATGTAGGTGATGCCGTTGCGGTACTGGACCGATGCGTCTCGGACCACCGGCTGGCGGAGCCAGTCGCCTGGATCGGTCAGGCGAACGGGCTGGGAGAGCAGGACGCCGTCGGCGTCCATCTTGGTCCAGACCAGGGCCTCGGCGGTCCCGAGCGCCGGGACGCCGACGCCGGGGTCGAGCTGGACCTCCATGACGATCTGGATGTTGCCGTCCTCGTCGAGGTAGCCCTTCGGGTGCAGGATCCCTGCGCTGGCCACGATCGTCGGGACGATCCCGGTCCCGGTGCTGGCGTCGAGGACGAGGACCCCCTGCTGCGTGAACACGCCCGCGGAGTCGACCCTGGACATCCAGAGCTTCGTCCACGCGGTGGCGCCAGCGGTGCTCACGTAGAGGATGACGGCTCCGCCGTCCGGCAGCGGGACGATGTCGAGGTGGGTCCTCGACGCGTCCACGGTGGTCCCCGTGAACGTGGCGACCGTCGTCCGGTCGGGCGCCACGGTGACGAACCGGAGCGTGTCTGTGCCGGCGACCCGCTGGTACGCGATGTAGAGGCTGTTGTACCCGGTGACCTGCGTGAAGGAGCCGTCTCGAACGGCCCCCGGTCCGCCGACCGGGGTCAGGTTGGCCTGCACGGCCGCGGCCAGCATGCCGCCGCCGAGGGCTGCCACGCCCGCAGCCGCCACCGCGAGTTGGTCGAAGGCGGTCGTGAGCGAGGTCAGGTCGGTCCGGCGAGGAACGCCCGGGACGACCTCGAGGCTCATGTGCCTGTCGAGGCCAGGCTCGGCGTCGATGCCGCCGTCCGGGGTGTTGCCGCCGAACATGGCCCAGTCCGCCCGCGGTCCGGGGCCAGCCCCAGAGCCGCCGCGGCGCAGGACCAGGCGGTCCCGGCGCGGGTAGGCGCGGTGCGGTGGTGGGAGGACGAAGCCGCCGCCGTCGGCGTCGAAGTCGAGGTAGGCGCCGAGGGCAGCCGCGACGATGCCGGTCGACGGGCCACGGACGACGATCGGGGTGTTCGTGAGGGTGTTGTCGACCTCGACCCTGAAGCGGCCTGCCTCGACGGCCTGCTCGCTCCGGTGCTGCAGAGGGCGCTCCAGGCGGGCGATGATCGAGCGGAGGCTGGAGGTCGGGGGCTGGACCCAGACGACCCCGGTGGTCGACCCGCCGAGCTCCATGCGCGCTGCGAAGACGAGCCCTGCTGTGTAGTCGGCCCCTCGGGTGAGGACCGTCCAGGTGACGCCGCTGGCGTCGGAGTCGTCCGGAACGCTCAGGACCAGGAAGAGGCGGTCGCCTGGCGTCGAGGGCTGGGAGTAGGAGACCTGCTCGACGGCGTCGGAGTGGATGACCAGTCCGTCGACTTCGGCGATGAACGGGTCGACATCGATCACGCCGGCGGCGGCGTACGGGTTCGACTCCGATACGCGGCCGCCCGACAGGATCACGTTCTGCCTGCCGCGGCGGAAGCTCCCGGCGGTCGAGAACGTCAGCCCCGTGTAGGCGTGCGCGCGACGGATGTGCTTGGTGATGGCCACGCGGCTACCCCTTGGCGATCAGGCGGAAGAAGCCGGCGTCGACGGCCGCCTGGTTGAGCGCAGCTCCGGCGGTGTCCTGCATGACGTCGCCGACCGTCGGGGCCAGCACCGTGAGGGCGTTCAGGTTCCAGTACTGCCTGACGCCGAACGTCCCCCCGTTGTCCTCGAGCGGGACCGGGATGGCGTTGGTCCCCGTGGCCGCGGCCGACCACAGCAGCTGCCACGAGCGAGGGATCTCCGGGAGGTCCACGGTGATGGTCTCGGCCGCGACCGACATCGGGCTGCCGTCGAAGAAAGTCGCTCCCGTCACCCAGCCGGAGTCGTAGTTGAGCCCTGGGCTGTACTGGACGGCCGGGTTGGTCGCGAAGTTGAACTGGGACCCGCCGTCCATGTCCGCGTGCCCCAGCACCGTGCCGATCAGCGCGCCGGCGAGGAACGCCTCCCCGTTGACGATCTGGTCGATGTCGGCGCCCCACTTCTGCAGGGTCAGGGTCACCCAGTGGCGACGGCGGAAGCGGTAGGCGAGCAGGCCCATCACGTCCTTCGGGAACGTGCCGTTGATCGTCAGCGTGCCGGCGCCCATGGTGGCGACGACGTAGAGGCCGAGTACGTCGTCGTCGCCGGAGGTGATCTCGAGCAGGTCGCCGGGGCGGGCGTCCGTGGCCGCGAAGCCGAGGTCGTTGAAGGTGCTCGTGGAGGTGGTGCCGGTCGCGCCCCCGATGGCGGTGTTGTTCCAGCCGACCGCCGTGGCCACCACGTAGAACCGGGAGTTCGCCCCAGGGACCGCGGCGTTGAGCGTGACGATCGGTCCGGCGCCCGGGCTCACGCCGACGCCACGGATGATTCCGTACTCGCCGCCGACCAGGACCTCGAAGTCGGCAGCCGGGTCGGCCTCGATGTTGGTCGGGTCCTGGAAGCTGATCAGCGTGCCGGCGGCGCCGGACAGGATGCCCTGGGATACCTGCGCCATCCGGGCCTTGAGGCCCGCGTCCAGGTCGAGGTCGGCCGCGACTCCCGTGAGCTCGAGCAGCTGCAGCCCGACGGAGTGCCAGATCTTGCCGATGTTGCTCTGCCCCGAGACCGCGTGGTTGGCTCCGAGGTAGGTGTCGGCCGCGGGGACGCCCTCGGTGTACGCGTCCTTGATGTCGTTGAGGTCCTGCAGGGCAGTCGTCGCGGCCTCGGCGTCGAGGAACCGCTGGTGGATCGTCGCCGGGCTGGCAGCGCCAGCGGCGCCGGCTGTCAGCGTCTGCAGCGCACCGACGGCGGTGTCGATCAGGTCCATGTTGGCGTTGACGACGTCGTGCCAGGAGTCGAAGAACTCGTTGAACCCCGGCTTCGTGAGGAGGAGGTTGGTGGTCGTGGTCGCCATGGCTACACCGTTCCTCGCTGGAACTCGAAGGTCCAGCGAATGAGCACCGAGACAGCATCGGCTGGTCCGAAGGGGATCGACTTGAAGGTTCGCATGGCGAAGGGGAGCCATGCCGCCGACGCGTCATCGTCCTTGCCCAGGAAGAGCATCGCCTCGTTCAGGTACTGCTTCGTCGCGTCGAGGAAGTCCCCTGCCGCGTAGCTGGTTTCGAGGAATGTCTGCTGGCACCGAACCGCGTTGGTGAGGCCGGGGACGGTACCTACGACGGCGGAGCTGGAGAAGTCCGGGTCCCCGCCGACTCGCGCACCGAGCTCATGGAACATCCCGGTCGTCACGGCAGGGTCAACGACCTTCGGGACCATCGGGTCGGTGGCGAGTGCCCCGTCGTCTCCGATCTGGATGGCGTAGAAGGCGTTGTTCGACGGGTCGGCGGCCGCGTACGGCGCAGCAGGGAGGAGCAGCGCGGCGGCGAGAGACGCCAGCCCGACGTCGAGGATGACGTTGTCCTCGTCAACCTCGTCGTAGAGTTCGCCGTTGGCGTCGAAGGCCTGCAGGTGGAACCGACCCTTGATCCCCAGCTGCTCTCGGATGTCGATGCTCACGTGATGGTCTCCTAGAGCGGCAGTGTCTTGCTGATGGTGATTGTTCCGCCGATGCCGGCGCCTTCGGCGATGACCGGCCCTCCTCCACCGTCGATGCGGAGGGTAGCATCGCTCATCACCTCCAGGACGGTCCATGCCGCGTTGTTGACGCCGTTGGCGGCACCAGCGACGGTTACCTGGTCGACCCCGACGTCGAGCCCCCAGAGAGTGAAGTGTGTCGGGTCCGCGGGGTTGCTGTCCAGGAAGTAGGTGGGGCCTCCGAGGACTCTGATCTCGTGGAGCTCCGCCTCGAAGTCCACATCGGCCTCGGCCGTCTCGTCGATGTACGGGTGGCCGGCGCCGACGTTCAGGTACGGGTAGCCGCCCGCCGCCGTGTACTCCTCGTCCGTCCCCATGACGTAGATGCGCTCGGTGCCGCCGAGCGGGGCCGGGTGGTTCGCCGACGGAACCTGGGAGACGCGGATGTTCAGCGCATCGATGACGGTCTCGATGGTGTACGCCCCGTCGTCGGCCCCGAAGCCATCCAGGATGACCGTCTCGCCGACCGCACCAAAGACCGTGAAGTCGTGCGGCGCCGAGATGGTGATGATCCTCGTGGCCTGGATGAACGACACGACCTGGGCCTGAACGGCGAAGACCTCGACGTTCGGCGTGTTGGAGTTGACCGTGTAGGTCAAGTCCTTCTCGATCTCCTTCTCCTCCGACTCCGCGATGGCCACCGGCTCGTCGAACTGCTGGAGGATCTGGAGGATGTACTCCGTGTACTGGGGCTTGATCTTCTCCAGGAACTCGACGACGTCCTCGAGGCCGATGATGTAGTTGAAGACCGCGCCGTGGATCTGCATGACCCAGAGGTGCGACCTCAGGGTGTCCATCGCGATGCTCTCGTCGGTCGTCGGCGCGGGGCCGACCGTCGCGGCGTCGGTCAGGAAGCGCTGGATCCCCGCGCGCCCGACCTCGTCGAAGACGAAGTTCGGGTTCACCACCTTGTCGATGACCTGGGTGCCGGTCGTGAACGGCTGGTACCTGGTGACCTCTTCGCCCAGGGCCACGTCGATGACCAGGTCGGTGAAGATCTCCTCGTACCGGAGCACGTTGTCGGTGGTCAGGTACCCGACCTGCCTCGGCACCGTCAGGGTCACGGTGGTCGGGTCCACGCCGACCGGGGGCGACGCGGAGTCGTAGTCGTCGAGCGCGTCCGCGGCCAGGACGACCGTGTCGCCTGACACAGACGCCACCTTCAGCGCGCCGGTGTAGTTGCCGATCCCGCCCACCCGCACCACGCCGCGAACTCGCAGGTTGCTGAGGATCGACGTGAGCGGACGGAACGACGCCTGCAGCGCGGTCCCGTGGGTGACGGCGCCGGGGGTCAGCGTGTCGTCGTAGGGGCAGGTCAGTCCGGTGAACGCGCCCGTCGGGCCGTCCACGGAGCCGCCGGTGATGCCGGTCCCGGTGATGGCCCCGCTCGCCGCGGCTGTCGCGACGATCTCGCCGGTGAACGTGGCGATGAAGTTGGAGCCCGAGTCGTTGGCCGCGTCCGTCTTCTCGATGCTGATCGCGCCCGTCGACCTGTCGATGGTGCAGAGCAGAGGGTCGATGGTGAGCGTGCCGCCCGCCGCGATGAAGAGGTCCGTGCCGTCGCCGGAGATCGTGATCGTGGTGCCGACGATCGTCAGGGTGACCGGCGTCAGCGCCTTGACGGGGCCGCCGAGGGAGACGGGGACCGCGCCGGCCGCGGCGCCGCCCGCGCTCCCGGTGTCCAGGGCCGCGACCGCGACGTCGCCGGACAGGGAGACGGAGTCCGGGGCCACCGGAGCCAGGGAGATGGCGGAGGGCGTGAGCGCGCCGCCGGTGATGACGCCGCCGGTGTTCGCGACGACCTCGCTCGTGATCCCCGTGGTCACGATGGTGTAGGGCTTCGCGACCGTGTCGATCTGGACCGTCACCAGTTCGTCGAGGACCTGGGTGACCGTGCCGTCCCGGAGCGCCGACGGCAGGCCGAGCATCAGGCGGACCGCGTTCTCGATGGTCTCGACCTGAGACCCCCGGAAGTAGGCGAAGTAGAGCCCACGGAGCGCCTGGACGTACTGCGGCGAGTTGGCCAGGTAGTAGTCGACCAGGACGCCGAACCGCGCGTAGGGCTCCTCGTCGTCGACGAGGGTCTTCTCCGCCCACATGTGCGGTGGGGGCTGCGCGGCGAACGAGAGGAACCCGTTGCCGACGACGAAGTCCACGTTCTCGTAGAGCACCGTCGTGGAGCTCGTGACCGTGATCTCGTCCTGCAGGATCGGGATGGACACGACGTTGCTGTCCACCGACATCACGTACGGGTACCCGGCGACCACCGGTGCAGTGGTGATGTGCGTGTACCGCAGCGTGCACGCGGTCCCGAACAGGATGGAGCTCCCCGCCGGCCGAGTGATCGTCCCGTCGATCTGGTTGACGACGAAGTCCGTGTTCACCACGTACTGGAGGCCGTCGCTGTCCCGGGTCAGGAGCAGGCCGAAGCTCAGGAGCGTCTGGTTGTCGAGCGTGACCGGCAGGCCGTCGGTGAAGGTCACCCCCTCGCTCACCACCTCCGTCGAGACCGACGCGATGCCGAAGGAGTAGCGAGCCCAGCGGTCCACGGCGAAGGTCAGCTGCTCGTCCCGGTACCGGCCGAGGCCCGCCTCGAGCAGCGCCTGCTGGACGTTGCCAGCGGCCTGCATCATGGCCGTCCAGAACTCCGTCAGGAACGCGCGGTCCTCCTCCGGCAGGAACCGGTAGGCGTCGTTGATGTACCGATGGAAGAAGGAGCCGTCAGGCATGTCGGGCTACGCCGTGGCGGTCGTCTGCGTCAGGGTGATGGTCCCCGGCAGAGGATGGGCTGTTCGCGCAGTCAGGGGTCGCGGGGTGGGGTCCGACAGGATCACGGTGGGGACCGTCAGCACGTCCTGGCCGCTCACGACGTGGATGCTCCCGTCGGTGTTGTGGATCTCCAACTGCCCCGTGATCGGGAGGGACACCTTGACGGCGCCGGCGTCGTACATGGCGTCGACCAGGTCGGAGAGCTCCAGGCGGGACGTCTCCCCGGACGGCAGCGAGTGCAGGAACAGGCTCAAGGCCGCCAGCATCGTCGTCGTCGTCGTCGTCGCATCCGACGCCACCGTCTCGTAGGCGATCGCGGCGTTGAAGAACGCGGGGATCATGTGCTTCGCGAGCAGGTCGGCGGCCACGACCCTGTTGGCCGGGCTCGTGGCGTACGTGTGCACCGCGTCGACGTCGGGGCTGTAGTCGAACGTCACGCCGACGCGCACGCCCTTGTGGGCCGGGTCGAAGTCCAGGTAGACGTCCTCGAGCATCGAGTAGCGCTCGTAGGGCTGGGCGACGCGGATCCTCCAGTCGCCGAGGTTCCCCGCTCCGAAGCCGCCGGAGCCGAAGCCGCCGGAGCCGAAGCCATCCCCGTAGCTCAGGAGGGTCCCCGTCGGATCCCCGGTCAGCGGGTCCAGGACCTCGACCTTCGACACCCGGAGGACCGGGACGTCGGTGATCGTGTAGTTCTCCCGCCCGACCCTGGCCGTCTCCTTGATGTCGAGCGAGGTCGGGTTGTAGTTGTAGGAGACGAGGACGCGGCCGTAGATCGCGAAGCCGACGTTGTTGGCCGGGAAGTCACCGATGGGGACGGCGACCGGGAACGGCTCGTTGGTCGTGAGCGTGTTCGCCCCGACGGACCCGATGGTGTAGAGCCCGTCGTTCTGGGCGCTCGTTCCGGTGCCGCCGTAGTCACCAGCATTCAGGCGCAGCCTGTCGCCGGGCTGGACGCCGTCGGCCAGGAAGGTCTCGGCCAGCACGGTGAAGACGTTGATGGGCGTGCCCGGCCCGCTGTCTGCGATGCTGTCGCCCGCGCCGGCGGCCGCAGGCGACTCGCGGTACGGGATGCGGCCGACTCCGGGACCCGCGGCGACTGGGAGAATGCGCCCGCCGGCGTAGTCGACGTTGTAGTCCGTGAACTCGGCGTAGGTGAAGCTGCCGGTCTGGTTGGTGACGACGACGGAGCCGGGGACGATGTTCTCGTGCGGCAGGTTCTTGATCTGCAGCTCGATCGGGGTCAACTGGGCGTTGAACTCGAGCACCGAGGTGGCGGGGGCGACCCGAGTCGTGTCGGCGACCAGGCCCGTGGTCGCGCTCCACGTCTTCGTGGTCAGGGACTGGGGCTTCATCCAGGCATCGACGTACCCGCCGACGTGCGCGTTCTGGATGATGTCTCGCATCATCTCGTCGTCGCCGAAGCCGACGGCGGCGACGTCCCGGATGGACGTGAAGTTGTTCACGATGGTCGAGAAGATCCCCGGCGCCGTCACCAGGGCGCGGACGGTGATCTCCTGGCGAGCTCGGGCGATGAGCTCGAGGTTCGTCTCCTTCGTCACGCCGTCGCTGACGGCCGAGATGTTCGCCACGTCGACGACGTTGGCCGGCTCGTTCTCCATCGTGGAGATCTCGCCCGCCGCGACGTTGAAGCTGCTGCCCGTCGTGGAGGACTGCACCGGGACGTCGATGTAGTAGAACTGCCCGTCGAAGTTGATGCTGACCTGGCTCTGCGTGAACGACTGCGCCGTCGTGTTGTTGAACTCGAGGCCGTCCGAGGTGCTGAAGGTCAACGTGCCGACGGACGCGGTGAACTCCTCCGCGGTGAAGAAGCGGATCCTCATCGTCGTCGTGCCGCGGGCTCCCAGGCGGCGGTCGACCAGGAGGTTCGACATCAAGGCGTCGAGCACGTCCTCGGAGAAGGCGTTCGGGTCGGCGGCCTGGAGCACCTGCAGGATCGTCTGCGACGTCGTCAGGGACGCGATGTCGTCTCGGATCGGCTGCAGGATGGCCGTCATCGGGGCGACCATCAGCTCGTACCACCCAGTCCCGGGAGTCACGGGGCGGGCCGAGTCGTACTCGCGCAGCCGCTGGATGATGAACTGGGTCGCAGAGAGGGGCATGTGTTGGTCTCCTGGCCTACAGGCCGATGGTCCTCAGAGCCGTGCGTCCAGCAGCGCTGGTGAACGATACCGTAAGGACCAGAGAGGTAGTCTCCACGTCCACGGTGAGGTCGGTGATGGCCAGGTCGGCCAGGCGCTCGGAGTCGGGCAGGGAGACCAACTGCTGGTCCTCGACGATCTGCCGGCGCACCTGTCGCACCACCTCCGTCACGTCGGCGATGACCTGCGGGTCGTCGCTCCCGCCGGCGCTGCCGAAGAGCAGCCGCTGGAGGCCACCACCGTCGTCCGGGTCCAGGATGTCCGACCCGGGCGTCTTCAGGAACTTGAGGAGGATCCTCTGGAACAGGGCGTCCAGGCCGGTGAGCACAGGCGCAGAGAGGTCCAGCTCCAGGGAGACGGCCCCGTCGTCGGCGACGGTGACGAGCTTCAGGTCAGGCATCAGCAGTCCACCTTGTCGACGAGGCCCAGCAGGGTCTCCTTCGTAGAGTCCAGGAGCTCCACCTGCGCCTTGAGCTTGTCCATGACCGAGCTGATCGAGAAAGCCGACTCCCTCTGCATGCGCAGTTGGAGGGCGTTCATCTCCGAGGTCATCGGCTCGAGCAGGGTGTCGAGCTGGTCGAAGATCTTGTCCTGCCCGCTGTCCAGGGCCGCGGCCGCGGCCTTCTGGATGCAGTCGATGGCCGTGCCCAGGTAGGACCAGTTGAGCGGGCCGGAGTCCATGAACTCGCCGATGTTCCCCGCCGCAAGCAGGTCTCGTCCGCGGTCCATCCGGAGGGTCTTGAGGAGCTCGAGCAGGGTCGTGAGCAGCACGTTCTCCGGCGGCTGGACCTCCAGGTAGTTCGTCATGGCGTCGACGACCAGCTGGGCCTGGATGATGCTCTCATCGATCCTCGCGATCGCCGGGACCGCCGCCGGGGGCGCGGTGCTGGTGAGAACCGTGTCGCTGTCGCTGATCCAGTGGTACCTGATGCTGCCCTCGACGAGCTCGGACGAGACGAAGGCGAGCGGGGTGAACCCGGCCACCGTAGAGGTGTCGCTGAGGTACTTGGCGTTGTCCGCGAGCCTCCCCGTCTGCACCTGGGCGAACAGGTTCTCCATCTGGTAGACGATGTGCCCCAGGGCGGACACCAGGTCGGCTGAGTCCTCGACGCCGGCAGCGATGTGGGTGCCCACGATCGAGTCGAGCCCCCTGACGGCCTCGGCGTGCGCGGCCAGCAGGTCGGCGTTCATGTCCTCCTGAGTGCGGACCTCCGGCGGCAGGTTGTTCATCAGGTTCTTCGCGACGTCGATGTCGATCATCCACTGCGGGGCGCCGAGTGCGATGTCCTTGAGGGACCCGTAGTTGGCGGCGAAGGTCATCGACCCCCTGGCGCTGGACAGGCGCTGCTGGATCTGCTGCAGGATCATGAACTGGTAGTTCACCATCGACGCGGCCTGCCTGTTGGTCACGCCGACCTTGAAGGCCAGGATCGACGCGGAGATCTTCCGGTCGAGGGTCTCCATCTCCTTCGCGTGCTCGCGGATCTGCTGGATGTGCACACTGGCCAGGAGCATCCCACCAGCTGCGACGGACAGCGGGTCGGACCCGGCGAGGAGAGCTGGGATGGCGCCGGCGGCGATCAGGGCGGGGTCCACCGTGGCGCTGTTGAGCTTGTCCACGGCGGCCTGGAGGCTCGCCTGTGCCCTGTCGATCTCCGGCTGCCTGACCTCGGTGCCCTGCCTCGACCGGAGCGCCATGGAGGCGACGAGAGCCTCCGCGGCCGCCACGTCGGACGCGGCGTCGATGACCAGGTCCCGGATGTCCTGGCTGTCGACGCCGGCGGCCTCGAAAGCGGCCATCGCGGCCGCGGCGACGTTGAGGGCCGCCCTCAGCTGGCCAGCGGCGGCGATCTTCAGGACGCAGAGCCTGGAGATCTTCTTGGCGAGGGTGTTCATCAGGTGGAAGACGGAGTCCGACTTCACGATGAACACGATGCTCGCGAGGACCTTGACGGCGTCCTGGGTGTCCTTCACCCGGGACAGTTCGTCGAGCGCGGTCTCAAGCAGGGGGATCTGCGCTGGCGCGAGCGCCTTGTTCACGGAGGCCGTGACGAGTTGGATGACCGCGTCGGTGCCGGGGTTACCCAATGCGGACTGGGCCAGGCCGGCGAGAACCTCCTCCGCGAGGTCGTCCTGCTGGACGTCGGCCAGGTCGCTCCAGAGGTCCTTGAACGTCTCGGGGAAGTCCTCGAGCTGCTTCTGGATCCTCTCCACCTCGTCCGTGAAGTACTCGTTGAAGGACGTCAAGGCGCAGTCGCATCCCATGGCTACCTCCGGTGCTTCTGGATCTCGCGAGCGATCTTCCGCTTCACGGCGCGGACCCTGTTCGCGCTGGTGCCGAGCTTCGCGGCCAGGTCGTTGTTGTCCGGGATCTCCTGCTTGCCGAAGAGCCCGTAGGTGTACTCGAGCACCCGCTTCGCCTCGGGGTCCAGGGTCGGGTGGACGTAGTGGATCAGGTCCAGCGCGTCAGACAGGGCCCCCTCGCTCGGAGCCTCGTCCAGGCCCTCCTGCATCAGGATGTCCTTGCGGGCCTCGGTCCGAATGAGGCTGAGCTCCTTCGGCTCCCACCCGAGCTTCGACGCCAGCTCCTTGTCGGACGGGTCGCGGCCGAGGGCTGACTCGAGCTCGTCACGCGCGACGTTGAAGGTACGGACCTTCGAGATCCGGTTCTCCGGGATCTTCGCGACCTGGTTGTAGGTGATCACGAACCGACTGGTCTTCTGCAGGTTCGTCCAGACCCAGGACCCGAGCGCGGCGCCCTTGCCCTCCTCGTAGGTGTCGAGGGCCCTCTTGAAGTTCGTGAGGAGCTCGGCCTTGATGGAACTCTTCGGCAGCGGGGCGTCGCCCAGGTAGCGACGGCCGATCGGGCTGCCGTAGAGCATGCCCCGGTACCCGGGCCCGTGGGCTCCGCCGTTGAGCAGTTCGCGAAACGCGCCTCGGTCGCCGCCGCGGTAGCGCCGCCAGACCTCCAGTTCCTTCGTCTTGTCGATCTTCTTCAGGGTCGGGGTGGCGGCGCCGGGGTCGGGCTTGAAGGTCTCGGGGACCTCCTTCTCGCCCAGCGGCAGCTGGCCCTGCGACTCGGATTCGAGACCGAAGAGCTCGAGCTGGCCGATCGGCAGCACCGGCGACCGCCCAGCGCCCGACCCGAACAGCGCGCTGCTCGGGTCGCTCATCAGGCGGCGGTACAGCCCTCCCGGCTCATGGAAGCCCCTGCTACCCACGGAATCCCTGCCTCCTGGCGAGCTCGAGTCGGTAGTTCATCGCGCGCTGCCGACGTGCATCGTAGACCTCGGCAAAGGTCATCGGGTGAGAGAGCGTGCCGGCGACGAGCTGGTTCACGACCTTCTCCGCCTCCTTGATGTCTGGTCCCTGCTCCGGGTCCTCGCGCGCAGAGGGATCGGACTCCGCCTTCTTCGCCAGGTCGTTGACCCCGTCCAGGAGCTTGCCCCACTGCTCGAGCTCGAAGGGGAAGTTCTCGGTCGCGCCGGAGAATGGGCCGCCCTCGTAGATCTCCCCGGCGACCAGGTTGGTCGCGCCCATGAATGTGAAGAGTTCCCGCGGCGTGACCATGCGGCGACGGGTGTACCTGTCGACGAACTCCGTGCGGATCCCACCGATGTCGGCGTCCTTGAGGTTCTGGGCAAGGACTGCGACGGCATCCGGGAGCTCCCGCGGCTCCATCGAGACGTCGAACTCCTGGTTGTCACCCGAGTGGGTGCAGGCGACCACGGGGGTCCCGAGCAACGTCCTGTAGGCGCGCGAGAGCCCAGCCGCGACGTCGTCCCGCTCGCGCCACGGGTTCGCGAACCAGATCGGCACCTCGGGCTGCTCGACGGTGCGGAACAGCGACTCCTGGACGCCGAACTCCGAGATCTTCGTGGCGATCGGGTGCCTCGTCTTCGCCTGCTCGGCCAGCGCCGCGGACCCCTGCACGTCGGCCAGGGGGAGGATGATGATCTCATCGCCGGGGATGATGTAGTTGTAGTCCGTGAGGTAGGCCGAGCCGTGCTTCGCCGGGTCGTAGTCCTCCAGGATGCTCTCGCCGGTCTTGAGGTAGGCCCGCCCCAGGAGCTGTGGGTTGAGGGCGGCGATGGACGACGGCGATAGATCGTGCTTCGCGCCGATCTCGTTCAACGTGTCCCCCTTCACCACGGTCACCGTGCGAGTCCCCAGCCCAGTATCGATGTCCTCCTCGTCGGCCGGCTGGGCCTGCACGCGGACCGGCGAGTTGAGATCCTCCTCCGAGAGCTCCCTCGGGAATGCGATCGCGTAGCTCGTGGTGTCGCTTCCCTGCGCGTCCTGCGAGTGGGTGACGCTGAGCAGGTAGCCCAGCATGTGCATCTCGGCCGAGGTGTCGTCGAGGATCAGGACGGGGAAGCCTGGGACGGGGCGGAGGTTGAGCGGCCCGCTGCAGCTCATCGACCTGGACTGGTACCTCGACTTGAGGAACTGCGCTCGCAGGACCAGGTCGGTGTACTCGTTCATGTCGTCGAGGTCCTCGTTCGCCTCGGTCCTCGCGAGCTTGCCCGGCGTCGGGAAGCTCTGGATGTGGTTGTAGACGATCCCCCGGAACTTCTCCTCGTTCGTGACGAAGTGCCAGTCCTTCAACTTCGGGTGCTCGCCCTCGGGCTCTTCGCCGTCGGGGGTCGACGCGCCCTTGTCCTTCTTCGTGCCGATCGCGTTGCCGATGATCTTGTGGTTGCAGAAGGCCGCCAGGACGGCGGGCTGCATCTTCTTGATCCCGTTGAACCGGCCCTCCCCGAAGAAGGCCATCGTGGGCATCGCCTGCTGCCTGCTCGGCTCGGCCACGAAGGTCCTCTCGTAGCTGAGCTGCATCCGGACGTCGGGGAAGATCACGTTGCAGCTGGGGGGAGCCTGCTCGATGATCTGCGGCTTGATGATCACCGAGGTGGGGATCCACTCCTCCTGCCCGAACTTCCTCTTGAAGATGCCGGAGTCGTCGTCGATCTTCGCCAGGCCGTTGTCGGCGCGGTCGACGCCGGCGCGCTTCACCAGGGACGGTGCGGCGACCTCGACGACGTCGTGGTGGATCGTCTCGAGGATGATCGACACCATCGCCATGAGGGTGCTCATCCCGCTCAGCTTCTGGAGAGTGCCCCTGTAGAAGCCGGCGAAGGTGTTGACGGCGAAGAGCTGCTTCAGGCTGTCGCCGGTCGGGATGCTGGAGACCCTGTCGGTGAGGCGGAAGCGGTTCCGGTTCGTCGAGTAGATGGCCGAGCTGTTCCCGAAGTGCTCCACGATGTTGAGGATGTGCTCGAGGAAGTTGCTGACCTCCACCGTCTCGTCGTCCTCGTCGTCCTCGGTCTTCGGCTTCGCGCACTTCAGCTTGACGTCGCCGTTCCCCAGGCCCTTGAGGATGAACGACTGCAGGCTGCCGCCGGTCTCCCACTTGCCCTCGACGCCGGAGAAGTTGTTGACCAGCAGCTGGTTGATCATGGTCCCCGGGTCGGCCGTCGGATCCGACCAGAACTGCTTCGTCTGTTCCCAGTCGAGCAGCACGCCCTTGCAGGAGAGGGTGACCGCCCGCATGCCGGAGGCGTGGATCTGGTAGCCCCTCGCGATCAGCCTGCCCTCGAAGACGCAGTAGAGGCCCCGCTGGCTCTCGCTGTCGATGCTCTCCTCGGCCCCGACGTCGCCGTCGAGCACCTGGTTGCCGGTGTGGCTGCGGACCGGGTCGGTGGCGAAGATCGCGACGTGGGACCCGGGGAGCAGCCGCTTCGCGCCGGGGGACGGGTTGACGCCAACCACCGCCGATGCCGCGCCGTTGACGCCGGACTGCGTCGTCCAGCTGACGATCGGGATCTGGATCCCCTCGATGTAGGCCGTCGCGCTGGACAGCACGCCCTGGATGCTGGACATGCGCTACCCCTCCGAGAGGACGGATTCCAGGAACGCGACCTGGTCGTTCTCCGGGATGATGTCCGCCGGGTGCCTGGTGTTGTTCAGGATCTCGGCGGTCGCGTCGGACGCCCTCTGGTCCCTCGTCGCGACCGACTCCGCAACGCCGCGGAGGGTCTGCAGGTCCCCCTGGGCGACCAGGCCATCGAGCCCCTCGACACCGAACTGAGCCTGGATGATCTGGTCCTTCGCGAGCCACTCCACGTGCGTGACCAGCATGCTGAAACTGAACGGCACCCCGTGCTCGTTGACGGCATCGATGTTCTTCGTCATGCCCAGGACGTACCCGTACACGCTCTTGCCGCCGTAGGTCATCTGCGCCTGGGTGCCCATCTCGACGCAGCGTGTGGCACGCAGGTAGCGGTCGTAGAGCATGTCCCAGGCCGCCTCCCAGTTCTCGCCTCCGCCGGCGAGCAAGGTGCCGGAGAAGCTGAACACCCGCGGCTTGCGCCCGAAGAGGTGGACCCAGTAGGAGCCGAACGTCTCGACGATGTGGGCCTTCTCCATGTCCTGCTCGCTGACCGACTGCAGGAAGAACTTCGAGTAGTCCGGGACGATCTTGAACCCCGGGCCCAGTCCAGACGCGCCCATCGGCGTCGCGACGACGACCCGCATGACGGCTGGGCTCTCCGGGAGCGGGTCCTTGCTCGGATCGAACATCCGATGCGCGCGCCAATCGAACCCGAGAGGCAGCGGCGCCTCGCCTTCAGCGATGAGGCCCTCGAGGTCGATCCCTGCTTCGACATCGGCCGTCAAGAAGGCCAGGTCGTCCTCAACGGGTTCGCCTGTGGCCGCAGCTCGGGACATCGTCGGAGAGCTGGTCGAGCTCCACGCGTAGTCCTCCAGTGGGAACTCGGCCCCGGGCTCGTCCAGGAAGGAGAGGTCGGTCGCCATCAGAGCGTGCCCGTGTAGTAGGTGACCCCGTCGAGGCTGTTGTTGCCGGTCGCCAGCCTGCGTCGGCGGAGCTCAAGCCGCCTCGCGTAGAGGAGGCCCTTCGTCTGGGTCTCGACGATGTCCTCGGCGGTGATCGTCGTTTTCCGGTCCGTCCGGATCCGGACATCACCAAGGACGGTCTCTGTGTATACGAGTTCGCTGGCTGCCATGTGGTGGTCTCCTGGTCAGGGTCAGCCGGTTCCTGTCCCGTCGTCGCTGGCCTTTGGCTTCTTGATGTTGGTCTCCAGAGTCTTGACCGAACGGTACAGCGAGGCCACCGCGTTGTAGAGGTCGCGGTCGGTTGCGTCGATGCCCATGGCGATCGGGACGACGGCCTGCTTCTTCCCTGGCGGCTTCTTCCCGGGGCCTCCGCGCTCCTGGACCCACTCGCCCACCTTGGCCTTCATCGCCACAAGGTCCTCGTGGCTCTTTCCTTCGATCTGCTTGAGGAACGTCGCTGCGTCCTCGGCGCTGCCGAGACGAGTCACTGCGGCGTCGCGCGCGCGGTTGCGGCGGACGGTCTGTGACTCGCCTCCGACGATCTCGCTGGCGGTCCACTCCGAGACGTGGCCGGGCTTCGACGTGTCGGTAAGGGCGTTCCAGGCCGAGTCGCGGTCCTTCTGGCTCGGGGTGCTCGTGGCCTCCGTGATGTAGCGGAAGACCTCCGCACCGACAGCTTCGTACTCCTTGCGGCGCTCCGTGTCGTGCCCTGTTGCCGACGTCGCCGCCGAGGCGAGCGACGGGATGCTGGCGGCGGCACCGCCGACGAGGCCGAGGTACCGGCCGCCCAGTTCCTTCTGGAGTCCAACCCCGCCCTGCCAGAGGCGGGAGAGGATGTTATCTCCCTCGGAGTTCCTCCATGCCTCGGCGACGTAGCTGTCTGTCCTCGTTGCGAACTGCAGCATCCTCAGCGGGACGGAAGCGTCTGGGTCAGACGGACCGCTGCCCCCGTAGCCCATCTTCTCGCTGAACTCCCCGACGAAGACGTCCCCGAAACCGCGGTCGCCCATCCCGATCGCGCTTCGAAGCTCCTCGCCGGCGAGCTTCCTTCCGCCACCAGCGGCCACCGCCATCGCGTTGTGGACGTCGTAGGATTCGATGTCAGCCCTTGATGCCTCGTATCCGAGGTCGGCGAGCAGTGCCCGCGACGCCGTCAGCGACGACGCGCTGGTCCGGTCTGTGCCGAGGAAGGAGAGGGCGGCGCCGTACCCCCCCTGGTTGAATGCGTCGCTGACTCCGCGGATCGAACGCTCGGACCGGAAGTGCTGCGCCTGGAGGCTACGGTAGATCCGGCTGGAGTCGCCCCCGCGTCCGTTCCGCAACTGGTCGTACCCTGAGCCCCAGGCCTTGTCTGCGGCCGCCTCAGCCTGGCCAACGAGGCCGTACACGTCGGTGTGCGCGTAGTAGGTGTCGTCGGCCACCTTGACTCGTCCGGCGCCAGGGGCGCTGAAGGACTCGACCCCTCCTGCGGAGAGGGTGTCCCGGAGGTTCCCGGCGAAGCCGTACTCCGAGACGTCCATGCCCTTCATCGAGTCCATCTGGGCCTCGAGGAGGTAGCGCCCGTCCTTGCCGCGCTCCATGGACATCAAGGTGAGGTCGACGTCGCCGACCGCCTTGGTCGACCGCTTGTTGACCGTGTCGGCGATCCAGTCCTCGGCGTGTCCCTGGATGACGCCGATCGGCTCGACAAACGTCTCGTTGTACCAGGAGCCCATTCGGTCCCGGAATCGTCCGACCGCGGCGTCGACGCCGAACTGCGCGTTCCTGGAGTCAGCGTCGGCGACCAGCCGCGCTCGCATCTGGGCCTTCTTGTCGCCGCCGCCGCCGAACTTCCCAGAGGAGATCCGCTGGATCGACGATGCCCACGCCTGCGCCTGCGGGGTGCTCATCCCCTGCCCCTGCCCCATGAAGAACAGCGCGTCGCCGACGTCCCCGCCCATCTGCCCGGCCATCATCTCGGCCATCTGCATGTGGGTCTTCGCCTCCATCTGCATGCGCTCGCGGCTGCCCATCTTGCCGACGGCCTCGGCTCGATTCCGGTTGAAGCTCAAGAAGTCGCCGGAGCTCATCCCGCCGAGGCCGCTAGCCATCAGACCGAACATGTCGCCGCCACCGTAGGCGGCCATGTCGGTCCCGCCCTGCCATAGCCCGGCCTGCAGAGCGACCCCGAGCCCGCTCTGCTGGAACTGCATGTTCGAGCCGAGCATCAGCCGGGTGACCCCAGACTTGCCGCCGGCCTGGTGCCACATCTCCTTGCTTACGTCGCCGGAACCCATCGCGCCGCCGACGGCGCCGGACGTCCCGATCGCCTGCCAGAAGCCTCCGGTGCGGGCCATGCCGGTGCCGTGGAAGGCGCTCGCCCCCATCATCCCGGTGCCGATGAGGGCGCGGACCCCGGCCGGGTCGCCGCCGGCCATCCCATGCAGTTGGCCGACGACGCCGGCCGCCCCGCTCGTGCTGAACCCCGCCCCCTTGAGCTGGGCCATCGTCGCCATGCCCTCCTGCAGGCTGGCTCCGAGGGCTGTCGCCACTTCCTTCGCGCTGCTGGCGAGTTCGCGGAAGTTCTTCAGGTACTCCTTCGAGCTCGACGCCGGGTCGCCCATCAGACCGTACTGGGACCCGAGTCCGGCGATCGACGTGACGTCCGAAGCTGTCAGCAAGGGGTCGTTGAGGTGCAGGTCGGTCAGGGCGTTCGAGACTGCGTGAACGCTGCCCCTGTCGAGCTTCGAGCTGTGCCGGACGACGTCCTCGATTACGGCCTTGTCCTGGAGCATCCCGCTGACGGGCTCCAGGACAGTGGACCCCAGCATGTAGCTCCCGATGCCGACGGCCGCGCCGAGGAGAGGTGTTCCGACGGCTGAGGCGGCGGCGCCCAGTGCAAGAGACCCGCCGGCGAGGCCGATCTCCTTTCCGGCGCCCCAGGCGAAGCCAGCCGCGGCCCGGCCGCCCTGGACGGCGAACTGCTCCTGCGCATGCCGTTGGAAGTCGTAGGCCGCGATGCCGTGAGGGACGCTCAGCCCGCTGGGGTTCCACACGGACGTCGCCGCAGTGGCGAAGTTGACGTGCGGCATCGTCGAGAGGGACGACGGCGTGAAGGTCTGGATCGTCCCCAGCGGCTGCTGAAACCGCCGGGAGAACTGCCCGGCCGAGAACGAGAGGTCCCCGAACGCCTGCTCGACGGGCCCGGGGTGGTAGGGCAGCGGCTGGTATCCGCCGCCCATCTGCGCCATCTGCATGTCGACCATCTGCAGCGTCGACATCGCTTCGTTCAGATCGACGTTGACCTTGTAGTCGATGGTCTGGGGCATGAGGGCGAGTCTACAGGCGAACGAATATCACCGGGCGACGGCATAAGAGCCATGGACGCGAAGCCATAGGCATCGCAGTCCGTCACCGCGGCACGAAGTCGCACCAACCTGGAGAGATGAGATGGGACGCAAGCGACGAAAGAACCGCCAGGGCAAGAAGGCCCAGGCTCCCGTGACCCCCAACGAGACCGCGAAGGACGCGGTCAAGGAGGACGACAACATGGTCGAAGAGACCAACAGCGCGACGAGCGCGACGCCCGAGGCCCCCGCGGCCACGGACGAGACCCCGGCCGCCGAGGCCGAGGCGAAGACCTCCCCCGAGGAGGCGCCCGAGGCCGTCCAGGCCGCGGAGAAGACCTCCCCCGAGGAGGCGGCCGAGGCCCCCGTGGCCGAGGTGGACCCCGCCGACCAGGTCGTCAGCGGGATCGAGGACGCGCTGCTCGCGCTGCTCATGGTCGCCAACGGCGACAAGGGCAACACGCACGCGATCAAGAACACGGCCATGGAGGCCTGCTCCGACCAGGTCCAGTCGCTCTTCCCGGCCATCCGGGAGATCGGGGCCGAGCGCGCCAAGGGGATGGAGCTCCTCGAAGCGCTCATGGAGAAGGTCGAGACCCTGGAGGCCAACGAGGTCACCGCGGTCGCGACCATCACCGAGCTCCAGGAGGCCAACGCCGGCTTCGCGTCGATGAACGACGACTACGCCAAGCTGGAGCTGGCCCTCGAGGGTGAGGAGAAGCGCTGCAAGACCTTCGAGGTCAACGCGGCGCAGTTCAAGGAGGAGCGCAACGAGGCCCGCAAGGACCTCAAGAACGCGCTCGCCCGAGAGGACCGCGCCAAGGCCTCCAAGGGCAAGCTGGAGGAGGACGCCGCGAAGTACGCCAACATGAAGGCGCACCTCGAGCGCCTCGGCGTCGGCACCCCCGAGACCCTCGACGCGGCCCTCGCCGACCTGAAGATGGCCCGCGGCGCCCTCCAGGCGCAGGTCAAGCTCCAGGCGCAGGTCAAGGATCTCGAGGGCAAGCTCAAGGCCGCCTCCGCCTCCCCGGCGGAGCCCTCGGGCGACAGCGCGCAGGTCAAGAAGCTGAAGGCCGAGCTCAAGGCCGCGTCGGACGGCTGGTCGGCCCTGGAGGCGCAGTTCGCCACGCGCACGGGCGAACTGGAGGAGTCGACCACGAAGGTCGCGCTCCTCGAGGACCAGGTCAAGAACCTGGAGGCGCGGTCGGAGGACCTGGAGGCCCTCGTGGCCGATGCCTCGGTCGACGACGAAGACGAAGACGCGGGCGGTTCCCACGCCACCCCCATCGTCGCGCTCGACGAGGACGCGCTCCCCACCGACATGGCGGGGTGGACCGCCCGGGTGATGGTCAAGGCGGCTGAGGCCGGGGTCTCGGCGGACACCATGATGTCGGCGTTCCCCATCCTGGGTGGCGCCTTCATGACCCTGCTGTCCCGCGCGGCCGACCCGCTCATCGAGGCGGGCCTGGTCGAGGGCTCCCTGCCCGCGACGCTGGTGGAGTTCGACGGTCTGCGCCAGTTCCCGCTGGCCCTCGTCGAAGGAGCGGACCCGAACGCCCTCGTGGCGGCCCTGACCGAGGTCGTCCAGACACTGGTCGCCGAGGGCGCCGACCCGGAGGCCGCCCGCCTGGCGGTCGCGTACCGCCACCTGACGGCGGACACCGAGGAGCTGAACCGAAGCCGGCAGCGGCTGAAGACGGCGTTCGGGGGCATCCCCGAGCTCAAGGAGGACGGCACGCGGGTGTGGGGGGCGCTGACCCCGTACATGCACGGGTACGCCCTCCGGCAGAGCGAGGGTGGGATCCGCGCCCTCGCCTACCAGGCCACGCTCGACCAGCCGTTCTCGGTGACCGTCAACGCCGGCGGGCACACCCGCAACGTGGTGGTCCGCCGGATCGTGGACAGCCGCGGGGTGTTGGAGCTCGTCATCCCCGACGAGCGCTTCGAGCGAGAGGCGGGTCGGATCATCCTCCAGAACGAGGATGAGATCCTCGCGGTCGTGCGGCCGACGCCGTACCAGACGCGGGTCGAGGTGCAGCCGTCGGCGTACGCGCGCTGGTTCGCGGGTGACCTCGGGTTCGTCCCCGGACAGCGGGGTATGGCCCTGCCCCGGGGCATGGCCATCGTCGACACGGGCGGGGCGCGTCGCAACGACTGGCCGCAGGTCAACATCGACCTGCTCCACCGCAAGCTGGTCGAGGACGCCGTCGGCGCGGCCGACACCTAGGAGAGAGCCGAGCCCCCGGTCCGCCGCAAGGCGGGTCGGGGGCGACCGGCGCCAATGACTGGCGCTGGTGGCTTATCTTCTAGCTATTCAGGGTCGCGCTGTCGGCGACGGCCCCTCATGAGTCCACCAGATCTCCCCCGCTTGACGGCAGTTGCCTGGTGGTCGTCGAGCCGGGTGACCTGGTAGGCCTTGCCGTCCTCGGCGTCGAGCCGGATCTTCGCCTCGTCGATGGCTGCCTCGCGCTCGGTCACTCGGTAGGGGCTGACCAGGTCGTTGAAGCTGGACACCATCTCCTTCAGCCGGGTCGCGGAGTCGCCGGTGCCACCCTCACCGAGGGAAGCTACGGCGCCGTGGATCATCAACGCGGCCTGCGTGAAGATCGACACCTTCATCGACTCCGCAGCCATCATCCTGTCGTGCGCCAGCCGGACGACCGTCTCGCGCGGCGTCCCGAAGTCGAGCTGGACTCCCTTCGCCAGCAAGCAGGCCCTCGACCAGGCCCGCGGCCGGCTCAGGAGTTTTTTACCCTCAGCTCCTTCTTGATCTCCTTGTCGATCCCGAGGACCAGGCGGTTGAAGCGGTCCTGGATCAGCTCCATCAGGCCCTCGCCGACGGCCTCGAGGGCTTCACGCCCGACGTCGACGTCCTTGACGTCCTTGCCCATCCACGAGACCAGGGCGTGCGCCAGGGTGACGAGCCGCTCCTCGTTCGCGTAGTCGGCCTGGATCGAGCGCCGCCCGCCGGCGTACTCCCCCATGTGGCGGGTGATCTTGTTGTAGTCGCCCGCCTGGAGCGTCCGGAGGGAGACCTTGATCTTGCCCCCGAAGAAGGAGAACTCCCTCTCCACGTACCCGTGGAACAGGAAGTGCTCGAGGTCGTCGTCGGAGACCTCGAAGGCGCGGTTCTCGTTGACGGCCCAGGAGCACCGGCTGCAGTAGAGGTCGCTCTCGCGGAGCTCGGCGCCGCACGCGCCGCATTCCGTCGGGGCGGCGTCTTCCTGCTTCTGGGGTGCTTCTGGGGTCGGGTCGGCCTCGCGCTTGCGCAGGGACGACGCGGGCGCGGTGCCCGGTGCTGTGCTCATGGTGATGGTCTCCCGCGCCGGTCTGTCGACGCAGTTCGGACTCTATCACGTGGGTATAAGAGACCCGCTCAGCAAGGCCCACGTAGGGCATTCACACCTCAGCAAAGGACACACATTGGGACTCCCCGAGTACCTCGAAAAGCACAGCCCGCCGCGGCCGCTGGTCCGCTGGATCATCAAGAAGCTCAACCTCAACCCCACCCACGGAGAAGACCCGGCGCTCTGGTTCGCGGGCACCTGTGCTGCCGCGTTCTGCGACTGGGCCAAGACGGACCCGGGGGTGCTCTGGCTCTTCGGCGTCAATGGGGTCCGCCGGATCGACCCCGGACCCTGGGACCTCTTCACCATCCTCGACGAGCAGACGAACCGGCGTCGCTCCATCAAGTCGGACACCGTCTTCTCCTGGGACCGGGCCAGGCCGCTCCCGGTCACCGGGCCCATCCCCACCGCGGCCGAGGCGATTCGGTTCATCATGAAGCGGTTCGACACCCCCGTCCCCCGGGAGGTCGTCCCGTTCCTCAACGTCAACCCGGAGACCACCAAGCAGGAGTTCCAGGGGAAGGTGGCGCTGCTCGCCTCCAAGGTCGCCGGCGAGTGGTTCGTCACCGACGAGGCGAGGGCGTGGGCCCACCAGACGCAGTCTGTGCTCCGGGCGGTGTACGGGCTCCAGGAGCTCGTCTACAGCCAGCACCTCGTCCCGATCGGCACCGCGGCGAACGTGGAGCACACCCGGAAGCAGGGGACTGAGCCCTGCGAGGAGTGCTGGACCACCCAGCCCTGCGTCGAGATGGAGCGGGAAGGCAACATGTGCCGCCGGTGCGCCGGCTACACGGGGGGCATGAACGGCGCGCACAACGTCTGCGAGAAGTGCGACATCACGGACTGCCCCCACTGGAAGGAGTTCTTCGGGAACTCGGAGAAGCAAGAATGGCTCCTGTCAGCAGCGGTTCGCTGAACCTCTTCGCCTCGGACGGGGTGGATGTCTCGTTCGCCGGCGACCGGCTCTACCTGAAGGGGAGCCGCGCAGCGTTCGAGATGTACTCCTCCGCCTTCGGCTACTTCAAGTGGGACACGAGCGTGGACCCGTCACTGCCTGTGGCCGGGGCGTGGATCTCCGCCTCGTGGCAGAACCTCGAGCGCCTGGCGCGGGTCTTCGACCGGAAGGTCCGGTTCACCCACCCCGACGACCGGATCCGCGCAGCGATCCGAAGCTCCTACGCCCGGTACGTCGCCATGGTGAAGATGGGCCTGCAGGTCAAGGCGGGGAAGATCGTCATAGAGCACGAACTCAAGCTCCCGCCCTGGTCGCACCAGAGGATGATGTTCAGCTTCATCGTGGTGATGCAGCACGCCGTCCTGACGGCCGACTGCGGGGCCGGCAAGACCTACGTGGCCTTGACCCTCATCGACTGGTTCAAGAAGAACAACGGGGCCGTCAAGGCGCTGGTGATCTGCCCGATCTCCATCATCGACGAGGCGTGGGGGGAGGACACGGAGAAGCTCACCGACCTGTCGTGGACGTCCCTGTGGGTTCCCCAGCCCTACGTCACCGCCCAGGAGAAGCGGGACGGCCTGACGATGTCCAAGAAGCGGCGGGGCCAGCAGCTCGAGCAACTCGCCCGAGACGACGTGGACGTCTGGGTCGCGAACTTCGCGACGGTCCGGAACCCGGAGATGCTCAAGGCTCTCACGCGCAAGCGGTTCGACATCGTCATCATCGACGAGTCGACGAAGATCAAGAGCCCGACGTCGAAGTCCGGGAAGGCCGCCAAGAAGATCTCCGAGAAGAGCGCCCACCGGGTCCCCATGACGGGATCCCTGTCTGCGAAGGACTGCCTGGACGCCTGGAATGCGTTCGACTTCGCGGACCGTGGAGAGACGCTGGACGCCCGCTACGTCGACTTCCGGGCCGAGTTCGCGACGCCGATCCGGATCAGCGAGCACCAGACGATGTGGAAGCCGAAGAAGGGGGCGGAGGCCCGCCTCGCACCGATCATCTCGCGCCGCTCGGTCCGGGTTCGGCTGGAGGACTGCATCGACCTCCCCCCGTCGACCACCATCGTTCGGAAGGTGTTGATGACCGCCGAGCAGGCCCGTGCCCTGAAGACCATGCGGAAGGAGCTCTACGCCGAGCTCGAGGGCCAGGACCTGTCCGTGGTGAACCAGCTGGCGAAGCTGGCGAAGCTGCGGCAGATCACTGGAGGGTTCGTCAACATCGACGGCGTCTGGACCCCGCTGAAGACGAACCCGAAGATGGACGACCTGGCCGCGCTCCTCGAGGAGATCGGGCCGGACCGCAAGGTCATCGTCTGGAGCGAGTACAAGGCGGAGATCCGCGCGCTGCTGAAGCGGTTCAAGAGCCGGAACCCCGTCGCCAGGTACGGCGACATCCCGAAGGCCAAGCAGACCGAGAACTTCAAGAGGTTCCGCGACGACCCCACGTGCACGATGCTGGTGAGCCATCCGGCGAGCTCGGGCCATGGCCTGACGATGACCTGGGCGAGGTACTCGATCAGCTACAGCACGTCCTACGACTACGACCAGGACTACCAGAAGAACAGACGCGTCTACCGGCCGGGGCAGAAGCACCCGACCTTCTTCATCTACCTCCTCGCCGTAGCGGCTGACAGGAGGCAGCGGACGATCGACCAGGACATGTTCGCCTGCACGCGCCGGAAGGCGGCGATGGGGAACATCCTGACGCCCGGCCGCTTCAACCGCGCTGCCTACGAGGCGGCGCTCGGGAGGCTGTGATCACAGAACCAACGCGACCGATGCCGTCGGTCATCGAGCACTACGACATGGACGACGAGTCGTACCAGCGCATCAGAATCCGGGGCTGCCTCTGGCCGTCCGACGCCTGGGTGAAGGTGCAGAGAGCGTCCATGCGCGCGGTCAAGCTGCTGGACGAGGCGGAGCTCGTCGGGATCGGCGTGGTCCACCCGCCGGAGATCACCTCGGTTACCTTCCTCACGGCCAACAAGGCGCGGGGTCGGCAGTCAGACTGGGAGATCGTCTTCGAGGCCCCAGGAGGTCGCCGCGGGCGGATCAGCGACGCCATCAGCATCGTCCGCGGGCGGGTCGTGGGCGAGTTCATCGAGGCACGAGAGGACGAGTGGGCGCTGCGCCGAGCGAACGTCATCAAGCAGATCCTGACGACCACGGGTCACGGGCCTCGGCGACTCCGCGGCGCGCGGCGGGACGAGATGAGCAGCGAGCTCTACCCGACGTTCCGGCTCAAGAACGGTCTGTACGACGTCGTGTTCTCGACCTAACCACCTCACCACCAGCTAACCATCAGCTAACCATCAAAGCTAAGTGCCCAGACTTCTTCTTCTTCTTCTTCTTTCTTTAGAAGAAAATGGTTAGGTGGTTAGGTTTGGGAGATACCCCCCCGTAAAGAAACGCACAAGGTCGAACGACCCCACCCTCCAGTAGGAGGTGAGACCCTCACACTCACCTACACATACGGGGGGTGAATCCCCCAGATCTCACCATCTAGCCACCAAATCGACTCAACCCCCCGGACCGACTAAGTTTTTCGGGGTGGTTAGCTGGTGGTTAGCTGATGGTTAGGTGGCGAGGTGCTGCCGGGACCCCCGGGACCGGTGGTAGAAGATGTTCCCCTGGGCACGATACCGTGCCACCCCAACCCCTCTGGCGAGGAGCTCATGGATACAGCAGAGAAGGTCCGTCTCTTTCGAAGTCGCTTCGTTGGAAGGCAGGACGTGTACGCAGTCTACTGGGAGAACAGGCAGAAGGAGAGGAAGGGCTACGCGCCCGGGAAGGACCGGGACACCGGTGCCCTCCTCCCCCTCACCGACGACGTCATCGTCTCCCACTTCAAGGGCAAGCGACTCGTGGGGATCTACCCCCTGCAGAAGGACAACACGGTCCGCCTGTTCGCCGTCGACTTCGATGACCACAAGGGCGACCGCGACGCGCTCGCCGACGCCCAGAAGTTCTACGAGGGCTTCGACCCCGACGAGTTCCCCGTCTACCTCGAGCGATCGAAGTCGTCGACGGGCTACCACGTGTGGGGCTTCTTCGACCACGACGTCCCCGCGTGGCAGATCCGGGGCGTTCTCTACGCGCGCCTGAAGGACATGCAACTCATCCGCGAGGGTGAGAGCGAGCAGAGCACCTACGACCGCATCTTCCCGAACCAGGACCGCCTGAGCGGCAAGGGGCTCGGCAACCTGATCGCCCTCCCCCTGAACGGGAAGTACGCCAAGAACGGCGGCTCGCTGTTCATCGACCCGGCCTCGCTGGAGCGCCCCGAGGGCGCGAAGGTCGTCAAGGGGCGCGCGAAGTGGTTGGTCCCGTTCCCTGACCAGATCGCCTTCCTCCAGACGGTGAAGCTGATCACGGCCGAGCAGCTCGGCGCGGACCTGGCCTACTACGACGTGGTGGAGCCCGGCCAGCAGGTCTTCGACGAGCCGATCGTGCACATGGCCCGGCCGGGGATCGACCGGGTCTGCAGCAACTGCGACTTCATCAAGCACTGCAAGTCGGAGGCCGAGCGACTCCCGGAGCCGCTCTGGCACGCGATGGTCGTGAACCTGGCCTCCTTCGACGGCAGCGACGAGGTCATCCACCAGCTATCGAAGCCCCACGGCGACTACAAGAAGGAGGACACCCAGGAGAAGATCGACCGCGCCCGAGAGGCCCTGAAGGAGGTCGGACCGCACACCTGCGCGAAGCTCGCCACCATCGGCTTCCCCTGCCAGCGCAACTGCCTCGGCAAGCACGGGTACAAGTCGCCGGCGAGCTGGGGCAACACCCGGCAGGTCCCCGCCCTGGACGCGGTACTCGCGGAGATCGAAGCCGCCGTCATCGTGGGAGACACCGCCCGCGCTGAGGTCGCTCGCGCCCTGCTGAAGACGATCGCGAGCATGGACGCCCTCGAGCGCGACCTGGCTGTCGATGCCCTCTCGAAGAAGACGAAGTTCAGCCTCTCGCTGCTCCGCAAGGAGCTCGAGTCGATCGGCCGAGACCGGTACAAGGCGTCCTTCGTCGATGGCGGCGGTGGTGCTGCGTTCGACCCGGACGTTCCGCTCTTCCAGCGCCTGCAGGCCTACAAGGCCGGCCGGAGCAGGAGCCAGCCGTTCGACCCGCACGTCTACACGGGGGTCGCCCACGACTGGTTCACGAGCAACGGCGGGCAGTACTACTTCACCTCGGAGGACCAGTTCCTGTTCTTCCGCGGCGATGTCTACGTCCTGGGCGACAACCTCAAGTTCAACGCCCTGCTCGACACCGTCGGGCACCTGAGCCGCCAGATCGCGCTGGACCGATGCGTGTGGGACGGCCTGCGGAGCCGCTGCATCAACGTCGGACGACGGATCCGCTCGATGAGCTGGAGCCACACCGACCGGCTCCGGTCCACGGTCACGCTCTGCCTGAACAACGACACCAACCGCCTGGTTCAAATGAGCCCTGGCCGAGTGCAGGAGGTGCCCAACGGCTCCAACGAAGGCCGGCTTCTGCTGGCGGCGTCCGACAAGATGGAGCCCGTCGACTTCGACCTCGGGGTCGACGTCGCCGAAGGACTCCGAGCCCTGAAGCGAGACTTCATCGACTCCCTCGCCTGCTCGGTCCCCGACGCCTACATGTTCACCGTGTGGGCGTTGTCGGTCTTCCTCATGGGGTACACGCCGAAGCACCCGCTGATGAAACTGAGCGGGAGCACGAAGTCCGGCAAGACCACGGCCGCGCGTCTGTTCTCGCACCTGCTGTACGGGAACGACACGGTGAAGAGCGGAACCACGGCGAGCGTCTTCAGCGACGGCGCGCGCAACCCGTTCCAGATCCTCGACAACATCGAGAACCGCAACATGAAGGAGGAGTTGCTGCAGTTCCTGCTCATCGTCTCCACGGGGGCGGTGCGGGAGAAGAGGAAGATCGGCACCGACCGGGACAACGTGCAGGAGCGACTGGACTGCCTGGTGGTGATCACCGCCATCGAGCCGTTCGTGGCCAGCGAGCTCATCAACCGGACCTACGACCTGGAGTTCGGGACGAAGTACCAGAATCGGAGCTTCATGGAGCCGGAGGTGACAGCCCGGCTGCAGCTGTGGCGCTCGAGGATCCTCTCGTCGGTGATGCACGTGATCGCCCACGACGTCCTCCCCGAGATGGGGGTGTCCGCCCGGACGCAACTGCTCCGCCAGTCGGGGATCCAGTCGCACCCGAAGGACAGGACGCAGGACTACTTCGTCCTGATGCTCCAGCTGCTGAAGGCCCTCTGGGCCTACATCGCCCCGGAGGGCTTCTCCTACTGGGATCTGGTGCATGCGTGGTTGGAGTCGCAGGCCAGGATCGCCTCGGAGACCGAGCTCCAGCTCAACCCCTGCCTCTTCCACCTGAACGCACTCGAGTCAAGGTGGAAGACGGCCAGGAGCGAGACGGAGTGGGAGTCGAAGTACGGGCTGAGCGCGAAGCTCGAGGACGGTGTCTTCTCCTTCGACTGCACGACCTCCGAGCTCTACTCGGCGTTCTGCATCTTCGATCGGGACACCGGGCAGCGGCCGAAGTTCGACAACCCGCGCCAGGTCGGACAGCGGCTCAAGGCCGTCGAGGACGTGCTCGCTGAGGCTGGCTGGCGCCGGAAGAAGCACAAGCACCGCGGCGGGTCGGTGGTCTGGCGGTACACGAAGGAGCCGAAGTCCGGGGACGACCCGAGACAGGGAAGCCTCCTTCAGGCACCGGTGGACGAGGGTGACGAGGCCTTCCTGTAGCCGCGCATTTCGCCCCTCGTCTGGCATAAGAGACCCAGCAAGAAAGCAACCAACGACACCGCTGAGGAGGTGCCAATGAGTATGCGTACCGCCAGCGTGAAGCGTCGGCGGCATGTCCTGATGCGGCTTCGGCAGAGAGTTGACCCCCGACGGATCAAGTGGGGGTCGCTCTGCCGGGCCGTGGAAGTGTCCCTGAAGGAACTCCGGGATCTCGGCCACGGGCGAGCCCTCGCGTGGATCTCGATCTACGGGAAGCTCGTCTACGTGGTCTGGGACAGGAGGGACGAGGAGGTGGTCACCGTCCTCTCCGACGACTTCAACCAGGTGCAGGCCTGGCTCGACAAGGGAGCGGTCGATGAGGCGTGCTGACCCCGACGAGGCCGCGAGCATCCTGCTCCAGCTGTCGCGGGAGCTCGACGGGGAGATCCCAGACCGCTGCACGGCGGTCGACGTCCTCGACAACTGGTTCGAGTGGGTGGCCGGCGAGAAGGCCGACATGAGGGTGCAGCTCGCCTACCGAACTGGCGCCCCCGTGCCCGAGTGGAGCGGCATCGTGGCCAGCGAGACGCTCGCCTATGTCACCCCGGCCTCGGTGCTCAACTCCCTGTTCGGGAGCGAGTTCGACGGAGCGAACCTCGCCTTCACCCCAGGTGGAGCCGTCCCGATCCTGACAGAGCCCGATGATCCGACCAGCTGACCCTGAGGAGGCTGCCGTCATCAGCAGGCTCCTGAACACGCCGATCGCCATCGACGACAAGAAGGTCCCGCCGCTCCCGGTCGACGAGGCCAGAGGGATGACGTCCGACGTCCTCTCCCAGATGGTGGCCACGGCCGACATCGACGACTACTTCATCGGATGCGCCGGCGGGACAGACGCCGACGGACTGCACTACACGACCATCCTCGGTGCGATCAACACGGCCCTGGCGTTCCTCCTCCCGGGAGTGATGCTGAAGGGCGACGACGCGAGGCTGGTCTACTACATCGACGAGGACAGGTTCTTCTCCACCCTGCATGGGATGAAGAGAGGGATCGGCCTCGTCGTCAACATCAAGAACTGACCTCGCCGCGGCGTCGGCGAGACCTGAGAAGAGCGAGAGCGCTCGTCCAGAGATGGGGGGTGACGCCGAACCCCCCATCTCGTTACCCATGCACCCCTGGGTATAAGAGGGCCGCAAGAGAGCCCCAAATACACGGAGGTGACCATTCACGAGTACAAGGCCGGAGGCCTCTTCGGAGGTCTCGGCGGAGGCATGCGAGGCTTCAAGAAGGCCGAGAACCCGACCGCCCGCTTCCGAGTGATCGGCAGCATCGACAACGACCCCGCAGCCTGCCGGGACTACGCGCGCCTCATCGGCAGCGAGCAGGCCTGCCTCGACCTCTTCAGCCGAGAGCAGTGGATCGCCTACCACAGCAAGTACGACAAGGACGGCCGCCTGCTGAAGCGCGCGGAGCCGCCGGCGACCTGGTCGGAGATCTCCATCGACGACTTCAAGGAGTCCTTCGGTGGCGAGATCCCGAGCACCCTGTTCACCAGCAGCCCCTGCCAGGGCCTGAGCGGTCTACTGAGCAACAGCAAGGCCAGCACGCCGCGGTACGTCGCGCTCAACGAGTTGACCATCCGAGGGCTCTTCCTGGCGATGGAGGCGTGGGGTGACGACCCGCCGGAGATCATCCTCTTCGAGAACGTGCCCAGGATCGACACCCGCGGGCGTCCACTCCTCATCCAGATCGTCGCGCTGCTGGACCACTACGGCTACGCCGTCCAGGAGACGATCCACGACTGCGGCGAGCTCGGCGGCCTGGCCCAGCACCGGAAGCGGTTCCTGATGGTCGCGAGGCACCGAGACAAGGTGAAGCCGTTCCTGTACGTGCCGCCGAAGAAGCGGGTCCGGGCCATCCGCGAGGTCCTCTGGGACAAGCCACTCCCGGGCGACACCGTCAACGGCGGCAAGATGCACGTGATGATCAAGGCCCGGTGGAAGACCTGGGTCCGCCTCGCTCTGATCCGGAAGGGGAAGGACTGGCGCGACCTGCACAACGCCGTCGGGAAGTACGTGATCCGCCAGCTCCGCGACGACGAGGTCGTCGTCATGGGCAAGGCCGACGTGGACATCCCGCGGATGGGCCAGCACAAGCACATGCGGATGTACGACGCCGACGGCCCCTCTGGCACCGTCACCGGCACCAACGACATCCGCAGCGGCTCCCTCCTGGTGGCCGACGACAGGCTGGCCCGAGAGCACGTGTTCCGTGTCGAGCCGGCCGCCGGCCGCCCGCCGGTGGTCCTCGACGGCGCCCTCGCTCTCAGGAAGCGCAGGGGCCACAACAACGTCTTCGTCGTCCTCGGCGCGGACCAGGCCGCCCCGGCCGTCAACGGCGGCGGCGGCCCGAGCTCCGGCGCTGCCTCGGTCGCCGACGATCGCATCGTCGACCCCGGGGTGGTGGACTGGGGCGACTACCACGCGTACGGCGTCGCGGACCCTGAGAAGCCGTCGGAGACGGTGACCGCAAAGGCCGCCCCCGGCGGAGGCTCGTTCTCTGTCGCGGACCCCAGGCCCGTGAAGGAGTTTCACCGCGGGACGCTCGGTGTCTCGTCCCCCGACGGGCCGTCGACGACGGTCACCGGACGTGGGGCTCCGACGACCGGCTCGTTCTCCGTCGCCGACGACCGCTTCCTGACCGGGCTCAAGGAGGGGCGCGCCTTCCAGAACGGTGGGCACTACGGAGTCCAGGACCCCGATGACCCCTCCGTGGCCGTGACCGCCCGCGGGAAGTACGACAACGGGAGGTTCTCCGTCGCCGACGACCGCGTCGAGGAGCTGCTCGAGCTCCCCGGCCCGAACGACATCCTGGACCCGTGGCCGATCATCATCGCCCCCGACGGCACGGTGCATCGCCCCATGACCGCGGCGGACCTCGCCTGGCTGCAGGGGTTCCCGCAGTACTTCGATGACGGCTCGATCTTCGAGCTCGATGGTCCGTGGAGCAGCCACTGGCGGAGGAGGATCGGCAACGCCGTGCCGCCGCCGGCGGCCCAGGCGATCGCTGAGTCCATCCTCCGGACGCTCGAGCTCAACCGCTCCGGCTCCACCTTCGTCCTGTCGACGGACCCGATCTGGGTTGAGCGGCAGTTGGAGCTGAGGGTCGACGACAACCACAAGCGCGAGGCGAGGGACACGGTCCTGCGACTGCGCGCCGAACTGAACTAGGAGGACCACCTGAGCCGACGAGACCGGCTGATCCCCAACGACCTCGAGACCATGCCGCGGGTGCCCTTCCCTCTCGACGACGTCGCCTGCCAGGTGGCGGTCGTCGGGTGCGGGAAGAAGAAGCAGGAGACGCGGCGCGCCGTCCCGGCCGAGGAGCTCTACACGGGCGCCTACTTCCGCGAGGTCCTGGCCGCCTGCAAGGCGCGGTACGACTTCGTCTGCATCGTGTCAGCCCTGCATGGACTGGTGCTCATCGACACCCACATTGCGCCGTACGACCTGATGCTCCCCTGGGGCACCCGGGGGGCGAACGAGAAGATCGTCCGGCAGTTCCGGGATCGGTGCTACGCCCCGCCGGGCTTCCTGACCCTCGGCTACAACATCGATCTGCACGCCGGGCGCAACTACGCGCGCTGGTTCACCACACACAACGACAAGGCGACGGTCCGATGGGCCGACTGGGGCCCGATCGGCCGGCGCCGCCAGAAGTACAGGGAGCTCCGATGATCAACCCGAAGAGGCTCCTGGTCCACCTCGCGCGACTGCACGAGGCCCAGGGCGAGCGAGACAACTGGCCGACCGTCATGTTCCGTGACGACCAGGCCATCTTCAGCACCCACGTCAGTGCGTCCGGCTTCCGGGAGGGGGTGGGCTTCCGCTTCTCCGTCCCCGTCGACCGCCGGACGCGGCGCGGAGTGCGGCCGAACGACCTCCCTCACGGCGTCTTCTCCGTCCGGGAGCGGGCGATCAACGTCCTCAAGAGGACCGTCGCCAAGGAGTCCGACGAGCTCCTCCGGCTCGACCTCGTGAAGGACGGCCACCCCTGGGCCAACTTCCGGGCCGGCACCGGCTCTCCCCTCGACATGCAACGAACGGACGACGGGCCCTCCTACCCGCTGATGGACGTGGGGAGCAGGGAAGAGATGGGCTCCGACGTCCGCAAGGAGCTCTTCAGGCTCAAGGAGATCGTTCGTCTGTCCACCATCCATGTGGACGAGGCCACGAAGCGACAGAAGGACACCGTCTGCGCGCCGGACAACTTCAACGTGGTGGTCCGGATCGGACCGGAAGGGTCCGAGTCGGTGGACCAGCACCGCCTGGTGATGCGCCGCGCGCCCTGCTGGCACGAGGACATCCTCCTCTCCGGTGCCCACCTGCAGCGAGCACACGACCTCTTCCGCGGGGATCCGGGCGCGCGGCTCTTCCGCGTCCCCGGCTTCGTCCTCCTGACCGGAGCCAACTGGGAGTTCGCCATGCCGACGGTCGAGCTCTCGCCGGACTACCCGAGCATCCGAGCGGTCCTCGAGTCCCGGTCGCCGGCGACAGCCTCCCTGACGATCGAGTCCGAGGAGCTCGTCCGGTTCCTGGCAGCTGGGCGGCAAGCCGCCGAGGCGCTGAAGGGATCGGACTCGGCCTTCGCGATCGTCCTCTCCGAAGGCGCCTACGTCCCTGAGTACGTGTCGCGCTTCAAGACCGACTTCGACGGACGCCATGCTGTGCCGCACCGCCGCCTCCCGCTGTGGGACCGCCCGGCGATGGGCCAGTCGATCCAGATCCCGACCCCCGCCGGCACGCCGCAGGTCCTCGGCTTCAACCCCACCTACCTGATGGATGCTCTGCACTACCTGGGGGCTCGTCAGGTGGAGGTGTCGATCGGGACGGGCGAGGAGGCGGTGGTGATCACCGCCGGCGACCGCCTGGCTGTCGTGATGCCGATTCTCCTGGAGTCGCTCGCCCTGCCTGCCGCCCGAGAGGCGGTGGCGTTTTGAAGCGGTACGAGCACAAGACGGTCTCGTGGGGGAACCATACCGTCGAGCAGATCGCTGACAAGCTGGGCCCGGAGTGGATCTTCGTCGGCATGGCCTCCAACAACAAGTACGCCCACGGGGTCTGGGCCCGCGAGCTACCGAGCCACTCCTCGGAGGTCCTCCTGATGGAGATCTCCACCCAGATGCACGCGCTCTGCTCGGAGGTCGTCCCGGCCTCGGAGACGCTCCGGCTCTCCGCCCTGGCCGAGTGCGTGGACGCGATCGCGAAGGGCATCCCGGTGACCATGGAGGACATCACCGGAAAGCCGTCGAACTAGAAAAGACCGACCCTCCGCTTGACGCCCAGCCCGACGTGTGGTGTAGCATCGTCCGCATGACGGACACCAACAGGTACGGGATCGAGCACCCCTTCCCCGGGGTCAAGCTGCTGCTGCTCGACCTCGACGGCACCGTGCGTCGCTGCACGGTCGAGGGCCAGCCGTGCCCCAACAAGCGAGGCGAGCAGGAGCTCTACCCCGGGACGACGGACCTGCTCAACGCCTACGTCGCGGCCGGGGCCGACGTCGCCTTCATCACCAACCAGGGAGGCGTCGGCCTGGGCTACATGACCACGGCCGCGCTCAACGACACGTTCGACGAGCTCAAGACGCTGCTGGGGTGGGACGTCCTGGACGTCTTCGCCTGCACCCACGCCCCGAGCGCAGGTTGCGGGTGCCGGAAGCCGGCGCCGCGGATGCTCCTGGACGCGATGAAGGAGGCCGGGGCGGACCCGTCGTCGACGCTCTACGTCGGCGACATGCTCTCCGACGCAGAAGCAGCTCGGGCCGCCGGAGTGCACCGCTTCTTCTTCTCCTGGATGTTCAACCCCCAGGTGCCGGTCGCTGACTGGTTCCAGAAGCTCCCCACGGTGGTGAACTGATGACATCGCAGCTGACTGTCTACGGAGTGAGCGACATCAAGCCGGCGCTCGACACGATCGGCGCGACGACGCGCCAACTGTCGTACCTGGTGACGAAGGGGTACATCGAGCCCAGCGTCAAGCTGGTCGGCCGGCTCGGCTACACCCGGGACGACCTGGCGCGGATCTTCCTGATGCTCGGCCCGCTCCGGACTCTGGAGCCGTCCGTGCGGCGGAAGGTCGCAGTCACCCTGGCGGAGCGCGGGCTTGGGGGGGTAGGCACGAAGGACGAGTTCCTCGAGGTCGACCTCGAGGACTCGAAGCAGGACAGGTGCCCGGCGGTGGTGCTCAGGGTCGACCGGCAGGAGCTGGTCGCCGACTTCGCCATGTTCATGGGTGCGGTGCACGGCGTCACCGACGCGTTTCGTGAAGCGGTCAGGTCCTCATGACCTGTGGGTGCTCAGAGCCACTGCCGGAGCTCGTGGACATCGACCTGCCGGCGGAGTACGGCGGCGGGCGGACGTCTATCGAGATGTGCATGACCTGTGGACAACCCGTCGTCGGCAGCAAGGGGGAGACCTCCGCCGACCTGACGACTGCCTCCGCTGACCTGGTCGCGGAGTACGACGCGGCGGCCGCGGCCGGCGCAGGAGAAGACGAACTGCTGGCCCTGCTGACGCGGCGGCAGTTCGAGGCGGGGGTCGTGTACGGTTCCGTCCTCACGGCCCGCCAACTGGTAGAGAAAGTGACCTTCAAGGGGAGGCTGCGCCGACTGCGCGCCCTCTTGCCATTCAACGACGAGAACATGCAGGAGGTGAGAGACCTCTTGCTGATGGGAGAAAAGCACAATGGCTCGTGAAGCCGCAATCAGGGTCGTCTGCGACCGAACGGGAGAGGCGTCGTACGTCCAGGCGGGCGTGACCCTCGACAACATGAACGAGGGCGCGAGCGCCCCCGACGCCGCACTCGAGATCACCTTCCGGCCGGTCCACGGGAGCGACGGGGTGGAACTCGTCTTCAACGACCTCAGCGAACGCGCCGAGAAGCAGGTCAAGGAGCTCATCGACGCCATCTCCGCCGAGGGGTACTTCGTCGTCTCCCCCCTGGAGAGCGACTCCAGTGCGGAGCCCCAGGCGGCGACGGACGCCCCCGCGTCGGCCGGCGCCGCGCCGGCGGCGGATCCGCCGAAGGAGAAGCCGAAGGGTCGGCCGCGCCGCACCCACCTGCAGATCGAGGCCGACCTGCTGGACGAGGCGGTCGAGGCCGCGAGCTCCGCGATGAGCAAGCTGATGGCGTCGCCGGACGCCGAGGACATGGACGTCGCCGACGCCCGCGAGGCGCTCACGGAAGCGCTGACCCGGTCCGAGTACTTCAAGGGGCTCACGGAGAAGGAGCAGCGGGTCCACACGAAGGAGGCCCGCAAGGCCCGCAAGGTCGGCAACCCCGTCAGCTTCCCCGAGAAGCTCCCGGCGGTCGACCCGGCGGTCCTGGGCAAGTTCGGGCTCCTGGAGGACGAGGGCGAGGACCACGGTGACCACCCCGACGCCCCGCCCGACGGCGTGGTCGCCGGAGACGACGACGACGAGGACATCTTCGCGAGCCCGGAGCCGACCGAGGAGTCGGGCGAGCAGGTGGACTTCCTCTAGATGGCCGTCCAGCACGACATCAAGTGCGACCACTGCGAGCAGGTGGAGGAGAACGTCTTGTGTCGGCGAGGAGCCGACAAGAAGGCGATCATCCCCCCCTGCCCGCAGTGCGGGCGGGACCGCCACTGGGTTCCCAGTCGCATAGCTATCCCGTCCACCACGAGGCGTGAGGCGCCGCGCGGCATGGCCGAGCACTACAAGCCCGGGCCCGGCGGGTTCGCCCAGAAGTACTCGAAGGAGCGCGAGGCGGACCACGTCGAAGCCCGACGGAAGGGCGACCTCGGCAACCAGGAGGAGTTCGCCGACGTGGTCCCGCTCACCCCGGACGAGATCAAGTCCTACGACGCCATCCACAAGGACGACCCATGATCAGCCTTCGCCAGATCCCGCCCATCTCGATCAGCAGCCCCAGCGACCAGGTCTTCTTCGCGGCGCTGACCGACGGACCGCGCGTCCTCGCCTTCCCGGTGATGCGCGCCCACGCCGACGTCGTCGTCGCCGCGGCCGTCGCGTCGGCCGCCGACATGCCCCTGGACAAGTCGCAGCTGACGGAGCCCGCCAACGTCGCGATCCTCGACGCCCACGCGATGGTCTACGCCATGAAGCCGTCGGGCTTCCTGGTGGAGTTCCAGCACGGCGCGGTGCGGCCGCACATGATCACCGGCTCGGAGGAGCAGGGGGAGTTCATCCCGGTGAGCCCGTCGATGATGGCGCTGATCTCGTCGGTCTGGTCCATCCCGATCGTCGCCGTCGAGGACGACTTCCGGGAGTCGGCCGCCGAGGTCCCGGCCGCCGAGGACGCGGTGCCGTGGACGCGCGCCGAGTTCTCGAAGGTGTTCAGCAAGATCATCTCCACGAAGTTCCAGGGCATCGAGTTCGACACCGACGTGCCGGAGCACCTGGCCGTCCGGCTCGGCCTGCTCGAGGGGGAGAAGCCGTGATCGACCCCGATCGCAGGATGACCCACGCCGAGTGGAAGCAGCGCGTCGACCAGGCCCTTGGGGCTATCGAGTGCCCACCGAGGGCGTCGATGTCGATGCGTGGGTACATCGCGAATCGGGTGATGAGGCTCGCCTGGTACCTGGTCCCAGAGGGGATGTTCGGGCCCGACATCGGCCCGCTGTCGAACGCGCTCATCTACAAGAACGGCTCTCCCGACGACGCCGAGGGTGTGCGGATCATCCTCCCGTCGGGGAAGGCCTACGACGTCTGGATCACGGAAGCGGAGACCACATGACCATCTACCTGCGACGCGGAGACAGCGGCACCCGGGGCGACGGAGGCAAGGGGGACTGGATCGTCTCCTGGCAGGCGTTCCTCGCCGGCGAGGGCCACTACGAGGGCGACTACAGCCCGAACTTCGGCCCCCGAACCGAGGCGGCGACGAAGGCCTTCCAGAAGGCTGTGCACATCGCCGAGGACGGAATCGTCGGCGGCGACGCCACGAAGGCTGCCTGCGGGCTGGGGTTCAGCCCGCCGTGGGGCGCCCAGGTCAAGTACATCGGGGACGACGAGACCACCGGGTACATGGACCCCACCTGGCCGCAGCCGGCGGACCTGGACGACGACGGCCGGGCGGATCTGGTCTACCTCAGTGAGTCCGAGCGGAAGAAGCTCTGGGGAGACCCGCTCAAGGAGGTCGTGGACGGCAAGCCCGTCGTCAACCAGGACTGGTACGACGAGAACATCCGGCGCGTGCACGTCCCGCAGCTCAAGGGCATGGACTGCTACGGCAACCCGAGCTCCGGGAACGTCTACTTCCACAAGCGCGCGGCGGCCCAGTTCCTCGGAGCGATGCAGGACTGCGAGGACGAGGGCCTGCTGGGAGACTTCACGTCCTTCGGGGGCACCTACGTCTTCCGCTTCATCCGCGGGTCGACGACGACGCTGAGCAACCACGCGTTCGGCGTGGCCCCCGACTTCAACATGAAGGAGAACGAGCTCGGCAAGCAGCCGGCGCTCGTCGGCGAGACGGGCACGCTCCGGCGCATCGCCCGCATCTTCGAGAAGTGGGGCTTCTTCTGGGGCGGCTGGTACCGCTCCCGCAAGGACGGCATGCACTTCGAGTGCGTGAAGGCCATCGACTCGACCACCCTGGCCGACATGGTCGCGCAGCTCAGCGAGGTCGAGCACATCATCCCGTGGGTGGAGGAGGCCGCGTGAAGTTCGACCCTGCCAACGTCCCGCTACCGGCCGCCGAGGTCGGGGCACTCTGCGAGCCCATCATGGACCCGTTCACCCCGGGCCGCGGCGTGCTGCTCAAGGACCGGGACGGCCGCGGTGATGCGGTCACCGTGGGCTTCGAGGACACCGTGACCTTGCGGCACGAGGACGGGCGCCTGACCCTCTCCCGCCTGGGCCTCATCAACACCCTGCTGGACCAGGCCGCCCCCGGCCTTCGCTTGGTCGCCCATGTTCCCGGACCGAACGACCCCGCCGACGGCCCCTGTGGCCTCAGCCTGCAGAGGACACCATGAACATCGAGAGCGTCAAGCAGCAAGCCCAGGCGCAGGGCGGACGCATCAAGAACGCATCCATGACTCCCTGGAGGAGCACCAACGGCGTGACGATGACGGAGGTGTTGGCCGCCGTCGAGTTCCAGACCCGTGGCGGGTTCGCGACCTTCCGGCAGTGGGCGCGCAAGGAGGGGGCCGTCGAGCGCGACGTCTACAACGTGGACGCCGAGGCCCTGCAGATCGCGAAGACCCTTACCGAGGGCACCGACAAGAAGATCCCGGAGAACTTCGCCGAGCGCGTCACCGACCGCATCGCCGACGGGAAAGTGAAGTACGCAGTCGTGCAGGGGCTCCTGCTGCTCGCGCGGGAGGCGTGGGGGGACCCGACGCTGTCCACGATGCGTGAGCGGCTCGGATGGCGCGTGTACTGCTGGCCTGCGACTCCGCGCGAGTTGTACGAAGACGCGGGGTCCTACTCGCCCGCCGAAGCCGAGGCCATCGTCGCCGCCCTGGTCGCGGC
>Ga0208299_1000337_pt1 | contig 44829 bp, 65 predicted proteins | sample 15_taG_FD_184089 | JGI IMG/M metagenome (GOLD analysis project Ga0208299, IMG submission 184089) | Marine viral communities from the Subarctic Pacific Ocean - 15_ETSP_OMZ_AT15312 metaG (SPAdes) (version 2) | ecosystem: Environmental > Aquatic > Marine > Oceanic | place: Pacific Ocean | collected... | reverse complement strand
CACGTGGCCGATCACTTCGCCGTCAAAGTTCACGCTGTAGTAGCGGTCGCCGTCGTCGTCGACGAGTTTCTTGTATGTGATGCGCGCGCTGTTATTCTTCATAGTACCTTCTTCGGCAGTGGGCCCAGGGATCTGGAGCCCGTTTTCTTTTTTTTATGCGGCTTGGCTGATTTCCATGCCTCGGATGCGCAGGACAAGGACGCCCAGTTCCTGGGTCAGCGCGTCGTCGGTGCTGGCCAGCGTGCAGATGATCTCGTCGTTAGTCATGCGGCCCAGTTCGTTGGCCAGTCGTGCGCGGTTGATTGCTTCCATATACCCTTCTTCGGCAAGGGGGCCATGGATCTGAACCCTATTTTCTACTTTCCCACCTTGAGACGACTATTCCGCATGGAGCCCACGATCTTGGCGCGGTTGGCGGTCGTGAATCGGTGCAGCAGGTTGGCGTAGAGCGCGGCGAACTCGGGCCCATGCCACGCGCCGGAGAACTTCCTGCGCAGCGTGATGGAGTGCGCAAGCTCGTGCAGGACATACCAGCGGGTCTGCGTCGTTTTGTACCAGCCTGACAGCAGGATCTTCTTAGAACCTCCACAGCCGCGGCCGCGGTTGTTCATGACTCGCACGGTCGGCGGGTCGCCCAGCTCGGGGCAGTAGGCTGCCCAGGTCTCGCGCACGAGCTTCTGCGCTCCTGCCTCGCCCAGCGGCGTATTGTCCTCGGGCCCGATCAGGTCCTCCGACTTCAGCTTCTCAAGCTCCCACTTGTAGAGCTTCGAGCGTTGGCTGTCCCTCGGGCGCTTCATGCTACGACCCTCCAGCCGCGACCGCGGGACTCGCCCAGCGCGCCGAGGATCACGCCCTCGCTGTTGGCGACGGTCTCGATCTCGCGGACGTCGACGGTCAGCTCGGCCTGATAGCCTCGCTTCTTCAGGGGCTTGGCGTCGCCGGTCACGGTGAAGGCGACGGTGTAGCCGGTGTTGCGGCTCTGGGCGAGTCCCATGGAGCCGTCCCAGGCGATGACCTCAAGGCTGGCGAAAGACTCGCTGGCGGACTCGAAGAGCAGGTGACCGTCGAAACGGTTGTCCAGGAGACGGGGCGCGTCGATCAGGTCGTTGAGTTGTTGGTCGGTGTTTTTCATGACGGTGATACTATACCCCGGTTTCGGGGAAAGGCAAACTCTACGTGCGATTTATTTTATCCAGTGTCTCAATTTGCGTAGACTTCGAGGTAGTCGGCGTTCCAAAGCTCGACGCGCACGTCCAGGGCTTCTTCCATGTCGACCATGAACCGATCCAGGCCGGGCAGGTCATCGTAGTAGCAGAGCGGCAGGTCGGTCTGGAGCGAGATCTTGATCTCTCCGTCGACCACGAGGACGGCGTCGGTGTAGACCATGTCGAAACGGTCGTGGATGAATTTTTCGATTTTGGCTTTCATAACTAGGAGAGGAAGGTAAGGAGGTGAGCGACGAGAGGCATCAGGGCGTGGAGGGTGACCAGTGCGGCGACGGTCAGTGCGGTGCGTACTACTTTCTTCATATACCCTTCTTCGGCCGTGGTCCGTCAGGACTGGAGAAGAAAAGCGAAAGCTTTCTTGTATCTCTTTTCGAGACTCGGCTTCAGGGTTTCGAGCTGCGTCAGGTGGTCGCGCAGGTCGGCCAGCTTCACGGCCACCGCGGTGTTGTCCCCACTGCGGGCCACGCGGCCGAGGTATCCCATGTACGTCTCGGCCTTCATGCGAGTCAGCACCAGCACGCTGCGCATCACGTGGGCCCCGTGGGCCCGCTGGAAGTCCTCCAGGCTCACGTCGGTGTCCTCCAGGACATCGTGCAGCAGCGCGACGGTGCGCATCGTGTGGGGCACCAGAGACGCCACGCGGTATGCGTGGGCCTGGGCGTCGGGTGTCAGGTTGGTAAACATCAGACGGTCTTGCTGGGCAGCTGCGCCAGCAGCGTGCGGTATTCGTCGACGGTCACGTCGCGGTTGCGGACTGCGGCCTGCGCGTCCTCGGCGGTGAAGCCGGTCAGGCGGAAGCACTCCCAGCCCATGTCGCGCCAGAGCTGGGCGTCGCGCTCCAGGCGCTTGGCGAGGTTCTTCAGGGTGCGGGCGGTTGCGAGTACTTCGGTGCCGGTGTGGCAGCTTGCTGTGATGTTGAGCTTCATGGTTTCTTTATCGTGCGTCCAGGGGGCAATCTTGAATCATTTGCAAAGCTTCTCGTTTTGCGAATTTCAGACTCGGGTAGTGGCAGCAGTAGCTGTCGGAGGGGCCGAACTGATCGCCCTCAGTATCCCAGCAGTGCAGGACCCAGGCGCGCTCGGAGCTTTCGCCCTCGGTCTCGAAGGCGACGGAGCGCAGCTCCAGGAAGCGGCCGTCGGCCGCGGTGTGCTGGTAGCAGCCAGCGCAGAATTTTGTCCAGGGTGACTTCATTAGATGGTCTCCTTTTGGGCGTCGTAGGCTTCGCCGGAGAGGTCGAAGGCGCTGGGATCGGTGGAGAAGCGAGGAGCGACCAGGGTGTAGTTCTTGCAGACCAGCTTGGTGACCTCGTAGCCTTCCCAGGACAGGACCTCGGCGAGCTGGGCCTCAAGGTCGAAGCCTTCGGTGTTGTTGGGCCAAGTGCCGCCCAGGAAGTCGAGGTGGAGGGTCTCGCCGTAGAAGCGAGCCTTGGCTCCGAAGTATGCGCAGCGGGCGGTGATTTCTTGCTTGGTGGTGTTTTTCATGACGGTGATACTATACCCCGGTTTCACGGAAAGGCAAATTCTACGTGCGATTTATTTTAGAGCTTTCCCGTTTCGAGAACTCGGATCAGGGAGAGGAGGGAAAAGAGGTCAGGCGCGCCCATCTCGCGGGCCTTCGCGCGTCGCCAGCTTTTCGTCAGGGTGCTGGCCCGTTCCTCGGTTAGGCCGTCGCGGGACCAGACGGTCGCGGTGCCCATACGGAACATCTCCAGGCCCGTCGCGGTGACCGTGACCTCGACCTCGGGCGGGTCCATGATCTCGACCAGCGCGATGATCTCGCGGGCCTCGGCGGCTTTCACCTTCGCCTCGGCGATCTGGGCGGCCTTGCGTGCGGTGGTCTTTGCCTTCGTCGCACGGGACCGCATGCTCTTGGAGAATTCGCCCTTGGCGCAGCCTGTACCGACCACTGCGACGCTTTCGTCCTCCAGCAGGACTGTGGCATGGATCTCATGGTCGCGGCCGCATGCAGCGCACTGGAGCGTCGTACCGGAGCCAGCGACCGCGATCCAGCGGTCCCCGTCCTCGATCCAGGTGCGGGTGTCGGTCACGCTGATGATTTTCTTGATAGCTTTCATATACCCTTCTTCGGTATGGGCCCCAGGGATCTGGAGCCCTTTTTCGATTTAGTTCTGGCGGGCCACTTTCTTGGCGACGATGGGTGCTCGGCAGCAGCGGGTGCGGCGGTTGCCTGCCCACTTGGTGACCGTCGTGCGGTTGCGGATGGTGCCGATCTCGTGGCCGCAGCAGGAGCAGGACAGCTCGAAGTCGAAACGCTCGCGGCGCTTGACGGTGACGGCCATGGTGTGGCAGCGGTCGCCGGAGTCGCCCAGGAGCATCGCGGTCAGCTTCCAGGTGCGGTCGTGGCCATGGCCGGGGCCGACGGCGATGTGGGCCAGCTCGTGGCGGATGGTGTCGCGCAGTTCCTTCTCGGCGGTGTCGGCGTTGCGGGGATCGGTGAAGATCGCGACAGACAGCTTGACCAGTCCCATCTTGGGGCCGCCGACGTGGGCCATGCCAGCGGCACGGGTCATCCGGTTGGACAGCTCGAAGCGTACCAGGGACAAGCGGCTGGTGGCCTCGTCGTTGTTGGCGAGGACGGTGCGGGCGGTGGTCAGCTCTTCGGCTGCGATGGATAGCATAGTGGTGTTTTTCATGACGGTGATACTATACCCCATTCTCGCGGAAAGGCAAGCAGAATTTCGGAAATCTTTCGTTTTCATGTTTACTGAAATTTCAGTGCGCACGAAAGTGGGGCGCCGGGAACCACCCCGACGCCCCTGTCATGAAGAACCCGCGGCCGGAGCCGCCGATGCTTTATTCTACCACGATGGGCATCATCACGCCCAGGTTTTCGTCAGATCCCGTACCATTTAGGCGGATTCGGATGGGATCGGTGACCTGCTGCCCAGGTACGCCGCTCCGGGTCGTGAACTCGGGCACCTCGAAGGTCAGCGACTTGGTGCCGACGGCCTTGGAGATGGCGATCATCAGGTCGACGTCGAAGGTCATCAGCCGGGCGTTGGACGGTTCGGCGATCACGTTGTGAAAGAGCGGGAACTGTCCGTCGATCTGGGCGATGATTGACACCTGATTGCCCACGGTGAGCTTCCAGACGCCGTCGAAGGAGAGGACGCGGTCGCCCTTGCCTCGGCCCCAACCAGAGCGTAGGTCCGCGGCGGACAGCAGGATGCCTGCGCCCAGGTTGTCGGTGTCCTCCATGACGACCTGAATGCGGACCAGCTGCCTGCCGTTGGTGGCCGTAGCGAAGCCGATGCCGTTCTCGACGGTGAACTGGACGGCGTTGGTGGCGTAGCGTCCAGGGTCTTTGGATGCTGCCTCGAAGATGCGCTGCACGTTGGTGAGAATCATATCAGCTCACCTCCACGCGGCAAGGGTTGCCAGCGAAGTCGCGACTGATGGTCACGAATACAGTGCTCACCGATCCTCGGTCTGCGACCTGGGCCCGCCAGACCTTGAAGGATCCATTGCCGTATTTCTCGTCGGCCCAGCCCACTGTGAGGCACTCGGCGGACAGGATGCCCACCTCAAGACCGTGCCGCTCGTTGAGTGACTCGAAGATGAAGCGACCGATGACGTGCTTCGTGAAGCGTTTCTTGGCGAGGAGTCGCGTCCCCGCGTTGTTGGTTTCATTCATGCCAGCAGTATACCCCACTCTCGCGGAAAGGCAAGTTATTTCTCCAGTTTATTGTCATGCCCTGCGATCCGCCCAGTGGCGGTAGCGCCCTGCGGGTTGACGTTCGTCATGTCGACGATGGCCGGGATGTAGATGGTCTCGCCGGGCATTCTATAGTAGCTACCTGTGCGGAAAAACGAATACTGGATCCACCAGAGTAGGTTCACCCAAGGTAGGCCCACTGCACGCGGGTCGATGGCCATGGAGCCGTCATCGTGGATGACCGCCTTGTCGCCGTATCCACCCTTCATCGACAGGAACAGCTGGATGTCTTCGTTGGACATCATAGCGGATAGTCCCTGCGGTAGAGTCCTTCGTTCTTCGCTCGGTCTCGCGTGGACTGCTCGGTGCGGCCCAGCTGTTCGGCGATGTCAGGCACTCGCGTCGTCGGGAAGAGTGCGCGAAGCTTGGCCACGTCGGCGTCGTTCCAGAATCGCTTCGGTGCGCGAAGCGGCGGCAGGCCCAGCTGCCTGATAGCTCGCTGGCAGATCGCGCTCGGCGTGCGGCCCAGGTGCTTGGCGATCACTGAGGGCGGTGTACCATCTTGGCGCATACGCTTCAGCGCGGCGTCGTCTTTCATTGTCCAGGTGCAGTCATTCATCGTCGGGTCTCCATTCGGCGGCAGCCTCTTCGGCTGCCTCGGTTATATTGAAGTCGCGGTCGACAAGGTCGGCCACGCTTTTGGGTAATCTACCCATTACTTTGTAGAACCCGATGACCATGCAGTCGAGCCGTGCGGTCGGTAGTTCGAGCCACTCCAGGACCTCGACGATGTCGTCGACCTCCCACTCGACGTCCTCCACCTCGCCGCCTTCGGCAGGTTGGAGCCACGTCGCAGCCACGTGGGGCGTGACGGTGCAGGTGATATACAGTCCTCGGTGATACAGGTCCATAACGTCGGAACTATACCCCGTTCGCGCAGAAAGGCAAGAAGAATATCAGAAAAAAGGTGGGGGCCGGACGCCTGCCAACGTCCGGCCCCCGGTGAGGGACTCAATCCTCTTGTGTAGCCCTACTGATTTTCGAGTGCATCGCGGACGATTTCTTCGAGGTCCAGTAGGTCCTTCACTTTTGCTTCACTCAAGATTACCCCAGCCCAGCGGGCGAAGCGGCACTCTTTTGCGTTTCCTGTCATTTGTCTTTCTTCCCTGTCTCCATTCGGGAATTCGATCGAGACGGTGATCACGCCCTTACCCTCGGCCTTGGCCTGCTTGCGCAGGTCGGCGGGGTAGGATGTCCGCAGCTTCAGCTTCGGTTCTTTTTTGGCTGCCACTAGAATACCTCCTGCTCGGGTGCGTCGATCTTCCTAGGTTCTGCCCACTCGTAGGGGCCGCCGTGCGTGTCGTCGAACTGCTCGCGCAGCTCGGCCAGCGGGGCCAGATCGAAGACCGTCGGGCGCATGGTGTCTTTGACTTCGCCGGTATACGGATGACGCTGCGGCTCGGGCAGCTTATGCTCGTCGACCTCGCGCTGTGTGATCTGCCGGGCATTGAATGTTCGAGGCATGGCCTTCTCAAGGAAGCACCGCATGACGTAGACGCTGACGCGCTCGTTGGAATTGCGGGTGACGTTGTACTCGTAGGCAAGGCTGGAACTGGGATAGCATAGGCCGTCGGTCAGCGGGTGCTCTGCGACATCGCCTTCCTGAAGTACGCTATACCACCACTGCGCCATGGGCTCGAAGCTGCGCTGCTTCTGGTCCTGGAGTGCGTCGGTCGTCGGTCGGGTCCTCGGGTCGAAGCCGGTCAGGTCGCGCGTCAGGAGGAAGTGCAGCAGGGCCTCGTATCCACCGGCGCGCAGCTGGGCATTCAGTGCGGACCAGTAGTTCGCATCCATCACGTGCGTGCTGGAGACGTCCAGCATCACGAAGCGGCGGTCGTCAAGCCCAACGGGGACGACCCAGTCAGCATTCGATGCCATGATCACGTGCAGGTAGTTGCGCTCGACCGTGGAGTCCACGCCCTTGGCCTCGACCAGCATCGACTCCTCGGTGACCAACGCCTTCAGCACGCCTTCGTTCTTGCTGTTGCCTGCGGCGATGGCCTCGTCAGCGAAGAGCACGATACAGTCGCGCAGGTGTGCGTTGAAGTTTCCGGTCAGGTGCTTGGCGTCGGTGATCTGCTTACCGTGTTGCCCGAAGAGCCTGGAGAAAGTCTTCGCGAATGTACCCTTGCCTGCACCCTGCGATCCTCGGAGGACGATGGCGGTGTGTCCAGGTTGGTCGGGTTGCTGCACGGCGGTGGCCATCCAGTTGATCAGGTAGTCATAGATCACCTGATCGCCTGCGCAGATGACCTCGCGCACGTGGTCCAGGTATAGGTCGCAGGATCCACCGGGGACTGCGTCGTATGCGAAACCGCGCCAGAGGTTATAGACGTTAGATCCCACCTCTGCGCCGGGTTGGAATGCGATGCTACGGAAGCTGCGGCGCATGTTGTGCTCGAACCACCACTTGCCCAGGGGGATCTGCATCGCGCCCTTGGCCGTGGGGATCTCCACGACTTGGTTGGCGTAGAAGAGCTTGAAGTCAGCAGGGGACTGATATACCAGCAGCCCGCTGTCGGGGTCCTCGTAGATCACCTTGCATCGGCCGCTGCCTGCGTTCTGTACGACGGCGTACCGGTTGTTCAGGTCGGCCAGCTGCGGGTCGACAGCGAACTCGTGGGCACGCTCGATCTGCCTGCGAGCGTAGCGGGTGCCTCGGCCGTTTGATCCATCCAGCACGGATGCACTGATCGCCCAGTCGGGGTCCGTGATGATCGCGTAGATCATGTCGTCGGAGACGTCATTTCGCACCAGCTCGCAGACCACGTAGAAGAGCGCATCACTGCGGTCAATCTCGCCGGGGTTGCCGGGCTTGGCGAAGCGGGTAGGGTCGTCGAGGTCACGACCTTGGGCGATCACGCATCTGCACCACGCGGGCACACTTGCGGGCAGCTCCTTCTCCAGGTCCTGCACGCGCTCCACGTTCTCGGAGATCTCGACAGTCTTACCCGAAGAGAATCCAGACGTGGCCGGTGCCAGCTGCGGGGCTTTCGTGAAGGCTGCCAGCGGATAGCTGACGGCGTTCACTTCGACCACTTCCGACTGACGTGCGACTCGGCCCTTGCCTAGCTTCTGCCTGTTCGGGTAGTTGACCGTGCCGGGCAGCCGCGCGATGCGGTCGACGTTGTGGCACGAGTCTGCACCGAAGAGCAGCTCCAGCTGGAGGTTGTAGAGCTTGGCCTCTTCGTACTTGGCCTCGTCTGCCTCGATCGGGACCGGATCGTCGAGACGCCAGAATCCCCAGTACCCTCCACCGGAGTCGACGACCACCGTGGGCTTCGGTACACCCTCGGGCAGCCGAACCGTCAACAGGTCCAGGATGCGTCGACGTTCTGCGTCGGGATCCTCACCTGCGCGAGGATCCAGGTCGACGTGCAGGTAGGTCATCCGCTCGATGTCAGTGCGCTGGGCCTTCTTCCCCATTCGACCGACGGGCGGGTTCACGGAGAAGTAGACATTGTAACCGCCACCGGAGACAGACTCCAGGAAAGCGGTCAGCTGTTCTTCTTCGCCCATCTCGAAGGTAGCCGCGGCGGGCTTCAGATCGGAGGAGCGGTCGACGGGGAAAGCGTTCACGAGCCAGAGGTCATGCGGGTGCATGGTCTGGAGGAACGCGACAGATGCGGCAGTTGAGTGAGTCATATTCAGGACCAGAATTCCACGAGACGTTTAGCAGGGACTTGTCCACGTTCCATCTGCGTCAGCCACCAGCCGGAGACGCCAATCTTCGCAGCCAGTTCGGTACGCTTCATTCCTGCACGGCGGCGCATGATCATACAGGCTTCATGCGGTCGAAGTTTGCCGAGGGGAGGGGCGGGAATGGTGCGGGCTTCGTCGGCCTCACACTGGCGGTATTGCCAGTCGGAAAGATCGTAGAACCTTGCGGCCTCGGTCTGGTTCTTGGCGGTGCGTCGGCGCTGAATCAGCAGACGCTCGCCGGGTGTCAATTGTTTTGTCGTAAGCATTCGAGGATGTTTTCCTTCAGGGTTGCGGAGGTCCAGACATGAATCGCGGCTTCGCGCAGTTCTGCCTGTGTTGCTTCACCGATAAGACTAGCCGCATCACCGCCAGAAAGCAATAAATAGTCGCGGGAAACTTGCAGCAGCACGTAAGCGGTGCCGCCTTTCTTCTCGCGACGGCGCAGCCAGATGCGTTGCTCTTTCGTCAGGTCATGGTCCAGCCGCACCTTCGTGGTCGGTCGCTTGGGCCAGTTGTCTTGCTGCTTCAATTCGATCCACCCGCCGATGTAGTTCACGTCGGGCGTGCCCTTACCCACGCGGTTCTCGATCCGCTGCGGGTCCAGCGGTCGCAGGGGCTTGCGTATCATGTTCCAGAGTGCTGCCTCGCTCATCGGATCTCGACGTCGATGCCTGCCTCGTCGAGCATCAGCATGGACACTTCCAGGGACTTGGCCCAGCGTTCGGACAGGTGTAGGCTGCCGCACCAGACGATGCGCTCGATGTCGGACTGGATGATGGCCTTCGCGCACTCGGAGCACGGCGGGGCCGTCACGTAGATGGTGGCACCTTCCAGGGATGCGTGCGCGTTCAGGATGGCGTTCAGCTCTGCATGGACTACCATGGACAGCTTCACCTCCCTGTCAGCGTAGCGTCCCCAGGCGTCATCGACTCCTCGGGGGAAGCCGTTGTATCCGGTGCCCAGGATGCGTCGAGTCGAGTCGACAATCACCGCGCCGACTTGTTTGGACGGGTCCTTCGACCACGTGGCTGCCAGCTTGGCGACTTCCATAAAACGGGCGTCCCAGCGTTCTTCGCGTTCTCTCATATATTTACCCTGCGGATCTGTATGTCTGTTCGCTGTTCGAGAATAGCGAATGCCGTGTCGCGGCACTCCTCGTTCGGGCTGTTGAATTCGAGCTGCCACTTTCCCCCCTCGGGCTTGGTGAAGACTGCGAAGTCGGTAGTAGCTTGACGCTCGCGTGCCCAGTCGGAGACGAGCTTCGACTGCTTCGCGAACTTCGCGCTGCGTTGACGCTTGGCTCGTTTCTTAGCCTTCACGCGCTTGTCTCGGGCCTTCTGCTTGGCCAGCTTATTGCACTTGCCTCGTCGTTTCATTCGATTACCTCCAGCTCACCCCATGACGGGCCCCACTCCATATCGACGACCATCGGGGTGCGTAGCTGCATGGCGTCGACCATGATCTGCGTCATCTCTTTGCCGTCGGCGTGGCTGCCGCTCGTCTTGTTCAGTTCGTCGTGGACTTGGATCTGGAGCTTATGCCCAGCTGCGTCTGCGTCGACCATGGCCTTACGCATCTGACCTGCGGCCGTGCCTTGGATCACTCGCGACATCGCCTTGCGGGTGTCGCCGTAGATCTGCCTGCCGTCCTGCCAGATCTTAGGGAAGCGACAGCGGCGACCGTCCCAGGTGCGTACGAAGCCGACCTTGCTGGCCTTCTTCTTCATTCGTTCGGACAGGTCATTCGCATAGGGCACGGCGTTGTGGTACTGCTGGAGCAGCGCCTTACCTTCGGGACCGGCAGCGAGGTACTCGACGACCTCGCCGTTGCGCTTCTTGAATGACTTCACCACGGTGGGCAGGCCCAGGCTGTCGCAAAGCTTACCCTCGCCCATGCCGTAGTTCAGGCCCAGGCCGATGGTCTTGGAAGGCTTGCGGGGCTGGTGCATGATGTCGGCGATCGTCTGGTGATAGTCCAGCCGCGGGTTCTCGACGTAGCGTGCGACCATCTCATCACCGCCGGGGCTCTTCGAGACGGATGCGTAGTGCGCAGTGATCCTGGGCTCTTGGCTGGAGTAGTCGCCCTTGCACCAGCTGCCGCCCTCGTCGGGCAGGTAGATGCTGCGCCACTTCGGGCCGATCTCCGGGTCACGTGCGGGCTGCTGCTGAAGGTTCGGAGCCTTGCAGGAAAGTCGACCGTAGCGTGCGCCACCCTCGTCGCCGCTGTCGTCTTCGCCGATACCTTGGCGCAGCGTGCAGTGGATGCGGTCACCGATGGCGTGCGTCCTGATGGACTCCACGAACGTCGTGCGCAGCTTGTTGAACTTCTTGGCAGCGATCATCGCCTTGGCGACCGGATGGTCTAAGGATTGAAGCCAGGGCGTCTTGACGCTGTCCTTCTTGGTCTTCTCCGTCTGCGGGACATCCAGGCCCAGCTCGCGTAGGATAGGCCCCAGGGCGCTGGCCTTGGTCGTGTCCTCGGGCGTCAGCCTTGCGCCGACTGCATGGTTGATTCGCGACAGTGCGCTGATCTCCTGCTCGCGTGCCCAGATCGCTACCTGATCCAGGCGGTCGAAGCTGATGCGCACGCCCCTGCGTCTCATCTTGAGAAGTACCAGCAGAAGCTTCGATTCGAGACGCCAGACATCCATCAGGCCAGCGGCCTCCAGTGCGCGCTCCTGTCGTCGCAGGATCTGGAGCGGCAGGCGGCAGTCCTGCTCTGCGTAGGGGCCCACGTGCTCGGGCGGCAGCTCATACATGCCAGCCTTCGGGTCGATGCCCCATGCCTTAGCTGCGGCCAGCAGATGCGTCTCGTCCTTGCCGGGGATCTTCCACCGCTTCGCGACGTTGTCCAGACTGTACGAGAATTGCAGCTCGTCCAGCAGCGGCTCGGCCACCTGCACGTCGAAGAGATCGCAGCCGAACTCGACGCCGTTCTCCGCGGAGTAGTCCAGATCGTAGGGTAGGTTCGCGCCCACGATCGCGCCCTTGAATCGGGCAGCTTGATCGCGCAGGTACTGCCACGCATGGGCTGCGTCTTGGTTCGTTCCGTTCTCGTGGCCGATGGGGATGTAGTGGCTGGGCCCGTCTTCAATGGCGAAGCCGATGCCGATCACCTTACCGCCTCGACGGACGCCGGGGCCGAGCTGTGTCAGCATCGGGTCCTTGGTCTCAAGGTCGAAGCCTACGCGACCATGCTCGGGCCACTGCGGCAGCTGCGAGATCGGGGTCGGCTTCCAGTTTGATCGCGGGGTGAATATCGGTATTGCCATGGCAGAAGTATACCGCACGCATCTCAAGAAGGCAAGACATCAGGATTTCTTGTCCAGGTATGGGAATTGATGAACTCTGTCACCACCTGCGGCAGGTCGGAATGGTTCAGGCTGGAGAGTAGGCCGCCGATTATGCTGGCCGCGTTCATGTTGCCCAGGCCGAGCTGATCCTTACACCAGAGCAGCATCTCGACCTGATCGACTGCGTGCAGCCAGCGCCGCTCCTCGCTGTCGAGCTTGACGCCCAGGGCGAGGAAGTTACGGGCACGTGCCTCGAATTGATCCAGCCGCTTGGCCATCTCGCCGTCGGCACGCTTCGCAGGCCAGGGCATGTCGCCGGTGAACCGTTCGCCCAGGTCGTGGTAGAGCACGGCCTTGATTAGGTTCAGTGATGCGTCAGGCTTCAGCGCCAGCAGCAGCATCACCGCGTCGTAGCTATGCTTGCCGACGGTATAGCTGCCATGGTGGGGGAGGGTGTGACAGCGTTCGACGTTGGACGCTTCGCGCAGGTAGACTACTCGGTCGGCGGGGTGCATGTGTTGACGTAGAGTAGGCACGCCTGCATCCAGTCCTGCGCAGCGATCTCACCGATCGCGCGCTGAACCTGGGCAAGCGGTGCGCCGGAGGTGTGGAGGGTATGCGCACGGTGCGCGGGGGCCAGTACGTTCTGGATGAAGGGGTCGATGTACTCGACGGTATCAAACGCGCTGAAGAACTGAATCAGCTCACGATCGAATCGCCCTCGGGGGATCGACATAAAGGGCACGGTGTTCGTGATCGCTTCCGAGCTGTACGGGTCATCGAACTGCGCAGGAGGTTCGGGCGCATGCTTGGCGATGGCCTGCACGATAGGTAGACGATCCACCCAGCACGTGGGGCGCATTGTGGTGATCCATAGCGCGCCGACCGGGCGCTTGGTGGTGATGGCTATGTACTCCATCACGAACGACAGGTAGACCATGTCGCGGGGATCGAGGGTCACCTCGCTGGAGTGTCGCGTGGCCATTAGCATCACCTTGCCATCCATATCCACCTGCACGTAGACCGCGCCCAGGCTTTCGCAGTCGCCACCTCGGAGGGTGACCTGCGTGGCGGGGTCTCGCTTCAGCGCAGCAGCGCAGTGACTCACGTGGCGCAGCCGATGTTCGGCCATGTCCTGCGCGCCGCCCAGCAGTGCATCGAAGGGGTCGAGACCTTCATACAGTGCCACGCGCTCCTGCGGGTTCAAGATGGTGCTGGTCGTCGGGATGGGCAGCACTTTGCCTCCGTTGTCGTCGGCCTGTCCGAAGTGCTCCAGCTGATAGCAGGACTCGGTCAGGGCTTGGTGCGCATTGCGCGCTATGATTACTCGCATGCTGCCACGATGTGGAGGTGAAGGGGTCCGAAGTAAAACACGAATGCCCGCGCGCCGGGTTGCGTCTCGTAGGAAACGCCCAGGAACCAGCGGTTCCACGTGAGGACGATGGCCACGCCTAGGCCCTCGCAGATTTTGAAGTCGATCATCTGGACAGCCTCTTCATATCGTTGAGGGTCGGACGTATCAGCGTGGACTGCTTCGGGCGTAGCACGAGTATCGAGACCGCGGACTCCTGTGTAACCTGTGTCTCTTGCGTAGGGCGTCGGGCGAGCAGGTGCATATGCACACCGGAGAAGGTACGCTGAAGCGGGTCGTTCGACATCTCCAGCAGTGCAGCCGGGGCATGGATCAGCGGGCCGGACCATACGTTCATGACCTCGGCGAAGATCAGGTCCTGATCGCTGGGATCGACGAGCTGAACCTCTTCGCGCTCCTTCAGTTCCTTGAAGTCGTCACCGAGGAAGGTAGCGGAGACGGTGCCGACGTCGAGGTTGGCAGGGTTGTGGATTGTGATGCGTTTCATTTTGTAGGGGGGAGGTAGCCGAACTCGTCGGCGAAGGGGGTAAAGATCGGGGCCATGCGTTCGACCATTTCAGGCGTCCAGATCTTGGGGTCGTAGGGTTGGTCGTGTCGGTCGTTGCTCTTGTTTAGGTGACGTACTTCGCCGGGCTGAAAGCCCATCAGCTTCCCGATGCACGCGATGTCGCTGCCGAGGTTCTCGATCTTGCCGATGTATGTCGGACGCCCACCTCGCCACCACGCGCTTTGATCTGCTACCAGCATGTCGGTCTGATTCGCGTTCCCGTGGCGGTAGAACTGCGTCGGTGCCACGGGGTTCATGGGGTCGAGTTCGTCGCCCATGACGTACTCCTCGAACGTGCGGCGCTGGAAGTACTTCGCATGTCGATACCATGAGAAGAGTCTCGTCCAGGGATTCCTGATTATGGTGAAGCTCGCGTCGACGTCTCCGTAGAAGGACAGCGGCTCATGGTCGACGCTCTTCACGCCGGTATTCTCCAGCGCGGCCAGCACCGTGCAGCTCGCGGTCTTGGGGATTCGGATGTAGGCAATCATTCGGGCGGTCCTTCTTCGTAGGTGTAGATGTAGATGCGCTTGGCGCGTTCGTAGAATCCGTAGCCGTTGTCGCGGTTGGTCCGCCGCATCTGGCAGAACGCCTGCTTGTATGTCCAGCCTAGGGCAGCCTGCACCTCGGGGAATGTCGCGCCCTTGCGCAGCATCGCGACCAGCTTCTCACGCTTCGTACCCTTGCGAGGTATCAGGGGTTCGGCCTTGGTCGGGTCGAAGAGTAGCGGCTTGCGGTTGGGCGGCTCCGGTTCCATCTTCGTGCTGGACAGGCGACGACGTCTGCCGGTCGGTGTGTCCTTCGCCAGCTCCAGGAGGATCGCACGGACCAGCACGTTCTTGTCCTTGAATTCCTTGGTACTCGTCGGCACGAGCTTACGATATAACTCCAGCAGCTCGGGCACGGGTCGCGCATCTAGCACACCCGTGCTCTTTGCTGCTGTGAACTTTCGCTTACTCATGCCAGAAGGTTACCACAAAAAACCACTACTCGCAATTCGAGCGTCCCGTTATGGGATCAATCTCGCAGGAGCTGCCCTCGGTGGGCTCGGCCTTCAGGATGCCCATGCGCTTGCCGCCGACGTTGAATGTCGTGCAGCCCTTGGCCCCACCCTTCCAGGCGTCCATGTACAGCTGCTTGAAGTCGCTCCAGGGCATCACGGGGCTGACGTTGCATGTCTTACTCACGGCGCTGTCAACGTACCGCTGCGCGGTTGTCAGGACGGCTAGGTGCTCGGCTGCTGTGACGTCGACGCACTCCGTGGGCTCGACGCCCCAGGTGGCCAGACCGTAGTCCACCAGCTCGACCTCCGTGGGGCCGTCGAAGCTCTCCACCGTGCGCGTCAGGCGCTTACTGAAGACCGGCTCGATGCTCGGGCTGACGTTGTCGGCGCAGAGGCTGATCGTCCCCGTGGGAGCCAAGGACAGCAGGTGGCTATTTCGAATTCCCACTTTGAGAATGCGGTCGCGGACCTCCTGCGGCAGCGTGGCGATGAACTCGCCCTGCATGTATTCCTTCGCATCGAACATCGGGAACGGGCCCAGCTCTTCTGCCAGGACCGTGCTGGCCCAGTAGGCTGCGTCGCGCAGGGTCTCCAGCACGCGGGCTTCGAACTCCAGGAACGCGAGGGAGCCGTACCGGAAGCCCAAGGCTTCGCCAGCGTTGGCCAGTCCAGTGATGCCTAGGCCCATGCGTCGCTTGCTCTTCGCTTCCGCTTCCTGCTCGGGCAGCGGATAGGTCGCGATGTCGATCACCTTGTCCATGGCTCGCACCACGGGCAGGACGTCGGCCTCGAACTGCTGCCAGTCGAAGTCGCAGATCTGCTCGGTCAGGGTGACGTACTTCGTCAGGTTGAACGAGCCCAAGAGGCACGCGCCGTGCGGGGGCAGCGGCTGCTCGCCGCAGGGGTTGGTCGCGGCGATCGTCTCGCAGTAGTGCAGGCTGTTCATCCGGTTGATCGTGTCGATGAAGAGCACACCGGGCTCGGCCCAATCCCACGTCGAGCGCATGATCTTCTCCCACAATGCACGGGCGTCGATCGTGGAGTACACCTCGCCATCCCAGCGCAGGTCGAAGGGCTCGCCAGACTCCACGGCGCGCATGAATTCGTCGGTGATGCCGATCGAGATGTTGAACGCGGTCAGCTTGTCGCTGTTCTGCTTGGCGTAGATGAAGGACTCGATGTCGGGATGGTCCACGCGGAAGACGCCCATCTCTGCGCCTTGCCGGTGGCCTGCGCTGCGGATGCACTCGCATAGAGCGTTGAAGATCTCCATGAACGCAATAGGCCCAGAGCTTGAGGAGTCCAGGCTGCGGATCAACGCACCTCGGGGTCGCAGTGTACTGAAGTCGAAGCCGATGCCGCCACCCATGCGCATGGTGGCTGCGGCCTCGGTGGCTCGTGCCATGATGGAGCCGTCGCCGTCGACGAAGCTGTCCTCGATCGTACCACTGACGAAACAATTGTACGGTGTCACGCTCTTGAGTGCGCCGACTGCGGCCTGGATGCGCCCTGCGGGCATGAAGCGCATAGAGCGCAGGATCTCACGCAGCTCGTGGAACTGTTCGCGGGTGCCGTCAGTCAGGGCTGCCGCGATCCGGTTCATGGCTTCGTCGAAGCATTCACCGTCGGAGCGGTACTTCGTGGCGTGCAGGTGTTGGGCAAACTTGGTTTGGGGTCCGTTCATTTTTTTAGTGCATCAGTTCTGATGCGGTGGTAGAGGTTGGAGAGATAGTGCGGCAGAGTTGATGCACTACTGAATGATCGTCAGCTCTTTGGCTGCTCGGGTAATGCCTGTGTATCGCCATGCTCGGCGCTGATGGGCGGGGAAGCGGCCAGCCTCGTCGATCAAGCATACGCTGTCGAACTGACTGCCCTGGGATTTGTGTACGGTCATAGCATAGGCGAAGTCGAAGCACTGCTTCTTCCGCACCTCGTAGTATGCGGGCTCCTCGCCGATGAAGTATTCGGGGTGCGCGTCGACTGTCATCTGCTCGTCACTGTCGACGGACTGAATGGACAGGGACAGCGTCTCCTCGACTGCGTCCCAGTGCGCATCGAGTACGGACCATTGGCTGCCGTTGAGTAGCCCAGTCTCGCCATCGTTGCGCGTGCAGATCAGACGGTCGCCGGACTGCGGCAGCATGCTGCTGAATCCTCGGTGCTCGCGCATCTTACGGTTGATGATCTGCCGGGTGCGGTTGGTGCCGCAGAGGATCTGATCGAAGCCCGACATAAACTCAAGCGACTGCCCCTTGGGCTTTACTAGGTCGGTGATCCCTCGGCCTTCGCGCACGTCGGTCGCCACCTTCAGGATCAGGGAGTCGGCAGCCTGTCGGTGGATCTCGGTCAGCAGAATGTCAGGCTTCTGGTTCGTGAAGTATCCGCCACCCTTCACCGGGGGAAGCTGGGCCGGGTCGCCCAGGACTAGGATCGGTACGCCGAAGGACTCCAGGTCCGCGCCCATGATCTCGTCGACCATGGAGACCTCGTCGATCACCAGTAGCGCCGCACTCTTCAGCTCGCTGTCATCCTTGAGTCCGAAGCTCGGGCGCTTGACGTTCTCCTGCTCGACCTGAATCAGGCGCTTGATCTCCAGCAGCTGGGTAGGGCTTGCGCCTTCCCGCTCCTTCGTGATGTAGTCACGCTGAAGCTCGCGCAGTCTTGCTGCGCTCTTACTCTTGGGCTGGTAGATCAGCGCGTGCAGCGTGCCTGCGCCGTCGCAGCCCTTCTCGCGCAGGACGTGCGCGGCCTTGCCGGTGTAGCACGCGAAGAGGACCTTGCCGCCCACCATCTCGGCGAACATGCGGGCGATCGTTGTCTTGCCCGTGCCTGCGTATCCGAAGACGCGGAAGACGCCACCGGCACCGGAGTCGAACCACGCACCGGCTGCGTCGAGTGCTTTCTGTTGTTGGGGTGATAATTTCATGACGCCAAACCATACCACGGTTTGCCTTTCCGGGTACTGAAAAATTCAATTTTGTGCGTGCAGTTCATAGACCGATGTGTATCATCTGGTCATGAAAAATATCCTATTTGCCGTGCTTGCCATGGTCTTCTGCTCGGCTGCTTTCGCAGCCCCCTCATCCTCTTGGACTCCCTTCGGTGGTGAAGTCACTGTCGAATCTGGCGAGCTTGACTCCTTGCCCACGGGTGTGATGCTTGCCCTCGTTGTGTCGCTCCCTTGTGATGATGCGCACGCCGCTGCGATCGCCGCAGTAACCAAGACGCTCCCCGCAGCGTCTACTGGACTCTTCCCGTATTGCCCCGAGCCGCCCGCTGGCTACGCCGCATGCCTCCAGAGTGCTATCGCTACTTTCAATGCTAAGGACTCGACCCTGCGTTGGATGTATACCCAGGCTGTTAGCACCGCACAATGGGACGCACTAATGGCCCGCCAGTACGCCGCCCTCGACCGAGACAGCTGCATCGTCCTCGCCAATGGCGACCCCGCCGCACTCGTTGAGTGCGACGGTATCTACTGCAATACGTTGGACGCATCAATCGCCACAATGAACGCGGCAGTTGGTGCGGCATTGACGACATATAAAGCGGCAGCCAGTGCGAACGAAACGGCGTTTCAGGTCGCAGTCGCAGCCTGCTGCTTCTAGTAGCTAACTACCCATAGAAAAAGCCCAGGGCTCTAGCGAGTCCTGGGCTTTTTCTATGGGTGCGGGGTATCCTCCCGCTGCGGTGCGGTACTATGCACACCTCTGGTTTTTTACTTCACCACGAAGTCGGGCCTTCACCCGCACGCCAAGCCGTAATAGACCATGACGGTCCCAGGTAGCACTGGACTAGAAGACCTCGTCGGAAGCCGCGGGCTTGGCACCTTCGCCAGCTGCGGTTCCGTGGTCGGCCTTGCGTTCACCTGATGCGATACTCTCAAGGAAGCCGGAGGAAGCCTCAAGGATCGCGGAGGACGGGGCGAGCAGACTCGCTGCGACATCGCCGTCCACTGCCGGGTTCAGCTCTACGTTCTTGTAGGGCTGGCCCGCTGCGTTCTTCTCACCGGTCGCAGACATGCGGATCTGGTGCGCGAAGAGCGGAATGTTTGCGCTGCCCTTGAGGGTGCGCAGACGTGTCATGATCGCCTTATAGCGTTTGATCTTGGTGCGGCTGAATGCCATCACCACCATCTCGCTGGCGTCTTCTGCCCCGACTTCGTCGAGGATCAGCGCGTAGACATAGAACGTCTCGACGAGGTCGTTACCGCCCTCGGTCGTCAAGCGGCGATCGGTCGCACGGCTGCGAGCGTCGGCCACGGCTTGGCTGTCGATCTGATGGACGCCGACGAAGCCGCCGCCCTGATCTTGGGGAACCCATTCAACGAAGACGTGCTCGGTCTGCACGGGCACGAAGATGACCTCGCTGTAGAGGGTGCGGGTCACACTGTTGACGAACATGCCCACCTGGGCACCTTCGATCGCGGTGTCTTCACCTGCTTGCACTTCAGGACTCAGCGCCTGGAGTTGGTTCAGGAAGGGGATGGAGAAGTCGTCCTGCGACGTGTTGTCCCAGCCTGCTCCGGCGTTGTTGCCGTAGTCATAGGTGACAAGATCGCCACCGGCTGCACGGACGGAGACCGCAGTCTCGGATTTTTTGTTTTTGGCTTGTGCCATAGTAGGGTTCCTTTCGGAGATTGATGCGCGCACTTTAGAGTCCCGCGGCTCGGTTGGACTACTCCCCAGCACGGTGCCGGGGTTGTTTCTTATTCGCCGAACATGGACTCGGGCTTCGCGGTGATCTTGGCGATGTCGACCTTGGAAGCTCCGAAGAGATCCATGGGGATGTCGGCACCAGCTTCGAGCTGCTTCCTGACCCAGGCCCGCAGCGTGGACGACTCGACCTTCTGCTCGTTCTTGACGTTGAAGCCGTCGTCCTCCAGCTCGCGGATCAGGTGATCCGCATCCTCGCCTTGGTCTCGCGCGAAGCCGACGATCACGTTGTTTTTGATCATGCCGCCTTCGTCGTGCTCGTCGAGCCAGTGATGGGCCTCTTCGCGTCGAGCCTTCGGGATGCTGGCCCGCACACTGGGCGCGACCTTCAGCTTGATGCCGGACGTCGTGGTGAATTCTGCCATGCCCAGTTGCGTCATCAGTTCGGGGATGCGGTGCTCGGCGATGTTGCGGACTGCTGCCTGGGCTTCCTTCGCAGCCTCGGCTGCTTCCGCTGCGGCGATCTCGGCAAGGTAGAGATCGGTGGCCAGTGAGGAAAGTGTCGCGAGCCCGTCAGTGTCGGGTGCGTCGTCGATGAATTTACTGTAGTCGTTCGTCATGGTGCTACCTGTTGAGGTTGCTTTACTATACCGGCTATGCCCAGGAAGGCAAGTTGTCTCCAGTAATTTCTGCGGCGAGGTTTCTCTTTTTGCGAAGGGACTGGAGGATATAGGCGTCGAGGGTGTTCTTTGCCACGAGGTCGATATATGTCACGGGCTCGTGGGACATACCTGCACGGTGAGCACGGTCCTCGGACTGGAGCCGCTCGCGCAGGCTGAAGCTGTTCGAGACGTAGATCATCGTCTTGGCTCGGTGAAGTGTCAGACCCTCGCCTGCTGCGCTGGGCTTCGCCACGAAGAACCGGACGCTGCCCTCGCGCTGGAACTTCACCAGCGCGGCCGCCTTGTCCTCGTCGCTTGTGCGGCCGTCGTAGTACACCGCGTCCTTCTCGCCCAGCATCTCGCGGATCGCGTCGATCTCGCAGTTGTACCTGCCCCAGATGATGACGCTGCCAGTGATGTCTTCGAGTGTATCCTTCAGGCACTTCATGCGGACATTCTCGCCCAGGGGGACAAGCTCGTCTTCGTCGTTGCCCACGTAGCCGCTGGCGATCTGTGACATGCGCAGCATGCGGACGATGGCCAAGTCGGCGGTCACCTCGGAGCCGTCCTTCAGCTCGGTGAAGTATTCCTCCTCCAGGGCTTTGTAGACGCGGCGCTGTTCGGGGTTCAGGTCGAAGGTGCGGCGGGTGTAGATCTTCTCGGGCAGGTCGAGCACGTCGGCCTTCAGCCTGCGGTCGCCCACCGCTGCCGCGATCTCCTTCAGGATGTGCAGGTCACGGTAGCGGACAAGCGCCTCGAATCGCCCACCCGTTGAGGTCTTGCGCTGCTCCCAGATGCCGAACCGCATCTTGAACTGCGAGAAGTTGCGGATGCCCATGTCGACCCAGACCTCGGGGCAGATGAATCGCGTCTGCGTGTAGATGTCCAGCGGGGCGTTGTCGATCGGCGTACCTGTCAGGATGCGTCGGTAGTCTGCGTAGCTACTGCTGGCGTTCACGCGCTTGGTGCGCTTACTACCAGGGCCTTTGATCCTGCCGGACTCGTCAAGCACGTAGAGGCACTTCCGCTTCTGGAGGAATGACTTGATCGCCTGCCCGCCCAGCTGCGTCATGATCGCATCGTAGCTTGCGACAAGGACAGCGAGCCCGTCGAACTTGAGCAGCTTGGCCAGCTCCTTCTGCGTGCTTTTGTTCTTGGCCTTCTTTGAATACCACGTCATGCAAGACATACGCGCAGCGATGTCGGCAGGCATATGGTCGGGGATCTCCTCGACCGTCCAGTTGGCATGCACTCCATTCGGAGCCAGCACCAGCAGGCCGTCGATCTTACCTTCGGTGAAGAGGTGCGCCGCGGTCCAGATCGTGGGCGCCGTCTTGGCGCATCCCATCTCCCACCAGTACGCGAACCCCTCAAGGTCCTTGGACTGCTCCCAGATGAATCGCTGATGGTCATACGGGACAGGGTTCAGCTCCCAGTCGTCGAGCTGCCCACCAGTGGCTTCGCGCATGCACTTCGCGCAGTCGCCGCCGAAGTCCTTAGTGTCGGCAGTCTCGCCGTCCATCTCCACGCCGCATATGCTGCACTTCATCTTTTCCGCCCCTTGTTCCTCGGGTAGTCGTTCGCGTAGAAGCCGGGGCCCTTGAACTTGAAGGAGACGCCGTCGCCGACCTGCTTCTTCTGCCGCCCACGCTTCTCGCACTTCGGGCAGGCAGCAGGCGGTCGGGACTTGTAGGACTTCTGGAGCTTCTCGTATGCGTGCGAGCAGTGCGCGCACTGGTAAACGTAGATGGGCATCAGAGGGTCTTGATAGTTCGGCGGATGTCGGAGAGGGTATTCAATTGCGTGCGGGGGTCGGAGGGAGAGATGGAGACGGTGCCCACGCGGACGCCGTCGGGGTTGCGGATGGCGATGTGCGTATTGCCTTGCTCGGAAGTGTACCCTTCCGAGTGCAGACCGAGTAGGTATGCCCGCAGTTTTGGGTGCATTCGCTTGAGTATTCTCTTAGTGATCATGATGTCTGGGCGACCTTCGCGCGCACGATCTCGAATGCCTTGCGGTATCCCTTCAGGATCTGGCCCTGACGGTGGCGGCCGTTGGCACCTGCTGCGGGGACCATCAGGTCGTCGACCATCCACTCGAAGTTTACCATGGCGGTGACAAGCTCGCGGTCGCTCGGCACGCCGCCTCGGTTGGCCAGGGCCATCAGGTTGCGGACCTTGGGCTGCATGGCGACCATGGCGATGCGGTCGACGGTGAAGCCGGGGCAGGTGGCTGCGCACACTGCGGTCAGGGTCTTCTTCGAGCGGTCGGCGGTTGTTTGGCTGGTGTTTTTCATGACGGTGATACTATACCCCGGTTTCGGGGAAAGGCAAATTCTACGTGCGGTTTATTTCACCAGCTCGAAAGGAAAATCGTTTCCTGCCTCATCCTGGGTCATCATGTTGCCTTCGGCGTCGTAGCGCCACCAGAGCTGACGGGACCCGATCTGTACCATGCACCGATCGTCGGTGATCACGACCAGCTCGTGGACGTCGCCGACGACCAAGGTCATCGGGCTGCGGGTGTCGGCGTCCAGGGTGACTGCTTCGGTGACGATGTATTGCTGTTTGCTGTTCTTCATATACCCTTCTTCGGCAAGGGACCCCAGAAACTGGAGCCCCTTTTCGTTTTCTCTATTTGGACCACTTACCGCTGTAGGCTTTGATCGGGGCACCCGTCGCAGCGTACTGCTCGACCAGCGCGCCGAGGAACTTCCTGCGGAAGTCTGCCTCCTGCTTCCGGTCGCGCTCGGCGTCGACCGTATCGTAGCGGAAGGACTCGATGCTCGCGACGCGGATGTCGGCGATCCTGATCGCTTCGGCCATGCGGTGGTCGGCGTCGATCGTCTGGGAACCAGCAGAGACGAAGTACTGATTTCCGGGGCCGGTGTCGCCAGTGTAGCCGTCAGCGATCAGGCTGCGATAGAGCCCTCGGGCCTCCTCGGTGGCCATCAGTTCGGTCGTCTCGCCGTATAGGCTCCAGACGGCGATCTGACCGGGGCCTTCGACCTGGAAGCTGTAAGCGCCTCGGATCCATTGGCCGTCTTTTTTGCTCAGAGTGTGGCGTGCGTTGCTGTTCTTCATATACCCTTCTTCGGCTACCGGCTGCCAAAACTGTAGCCGGTTGTCGCTTTCATCAGGAATTTATCCAGGTGCCTCACGTCGGGACCACCGAAGTCTTCCGGGAAGTCGATGCTCGACGAGCAGCCCAGGCCCGCGGTCGGTCGCGCAGCGAAGAACGCGGTCGCCCGCTTCAGGTCTTCGGCGTTGAGTCCACGGGATGCGAGGAAGGTGTCGTCGGCGAATAGCTCGCCGCGGTCGTTGATGTAGAGGTATATCATGCGACCGCCAGGGACTCGACGAGGCAGCGCGCCATGTTGATGGCACCCTTCGCGAAGTCGTCGTCGCCGACGTCTTGGGTAGCGATGTCCAGTGCGGACAGGACACCAGCGAGGTCGCCCGTCTTGATGCGGTGGTCCAGCAGATCGCAGGGCAGCTTCTTGGCACGCAATGCGAGGGTGATGGGAGCGAGCAGGTTTTCGAGCGTGGTTTCGATTTCGGTGATGACTTTCATATACCCTTCTTCGGCAGTGGGCCCCAGGAACTGGAGCCCGTTTTTATTTATTTCGAGGGTGTCTCGTTATACGTTGGAGACGGTCAGGCAGCCGGGGTTCTTGATGTCGACCAGCAGCTCGGGGTAGTCGTCACCGAAGTCGCCGATGAAGTCGAAGATGGACTGCGGGTAGTCGTACCAGTCGAGGAGCAGGTCGCCGTTCTTCAGGGAGATCTGGACAGTGCCGTCGACGACGAGGACGCTTTCGGTGGATTCCAGGTCGTAACGCTTGCAGAGGAAGTCGGCGGTGATCTTGGCGATTTGTTTGTTGTTTTTCATGACGGTGATACTATACCCCGGTTTCGGGGATGTGCCAGTTATTTGTCCAGTTTCTTTTTCGTGTCCCGCTTCGGGTCACTTGGTGATCTTCAGCTTCCAGCCGTCGGCGAAGTGCGCGGCCTGCATGGCGCTGGCCGTGTCGCAGTCCACGACGTGGGCCACGGCTTCGCGGGTGTTGTAGACCTCCACGCGGTTGAGTGCCACTAGAGTGAAGATGACCTCGTCGCCCAGGTCGTTTAGTAGTGTGATGAACTTTCCCATATACCCTTCTTCGGCAGGGGGCCCCAGGATCTGGAGCCTGTTTTCATTTATTCCTCGGGCGTCTCAATCCGAGCAGATGCCCACGCGAGGGCCTCGACCCTAGCTGCGGGAATACGGGTTGCGTGCAGGTTGAGGTGCGGGGCACCTATGCTGATCGCACCCTGTGCGATCAGGACAGCCGTGCAGCGCAGGACAGTCGTGGACCGCCCCCAGGCTTCCCTGTATGCCTTTGTCTGGACGATCTTCAAGGTGGACCCGCAGGGCAGCACGGTCTTCGTAGACCGAGCTGTGCGACCAGTCCAGGACGGTAGTTTTGTCCAAGTGTGCATTAGAATATCCGGTTCTGGCTGCGGATCTCTTCCGAGCGGTTCCAGCGGGCCTTCGACGCGCGGTTCCGGTTGCTGCGGCGAGCGGTCTGCGCGTCGCATTCTGCCTTGGTCTGCGGCATGCCGTCAGCCGAGGGTGCCGGGACCATGCCCTGGGCGACTGCTGCGCGGTATGCGTCGCGGGCCACGTGGACCGACAGCGTGGTGACCGTCGCGGGCAGGTCGGGGTGACAGTTCTGGCTGACCTCGACGGTCGTGCCGTTGCTGGTGAAGGTGATGGATCCGGTCTCCCCGTAAGGGTCGACGAGTTTGTGCGCTGTGTTGTTCTTCATATACCCTTCTTCGGCAGGGGGCCCCAGGAACTGGAGCCCCTTTTTCAGTTTCTCGATTTAGAACTCGAAGCGGTCGTGGATGGGACAGGGCGTGGTGAGGGGCCAGCGGCTATCCGAGCTGCGCAGGAATGCGCCGTCCATCATACCGCCGGGGCGGACGTAGCCTTCGGAGTTCACCGGGCGGGCCACTACGTTCACGATGGTGGGCTTGCAGCCCAGGCCGAGCTTGTCGGCTGCGTCAGCCTTCAGGACCATCAGCGCGCCGGGGCGGGCTCCCTGCGGGTTGGTCGTGATCTCGACGACCATCTCGACGTCGCCGTCGAAGACGCTGCCGCCGAGGTTAGTGCGGAATCCGTCGACCTCGAACTGAACAAGGACGGAGGACTGGGCGCGGGACTGGACGTCGGTTCTGTGTGCTAGTGAGTTTTTCATGACGGTGATACCATACCCCACTCTCACGGATAGGCAAGTAGAACTTCCTAATTACCGAACGTGAGTCCGAAAGTGAGACTCGGACCACGGCCGCCGGGCTCGGTGGTGAATAGCGACTGGCCCATATCTAGGGGCTCGTCCATCCGCGCGCCGATGAACCAGCCGCTGCGACGGTACGCGATCTCGCCGTAGGCTGCCCACTCCTCGGCGGTATCACTCGCCGAGCCTGCATAGTCCAGGTCGACCATCACGTCGGCACGCTGGTACGCGAAGCCGCCGCCCAGGGTCAGTTGCCAGCCGTTACCCTTGGCGATCGGGGCGCATACGCCCAGCGATGCCTGGAAGGCTTCGGCCTCGATGTCGTTGGTGCTGCGGTTCACGAACCGATCGTCGGTGCCGTGGTCGGTCCAGGTCATGACCGAGCCCTCGAAGGTGACAGGGCCAGCGTCGTGCGTGGCTCGGATACCTGCGCCGGTCTGGAAGCCGGAGCTTCCCTCGTAGCCGCGGGCCTCGCGGTAGCCCAGTTGGGGCGAGGTGGTCGTGCAGGATGCGAGAAGGAGTATTAGTGCGATGTATTTCATGGTGATGGCCTAGAGGTTCAGGAAGGAGAGGTCCTCGCGCCGGTCGACGGCTGCGTCAACCAGTAGCGAGATGATCAGCTGGGCACGCCTGCACCCAGTGTCGGCGAGATCGCTGCACGCATCGAACTGGACCTGGAAGTCGTCGCAGGTGGCCATGTGGTCGAGGGACTCGCCGCACCGGATGCGAAACATGGGGGCGAGGTTACGGACTTGATCGAGGGCTTTACGAGCCTGGGCTGCTGTTGCGTTTTTCATATCGCCAGGACTATACCCCATTCTCGCGGAAAGGCAAGCGGAAACTTGGAAAAAGAGGGAGACCCTTTCGGGCCCCCCTCACCTCCACCCGCTGGGCCCCCGCCCAACGTGCGCCACTAGGAATCCTATTCCGCTACTAGGAGTCCATTTTGAGAAAGTCGCCCTTGCCGGGGCCGCCACTGCCCATTTACTACTTCCCTATATTTACTACTAAATAATATAGATATATATAAATGGACGCATATAGGAGCGTTTCCCGTTTTCTTGAGCTTTTTGGTTTCAGTCCTAGATTAGTAGATTCCTAGTAAATCGGACGTAACCTCCTGGGCGGTAAGGGCTTGCATTTACTAGGAGTTGCGTGGGCTACTAGGAAATTCCTAGGAGTGAAGCGCCGCCTTCACTCCTACCCAGATCGCGCCGACTATCGCAGTGACGAAGATTCCGACCATCACTACCATGCCCCGCGTCTTTACGGTGTCGGATGCGCGCCTCAAGTCGCGCAGGAATGCCATGTCCTGTTGAAGCTGGAGAGGGTCGGAGACATCCATGCCCATGGAGATCAGCGTCTCCTTGACGGCGGTGCGTACAACGTCCTGGACGTTCACCGTCGGCGGACGCTGGGCCTCCAGCTCTTCGTGGATAATGTCGCGGAGTTCTCTATCGTTCATATTTAGGCAGGGATGGGGGGTCTAGGGTTCGAGGATGGCGAATGCGAGATCGGTGGACGCGACGTCCATGGTGATCTGCTTCAGGAAGCCGGAGTCTCCAGACGAGACTCTGATCTTGATCTTATCGCCGGAGTTGAGCGCGACGCCGTTGGACGTTGCACCTCCTGCGATTAGCGTGGCCCACGTGCCGGGGTAGCCGCCGCCGGTGTCGACGTCGTACTCCACGTTGCTCGTAGTGAAGGCAGTCGATAGGGTGAACGTGTGCGTGGCTGTGCTGGCCGCTGTGTACTCCGCACCCTGGTCTGTGATTCCCAGCAGCCCGAACTCGTGCAAGCCCGTCAGGGCGCTGCTGATGGCCGCAGCGTGGACGAGGTCCTGACGCGACGTCAGGGTCTCCCCTCCGTCGGTGTGGGACGCCGTCCAGGTCCACTCGATGTCGCCCGTGGGCACTGCGCCGCCCAGAGCCTGGAGCACGTCAATGCGCAGCAGCGCATGCGTGGTGCCGCTGATCGTGGTGTTTAGGATCAGGTCGTTGGTGCCGGTGGGGTCGTGCCTCACTTCGAGATCGTGGTCGGTACTGTTGGCCGCAGGGAAGTCGGCGAAGGTCGTGCCGGAATCCTCGGTCAGGCCGGTGATCTCGTTCAGGTTGTCAGCCAGCCGGTAGTCGCGCCTGCGGATCACGGAGTCGATGGAGTAGTCCTCGGGCCCACTTCCGCCGGACTCCATGTTCACGGCGGTGGTGTCCCAGTCGACCGTATTCAGGGTCAGCATGCTGGGCGGATAGGGGCGCCGCAGTCTCTTGTCCATCGTGAAGTCGATGCGGGTGCCTACGCCTTCGGCCAGCTCGTTGGAGAAGCCTACGGGGATCAGCTCGACGTGGACTGCGTCCGTCTCGGGGATGGCGTTATCGGTGACTCCTGCACCGGCCATAAGTACGAAGACCTCGGCGCCGGATGCGTGGTCAGCCTGTACCGAATCGAGAACGCCACGGTAGACGTCGTCGATGTCGACGTCTGCACCGTTGGCGGATGCGCCAGTCACCAGCATGAATTCATCGTCGACCATGACGAGGTTCATCAGTGAGGTGCCCAGCTCGTCTGCGTCTGCGGGGATCGCGAAGGATCCGAGCAGCGCGGCCTGCGTATCAGGGGACGATGTCACGGTCAGCGCGGTGAGCGGGTACGCGCTCTTCATGGTCAGTGCGGCATTCAGCTCGCCGATCTTGACGAACTGCACGACGGTGCCCGCCGTGGTGTACGCGCCCGAAGGTGTCGTCGGGTGATGGCGTTCGCGGATGTCGAAGGTGATCTCGTTTCCAGACTGCCGGGCTGCCGCCATGATCTTATTCACCAGCGAGCCGTCCTTCGGATCTCGTCGGACGATCGCGCGGGGTGCCTCGAACGCGACCTGCTCGTCGCTGGCATATGCCGAGATGCTGTCGCTGGGCGTGGTCCACTTGGTACTTGACGGATCAGAGAAGCTCGGCGTGGCGGTGTAGAACACGTCCTGCACCAGCTCCATGCGGATGCGGTTATTCTCCAGCTCACCGAAGTCCATGGACATGATGCGCATCGGCAATGTGTCGATGTCCAGGTATGCGTGCGTAAACTCGACCACGTCTCCAGGTAGTGCGTCCCAGAAGGTACGGTCGACCACGACGGACGCTTTGGCCAGCGGATACGACAACACACGTAGGTCGCGCCACGCCAAGTTATTGGCCTGCGTGCGATCCATCACGCCGGGGTAATTCTTGGTCACTGACAGGTCCACGTCCTGGATGCGGACGTTGGCCGAGTCCTGCGCCGTGGCATAGGTCTGTTTGTATTCATCGGTGCGGTCGTTGAACTGCACGCGCACGATGTTGGACGTACCCTCCCAGCTGCCTCGCGAGTAGTTGACAAGCTCTACCATGTTGTCGACAGTCACCTCGGGCATCGTGCCAGGAGTGTAGTCTGCACGGATCAGCTTTATCTCCCACTTGGCGCTCGCGTGATTGTAGCGCACTACGCAGTCGACCTGCTCCTCGATCTGCCTGATCACTTCCGAAGCCTCTCGGGGCGAGGTCAGCAGCAGGGAGAACCCGAAGCCTTCATCGTAGAGCGTCGTTGCCGCCGTTGTGAAGTTAGTCGTGTCGATGTCGGACGCGGAATAGCCCAGACCCCATTCGGAGTTTGTCATGATCTCGTAGATCACGTTGGCCGGGTTGGCGTCCGCACCGTTTACTTCTTCCTTTCCGTCGATCAGTGCCAGCCCGTTGGGGGTACGCTTTAGCTCGAACTTCCAGGGCTTGATCGTGGTGCTGTTGCCCACGTACCAGTTCTCGGAACTGGGTGCGATGTAGCACGTGCCCCGATAGGCGGGCGTGTCGCCGCCTTGCGTCTGAAATGTCGACAGGTAGCTCGACGCGGACTGGGTGCTGTTGCCCTCGAAGAACTCGAAAGTGCCCTCGAAGCCTCCATCGCCGTCTTCGTCACCGCCGAAGAGTTCGTCGTCGTCCAGGGTAAACGTACCGCCGTGCGCGACGCTGCCGGTCCAGACTTGGTCGTCGCCGATCCATAGCCCAGTCAGCGCGTCGACAGGTCCGCGGGCGATAGCGAACTGCATGCCGAGTCGATACGAATGGCCGATGACGACCTTCTGACTAGAGAATAGGCCCGTCTTGATCTTCTCGATGATTGCGACCTGATCAAGATCATCATACCAGACGACGTTCGGGCCGTCCACGCGAACGGTGCCCCATAGCAGCGGGACGACACGACCCTCGGTTGCTGTCGGGAAGGTAAAGTCACCGAGCCCGGAGGGTTTGGCATTTTCTAGTTTCTCCTTCGGGCGTAGGAGTTCGACAGCCACGAAGATGACGATCTGAATAAGTAGCGCCATCCAGAAGCCGCCACGGTTGTGATTACGAAGCCGCGCTTGCTTGAACTTGAGCAGCTTCATTAGATCCTGATCCCGGTCTGGAAGACGTTCTTGGAGGGAACCCACGCGAATCCGCCGAAGTTGATCACGTTATCGAACTTGCTCTTGCACGTAGAGATCGCATGATCGCATCCAGCGAAGACGGTCACGTCGGAGCCCAGCTGCGTGCTGGCGAACGGTAGTAGGATCGTCAGCACCGTGCCGGTCTGGTCCAGGATCAGACGACGATCCGAGGAGCCTGCGGACTCGACCCAGCCGCCAGTGTAGTATCCGTCACCGTTGGCGTCTGCGCCGGTCACGGTGATAGTGTTACCGCTTTCCGCTGTCACCTCCGCACCCGACAGCCTGAAGGTGGCACTGGTATCGTCGACCTGACAGATGTCGTCATAGAGTACGTGATTGCAGAGACTCTGGTAGGTGTGATTCGGAATAGGTTTGGACTGCGCAGTCACTAGGGGCGCGATCTTTATTTTGGCCTCCCGTCCAGACTTCTGGAAAGCCACGGATGCGATCTTCCCATTGAAGATCGTCACGACCTCGTAGCTCGCGCCGTCACTGCGTTGGATGCGTTCGATGGTCAGTAGGGCAGTCACCCCAGGCACGCTATCAATGAACTGCGACGCGACTGCGTTATCGCCGGACACCGTCACGATCAGGTGCTCTTTACGAGTGTCGGGCCCACCGCCCTTGATCGTCGACCGTGAAATCGGGATGGCGGTAAAGGTGTCCGAGCTTTCGGTGATGTCATCCTCGGCGGATGTCCAGCGATAGATGACTGCGCCGATGGTGAATGTGTAAAGCTCGATGGGCGCAGAGCCTTCTTGCGACTCTTCGTATGTGGAATAGGCCATGGGGGTTAGTCAAAGGTGGAGATGACGGGCGCAGTCAGGTAGACCTGACGCTCGCCTCGGGAGTATTCGATGCGGATGTCATCCGTGTTGAAGCGGACCTCCTCCAGGTAGGAGATGCGGTCGATGTCCGCCAGGGCAATGTCTGCGCCCCAGGTTGTGGACAGTTCGAGCGTCTCGACCAGCGAGCTGGTCTCGACGGAGTTGGAGATCTCGCGCGCGTATGTCGTACCGTCGAGCGTTCGCAGCCAGATGTGGTTCCTGGGCTGACGGTTACGGACGAACTGCGTATAGCCGATGTTCATAATGACCAGATCCTGCGACGCACTGACAAGCGGCTGGTCGGCGATTAGGTCTTGCCCGAAGGTGGGAACGTAGAAGCTCACCTGCTTGCCGCCCAGGGAGTGCAGGAGCTGTCGCAGGTTCCAGACGTCGGCCTTCGTATCTGCGCGCAGCGTCAGCGTCGTGGAGCGTTTGCCGTTGTCCCAGGGGCTGTCCTGCGTCGTGACGCCGGTGCCGTTGTCCAGGATGATGATGTTGCGTTGGTATGTCTCAGCGAGAGACCCGCCGCGCATCACGTTGCACGTATCCAGCATGACCTTCGAGTTGTACGTGTTCCAGCCTGTGAGGTCGGCGAGGTCGCTGTCGTTGTCCAAGACTCGGAACGAGACGTTCAGCTCCTGATCAGCACTGGGCCAGCGGTTCGCGCCCACGTTGCTGCGCATGTTGGCCGTCCGCAGGGGTGCCACTTCGGCGCCCACTGCGTAGCTGCTCAGTAGCGCGTTCTTCAGCGTGATGGTGGTCGAGGTGAAGCTGTCGATGGTCTGCACGTCGAAGGTGCCGCTGTCGGTGTAGATCAGCACCAGCTCGCCGATGCGGTAGTCGGCGTCGTCTGTGCTGCCCACGGTGATCGTCAGGTCGCCCAGCGTCGCGGCCGACGTGATGCTGGTGGCCTCGTGCCAGATGGGGACGCCCCAGGTGCGGGACTGCCAATCGAAGAGCAGGGTATCCATGCGGCCCTTGTCGAAGGTGCCGTCGTCGATGCGGACGCGCCAGTCGAAGAACTGCCGAGGGTTCTTGCGTAGGCGGATGCGCTGTTCTTTTCCCGACTCCTTGGGCAGGACATCGGTGCGGAATTGCAGCCGCTCGGTGTAGGGGATCTCGGGCTTGATGGGGAAGAGCACGACGCGGTTCAGTACGATGGGCACGCTGATCGTGGAGCCGCCGAAGTCGAAGACGAACGCGAGGTCGTCGTCGACCGAAGGGTTGCCCGACGTGCTGATCTCCAGCGTCATCGCGTGGCCGTCCATGGGGTACATGGTGGTCGGCAGCGCCGGGATATTCAGCAGCTCGGTGCCTGCGCCTGCGTTGTTCGTGAAGCTGGACCAAGTGCGCTCTTCTTTGCGGTAGCCGGAGAAGACCGTCAGCGGGCTGGTCTGCGTCGACAAGATGTTGCCGAAGTCGAAGGAGCGCGGCACCACGTGGAAATTCTCGAACCATTCCGGCTGACTTTCCGTAAAGAGTCCGGCGTATGTATCGTTGACGACAAGATCAGGAAAGCCGGGTCCGGCGGCCTCGTTATACATTTCCTGACCTATGGTCACGTCATCAGGCCCAGGTGCAGGCACGCCGGTGGCATCGTGGTTGTACGCCTTCTGACTGGTGCCCGTTACAGAGCCCAGGGAGATGCCCAGCTTCTCACTGGTTGCGAGACCTGCGAATACCGTCACTAGGTGACCTTCCTATATGCGACGCCCTGGTAGAACGACCTGTTGATGATGCTATCCTCGGTTCGACGGCTGCTGGGAAAGATGATCCAGACATCGGAACCGATCGTCACTTCCTGACCGGGGGAGAAGTTGAGGATGTCGACGCCGCGAATGTCGGGCACGTTGCCCAGGTAGTAGACGTAGCTGTTGGTGAAGTCTCGGGTAAAGATCGCCAGCGGGTACATGGGGATATGGCCCGTGGTGATGTCGGAGCGAGTCTGCGACCAAGGGTACGCGACAGGCCCGCCTCGGAATCCGCCGTATGTGATGCGCTTGGGCTGACCCGCGCGATCCAGGAAGTCCGAGTCGGCGACAGGGTCTGTCGTGATGCCGCCCGAATGGTGCAACCACTTCTCGCTGCCGCCTTGGTGAGGTAGGCCCTCGGCGTGGATGGTGGCGTTGCGCCGGGTTGTCGAGGACGTACTCGCCTGGATGCCGTCAAAGAAAAGCCAGTGACCAGTGTCCGTACCTTCCGCCGAGGTTGCACTCTCCTCCTGGAAATGCCCGTAGCAATACTCGCCGCCGGTCCAGTCGTTGAACTTCTCCAGGTTACCGAAGCCGAAGTGACGGAAGACCTCGGACTCGATCTCGACCACGACGTGGCAGTAGTCGAGCGTCGCGTCACCGAAGAAGTGATACGACACGAAGGGACCGTCGCCGATGTCGTTCACGCATCGACCGTCGTCGAGCTGGGCATCACTACCGAATGCGGAGTTGTAGCCGTTGTTGCTGTCGTCAGTCTGCACGCCGGGGTAGCCGCTGGTGTACCCCAACGCCTGATGGATGGACATGTTGTTCGGAGCGTTCGCGATCCATTTCACGCCGACGTAGAGGTTGGACTTATGCCAGAGCGCGAAACCTTCCGCAGCAGTGGTCGCACCATCATCGAAGTCGTCCTGCGTGTAGCCGCCGAGCACGGTCGAGCTGGGCGTCCCGGTCAGGAACGCGTCGAGCTTGGTAAGTAGGTCGCCGAGATCGGTGGCGCTGCCAGTCGTATATGCCATGTGATTAGTCCTCGTCCATTGCGAAGTAGCTGTACGACTCCGTCTGGTTTCCGTTCTGGAAGATCCGGTAACGCTTGGATGTAAGCTCGAAGCGGTCCTCGGCGACGGGGCCACTAAGGCCACCGGAGAACCAGAAGACGCCGTCGATCTCACCGTACTGCGTATATGACGTCGGCCACGTGTCGCGTACCATTAGTGCAGGAGCCACCAGCCAGTAGTAATCATCACCGGTGCCGGGTGTAGGTTGTAGCAGTAGATCAGGTGTCGCACCTGCCAAGGTCGCCGGGATCATCTCGTCAGCAGCGAATGCCCAGCCGACGTCGCCAGTGCCTGCGGTGGGCTCAGTGCTCGGCCATGCTGTGAAGTAGGGGTAGATCCCATGGTCGGACTTTACCGTGCGGATGGACGCATTGGTTGACCCTGCGCACGCATGGGCCTGCCATGCACCTGCGGGAGTACGAACCCATCCGCCGCCCGTCGTCTGGGATGCGGTGCTCGTGCGGTCGAAGACCTCAGTCACGCCGCCCAGAAGCTCGTTTGTTTCTGTCCAGATGTGGTTCGACTCAGCGAAGCCGCCAGAGACCCAGAGAGGATAGGGGTATTCCGTGTCGGTGCCGAACTGGTTCAGGAATCCCAAGTAGCAGCTGGAGTAGGTCACGCCACCGCCGTGCGCGCATTTCGCCACGAGGACAATGCGTCGGCCGGTGTGGTTGATCCACCACTCGATGTTTGCGCCTTCGCTGGTATCCTTCAGTGCGATGTAGGCACCTGTGTCAGTAGTAGGCAGTGCGCCGCTCGTGGTATGAATCTGGGCACCGGATGTGCTGGAGTTGATACCGGGCTGCACCTGAAGCGGGAGCCCAGAGTTGTAGCCAGTGCAGCCCATTAGTGCCCAATTGAATGCGGTATCAAAGCCGTTGGCGAGGGCGTATGCCTTGATCACCACGTGAATTTCGTCGGTGCCTGCCGAGCCTTCGCCTTCCAGCATGCAGACCTGGAAGTCGTTATTGGTTTTCGTGCCATCCTGCCAAGTAACAGTTAGCTCGCAGGCATCGTCGCCGCTGCCGTCGTTGGTGGTGCCCACGTCGTTGGCGGGAACCTCTTCGTAGTTGCCTGCCTCCAGTACGGTCACCGTGGCCACGCCAGTACCCGCGCCGCCGGTCAGTGTCGCGACCGTGAATGTGGCGGTGGTGCCTTGCGTACCCACACTGTCGACGTCGCCGTGAATGGTCGTACCTCCATCAGTCAGGGTCAGGATGTCGCCGATGTTGTAGCCGGTGCCCGAGGTGCCCACTGCGGCGCTGGCGGCTTCCTGCGTGCGTCGGTTCACTGCCCACGTCGCGGTGCCCATGGTCAACGTGATGGTGCAGTCGTCGTTGCCGCTGGATAGCACCGTACCTGTCCAGTCGTTGCCGGTCGTGGTCGGAGAGTTGGACGTCGCCGGGTTAGATGTATATGTGCCTGCACGCAAGACGCGGATGCCGTCGATCGCTCCACCGGAGACGCTCGTCACCTCCAGCAGCGCAGCGACGCCGCCAGTGGTCGCGGCGACCGTACCGCCTGCGACGGTCAAGACTTCGCCCACGGTGTAGCCGGTGCCGCCACCGCCGCCAGCCACGACTGCCGTATCGACATAGTCCGACGTGACGACAGTCGTCAGCGCATCGAGCATCCCGATGTGATCGGTGATTCCTGTTCCGTAGTTGAAGGGCATTTTATTGGAGGCTGTTCTTGATTACAGTGGGGTTGGACTGGATCGCGTTCAGGATCAGCTGCGTACCCTGGGCGGATCCCATAGCGGAGATTGTGTCCGAGGGGTCGGAGGTGTTCACGACGGTGACATTGACCGGGGGAGATTGTACGGCAGCGCCGCCGACCATGCCAGCAGTCTCTGCTGCTGTTTTGATATTGCCCGCGCCGGGGGGCACGAAGAGTTCGGGGCCTTCCTCGCCGACGAGGAATGCCTGATTCGGGTTCACGGGACCGCCGCCTGCGCGCTCGCCGCCGTAGTCGCCGCCACCGCCACCGCCGCCTAGTGCGTTTGCTGCTGATCCGACCCACCCGCCGCCGCCCAAGCTGGAGATCAGCCCGAAGAGTGCCTGACGAGCCAGTAGGCGTGCTAGGTCCTCAAGCATACCATCGACCATAGCGCCGATGTCGGCCTCGCCAGTGGTCGCGAAGGATACGAGCGCGTCTTCGGCTGCACCGAAGCCGTTCACCATCAGAGTCTCGGCTGCACCCGACACGTCGGTAATGCCTGCGACACCTGCCTGGAGCCCAGCGGTCAGTCCGCCGGAGAGCTGGTCGCCGAAGCTGGCCACGGACTGCGTAGCAGGTTCCACGGACTCGGGCACCTGGGCAGCCAGCTCGATGGCTTTCGCGGTCTGCTCGTTGGCCTTCTCCTGCGCGGCTGCCTGACCCTCGGCAGCTACACGAGCTGCACCGATAGCGTCCGCAGCTTGGAAGGTGTTCAGCGTGAAGTCAGTCAGCCCAGAGAACGACAGACCCCGCTCCCATCCTGCCGTCATGTTGGCAGCCATGTCTTCGCCTGCACCCTCGAAGATGTTCACGATGGGCTTGAGCAGCCGCTCGCCCTTGAGCTGCTTCAGCTCACCCTCGAAGGTGCTCGCGAATGTTGACCCGATGCCACCGAGCTGACCTTTCAGTAATTCAGTCGCACCGGAGACCGTCTCACGTGCCGCAGAGAGCTGACCCTGGGCAATTTGTGTAAGCGCCAAGTCAATCTCGCGGAAGAAGTTCACGAGACCGATGCCGACGGACCTCGCAGTCGATCCAATGGCATTGAAGAATGCCCGCGCGTGATCGGTGGCACTTTCGATGAAGTTGTTGATGCCAGATAGGACCTGAAGGATACCGGAGCCCACGGCCTTGGGCAGTCCAGTGAAGAGTTCCACTAGGCTATTACCTAGGGCGAGCATGATGCCGATCGCCGTATCGGCGAAGGTAGATAGTCCCAGGAGCACCGTCTGCATGTCCAGCTGGAAGCCGTCGAAGGCACCGCCCAGACTTTCGTTGATTGCTTGACCAGCACCCTCGAAGGCTTCGCTAACGGCTTGCAGACCGTCCTGGATGCCGTCCCACGCTGCCGTCATGAAGTCGGCCATGGTCGTCACGCCGTCCCCAGTTAGCTTGATCTCTTTACGGAATGCGATCAGGTAGCCGATCGCCAAGGTGATCACGGTGGCCATCGCCCCGATGGGGTTGGTCGCGATGGCGACGCCGAGCGCCTTCACCTGCGCGATCACTGCGGGGATGGCTCGGCGTGCGAGATTGACGGACAGCACGAATGCCAGCCCCTCGACCACGCGGATGAACTGCTCGACGTTATCTGCCGCAGCCCGCAGGCCGTTGGTGATCGTATCGACGAGGCCCCGGAATGCACCCTGCATTCCGTTCTGGCCGAGCCGTAGGATCAGGCCCTCGAATGCGGACTTCATCGCGAGGATAGAGCCGTTCAGGTTATCGTCCATCTCATCCGCGACCCGCTGGGCTTCGCCGCCCAGGTTCTCGAACTTCCCCTTCATTTCCTCGATCATGGGGAGGTTACTCTGGAGGATAAGCGCAGCAGCTCCGAACCGCTTACCGAAGACCGCAGCACGGAACCCAGAGTCCTGCATTGCGGGGCCGATGTTCTTCAGCGCACCTTCGAGTCCGTGGGACTCGATGTTCACGTCGGACATCTTCAGTCCCGCGTCCTTGATTGCCTTCTCGGCTTCCCTGGTCGGGGCAGATAGTGACTGCAATACGGAGCGCAGACCTGTACCTGCTCGCGTAGCAGTCAGGCCACCTTCTGCGAGCGTAGCGGCTGCGGCTGCGGTGGTCTCCAGGTCGATACCCAGTGCGGCCGCGTCGGTGGCTGCGAACGTGAACGCCTGCCCTAGTTGGGTGACGTTGGTCTTCGCACTGTTCGCGGCGAGCACGAGAACGTCGGATACGTCGGCTGCGTCTTTCGCATCCTTGCCAAATACTTTGATGGCCGTGGTGGAGATCTCAGCAGCCTGCGCGATGCTAAGGGCACCAGCCTGCGCCAGCATTAGCGCAGCGCCCACTGAATCGATCGCTTCCGATGTATCTAATCCAGCACGAGCCAGGACGACCATACCTTCCGCCGCCTGCGTCGCGGTGAATCGCGTGTTCGTGCCGAGGCTGATCGCACGCTCTTCGAGCGCAGCAAACTCTTGCTCGGTTGCGTGAGTCACCGCTGCGACCGTCGACATCTCCTGCGAGAAGCTGGCCAGGGTGCCGATAGCTTGGCGAGCGAGTAGCCCGACGCCCAGGAAGCCGATGGCGCGCCGGAGGGCCGAACCTAAGTTATTGGCCTTCCCTGTCATCCGGTCGAGTGACTTCTCCACCTGCGCCGCGCCGCGCTTGGCGCGACTCGGGTCGACGATCACGTTGATACGGAAGTCAGTCATTTTTCTGGTTCATTCGTTTGATGCGGTCGCGCTCACCGTTGAGCCAATCCGAGTGCGCCCTTTCGAGACCCCAGATCACGTCAACGAGTGTGCCAATCATATCAGAATCAAGCCCATTTTGAGACCCATATTCTCGGATCTCTGAATGCGGGATGACGTGGCCGCCCCTGCGCTCCGTAATTAGCTGCCAGAATGCCTTCAGGTAGAAGCCCTCGAACTCCTCCAGCTCGGGCTCGTTGTCGACCAGCTCCTGCATGGCGCGCGGGAGGGGTCGATTCTGAACATAGTGGGCGTCGATGGCGAACTGCTTCTGGTCGTATTCCAGCTCCCAGAGCAGCCGCCGCTTCAGTTTCCCGTCAGCTCCTCCTGCTCCTCGGGATCCATGGAGGGCTCGACGTCGCGGAAGTTTGAGATGTCCAGGCAGAAGGCCCGGAGGTCGTCGAAGAGGTCGGCGGGAATGGCCAGCAGGAAGTCGGAGCACTCCTCGGCATTGAACTCAACCTGCTTGCCGTCCTTGTCCATGACGTTCGACCAACCCTTGACGATGAACTCCACAAAGATCGCCACGTCTTGACGGCGGACCTCCAGCAGCTGCGCCTCGGTGGGCGTCTGCCCTCTGCGGCTGCGCATCTTGCGGGCGGCTGCCTTCGACTTCCGCATGACTGCGTTCATGAAGGGCTTATTGACCGAGGTGGCCGGGGATACGACGAGGGTGGGCGCGCCTTCGATCTCGTAGAAGACATAGTCGGCAGTGTCGTCGCCAGTGACTGACAGCGCCTTTAGGTGTCCGAATTTAGACATGGTTGATATGGGGGTTTGGGGTTGAGGTTGTAAACTAGGGACACCCATCTGCGGGTGCCCCTAGTTTGTAACAGATTAGGCCACGCTCGGGAAGTACGGGAACTCCGTAAATCCGAGGCTGGTGTCCAGGGTATCGTCAGCGAATGCCGAACCGGTGACCGAGATCTTGATCGACTCGTTGACCGGGTAGCTCTTAGCGCCGCCGCCCAGTGTCATAGACGGGATGTCCAGGGCAATGGCACCGTCGTCGTTCTCCAGCAAGAAGTCCATGGTCACCGTCTGGTTATCCTTCACAGCCTGGGCGAGGTCGCTGTCCGTGAAGAGCAGCTCGGCGTCCATACTGACAGTGAAGTTGCCGGTGTTCATGAACAAGGCACCCAGGGTGCCGAGGCACTTCTCCGGGGAAACTTCGTTGCCCAGCGTCAACGTCAGAGACTTGAAGCACGCGCCGAGACTGTTCTCGGATGCGTCCGTCAGGTTCAGGCGAGCGAAGCTGGCCGCGGTGTTGAAGGCTGCGGTCTGCACGGGCTCGACGGCGTTGGCCGTGTTACCTTTCCGGGTCGTCGTGATGTCGTCGGAGTTGGTGCCGACGAAGCCGAAGCCCAAGGTGGCCTTGTCTTGGCCGGGAGTGTTGAAGGTTAGCTCGTTGCAGAGGTTGCCGATCGCGTACTCGTACTCGTCGCCGGTGCCGGTGGGCTCTTGTAGGTCATCATAGACCAGCTCGAACTGGAAGTAGCGGGTCAGGAAGTCCGAGTCGCTTACGGCCACGTTCTTGATGAACGGTCCATAGAGCAGGTCGACATCCGTGGCGGTCACGTTGCCGCCGCCGTTGATGGTGGACGTGCCGAGGTTCTGGATCTTGTCGACGGTGATGGTCGCAGCGACGATCGCCGTGATGCGCCCAGCCAGTTGGCCGGTGCCCGCAGCATTCTCGTCAGAGCCGAAGCGGATCAGCTGGCCGACAGATAGGCCGAGCGTCGTCAGGTCAGTGCCTGCCGAGCCGATATTTTTGGCGGTGTCGTCCCAGGTGGCGTCCGTCAGGCGGAAGCCGCAGACGTCGATGCGCGCGCCGGTCGTGGTGGCCGGAGTCTCCGCGGTCAATGCCGAGGTGAGCTTCGTCAGGGTCGTGGTGCTCGCGGCGTCCACTTCCTTCAGGCCGTTGTTGCCTGAAGTCGTGAAGCCTCGGGCGTAGACCAACGTGCCAGCGACGAGCGCAGCAGACAGGGCGTCATGGCTGTACTCGGGCGTCGCGACGGCGGCCAGCGTGTCGTAGTCCGCTCCTGCCTGGATGCGTTCCATCAGGGTGTTGTTCTGACGTTGCGAAAAGATGAAGCCCTCGATGAAGGTCATCGCGTGATCCTTCGTCAGGTCGCCTTCCCACTCGACGGTGCTGTCCAGGTCCGTGACGGAACCCTTACGCTGCTGGCGAGTATTGGAGATCGGGTTTCGGGGGACGGTGGTAATCGACGCGCCATATGCGCCGAGCGTGTTCGGCTCCAGCTTGACCCAGAGGGGGGTTGCAGGCAGCGTGCCGATCGTGGTCTCGATGGCCACGGCCATCGCGAGATTGTTGGTTAGTGAACGTGCCATGGTTATTTTGTTTCCTGGTAGTCGAAGGGGGCATCGACGACGAGCTGAAACCACTCGCCGTCCTGTCCAGACTCGCGGACGTCTGCGCTGATGAAGTAGAGCCCCGAAAAATGGGTGCCCTCGAAAATGTCCCGCGTGGCATCAGCCAAGAGGTCCAGGGAGCGCAAGCCCTGATCCACGGGTCCAAAGATCTGCACAAGGACGCGGCCCTTGCGTAGGTACTTACGATTGCCAACCTTTCCGAGGGAGTCCTGCTCGCCTGCTTCATGGTTGACGGTAACACGTGCCCAGTTTGTATCCGTGGGCGCGTTGAATTTCTCACTGCTGAACGTATACGCACTCGACGCCAGTGTCGTGTTGTCCACGAACCGCTGGTAGATGGCCTCGCGGGCCTCGTTGATGGTGACGCTTGTCATGCTGCGATGCTTCGCACTTGAGTGACTGCGAGCTGGATGGCGGCCTGCACGAAACCGGCAGGGGCTTGTGCCGAGCTGCCGTCATTCAGGCGAAGGATGTAGGGGACGTTGTTGGTGATGTAGACGGGACCACCTCGGAGCCGGTAACCTAATACCGAACCCAGGCCAGCCTGTTGGCTGCCTTGCGTGGCTGCCACGTTCCTAGGTGAGCCGACAGGCTCGGTGATAGGCTTGCCCACGTTGGGCATCCAGTTGGCCCGCGCCCATCCGGTGGCCACAGGCGTACCACCTTCGGACGGAGCCTTAGTCAGGTTTGCGACGATGTCCAGCGTCAGTTTCTTGATCACCTGCTCGGCAGAGCTTTCGAGCCCGTCGATGATGATGGTGATCTGATCCTTGCTGGACGCTGCCATTAGAAGGGCGACTCCGTGGGCTCGTCTTCGATCTCGTCGGGCTCGTCTTCGATCTCAATGGGCGTACCGCTGATACGCTCGATCAGTTCTTCTTCGGTGAGTGCCGGGGGTGCCTCGAAGAGCACGTGATCGCATTCTTCGCGGGGAAGTTGCTTCCCTTCGTCGCCGTCGAAACGGGCCAGCTCGATGTACTTGGCTTCCCACCAGTTGCGTAGACGGTTGCGGCCCAAGATGACCTTCATCTCGTCGGTGACCGGTGTGCCGGGTTCTACGGTTGTAATTCCGCAGATGCCGAGCTTCATCCTTCGGGAGAAGACCATATCAGCGTCAGCCGCGAAGTGTTGTTTCCAGTGTCGGAGTCCCATGGTGTTCGGTGTTGGTTTGGGGGTGTTGGGGGAGAGGTGCGAGCCCTGCCCAGCACGAAGCTGGGCAGGGCCTGCGATGTCACGGACTAGACAGCGTCGAGGAACATAGCGCCGAGGTCGGCTGCGACGAGCTTCTGGTCGAATGCCATCTCGATCTCGATGCGGTCACTCTTGAGGTGATCCATGCGCATGCGCGAGATGCGCGTGGCAAGAGCACCGCCGCCGAGGAGACCGTTCCAGGTGAACGTGTAACCAGCGGAGGGGATCATCAGGCCCGGAGATGCGGGCGTGTAGATCAAGAGAGCGTTCGAGCCGCCAATGAATGCGTGGACGTTAGTCGCGCCTTCGTTGGCAGTGTTCTCGATGGCGTCCATCACGAGGATCTCGTCCATCTCGAAGAGAGCGGCAAGAGCGTCACGCATGACGATGGCGGGACCAGAAGTCTGACCACGGTCAAGACGACCGACTACGTCGGCGTGATCCAGGAGCGCGTCGTAAACGTCGCGGCCCAAGACCATGCGGTTGCAGCGGAAGCCGGTGGACTGCTGGACAGCGCGAACGCCGCCACGCACGTCTTCGATCGGAGTCGAAGCGGCGTTATCCCAGCGGAGGAACTGCGTACCCGTGGGGGTAGCAGCGACGCCTGCGCGCTCGGTGGTCCAGACGCCGGTCACGAAGTGAGCAGACGCCCACTCCTTTTCCTTGCGAAGAAGACCCTGGACGGTCAGCAGCTCGGTGGCCTCACGGTCGAGGCTGATCGGGCTGTCGGCGTTAGCACGAACCTGATCGGCCACGTCGCGGTGCAATGCCCAGACGTCAGCTGAATAGCTGTCCGTCGACAGGGCGTAGTTTGCACCGGCGCTTTCGGCACCGGGGGCGCGCTTCTTCATCTCGGCGCGGTTGAAGTAGCCGCGGTCGTAGGTGAAGTAGGTGTCCGACTGCTTGCTGACGGCGAGACGCGGGAAAGCGCGATCGGCGACGAACGAGTCGGCGGACTGGATGAATGCCAGCGAGATGCTAGACAGCGGCCCATTGATGTGGACATCAGACCGCGACGGTTGAGAAAAAGGCATTTTTGAATTCCTTGATGGTTGCGGCTAGAAGCCTAGGCTTGGTCGAGGTCGACTAGGAACTGGACTTCGATGATGTCGCCCGCAGCGCCTGCTGCGGTCATAGCGGTGCCGACCTTGTAGTCGCCTGCGCCAGTGGTGTGTGTGATGCAACGACCAGTACCATCACCGGCTGCTTCCAGCGCGGCGTTGATAGTGATGGCAGCACCAGCTTCCATTTTGACGATAGCGCCGTTAGGGATGGCGACGGGCAAAGATTGCCCAACGGTGGTAACGGTTTCGGCTGCGACGCCGATGGGGACTTCGGTGGCGTCAGCCACGTGATCCATTTGTCCGTCAGCCGCTTGGGTGACGAGACGGTATACGGTGACAGAAGAACCCGCTTCCGCGGAGATCAGCTTCACGCCTTGAGAGGTAGCCATATCAGTTACTCCTTCGTTTCGGGACTAGAAGCCGAGCGACTTAGAGTAAGCCGCTGCGCCTTCGGGGGTTTCCAGAGCCTTGGCCATGGCCTGCTCCGGGGAAAGGGACGGGTCAGCGTCGCGGAAACGCTTAGCGATGCCGGTCAGTTCGTTGCCATCGCTGGCGGGAACTGCGGCGGTGCCGTGGCTCTTGAAAGCCTCGGTCATGCCTTGGTCTTGGGCCTTCAAAGCCTCAAGAGCAGGGCCCTGCTCGCCTTCGGGCAGCTGGTCGATCCCTTTCAGGATAGACATACGGACCTCAACGGTGCCGGGGATGTGGGCAAGGTCCTCGGCCCGCTTGCGCAGGTCGGCTTCCTTAGCTTGGACTTCACCAGCCAAACGAGCGGTGCGCTCGGTGTCGGCACGCTTCGCGAGTTGAATCAGACGGGGGTCGTCATTCTTGCGATACTCGATGCCGTCGAGGTCGGTGTGGACGACAGCGTTGGCGTCGGCAGCCTTGGCTACTTCAGCATCGCGCTGCTCGGGCGAAAGGGCGAGGAAGGAATCTTGACCTTCACCGTCCAGGGACTTGAAGATGCCGCGCTGGGCATCGTTCAGCTCGGAGACACACTCGGCACGCTCGGCGCGCTTGGTGACCTCTTGTAGCTGCTTGGCGACCGCTTCGTTGTCGACGGTCTTTTCGTTCTTTTCGGACATAGTAGCCTCGGGGGTGAACGTGCCGACAGAATCGGCGGGAACGCCCGGAGAAGGAGAAGCGTCAGAGGAGCCGGGCGCCCCATCATCTGCTTGTTTTGAGAGGTCCAGTACCGCGGGCGGTGCGCCGCTCTGCGATGTCAGGAGGACCTGATGGTTGTGGCCACTTACTTCACCGATGACCACTGCACCGCTGCCGCCGTCAATGGCCCAGGGGTGTGAATGATAGTTGCCCTCGTTGTCCTGGGCGACGCCAGTCTCGCCTGCGCTCGCGCGCGTGTCGGCGCCGACCTCGTCGGTCAGCAGGTGCTGGTGCCCATTGGTGGCGGTGGTCAGCAGGGCGCGCTTCGTTGAGCTGGTGAAGGGGTTCTTCTTCTTACCCTTCTTGTCGGCACCCTCGTCTTCAGCTTCGAGTGCATTCTCTTCGGCGTCCTTGTCCTTACCGATGCCTGCGGCGCGCTTCATGATGGAGACGCGCGCGGTAGGTTGCGCGGGCGTATCCACGCCACTGATCTCGTCCAATTCCATGGACTCGAATACGCTCTTCACGATGTTGCCGTCGTCGTCTATCATGATTGGTCTGCTAGGGGTACGTTTACTGCACGGCCACCGATGGAGAAGCCGGTATAGGTTCCGTCGGCGAACTTCGCCAGGACTTCCGGCTCATCGGGTCGCATCGCGATCAGTAGGCCGGTGCGCTTGGTGGTCATCTCCAGAGACTCCGCGATCTCGGTGGTCATCGGGAATAGGAAGTCGACGCTGCCAATCTGATCGCCTTGGTGCATCTCCTTCGCCACGCGCGCGGACTTAGCGAAACCGAACGACCCCTTGAGCATTACGTGCTCGGGGATATGGTCACCTTGCAGGTCGAAGTGATCCTCGCCGTCTTCTTTGCAGACAATGGCGAAGCCAAACACGAGCCCTAGGCTGGTGTCCACTTTGAGAATCTGCGTCGCTTGAAGCTGTCGTGCTGTCATCGGAGGGTCCATACTATGCCCATTTCGGGGCAGGTGGTAGATCTTTTTGGGAATTTCTGCGGATTACATGACGTGAATGCCGACGCCTGCGGGGACAGCCGCATCGGGAATCCGGGTAGCCAGGGCGCAGACGCACTGGATATCCTCTTCAGCCACGCCGAAGCCG
>Ga0208299_1000336_pt1 | contig 44830 bp, 31 predicted proteins | sample 15_taG_FD_184089 | JGI IMG/M metagenome (GOLD analysis project Ga0208299, IMG submission 184089) | Marine viral communities from the Subarctic Pacific Ocean - 15_ETSP_OMZ_AT15312 metaG (SPAdes) (version 2) | ecosystem: Environmental > Aquatic > Marine > Oceanic | place: Pacific Ocean | collected... | reverse complement strand
TTCCAGAATCTGCCATTATCCACGTCGGACTGAAACCCTTCAGCGTTGCCTTCGGATGTAAGAGGATGAATGGCAACCGCTTTCTTCTCTTTTATCTGCTTGACTACCTCTTGTGTCTCAGCAGAGGTCTCATCGGTTTTATAGTCGTATGGAAACTGTAATGGGTATTTGTGAAACTCTGGCACTTCATTAGAAAAGATTTCCAGGCAGAAGGAAACATCCATAAAAATATCGCCAGGCTTGCATACCTTCTGCTTGAGAAAATCCTGCATTTGCGGAAGTTGAGAATGGAAACTTAAGTTGCGCACGAGCTTAGCGGTGTAGCCCTCACGCTCTAAAGCTTCTTTGGAAAACACCGGGGACTTACCGAAACCACCAAGATAAAAAATCGGCTCGTGGTTAGGGTGCGCTTTTAGCATCGCAGGTATTCTGGTGATAAGGGATAAAGTATCACCCAGACCTTGAAGGGCAAGTATTATTAGTTTATGCTGCTTCTCGTCGCTCATATAACCTATTACCTTTACTTATGTTATTCGCCATACCTTATCTATTAATAAATAACTTCTTGGCCACCAAAGCAGATAATACCAGTTCCAGTGCCACTTGAATAATGATTAGAGCTAATATTATACTTCGGTAAGTTTATGCTCTGCCACCAATCGCGCATAGGCGGATGCGCATTTTGCTTCCCTTCTTCTAAGCCCATTCCAATATCATCACAAACCATAATGCCCGCCCAGTTATTAGAAAGTAAAAAATTCAAAACTTTATCTTCTTGTATGCCATTATGCGGATCTATATCAAGGAATATCAACTCACTCGATAAAAATATTTCTTTATCTGATTTCGGCTCTACACCTGGAAATCCTGCAAAACCAGACCAATCATCATTTATACAATTCCCTATAATATAACGAATGTTTTTTTCCTCTTCAACACGCTGTGCCGCCGCGGCTTGATGCTCAATATCATAAGTATAAACTATATTTGACTTATTATATGATAATGCTGCAGCACTTTCACCTGTATGAGTGCCTAAATCAACTAAAACAGAATCGCTAAAGTATGTAGACAAGTGTGCTAAAATAACATAATATCTTGCCTGAAAATATTCATGTGGCGATGTAGCCAATATATGTGAGCGACTTATATCCACAGATTACAAATCCTTCTCCGGAACCTTCTTGTGTTCGGCCAAAATTTCTGCCGCCTTGGCTCTTGCTTCTTCTTTATTACCACCAAAATAAGCATATGCATGCCCTTCTTCAACAAGTATATCACATACATTGCCTGCTGTAACTTCGATTTCTCCAAGCACTCTGCCAAACTTTCCTACACCATAACTAATCAACGTAAATTCGCCGGCGTCGGCTTGTAGCAGCTCAATCAATCTTGACTTTGCTGCTAAACCCTTTTTCTTTTCTTCTAGATCTCTTGTTCTCGATTCCCAAGTATCAATACCCATTAGGCGAACTCGCTTCTTAACAAAGACAGAGAATCCTAAATCAATCCGACAATCTAAAGTGTCGCCATCAATCACTCTTATTAGTTGTGCTTTATATTCATACATATTATTTACCCTTGCAAACTATTCTTATTTCGCCCTTTTGATCAAATAAATTAATATACTGCTCTTCATCGATCACTTCCTTATTATGAATATCATATATTTTATATTTGCAATCTTTAAGAATGGCATACACATCCATAATATCAGCATTATATAATTTTAATAAGTGTTGATGGATCTCTAAAAACATTAATGGTTTATATTTTTTTAATGTTTCCTTTGCTCCCATTAAAACTTTGTATTCATAACCCTCTACATCTATCTTTATAGTATCAACATCAAACTCTTCTTTAAAACCAAGGTAGTTATGATGAACTTTTTTTCTTTCATCCTCAAAAACTAAATCTAACCCATACTTTTCTTCTTCACTGCCCATTTCCGCCAACCATGTAAAATTATCCAACGACACCATCGTGCCCGCTGCTCGACCACCTCTATCAATAATGCCATGATTTTCATCGGTCTTTTCAAAAAGAGCAACAAAAGTTTTAGTATCTTCTATTAATATTTCAACATTGTCTTCTTTATCTCCAACAAATAATGGAAATAATTTTATGCGGTCGAACCAATCGTTGTGGTCTAAAATTTCTACGGCAGTGCTTAAACCAAATGGACTTGGCTCAAAACAATAAGCTCGTTTCTTATTATCGGCATTATTGTTAAGGCAGAATACTAGAGAAAAGAAACCTATATTGCCACCTATATCAAACAAACTCTGCCGATCTCTGGTAAGCTCAATAAAATTCTTTAGCTCCCAACCTTGGCCATTTGTCGTGTCCCATTCGGTATTGTAAGCAGTAACAATATCTTGGTGTTTGTCGGGTAAATCTATCTGTAAAGTATCTTGTATATTACAAATCACTCTTTATTACCTTTACTCATATTTTCAGCAGCCCATAGTGGCTGTAAGTTTTCTAACACCCACTAAATCAAGTTAGTTTTGTCCTAATAAATATATACATACAATATAGACAATTTTGTCTCATAAGTCAAGGGTTTTCATTTTTTATTCTTTCCAAAATAGTAGTGGTTGAAATACCCTCTATCAAAGGCGCAGCTAAAACCTTTCCCCCATAACTTTCTACAAAATCTTCACCCACTATTCTATCTGCTTCTGCGCAAGCTTTCTTTGAGTAGTTGCCTCCCTTGACTAACACTCTGGGTTTTAATGATTCTATTACAGGAAACACGCTCTTGGAATCAAAAACTACTATATAATCTATCCACTTTATAGCCTTTAAAATAGCCAACCTATCTATTTCATTCATAATAGGTCTATCTGGCCCCTTTAACTCTCTAATGGATTTATCACTATTTACACCAACTACTGCCGGGCTGCCCATTTGGTTATAACAAAACCTAAATAACTCTATGTGGCCACGATGAAGAATATCAAAACAACCATTTGTAAAAACACAGTTTTGATAGTTGTCTAAACGATCAACACCGAACCTTAAAACCATATTATCCATTATGAGGTTGCCATTCAGTAGATCTTCTATACAATTCCTTACAAGTAATATCAACACCCTCATCTATGCTTACTTGATGCACACCTAAATATTTATGCATCTTCGCAACACTGGCACATCTTCTTTTTACAAGATTAGGATCATGCTCTTCATGCTCTACATTAATCTTAGGGTCATCTATTAACTTACTCATTCTATCAGAAATCAAATCAAATAGATTTTTAACTGAGGTTTGGATTCCGGTGCCAACATTGATAAACATATTTTTACAATCGCCATTTTCCATAGCAGATAAGTTGGCTCTACCTATATCAGCGCCAAAAATCATATCCATTGTTTGCTGACCATCACCATAGATTGTAATGGTGTTCCCAGTAGCAATAGCATTAACCCACTTTGGAACTATTTGTGTATATACATTAGACATACTTTGTCTTGGGCCATAAACATTAAAATAACGAAGCCCAACAATATCTAATCCAAACTCCATGAAAGATTTGGCAATATACTCTAATGCAACTTTGGAAGTGCCATACAACAACTTACAATCATCAAACGGATAATCTTCTTTTGTAGGAGTTAAAGTAGGGGTGCCATATACGGAGGCAGAAGAGCTATACACTACTTTTTTTACGCCGAACTCTAAACATAACTCAAATAATAATGAGCCAGCATAAACATTAACCTTTACGCTTCTACTTTTATATTTGTTAGAATCCAAAGTAAGATATGACGCAGTATGAAAAAGGTAATCCGGACGATAATTGGAGAAAGTTTCTCTCATTATGCCTTCATCAGCAATGTCTGCTATAACAGGAATGATTTTTATATTTTTATCATTAGCAATCGAATAAGCTTCTTGAAGATTATCCACACTACCATTATAAAGATTATCTACGCATACAATAGTAATATCGTCTTTCTGTTTTACTAATTCTTCTACGATATAACTACCAATGTGGCCCATAGCACCAGTTACTAAATAAACCTCACCATCAACAGGAGTTTCACCCGTAACAATATGTTGCACCATTTATTTTACTTCTCTTTCATAAGGCCAGCCAGCTATAAAAGGATTTAACCTATCCTCATCTTCGCCATCATACTTGTTTGTAATATGATATATCAGAATGGCTGGTTCATTTGTATAGTTATAACATCCATGCCATAAATGGCGAGGGATAAATAAGGGCCCTTCGTTTGCATTTCTTTCCGATAAGTAATGCCATTCAACTTTACCTTCGTCGGCGGGCCATGCGTCGAGATTATTTACCTCTCTTAAGGATTTCCAATTATCAAGTAGCCTCGATCTTTCCTCATAAATTTCGGTGGCTTGCGCTTCAGGCATACCAAAATTTTCCAAATCATCGGCCCCCGTATAAGGAGCATTACAGATCCCTACCTTTAAACTGCCCTTAACTACTATTTGGTAATCATCTTGGTGATAATGGCGATGCCACATTAAGCACGCTCCCGCCTCGATGATAGAAACATTGATGTCGCCTTTGCCGATTTCTGGGAAGACATCACAATAACGAATACCTCTATCATCTTGATGGAATCTACCACCATATCGCATCTCAGTTGCTGGTTGGCTCATTAGTCATCTCTCTTCTTTGGGTATTCGTTTGGATCAACACCAAGCTCATCAAAAATTTGTTTTGCGTATGGAAAGTAGGGATCGAAGATTTGGATGTTTTTCTTGTGCTCTTTGGTTTCAACTCTGGCAAATGCCGCTTCTTCATCTTCTAACCAATCAAGTGCATTGATTGCCTTATCATCTACGAAAACATCTACGCCACCGGGTTTAAGGCCAACTATCAACTGGTCGTAAGGAATACCAAAATCATCTAACTGCTTCGCAGTAAATTCACGCCAGTCTTTCTTACTGCTCGAACCACGAGCAGTCATAATGATAATGTGATCGCCCCTTGCATGATATTTTCTAACCTTCTCTATTGCTTCCGGAATAGGAGTGCTACTTTCATAGTCACTTCCCTCTGTATTTACAAGCGTATTATCTAAATCTAGACAAAATCTCATCATAACCATTCTCCTTATTGTCCTAAATCAACCATCCATTGTCTACCAATAATATCAAGTTTCTCATGATCAAAAAACCACCTTACCGCATTTGCTACACCTTCATTATTTATATCATCACCAGCAATAACTCCATTATCTTTCATTCTCGGCATCCAAAATGCTAAATCTGCTTTTACTGATTCTTCATCATGGCTCGCATCTATAAAAATAAAATCTAAAGAATTAGGCTTATAAAGCCGCGATGCTTCCACACTATTTGCTCTTACAGGGTTCACCGCGCCTTTTACTGGTTTAATATTCTCTAAAAAATCTTCATATAAAGTTTCCAAATTCACTTTATCATTATCGTTATGCTCTTCTGAGCCTTCCCAATGATCTATACAATCAAACTTAATGTTTTTTCCGGAATTTATAATCTCAACAGCCATAAAAACTGCAGATCTACCTAAAAAAGCTCCCACTTCTACAAAATGAGAGCCTGAATCAAACCTACTAACCATTTTTTTATATAAGGCAAAAACATCTTTTTGCGAAAACCCGTATATATCTTCATAAAAGTGTTCCATTACAAAACCTCATTTCTAAAAAACCTTTCTATCGCATCTTCCCATCGCGGTATTTTCACACCAAATCTATTTTCTACTTTCCATACATTTAAAGATGTGTCTTGAGGTCTTTTTAAATTAGTATAAAAATCTTTAGTTTCTATAGGCTTAATCTTATCTTTTCCATAACCCAAAACCTCTGCAATTTTAACAGCTACTTCATACCATGTGCAGCCGCCCTTATTAACTAAATGATATAATCCATATTTTTCTTCAGCTTCTTGCTTCATCATTTCGACAATAACTTTAGCTAAATCAGCGGTATAGCTTACATTAACAATTTGATCCGCTACTACTTCAACTTTTCCATTATTCTCAAGATTTTCTTTTATGATATACGGAAAGTTTTTACCGCCCTTTGCTCGGCTGCCTGTCTTACCAAACAAACCACTTACTCTTATATTATAATACTTTTCACAGGATGTAGAAACTACCTGCTCACCGGCATGCTTTAAAATACCATAAAGATTTACAGGATGTGTCTCATCTATTTCATTATAGTGTTCTAACTCATCCCAATCTTCCGCGAGCGGCTTGATGCCACTGAATACATAATTGGTAGAGAAGTTAATAAGAGTGCAATTATATTCATTGCATAAATCAGAAAGGTAATGAAGGGAGGCAATATTAACATCACACGCCTTTTTGGGATTTTGATTGATTTCTTCGACTACATGATAGGAAGCGCCCTGTATGAAAAAGTCGGGGTTTATCTTCTTAAATTCCGTTTCTAAATGTAGCTTATCTGTTACATCCAGTCTACTTCTGTTGTAGGCTACAACATGAAAATTACCCTCTTTTTGTAGGGTTTTTAGGATGTCGTTTACTAACTGCCCATCAGCCCCTGAAACCATTATCGTTTTCATATAAATTCCTCTTACTCAGCGAGATTTCCTCATAACTTTGTTTGTTTTATTCTACCATCAATAATCTTATCAACCATCTCAACGAGATCGTTCCTTTTTTTATTTATAATAGAAACAGAATCTGCTGCTGCCAATCTTTCATCATCTGATTTATTATCAAAGTCGCGACGAAGATCTTCCAAATCCCACAACTCTACATGCCGTTTATATAAAAAGTATAATGTTTCTATGAGATTGGAGCTTTCCATTTCACCGACATCTTTATCATAGTTCTTATGTTTCGCGAAAGTTCCGGGCCTCTTGCCGTCGGCTATATCAATAATATACTTCCCGATCTCTCTTAATAGGAAACCATCCTGTTTCTCAAGATCAAACTTCACCTCGTCATCAAGTGAGTTGCCTAATTTTTCTCTTCTAACAGCATTGATAATAAATAAATCTAACAAATAACCTGGAGTCATATTAGCCTCTCTTCGTGCATCGCAAGAACATCATCTCATCATGTTCATCAGTTCGATAATCTTCATACTCTATACCCACCATATCGGCAACCTTGGCAAAGCTTTGTCTATCGTATAGGGTAATGTTTTCACCAACACCTACACCGTCCCAACGGTGAAGCTCTTCTTTAGCTTTATCACAACCAAAGTTAACAATATTGATATAAATAAAACCATCATCTTTAACAACCTGCAATGCATTTTTTAATAAAGCGATTGGATTCCCTACATGACTAAGAATATCGCTTAGCACCACAACATCATAAACACCCTCTTCAGATTGAGGTTGTGTAAAGTCACCTACTTCCAACAGATGTGCGACTTTCGGCCATGCCTCTTTACCACTCTTAATACTAAGTCTATTAATATCAATACCGCGGATGTCAAACCCCTCATTATTAGCACCTTCCACTAAGATACCAAGATTACAACCTACATCTAAAACTTTTAGGTCGTTGCCTTTCTTCTCTCTCCAATCCTGTATTATTGGGGTAAAATTATTAACCCAAATATTATGCTTATCTTGAGCATAAACTTGACTAATATCTAAACGTTGATCGGGGTGGTAATAAGGATTTTCTCGTTGAACAATTCCTGTGTCTTGACTCTTATAGTAAGCAAAACCCGGCAACACATCTCTCATTACTAAATTACCCGACACATTAAGATGAAAATCGCAGGGGCTATTATCAATAATACTAAGAGGCTTATCAAAAAACTTTTCAATAGCCGTCACTACATGCTTAGGCTTTATATTATTAAGGCCGCAGGCTGGGTCATCGGGAAAGTAAGGCATAAAAGTCAAACCTTGATCAGTAAGATTGAAAAACTGCTTATGCTTAATTCCAACGCCAGGGTGGGTTCCGTCTTGGATGTAAAATATATTCTCTCTATTTGGGTTGCTATAATAAGGCAACGCAGCGCCAGCTATAATAAAACAAGGCTTATCAAAACCACGGGCCAAATGCATCGGGCCATTATCAGTCCCAACATAAAACTCACAATTCGCAATCAAATTAATAAGCTTATCAAATTCACATTCGTGATACTCTGGTTCGCTTTCTTCAGTATGAGTTAATCCTGTTTCATAAACCTTATAGCCTAATGTCTTGATATGCTTAATTACTTCAGCGTAATTTTCCATCTCCCAAGTCTTGCCAGGCCAACCTGAGCCGTCACCACACACAACCACATACTTATCCTTTACCAAAGGCTCTTCATCACACACTAATGAAACTTGCTTATCTTCTTGACTATCAAACTCAATATTGACTACATCGGCATATGCATCAATGAAAGGTGTCTCTTCTCTTGATTCATAAGATAAGTCTAAATCAAACTTAATTTCATTGTCTGTATCATGCAGGGTGTCTTTTACGACATCATTATCGTCAATCTTAACGACTTCGTCGGGTTGAGCTTTGAAATACTTAATAACGTCGGGCTTCGCTGTATAATAAGTGAGCTTAGCGTTAGGCCACTTTTCCTTAATCTTTCTTACAATAGGCTCTGTTACAACTACATCTCCCATACCAATAGACCGCTTAAGACCAATAGAGTTAACATCTTCAGTTTGGTCAATAACGGTTAAAATACTGTCGGTGTATTCCTTAAAGTGACGATTACCCACGACCGTTGGCAATACTCTCTTAATCTCAATACCTTCATCGGTTTCTACTGGCTCTTCTTTAATCTCTGTAGTCTGAGGTACACCAACTTGCTGATAAAAATCTTCCAACTCTCTTTCATTAGGGCCACCACCGTCTGGCTTAATCCATTGAATTACAGTAATTTCTGCTGGAACGGTGCCGCGGTGCTTTGCTTCAATCCATTGCTTAATGGCATATCCCGGATAAAACAAAGGAACTTCATCTTTCTGTACCAAACATGCGGACCAATCAATATCTATACCTGTATCAGTATGATCGTTTTTACAGTAATGGCAAATTTCATCAAGAGTAATATTATCGGGGTGAGGTGGATTATCAATTCTAAAACTTAATGTGTTATAGGGACTATCATGCTGATCAATATTTCTGTTTTCTACATGAGACAAAGCCCACTTGGTGCCCTTATCTCTTATGAAGCTTTCAATATGTGCTTGAATGTGACGAGGAAACCATAAACAATTATTAACAGTTTTATAAAAAGCAATCTCGCCTTCTGCAAGATCTAAAAGCTCTCCAATAAAATCGCCACCAGGCGATTGTTGCGCCCACCTTACATCAAGGTGTAATTCGGAACAGCGTTCCTTCAGCGCATCAATGTCGTCACGGAAAGTGGAAACAACAATATCTAAATTTTTGTGAGTTTGTTCAGTGATGTTTTTAAAAGTGCTAAAAACATCATCATCGCCCGCATCTTCAGTGAGCAATAAAACAGAAACCAACGATTGATCGTCAAGCATATAGAACCTTTCTTTATTGTACTAATTCTCTTCATCAAGATTAACAATACTAACTAATCTTGTTTCTATTCTCCTAAGAAATTGCTCACCCGTTTCATCATCTTTATATGTAACCAACAAAGTATTGCGATGAGGCTCCCAATTTACTGAAAACTTGGGATCAACATTGCCATTATTTTGATCTCTAACTACTTCGTTTAAAGCATTCAAAGTATAAAGAGTGTTGGTTTCCTTCTTGCGATGTAAGGAAATAGTATTCTTAATCACATCAGAAAAAACAATTTCTTCTTTAACAATATTATAGGTTAGAATTTTTTTGTATCTATCTGACTCATCTTGAAGCACAAAGATTTTGCCACCAACTACTTCAAACTCAGTGGCAATTAAATCTATTGTCTCCTTTACATCTCTGGCCTTACAAAATGTAGCCAGCAGCAAAGTATCAGCCGTCATAACTTATTCTCCTACCTATAACCTTTTCGTTAGTATATGTTAATAAAGCAGCCATTTAGTTTAAACTATCCTTATTTAATTCCCTTATGAAGTAATGAATAGGATAGTTATCTTCGGCTATCTTCCAATGGTGAGCTAATGTGTTTTCTTGTGTTTCAGAAAGAATGTTTACTAATTTATAACCCACTGATTCTTGATGTAAAGAGGCTTTGCCCTTTGCGCCAATACAATTTTGCAACTGCTTACCATAAACTCCAGCTGTCTCCAAATTACTTCCCACACCACCTTTTGTGCGACCAGACTTTTGAGCTACCATAAACCTATCGCCTTCTTTATTCATAAAGGTAGAACTCATTTTAATGCCGGTTGCAATTCCAACCCTTACAGGTTTGTTTTCTTTTCCAGATCTCTGTATATTGGGATCTTCGGGGTTAGTAGTTTTGCCGTTTGGAGTGCCGTCGTCATTAACAGTGAAATAATAAACTGCACCATTTTCATCTCTTTCAAAAGAGTCGGTGCTGCGCTGCAGCATTGAATTAGGTACTCCTATTCCTTCATCCTGAAAATCATCTTCTGCTGGGCGAGGGGCTTCAGTTATAAGCCTACCTAATAATTCATCAGTATTATCTACTTCTAAACAATCCCGAAGTGTCTCGGCATTCACTACATCCGTACCAATAACACTAGCACACATACCAGATTGATAAGCCAACGAACTAGGATTATTCATTGCATACAAATGATATTGATCTACTACTTGCTGGGCGGCTGTAACTTGACCTAACCCTCTTGGTTCTCCATTCGGGCCTTTAATTGTGGTTTCAATTTCATCTAGCCTTCTTCTTCGCTCATCTAAAATTCTAATTTCTGCTGCAGTTTTCTCGGCATTAATAGAAGTAGCGTCAATAGATAACATCTCTTCGGGATCAAGGTCGTGATCTAAGTTAGCTGCTAAATCTTTAGGCTTTCCTTGTATTAAACCAAAAACACGATTTATTGTTTTAGCTTCTTCGGCAGTAATCCCATCCTTTTCTAACAACCAGTTTAAATACTCTTCCGGGTCATCTGTACCTGCTTTATCCATAGGATTAGGATCTCTATCTTGCGCCAGTATTTTCACAGCAGCTAAAGCAACCTCTTTCTTCTCACCGTCAAGTTCTTGTATTCGTTTAATAACCGTTGGAGTTTCATCACGACTCTTCACCTCTTCTATTGCCGCTTCTGTTTCATTCATTATTTCTTCTGCTGCAGCTTGTTGTTCTTCGCTTATTACGCCGCGAGCAGCGAAATCATCAATGTATCGGCGTTGCTGTCTAGATTCTGCAGCCATAGTAGAGTTTGTTTGTTGATCGGCTCTATCCAATTTATCAGAATGGAACATCATCATTAAATTGCCCGATGCATCCCGTACAAAAGTAGCTGAATCACCAGGGTTAGCACCACCACCACTTGAAGCAGCTAAAATTTCTGCAAACTTTTTTACTTTTTGATGATTGTCTTCATCAGAAATAGGATCATCTAATAGTTGATCAACATAGGCTCGTATTTTTTCTATATCTGGTTTTCTGTTTTTGGCATCGGGATTCTTACTTAATGCAGCCCATTCAGGATCGTTACTACTTTTAGCGAGAGCAATTATAGCGCCTATTAACTCTTCTTCAGCTTGAGGCGTTTTATTTATTGATTCAATTGGGCCATCTGGACCATATATTTTAGCTGGATACTCCACAGCCTTTACCATGTTTACTTGAGCTTCTATAGAGTCAGCTGCACCATAAAATTCTGAAGGTGGCCTTATAACTGTTGAATTACCATTTTCATCAACGCCAAATGGTGGATCACTATCCGCAGTTTTACTAAGTCCATTTTGCAACCTATCAAATTTAGTAAGACTAGCTTCTGCCGATACTCTTAATTTTTCTTGATATTTAGATCCACTAGGTCCGTCATTATCTTTTGCTAGCTGACTATCTCCAAATTGTTCTTGTAATATAGCCATCATTTCATCAACTGTAGGAGGTGTGCCGAACCTCTCATAAAACGCTTCGGCTATATTACAACCCTCAACCGAAAACACTTCATTCATCATTGAGCCCGCATTGCCTGGAGCTGGCGCAGCCATTTCACCAGTTATGTTTGATTTCCTTTTTTCTTTTCCCTTTGGAAATCCTGTATCAATGGCTGTTGTTCTGGCCATAGCATCGGAAGGTGGATCACTATCCGGAGTAGAATCAGCCTTACCCGCCCAATCCGAAGATACTCCAGTTCTTCCATTAAACATCTGCATTCTTAAGTCATTTATTTGAGAAGGAGATGGGCGATCGTTTTCCCCTTCAGGCTTGTGTCGTTGGCCGCGCCAATCATATTTCTTCTTCTTTTTAGTAGCCTTACCTTTTTTTTCATCATCTCGCGATGGATCTTGTTCTCTGTCTTTATATCTATCTCCAACTGCGCTTGGCACATTGTCTTTGACCTCGCCTGGAATATCTTTTCTTTCTAAGTCACCGGCTTCTACAGCACCTTGCAAATAAGTAAGCGCATTTTGATATGCAGTTTGTTGAGAGCCATCAACCTTACCATCCTGGCCTTTAAAACCTCGGGCCTTGTAACCCAAAGCAGTTTGAATCTTTACCTCAGACGAACCTCGCCCGGTACCTTCTTTGCTCGGCTTAGGAACTTTAGGTGCTTTAGCTAAAAAATCATCATATTTTTCTGATTCAGAAACCAGACTTGTTAAATCAAAATTACTCAGTTTCTGATTTCGTATGATCTGTCTCAGATTCATTCTCTTCCTCTTCTTGTGGTGTAAAAGATTCCTGTATTTTTAATAATATATCTTTAGTATCAGCTGCAGATACCTTATATTGATCTAACAAAACATATAATCTATTATTAAAGTTCTCAAAGTTTTGCTCAGCAACCTCTAATAAATAGTCGGCCGACACTTGTTTGAGTATAATCTCTGCTACTTCTTCAGATGTGTGCTCTTTGTATACTATTCTGGGTGCCGTATCATTTAATATAGGTTTATTACCATCGTCTATTTCTTCTCCAGCTAATACTCCATTTAATTCATCTATCATTTTCCTAATTATACTTAGCTGTTTAACTCCACTTTGTACAAAATAATCTCTATATGTTTTTTCATCACCTCTAAAGGTTAATTGATTATTAATCCTAACATACATAGTGCCATCTTTTTCTGATTTTATCTTATTTCTTGCATAACTTTCTAATTTACCTAAAACTTTTTTGTATTCTTTATCATCATGTATATACTTTCTTCTTAGATTTAGTTTAGCTTCATTAATGATCCAATGATATAGGGCTCTTATCCTATCTAGAATAAAAAAGTTTCTATGATTATCCACATGCTTCGCATTATTTGGATTATAACTATCTGCACGCTCTGAATGACTCCTCGCAAAATCTTTAAACTTAGAGACAGTATCTTTTTTGTTTATTTGAAAAAAATCTTCATTCATAGTTTATAATCTCTGTTTTTAGCTGCATAATAGGGTACCCGTTACCCGATTTTAAAGTTAGAAAGTGTCATATTAGAAGGTATCGTAGCAATAAAGTTTTGAAACACTTCAGAGTCACTTAACGATCTACTAAACACCCTCGTTAAACCCACATCATGAGCGACTTGAGCACCAGCTAAAGCTCTTGTAGTACCCATAAGTAATCTAGGGGAAGTTAAAGTGGGCATCGCTATAACATCAGCTGAACCTCCAGTAGATTGTACAGTACTGCCAGAGATAGAAGCAGATAAAGGAATAACTGTAACATCAGCAGCAGCAGCAGAAGCATATCTTGTTCTAGCTAGTGGCATTCTATGGCCGTCAATATAAATCCTCATACCAGAATCTGAACCAGTAGCAGATACAACACCAGCAACATGGTACCATTTATTTAATAATATATTATGTTGGCCGACCATATTATTAGTTGATTTTCCGACAGTGCCAGCAGCAGTAGTTAAAGTTCCAGCAGTAATAGAGGATGAGTTATTAGAAAAAGAGAAAGCGCCATTCTCCATATAAAGTTTAAGCCCTTCTTCAGCACCAGCAATATTCATAAAGGTTTGATCGCTACCCGTGGCATGAAACCTTACATATGTCATTAAAGTCATACCGGTAGTAACGTCATTTCTCGTATTAAAAAGTGAGGATGTTACACCTTCTATATAACTGCTATTATCTAATCTAAACCCACCTTCAATTGGCCCGCTGGTCCAACCTGTAACTGTACCTGATCCTGCACCTTGAAGGCCAGCGGTTTGCATCGCCCCATGGCCGGCAGCTTTACCAACAACAGCGGCACTTAATCCATTATAAGATAAGTCAAAAACCCCCGTTAAGCCAGATGATGCCCAAACTTGTTGAGCATCTTGCTGATTGTAAAGATAAGTCGTTATATCAGCCGAGCCGGCTGCACCATTCATATCAGTAGTAGAATTAACAACATAAGTGCTGTTTTGCCTACCTTTAGGTCTTATTCCATTACCTATAACTTTCATGTCAGACAGAGTTGGTAATCCTGTTATTGTTATATCTGTTGCGTTGCTCACGCCATCATTAACTATTACATCAATCCTATCTGTACCATTCATTGTCATCGTGATAATATATTCGGTGCCTTGAGAAGTTGTAGACAATAATGAGCTTGTAGCTGCATTGGATGCATCCCAAGCGGTCCTGCCCGCAGCTGCGCTTGCTCCATTAGTTTGTCCTAGCCCAGACGTAATAGAGTTTGCAGTAATTCTATTACTACCAGTTGCTGATGTTAATCCTGCTGCCGTACCAATAGTAATACCCATAACTCCATCACCACTTATTGCATTAGCGGCACCAGTATCAGATATAGCAGCGCTTTCTCTATAAGTATCAGCATTACCTTGACCTCTTGTAATTCTATATACAGCAATAAAGTCATCACCAGTAAGGCCCATATTATTAGTCAATAAAAATAAGGGTTGTTTGCTAAAGTTTGTTTTATTACTTAAGTATCTAACCGTATGCTGTGTTGTAAAGTTTTTAGTTTCCATATTAATCTATTACATCCCAACTGATTTCGCCACCTTTTCTTGTTTGGGCCGGGCCAACAAATCTACCCGGATAAAACCCTTCTCTTATTTCTAATGCATCGACTCTAAACAAATTACCCACTGAATTATCGGAATCACCTAGTACTTGTATTCCTACCTCACCCGTAATAGTAGATTCACCAGTAGGAAGCGCCGCTGTATTTCTTACTACTATAGGCATCCATACGTTTCTATCCATAACACCTGTAACAGCCTGCACTTTGGCCTTATCTCCTACAACAAAAGACACTCTTCCCGAAGCACATCCCGAAGTTAATAATAACCTTAAGGATAAAGTGTATTCATTTTTATCAAATAATAAATGACTATAATTTATAGTGTGAACTGCTCCTTGACCAGGTCCCGTTGTATTAATAGTGTATGCTGAAGAACCCATAAATATATTTAACACATCATAATTAACAGCAGCGCCACCCGAAGCCGTCCATGTATTAGAAGCACAAGTAACTAAATTATCAGCACCCTGCTCTAAAATTATTTTATTTTGATTGTCATGTACTACACACATTCCACCGTGATCATAGGTTCCACCTCTTAAACTATCTAAATCTACTTGACCACTAACTGCATTATTTAGGCCAGATACAGTTTGGCCACCTACAATTGTCTCTTCTTCCGAATAATCCAATGTGCCAACAAAGTTTTGTGGTGTAGCGCTATGCCCATACTGTGTTATATCGGGAACGCTATCAGCTACACTTGCAAACAAGTCAACAGCCGATATACTTTCAAATCTCCACCAAGCTGCTAAATACTCTGCCGATGGTGCAAAATCTAATTTTACTTGAGCTGCATTTGTTTGACTATTAAAAGCGTTAGTAGGAACTCCGATATTGCCTTTATCAGCTAAAGCTGCAATAGAGTTTGTTGTTCCACTATTTAGCCACAATCTCATCTCATCTAACTTGCCATCAAAACTTATTGCCCTACTATACCCATAAGTAACAGCCGATCCTGTAGAGGGGAATGGTAAACCTTCACCACCTAAAGCCGAACGAGTTAGCTCTTCTAATGTTTCTTGTCTATCAAGCACTCCATTGAGATATATTCTCATCCAGCCTCTTGGTGTTGGCGTAAATCGTGGATTTTGATCAGCCCCTGAAACTGTGTACTCACACCAAACATGATGCCACTGGTTTAATGAAAGACTTTTATTAGAAGTAAGAGAATAAGCAAAACTACCACCAGTAGCAAATTGAAAATCAATAAAATGAGCTGATGTAGTAGCTGTCGTAGCGTATATAGTTCTAGCCATATAGTTGCCATCGAAACCGGTTGTAGAAGATGCAGAGTTTCTCTGAATAGTAACTTCAAAGAATTCACTATTCTTATCTATACCTGTAATACTAGAGTCTAGTTTTACCCATGCCTCTAAAGCAATATTGTTGGCAGTAGCTCCATGTTTTACTGTATTTAGGCCAATGTCCTCTAATAAAATTTCCGTACCCAGTCCTTGTGACGTAGGTAGTTTAAGAAAATCATCAGTGCCGTCTAATTCAATAGATTTCGCTGATCCCGTGAGCACCCCATCTGCATTATCGCCTGTTTGTGGCACATCATTAGGTAAATTATATGTAGGTGTATCTGTAAGATCTAATGTTTCAGGATCTTCTATAAGTCGCGCCAGTATTTTTTGATACTCGCCAGATATTGCTGCATTTATATACTTAAAAGCCATATTTTTTCCTATATATCTATTTGAACTTTAAAAGTTAATGGTAAATCCGTTGGCTTCTTTAATGGTCTAGCTAATTTTGCCACCGCCATTAAATCATTATTATTATCATACAACCCTACTGTTGTAATAAATGGGCCGGCGCCAGCACCAGTCATAGAAGGTGTATATGAAAACCTATCAGTAGAACCTGTTAATGGAGATTTCGTCCATAGATTATTATACGCTTGCTGTATTTCACCTGCGCTTGTTGTATCGCTACTTACCGTCCCTGTTAAGGCAGAAGTAAAGTTAGTAGAAAAATTCATTTCGTCTGGTTGACATTTACAAAAAACACTTATAGCAGTCCCTAAAACTTTTGTCTTATACTTTACAGATGTGACGGATGTGGCAACCTCTCTCATATTAGCCGCCGTTACCACAAACATTCCATCGTCAATTAAAGAAGCACCTATTGTATTGCCAGTAGATTTTTGAATGAATTGTCCAGAGCCAGAATCATAATAATCACCTGCAATACTATCACCTGCATAATTAACACCTGTAACTGTGGCAGTCATTCCCCCTTTTTCAATTCCTAAATCAAACAGCCTTTTTCTTAATGTAAATATACCAATATCATTTACACCCGCTGCATTAATTGCCCCTGTTGTTGTGCCTGTAAAACTATTCGTAAACCCTCTATTACTTAACAACATTCCAACACTCATAAAATAACCCGACTTTGACCCTGTAACGCTTGCTGTTACACCTGTCATTGAATCTTTTGGTGAAGCAACCATACCATGATCAAGTTTTCCATCAATAGCTGCAGCCATAGTTGTGCCACTCAGCCCACTTAATGTAAATTGTCTAGAAGTTTCAAAATTACAGATATATGTATCAGCTGCAGCCAATGGAGAATAAGCGCTTTTTATTAACGGATGAGTAGGAGTAGGGACTACCGGTCCGCCAGTTACTGAACCGTCTATCATTGTCTGTTGTATTATAGTGTTTGGCATATTTCTTCTCTAAAAGTCCAATTTAACTTGGCCACCTAATGTAAGAGCCTCATCTTTTCTTACAGGTTTAGATAGTTTTGCAATGGCTAACAAATCATTAGTATGGTTATACAGCCCAACACTAGTAATATAAGTAGCTGGCTCGTCAAATATGCTTCCACCAGTCTCCGGATTAACTCCACTGGGATTACCAGAGAAATTCATTTCACTTCCCGATGCGACCGCGTCAACTAACAATCTTCCACGATCAACTTGTGAATTATAAACAACACGCTGGAAATTAAAAGCCGTATTATTATGTCCTGTAACAGCAAAGCCAAAATCACCCGTTGCTCCGCTCGCAGGGAATGTAAAATCTAAACGAGCATTAGGGTCATCGCCATCAATAGTTACTAACCCTAAATCATAAAAAACCAACCCGATCCTTTTTATAGAATCTTGTATTGTTTTTCTTATTAATCTACCTTGAGTATTTTTACTATCTACAGGGTTATTAAGTTGTGGTTGATCAAAATAAAGAAAATCTCTTGGAATACCGGAAACTTGCAAGTCCGTAATTGTATTTCCGCTTACACCATTAGTTATATCCTTAGAATCCAACAATTTAACAATTCCATTACCCACAACACTACCAGTATTAGAAGATATATTACCTAGTACTGCGCTGCCATCAACCATACCACCAGAAATATCAGCTCCAGTTATACCATTCATATTATTAAAATACCACCAAGCTGCAATATTAGAAGCAGAAGAGGTGCCGGTTAATGCCGTATTTTTAAAATTAGTAAAACTTAAACCTAAAGGATTAGCGCCATTAGATTGAGCGTCCGTAGGATCAAGATTAATAAGTTTTCCTACTCCGTCTTTAAAGCCAGTAGTGCCGTCTAGTAGTCGTTGATTCCATACTCTTACATGCGCTACTTGACCATCATACAACCCCTCTAATTGTGAATCGTATTGATCAGCTAACGCGCCCCAATCTCCCGTTCTTACTCCATCATTCCTATTAAAATTGGAGGCTCCAATATAAACATTATTACCAGTTGGAGCGTTTACAATACCTGCCGTATACAAGGCTGTTTGTTTAATAGGTATTCTTTGGTCTATCATATTAGCTTGAATAGTAGGTCCACCCGCTGCATCTGAACCCATTAATCGCGGAAACACTTGTTCTTTATTTGGTAATTTATAGCCGTCTATATAACCCATCACTACGCCAGCGCCTCGATCCGCTGAAGCATTATTGCCGGGATCTCCTATTTCATTAATATCCCAAGAAACTACTATATGATGAAAATCACCATCATACATATCTATACCTACATCTGCTGGCACAAACAAACCAGAAGCTTGAACATTAGGTTGAGCAAAATCTTCAGAAAATGAAGCTCCTGTATCAGCATCTCTTATATAAAATCTAAAAGCTGGCTCTCTATTATCAGCAGACCTTGTAAGCTCCATTTTCATAAACTTATTTTTAGTCAACGTATCTTGGCTACTTGCTAATCTACGAAAATAAAGTACTGAGTCCGACTTCATGGGCCTGATAATAGTTTCAATAGTGCAAGCTTCTCTTATACTATCTAAATTATCACCGGCAGTATATCCTAGCCCATTTCTTGTATGAAATATAGTGCCATCAGCGACGCCATTGGTGCCATCCCCAGTAACACTTACACCAAAAAATGATTTACGACCAGTTCCCTCTTCACCACCAAATGGATTTTTCAAATCTAAAGCTGTAGTATACCCAGAAACATTTGGAGTTTCTGACCCAAAAATACCAGCGGCAATAGTATTGTATTTAGCGTTAGCTGACGCACCGTCAATAGCAGCGGTTAATGATGTGTTGGAGTCATTAATCTGCATTTTGAAAGCAGCAGATTTAAGAGAAGAATGATATATGTCTTTTCTTATATTAATTTCTCTTAACACAGATACTTTGGTATCAGCCGATGATGAGCTTACTAACGCAGTAGTACTATTATAGTCATTATCTGCCCGATACAAATAACCTTGAGCGTATCTAAAAAGATCTTGACTTGATAATTTAGAATTAGGATTAGTAGAGGATCTATAGGTTTGATCCGAAGAACTTAAAAACACACCAGTAGTGATGTTTGCTGTAAGAGCTTGTCCAACTAAAACTTGATTATCGAAATTCCAACTATATTTTATTTCTTTAGAGTCAGTTTCATTAAATGTAGGGTTGGTTCCCGACTTAAAAACATTTAATTTACCTAAAGACCTAACCCCTGTAAGCAAATGGAGGTGGCTAGCACATGGACTATCCTCCGATATAGAGATAGTTTGCTCTTCGACAAATGGTCGAGGTTGAATTTCGTTTTCTGCGAACGCTTTATATGCCATTTCATTTTATTTTTTCTTAATATTGCAACCTAACTGCAAATACCTTTTCAGTATCAAAATCTTTCTTTACAGGGGGTGCAGTTTTAGCTACAGCCAAAAGTTGATTATCACCATTATACAAACCAACAGTAGTAATAAATGTAGTCGGACTGCCTGTTAAATTAGAAGAAATTGAACCTAAAGAAGCGTTTGCAATGGCGGTTGGGTTGTTAGAGTAATTAAATTCTTGATTAAATGCTCTTGTAAAGAATACACTTCTCTTTAACATATTTAAGCTAATAAAGCTTAAATTATTAATCGCTACATTACCAGCAGTAGCGCCAGGCCCAAACACAAACCCTGAAGATGAATCTATCAAAAAGTTAGTGTCGCTCGAATAATCACCACCGTGAAATACCATTGTTCCAGTATCATAAAAAACAGTCCCTACAATATTGGTAGTATCTGACTTTTCTACTAAATCACCTTTACGACCAACGGCTCCAGAAATAGATTGTTCTGGTTGATCAATAATGACTTTATTAGCTTGTGTCCCAAAAGAAAATGTTCCAGTTACACTGCCCGACAAAATAGCATCATCAACCGTAGTTCTACCAATAGTAATAACTCTAGAAATACCAGTAGTAGCAACATTATTTTGAGCTACTGGTATTCTATTAGCGGCAGAAGAAGAAAAGAAATAGTTTGAAATATTACGAAAAGCTGCGCTCAAAGGAGTGCTTGTAGTAGTTCCCTTAGCGTTAACTAAAAAACCAGTAGAAGTAGCTTCCATTACAAAAGCATTAATGTTTCTTTCTTGAGCTGCTGTAGCTGAAGTAATTTCATAATTTGTTTTAGTCAATACTTCTGTATTAATTACATCACGGCCTAAATCATAATTATTTATAGACATTATTTATTTCCTTATGCCGCAGCGCCGGAAGCACTTACCGTTAAAGTAAACTCTTTTCTTGCGCCGCTATTAATACCTGTGATATCCACTATAGTTTGCCCTGACTTCCCACCGGCATTAGCTCCTGTTCTTATAGTAAAAGTTCCTTGTCCATTTTCATTTGGAGTAGAAGTAGTATTCGTCAACACACCAATATCTGTATCTCTAACAGTCGCAGCATATCCTTGAGCATCTTCGCCATTCTGTGTGGCAACTAGAACATTTAAATCATCCCCATAATTTATAGACCCACTTGTAGGGGAAATTTGCAGATTTGCAATTTTTAAACTACCTTTTGGTAGTGTAATTAACCTATAAAGTAAAGCTACATTTTCATTAGATACAGGCTCCAATACAGGAAGGTTTAATATATCAGCGTCTTGGTCTGTAGCTTTCGTCGCATCATAAAGTTGATAATTGATTTCATCATCACCAAATGCAAATTTGGTAATCTGAAAACTACCATCGTTTCTCGCGAGTAGTTCTCTACCTTTTCGTGTAAGTATCGCGTCTATTACAGCGGTAGAGCTATCTAAAAATGCCATAGTTTTTTCCTTTATCTAATCTTAATAAATATCTATAGTAAGATAAATACTCTATAAATATTTATGTAGTTTCCTTTTTGGTTTATTTTGTAGTTGTTTTATCGACAGTTGTTTCAGTAGCCGGTGCTTTCTTTCTAGCTCTTGGCTTTACTTCTGGTGAAACCTCACTAACTTCAAATGGAAAATCATCAGAATTTTTAGGGTTTCTAAAAATAACCTTTGTAGGAACAATCACATTCCTCTTGATAATCTCCATCTTTGCATCAATATCGTCGTGAAATCTATCAATATAAATAATGCTTGCTTTCACAATATTTTCTTCAAAGCGCCTATCCAATTCACCAAATTCAACTGATGTATTAAAAAGATTGCTTGCTTTTAATGACTCTTCAGCGCTTGGGCTAAAAGTATCATTATTATCATCAATGGAAATAACTTTGATAGAATCAGACTTTTGAGCAGCGGCGTCAGCAAGTTTTAACGTAGCTTGTCCCGCATAAGTACCAACCTCTAAAATATTAGTAGTATTTTTATTTATCATATCTTTAATTAAACCATAAAGAGCATCTGCTGCATTATCGGATAACTGTTTAAAACGATTAAGGTAATTCATCTATCTATACCTCCGATTAAGATTGTAATGTTGTGCCACCTTGTTCTTGAATTTGTCTAATTATTTCTGTATCCTTCGTAGAGTCCGAATTAATACCTACTCTAAATATCGTTGTTTCATTATTAAAAAGATTTGTTATACGTATAGGTACAATACCTATTGAGCCTGATACAGTTCTATCGACTATACTTTGAGAAACGCGATCTTCACCAGTTAAAGCTCGAATCCCATCCGATAATCTTAATTCAAACTCGACATTACCAGTTTCTAAGTTAGTAGTAAAACTTACATCTTTTTCTTTTATTGTTCTACCTCTACCTTCAGCTATACTCCCCACTGTAGCTTCAAAATAATTATCACCATTGCCAGAAGTAGGGAAGTCGAATCTTAACGCAGGCGCTTCAGTTTTAAAAACATTACCTCGCGCTAACATTCTTACACTACCTTTTATAACTGCACCAATATTAGTAGATATAGGGGCGGCAGTTGGTGAAATAAGCAATGCATCTGTAGTTAATTCTACGGCAGCCGCTGCAGCAGCCGATGGCTTTATTGTTAGTGGTAAGGCTCTACCTATTCTTGTCGGTAAAAAACGAGGAACATTAGTAGAGCTTTGAACACTTAACGCTGTAACATTTCTTACTGTTGTAACACTATTATCTAAAAATTCTTGTACGCCGTTGTGATATTGATAACCTTGAAAATCAGCAGTTGTAGCAGCTGAGGCGATTAACGTAGAATCATTTCCACTATTACTCCCTTGAGTAGATAAGTTGCCAGGACTATAATGATTATTAACAGTAAAGGCTGTAACAGCAATATCAATTAAACTTGGCACTTGATTGTTTGGAGTTTTACCTTCATCATAAGAAATAACGCCGCGATCGCCACTCATGGTAGGTGCTCCGACATAACCTGTCCCAGTTGACTCCCTCAACCCAAAAGTTCTCTTCATTTTTGGACGTTCTAAGAGGTGGTTTTCGACGAACACACCTTCAGCTACTGTACCTGACTTAGCAGGTATGAACTGTTTTATAAAGGTAAAAATACCCCCAAAAGTATCGTTAAAATTAGCTACAGATTTAACATAGGCATTGAGATCAGTCACACTTGTAGTGTTTCCACTAGCGCCACTTATAGTGCTCCCTAACACTCCTCCACCCGATCTTATTCTATCCCAAGCTGTAGAAGATTGTGTAGCAAATGTAGCTGAAGGAGCTAATCCCATTTGTGCTGTTACATCATGCCATTGTTCAACAAAAGGCCCTGTATATTCTTTTCTAAATAAATCTTCCGGATCACCCATTGTACCCGCGATATCTAAGTTTTGATAAAAATTACGAATAGCATTGTTAAGAACATTTATAGGGCTTAATGCATAACTAACATAGCCTACATCTAAAATCCTATCTATATCTGTACCTTGAGTAATTTTATCATTATCAGGTGATAATCCAACAGGTGAGTAATTAGCTATTTTCTTTTGATTTTCAAAAACTCTATAATGTTTAGCGCTTAATCCACCAAAACTGACAGGATGCGCAGTATTACTAGCTGTGGTAGAATCTACTATAAAGTTATAAGAAGCTGCCGACCCAGTTAATACCACATTTTCTCTTAATTTATAATGAGCAGATAAACTAGAGAAGTTAGCTTTATTTGTAATACCTACTGTATTTATACTTCCCGTAGAATTTTGAAATGATACTGATTCAAAATTTCTTGCATGTTCATATAAATCTTCTGTTTGCAGAGCGACATCATGCCAAGCTCTTACTTCATGCATATAGCCTGTAAAGGAACCAGAAGCAGGAAAATAAGCAGGGAATTGTGAATAATTAGTGCCCCCTACAGAATTAGTACCGACACCACCAGTAGAAGAGAAGTTAATTCGCGCTACATCATAGTGAGCCGTTGATCCAGAAGACCAAGATACTATATCATTACCCCCTGTAGGAGATGCTGATAGAGCCATTGTCCATACTCTTAATGTATCACCAGAACGAGATGCTATTACATTTACAAAATTATTGGCACTACCGCCACCCTTAACCCAACCAGACATCGAAGTTAAATCAGTAATGGCAGACATAGAAGCAGTCGTAGTAGATTTAAAAGCCGCTCTTCCACTTGCATCCATATCAATAGTATACATCGGATGCTTTAATAAAGTCATCGAACTATGATCGGCCGTTGCAGATACTCGCATTTCAATAGTAAAATTTGTAGAAGCTGGAAAATCAAAAGCTAACGCTGAACCTGTAGTTGCATCTGCAGTAGTTTGAATAAAAGCATCACCTGAAGTATAAAAAGCTGGAAAATCAACCTCTTCAATGACTCTCACACTAGAAGGTTTATGAAAGGCAGAGTATTCATTATATTTTACATAATTGTGATCAACTCCGTATATCCTATTTATTGCTTCAGCAGCTTCTTTTGTACCCTTTGTCTTTAAAAGATAATTAATATTATTGAGAATCTTATTCCATATCTCATAAGTTATTTCTTGAGTCGTTGCTCCAGAAGTAGATTGAGTCAAATACTTTTGGAAATCACTATTTGTAGCCACCCCATATAAATTAATACCAAACTCAGCTGCTAATGATGGTAAAAATTTATTTGGTACTCTATTATATTTGTCGTAGCTTATTCGTTTAACATTAGCTATTTGGTTAATAAAAGTTTTTATTTCATCATACTCATCACCCATCGCAGCTAATGTTTTTTCTAATATTGCATCTTCATCACCAGAAAATAATATTTGTGGCAATAAATTCTTAAGTTCTGGACCGCGAGTAATTCGTGTTTCAGCCGTAGAAGGAAACTCTATTATAGCTCTACGTGCTGTAGAACGCTTCAGGCCATCTGGACTTGTATCTATAGTGAGGTATTCTGCTGTGCCTGCAGTCCTATCTACAATATTTGTATTTGTTTCTTCAAAGTTAACAGCCCTAGAAGAAACTGAAGCAACTAATGCTGTTTGAGACCCAGTTACACTGTTTGTAGCGCCCCTAATAATATGCACCAGAGGAACTGTATCCCCATCTTGATTAGTGGCATTCATCGTAACATTAGGCTCTGCATTTGGATTAGCAGACTTAGAACCGGTTATAGCTAATTTATCTAGTAACCATAAATCAAACCCAGTTGATTTCTTTTTAAACTCATCTACTTTAAAAATATTTTCAGCACATAAAGAAGAAACATCTGTACCGCTGGCACCAATAGGATATTCATTAACTATTCTATCAAAAGAAGTATTAAATAATCTTACAGCGTCAGTAAAAAATACATGCTGAGAAAAATCACCATAGTCAATAAGAGGAATTACCTTACTATCTCTTCCTGTAAGACTAAGACTTATAAGCTCACCACTAGAGCTGCCAACTGCTGATAAAGATGCTACTAATGTTTCATATGAAAATCCAGAATCTGCCATTTAAAGTTTCCTATAGAAGACCATAATCATAATTAGCATCACGGGTTCGTTTAGCCATAGAAGATGGGTTTGTATCTTCTGTATTATAAGATTCACCAACCACAAAACCCCACCTATCGGGGAAATCATAATAGAAGGTGTCGCCGCGCACTTCTAATTCCATATACACCTTATACGGTATGCCCACATATAAAAGATTAGTATCTAAATCAAAGAAATTACCCTCAGAATCATAAGAGATATCAAAGTTTTGTATTTCTATATCATCTGTATATTTCTCTCTAATCTGAATCTTACCCGCCTTAACAGTAAAGTTATTAGCGGCGGTGCTACTACCTGTAACACTTTTTAAAGAAGTAGTTCTATCTTTTATATTAACCCTAATACGTTGAGTAGTTCCAGGCTGAAACTTCGGAACCAAATTACTAAGTGTAATTTGATAATTAGCAGTGGTATAATTGCTATGTCCCGACGTAGGTAATATACAACTAAACGCAAATGAATCAGTCCTATATTCGCCAGCAGTTGTAACTGTCCAGCTATCTGTAAAAGAAGTTGCGCTAGACAAACCAATATTTATCCCTGTCAAACCAGCAGCCGCAGTTTCAGTGCCAGCATCACCTACATTGATTTTATATATACCTTTTGATGCGCGTGCTGCTGAAACCGCAATACCTAAATAAATTCCTGTGCTACCTGCGACTGTTGTGTTACCATCTGCACTCAAAGTTACATGACCTGGAAATGGCCCTGTGCCATTTAAATCAGTTAATGCGCCGTCAACTACACTATAATAGTATAGAAGACCAGACTTAGAAAACTTAATATTTTTTCTATCATCCTTGATAGCGCCTGGCCATTCCAACTGCAGGTAAGGTTGCTTCTGCGTATTTGTTTCACGACTATAAAACTTTTTAGAATAAAAGTTTGTTGCTGATACTGATGTATCAACGCCAGCTGCAGTGGCCTCAGTTGCATCTTTACATTCTTGAGCATTTGACATTCTAAAAAGAAAGCCATGATCTGCAGATCCACCATTAGCAATAGAAGTTCCTGTAGCGTAATTAAGAAAAGCCTTGAAATAATCAGTAACATCTATTTTAAGGTTTTCTTCACCATTAACAAAACTTGCTGAACCGGAATTAGAATCATAAACTTCAGTCGCGTAACCCAAATAATTATTGGCACCTGTTTGACCTGCATTACTATCTGTTTTCCATGCAACTAAATTTGTGGCTGATAATGCATTAGCAAAACCTGTGTTACTAAAGTTATCATTATCTAACCCACGACCTTCAATCCAATTTGATGTAAGAGGAAAACTCCATATATCAAAATTTTCTGGCACCGTATCAGTAGATGGCGTATTAAACATATAAATGTAAGCAGATACAGTTGAATCGGTTCTTGGGTCGGGATACTTACCAGTACTTACAATACCAGCACTTAGAGAAGTAAGACCAAACTTAACCAACATTCTTGCCCACTCTTTTCTATCATCACGGCGATCATTAACTTTATTCCACACCTCTAATACTGGTGTTAAACCAAAATTAGCAGTAACAGAATATTCCGTAATCCAAGTATCTATTTTTGAAAATGCTCTTGCGTAGCTCATTTTATTCTCTCATTAATATCCGGCGTCGGTAGTTCCAGCACCTTGAAGATTTGCTGTAGATTGATCAGCGGTTCGGCCTATAATATCAAAGTTAGGATATTTTAACTCCCATACTGCGTCAACGGGGAACTTTAAAATGCCACTACTAGTGTTGGCATTAATATTAAGTTCTGTACCTGAATAAGTTCTAGTTCCAACAGTAGTGGTTTTATTAATTATTTTTAGCTCTGGAATTGATCTAACTTTTTGCAATGATTGCAGCCGAGCTTGGATATCGGGTATAACAATACTATCATTAAAATTAGTGCGAGCAGTATCAAACACTCTTTGTAGCACTAAAATACACTCCATAAGAGCTTCTTGTGCATTAGCATTTGACTGAGGAACAATTGTAAAATTAACCCCAATATTAATTATACGTCCATTAGTTAATTTTATTGTATCAGAAAAGGATTTAAAATTTTTAATATATGTTTCTATATTATTTTTTATCACATCTGAGGATAGTGTTAACTGTTTCTGATTATTTCTCGTTACTAAAAACAACTCAACACCCATACTATTGTTCGGATCTTTTCTTACAAGACTTCTAAACACACTTCCAAACTGCGAAGGCATAGACATTATTCTGGCTTGATAATCTTGTAAAGTTACGCATCGTAATTGTGACCCCATATTATATACAGCATTCTCTCTAATAGATGAAATTGTTTCTGCTTGCTCACCACCAGAAGCTTGATCACCATTAGAGCAAGCTATAGTATTAGTAATGTTTGTTACTACAGTAGCTGACACCGACTGCAAATTAGGCGTTGCAAATACTAAATCTTTATTTATTATTCTTGTTAAAGTGCCCGCACCTACATTAGTGACCACCCCTCCCCCTGATCTATAATTTATAGTTATATCAGTGTTTTGAGGAGCTACACCAAGTGATTTAGTCTTTAAAAAATTAGTGGAATCAATCGCTGCTGGCGCGAAGCCTGAAGGAGATCCACGTAATGTTGGAGGTAAAACAAAATCATTAGGATTTGGAATAACATCGGCATCAGCCTCCATTAATACTCCAGGCCCAAATCTTATAGAAGTTAATCCAGTAGGGTCGCGTTCCACTACATATCTTTTTGGAACTCTTTTTAATTTCATAACATATCCAGCATCACCTGAACCACTACCTGTATTAACGTCACCTATAAAAATAGTATCTCTAGCTAAACTATCAACTTCATAATACTCACTTCCATCAGATGCAGAAACAGACATTACTTCATTAATATTAGAGTCGGGCAAAGTAATTTTTAAAAACTTTACTGGGTCATTAGCCCTATATTTAAAAATCTTTGAAATTCCTGCAACCGCAGAAACGCCTGACACACTTACTGTAGTAGTGGCACCTGCAGTTTGTATTATTCTATTCGATGGACTTGAAAAATTTACATCACTTAAAGTTTCAAACGATACTATAGGGTCATAATTAGTTAAAACAGTTGCGCCTTTTTTTAAAGTAAACAAAGTTTCTGCAGATGTTGTATTACTAAAATCAGCAGATACTGCAAGATTTACTACGGCTGGTGTGGAATTTTTAGGCTTATATCCAAAATTCTGAGCCAATGAAACTATATTTTTTAATTCTACAGCACGATTTATATATGCCTCATTTACTTGTCGATCAACATTAAAGCTTAGAATATCGCCCACATAAGCGATTAACTCTAATAGAGCCATGCCTCCAGATGCATCATTAAAATCGCGCCAATCACTAGGAAAGTGTCTTTTAACATAATCCATAAGGTCAGATTTAATAGAATCAAAATCTTTGGATAAATAATTAATATCTCTATTTGAAGTTATAGGCATTTTAGCTCTCAGGGTTGTTCAAAGTTATATCAACATTATCAGCTAATGCATTTTGATCAGCTATAACATAAGACATATTAACTCTTATTTTGTTATTACCTAATGCTGGCTCTTCTTCTTGGGTTATCATACTTATATTACGTATTCTTATATAAGGTAAATATGTTTGTACAGCGGTTTCTATTTCTAATCTTATATTTTCAAATGTTTCTTCTCTTGTGGTGGGTTCAAATAGTTGCCCCTGCAGCACAGGTATATGAGTGCCCAACTCGGCGTGCATTACTCTTTCACCCTTAGTGGTTAAAAGAAGAGTTTTTATATTTTCTCTAACCGCACTAATAGTATCAGTGTTTCCTTGAAAAAACCCTCTCTCATAAGACTTAAGTGGGAACTTTAAATTGATAGAGTTTACATTTGCAGCATATTTTGCCTTATTAGCAAGAATTTGTTGCCTATCTTGGTCACTAGAAACATAACCATCTGGATAAAAAGGATCTATAGTTGTTTCTGAACCCCTAAAATTTTCTCTTGGCATAATATATTCTCAATTAGTTAACAAATTGATTTTTGCTTAAAAACTGATTAACTTTTAATGTTAACTCGTTTAATCTTTCGCGTTGAGTAGTGAACTTATCAATTATTTTTTCTAAATCAGTATTAATCGTTGCTGTTTTCATACCTAACTCAGTTTTTCCCCTATTCGTCATGGGTCCGCCAGGTATCTGATCAATAGAGGCGGCTGGATTTTTATCCGTTTGCACAGGTGCTGTAAATCGTGGATTCTCAGCACCCCCAATAATAGCTTCAAAGTTAATTTCTTGTTTCCGCGTTCGGACTCTCATGCGGCCGCGGCTCACTATTTTTGGTGGTTGTGGAATAGATGTTTTGCCACCTGGCACCCATATTCTCTCGGGCCCCAGTGGGCTGTGTGGTCTAGGAACCATAATCATTTTGCCAGGTAAATTAACAACTAAATTCGGTTGTCGCCTTACTCTAGGTGGGGTGCTATATATATCTTTCATTTCTATTGTTTTTTCTAAATTTAATTCTATTTTAGGAAGAGCATGAGTATGATCTAAAAAAGCATCTAATAAAGTCTGAGTAGAAGAAGCAAATTCGGACACAGTATTCATCACTTCTTTCATTAAGTTAAGAGATTGTTGTTGTTGAGTAACTAGCTTTTCGCCAAGTACTTGCCTATATAAGGCGCCACCAACATTACGAGAAGAAATATTATAAATCTCTTCAGCGATGTTAACAATCATCCCTTTATCGTCGCCCTCTAAATCGCCCGTTTGTTTATTTCCATAAAAACTTTGATAAGTATAATCTCCTAACCTTCTTATAGAAGAGTCAACAAGATGAATACTTTTAGTTTTAGTAACACCTATAGAGGGGTCTACACTTCTTATTAATTTTTTTGCAGGTTGTACTACGCCTGTACTATCTTCTCCATCATCAGTCAAATAAACATCAAAATCACCAGCTAGATCTGAGACTCGTTCGTAATCAAAGCTATTAACTTGATCTCTAGATAATAATTGGCCATCCATTCTAATACCTTGTTCCAATACACCTTTTTTATTATTTCTATTAAAAGAATGTCTTAGGTAAGTTTTAGTTCGACCTTGTTGAACTACATCTCCATAAGTCATAGGAATAGAAAAATTACCATCTGTACTTTCCGGCATTTTATGTAAAAATTTTTCTCTTAACTCTCTAACATCAAAAGAAAAGCCATATCTATAACGATTATTAGTTTCAGCATCATTTGTTGCAACATAGTCACGCGCATAGCTTATATTTAATGGACTAGAATCATTAACTCTACCAATATAATATCCTTGAGAAGAAGATTCAGAATTTTCTTTTAAAATCAAAACCTCTTCGCCAATCTCGGGGATGCATATAGTATGCATTGGAAAAAGAGGAGGATAGTAAATTTTATTTGATTCATTAGATGGGTTTATAACATCATCATCCATTCCAATTATTTTTGCAAACACACTAAAAGGCGGCGTCATACTAGCAAAAGTAGTAGATTTTATTGCCTCAAAATCAACATCTATAACAACTCCTTTAAAAATTAAAGTAGGAGCTAGTTGAGTTACACCTTTAGATATATTAAAGCTAGATTGGATGTAATCCGCAGCTCTGTTATTATACCTAAAAGTGCTTGTAGGTCCGCGGTTCATTTACTTATCTCAACATCTTTAATTTGCGCGCCATTATCTTCCAAAATTTTCTCCAGATACACCAACTCTTTTCTCGTCTCTGATATCTTTTGAGTTACTTTTTCAAGAGCTTGCAACATATTATCATATACTATTAGTAACTCACAATAACGCTCAGCATTTTCTCGTAACTCTTTTTCATCCATATCAACCTATGAAATCTTCTCTAACAGAAAAATAATTCATCTTTATCTTTTTTAAAGATTTCGTTATCTTTCGACTTGGTAAATCCGTAGCCTCTCTAATATATACATAAAGTTGCTTCTTATTATAAATATTGAATCTCTCATAGTTTTTGAGTATATCATTAACTATTTCTAAAACAGCGAAATCATCTCTTGTATAGTTATCTTTGGCATCCCAATCGTCAAAGTCTCCAATGATTTCATTTATAAACTCTTCATTATGTCGCACAACTTCATCTTCCTCGTATGCATGTATACTAATATTCTGCACAATTATATCTTGATTATCATCATCAATAAATCGTTTGTTTTTATCAGCATTACATCGCTGAATCATCCAATTTTTTGTGATGGTGCCAAAATATGAAAAAGATTTCTTATTTTTAGTTACGTCAAACTTGCTTAACTTTTCATACAGATGAGTCATGACTTCATGCTCAATCTGCTCTCTGTCCCACAATATTTTATTAAAATTATAAGTATAGTAAATGTTTTCTACAAGTTTGCGAAAGGCAGGTTCAATGATTGCTACAAAAACTTTATGTTTTTCATCTATGTCGTCATTTGTGTTAAACTCAACAACAGCTTCTTCTTGATCTTCACCCCAATATTTCATATTTATCCTTTAAAGTATAGTAACATTTTATTTTAATAAAAAGTTTTCTTTTTTTATATTATAGAAAGTGCCAATTAAGGTATATAGCCTTTTTTGTTGTATCGGCTGGCCGGGAAGGGTCTTTCAGGCCCCACTTCGGCAGCTTCTTCTACAGTTTTGGGTGTCAGATCCGGTGCTTGTTGAGCAGAATGGTCTGTAGCTTCTGGCCACTGCGATCCGGCAGATTCTCTTGCGCTTATAGTTGGGTTTCTTACTAATGTGCCTTCTAATATAGTTTGAAAACCTTGTGGTGTTATAGATTCTCTCACCTTATTTATTAAATACAATCCCTCTAAATCAGGCATGACGCCCTTGACTATAACACTTTGAAATGCAGTTATATTAGTAGTACCATGAATAGTAATAGTTACCCTTTTCATATGATTTGCCATAAACTGAGTAACAGTATTTATTGGTATGTCTTCATTCGACCCAGCGAGTTTGGACGCGGCCGCGATGGCTTCAATCTCACGCATTTGAGCTAATCGGCCAGGGTCATTTTGTAAAAACTTAGATACAGCTGTCCTAATCTCAGGCCGCGTTTTTTCTCCACTTTCATCCATAAATAATTGTTTATTTAATGTTACTTCACCTTTTTTGTCCGGCTCGGCCGATCCGTCATTAATAATAATACCTTTTTCAATATCATGACCATATTCCTTCAATTCTGGATGACTAGACATTAAATATGCTTTCAATTCAGGTGCTACGTCCTTATAAGCTAAGAAATTCATTAAAGCATCCGTACTACCAGTATACTCTGCAGCTGCATCCTCAAAAGCCATAACAGTCAAAGGATCAAAACTAGAGTTCATATCCATGCTTTCTATTAGAGAATCTATATCCTTAAAATCTAACATAATAATATCGTCAGGAAATCTAATTTTTTCTTGATCGATACTTAAAGAATCTATAAATAAATGTTCATAATTTTTAGCATGCTGTTCCCAATCTTGACCGGCCAGAGACAGGATTTCAAATACACCCGATTCAGCTTCGCGAGCTACCAAGCTTGGATTGGGAACATTATTAACTCCCATAGATCCAGGTCTAAATATTTCTCCAAAAAATTGAGCTATAGACATATTAGAGTTAGATTTGGATAATAAATTTTTTACTACATCTGCTCTTATGGGAATGTTAGCTACATTATCTATGGAAAATTGATCCATATTCCCAAACGACGCAGGCGCTAATGCCGAACCGGCAGGGCTATCATCCTCACTATCATCCTGCAATGGCCCAAAAAGATCACCATAAGTAGTATCTTCAACTCTTTCAGCCTCATGAAAATGTTGCACTGTTTGGGATTCGCGGGAACCCAGTATTTTTATTGGCTGATGATTCGGCCTTGCAGCGGTCCTTCTATTTTTAGGTAAAGGAGCAAACACATTTTCTATAACAAATTTAACAAAACCTTCATTTATCTCTAACCCATCTGTTATTGAACCACCCTCAACCATACATGGGCTATGATTTCTATTATCTATTTGAGTAAAAAATCCAAATCCATTTTCTGCACCCAAACCAGATAAAAAATCACTCCAATTTGACCAATTTTTCTTTCTTTCTGGATAAACATAAGGGCCATGGTGTTTATCCTCGGGCGCCCGATACCAACCAGTTCCAAAAGGATATTGTGGATTAGTATATTTTGCCGAACCATCGTATGTGGGCCCAATTACGCGGGCTCCTTTTGCAGGGCGGGTCGTTCCGGCTCCGATTGTTTCATACCTATCATACTCAGCATATCTATTAGGGTTATTTTTAAAAACATAATATTCCCCATTTTTTACAAGCAGGGCCCAATTAATTTTTACATTCGGTGCTCCCCTATTAGCGACATCCTGCCCCAAAAATCTTGTTTCTTCTGTAGTTGAACTTCTTCGATGAACCATAGATCTTTTCATATCTAAAGTAAGATTCACATTATGCTCGCCGGCACCGATTCTACCGCCCCACATTCCTATTTGCCCCTTATAATCTACAGGTACGTCTCCTTTAATCTTTTTTAAAAATAAAGGTCTTAGGTACTTATGTGCAAACTGGCCGTGGGGTGTGGTTGGCGACACCAACTTCAACTGCTTAAGGTTTGCTTTAACATACCCTTTAAAATCACCTGAAAATAGAGCAGCAACCATCTCTACTTGAGTTTTTGCCCAGTCTGCAATACCATCAGCAACTCTTTGAAGACCCGTCGGATTCCGGCCGGTATTATGCCTTCGATGACTATGGTCCCAGCTTGCGGCTTCGTTTTCATGACCTTTTTCACCTTTTGTTGCCATTCTGTCCCCATTACCACCACCTTCAAATGGATAATCTATGACGCCGGCAGGGGCAACTCCACCTTCATAATCATTTGTGTTATTAACGCGTGCCGCGGTTGTGCGACTAGGATATAGATAAGCAGGTTTGCCTGCAAAATCTAAATACCAACCAGTAGGCGTATACCAACCTTCACCATCATCAACAATAATATTACCGCCCTCATCTATCATTGTATATATGGGAATATTTAACCCGTTGCTCATAAGATTCCTCATATCAAGGTTGCCCGCGGCCTGGTGATGGCCTTGCGTCATTTTTACCGAAGGCCAACGGTCAACTATTCTTAATGATCCTGGCCAAGCCGGATTATAACCTAGACCAAATATATTTAAAAACTCTTTATAAGTGCCTACATAATTACCGCCCGATAATTCAACATGACCACCCTGGGATTGTGTCTCTATAGGCGGCCCAGCCTTAAACCCCCATGCATTGTTTCCGTTTTCATAAGGAATGCCTGGGTTGCCAAAAAGTGACCAATTTTGATACTCCTTTCGCGTTATTCTACCTACTTCTACATCTTCATATGACATATTCTTGCTAAAAACGGCAGATGCATCGTCGTCTTTAGCTACTCCATAATTAAGGTTATGCAACAACCTGTCCGCGGTTCGCATCATTAGTTCCTCATCATCGCGGCCGTCCTTAAAAATTTCTGGATTTAAAACTCGTCTAGGCTGACCCATAGTCGACCAAGTTCTTCTCTCAATATTAAATCTAAATTGATAATTATTGGAAGGTAAATAATATTCCTGGCCACCTGCCGGCGGGCCATAATTTCTTACATCTATTGCACCATAGGTAACAATACCAGCAAACCGGCGATACCATTGTTGAGCAACTTTAGTCGTCAAATGCGCTGGTTTATCGCGGCCTTGATCAACCTTTACGCCATCTCCGTCAAAAGCTGAAGTATCATCATATATAGAAAGTTGAACTTGGCCGGCATTTTCATTAAAAAATTCTTTAAACTCATTAAATGTTTTTTCTATTTCTATAATTTTATTTTCAGCATTTTCAATTGCAAGCTCACAACCACGATAACTTTCATAAGCTGTGTTCAATTCCTTCTGCTTTATTTTAATAGTATTTAATTTATTTGCAACCTCTTTCTTTGTATGCTCTAATAAAGGTAATACACTCCTTTCATACTTCTGCCTGTTGCGTTGTTTCCAACTTTCGGCCTTGTTGCTGTTATCTTTCCACGCCCTCAACTCATGATCCCACTGATTTTGAAAATTATTTGTAGGAACATTAAACTTTTCCCATAAGATCCATTCTTCTTTTATCTCTGGGCCGGCAATTTCATACTCATATTCTATTTCTGGATTATATATTTGTAGATATGTCGCGGTCCAACGGCCTGTTTCAGGGTCGCGGGCCATCTCACCTTGCTCGCTCTTAAACTCTGTTTGCGAAGCTACTATTCTTTTAAAATTATTAAACTTCGTCATAATGGTATTGCCCATTATATCTTTAGTATCTATTGCCCCTTCTGGGTTTCTTTTATAACGGCCACCTGTTAACCTCTCTAATTGTAATTTTAAAGTATTGATTTGAGAAATTAGACGTTGGCTTAGTGATAAAAGACCAGGCGATTCTGAAGGTGTAGATGGCCAAGGCTGAACTGTTGGTACAGTAGGCGCCGGTAAAGTAGGCAGGTTAACTGCCGACATGAATCCGCGTCGCGCTTCGACGAGTGCGTCAAGGAGATCCGGATCTTCAGAAAGTGCTTCTGCTTCTGCATAAAAATCAACAGTCACAGGAGCTTCGGTATCTTCATCATCTTCAGCCTCACCCGCGGTGGGCCCATATATCTTAACCCTATTTTCTTGAATTATTTCTCTATATTTTGTTATTTCTTGATTTCTTTTTGTTTCAGCAGTGCCTTGATCAAACTCCTCAACATACTTATTGCCGATTTCGTCCCAAGACTTGAGAAAACTTTGACGTTGTTCAAAACGGGTATTATTGTATATTTTCCCTGTTAAGAAATCTAAATCTAAAGCCTCATTATATATCATTTCAATAGGCATGCCGGCCATTAACACTTCTGCTACTCTTTCTCTAATGAGATTTTCAAAATATGAAGCTAGATACTCTCTATATAAATTATGCCATTTCTTACATAATAAATTCCAATTATCTTTACTAGATAATCTCCAATTATCATAACTTACAGGCATTTTGAATACTTTATCATCCTGGTTATAAGTTACAATCATCCAAAATCTGCCGCCGCGATCTTGAGCTTTATATTCAGTAGGGTTCAAAGGATCAAACCCGTCTGGAGAGCCACCAGAAACTACTTCATTTCCTTCAGTGTCCAAATTAATTTCTTGCTTCCAATCCGGTATATAAACCCATAACTTTCCGTTGTTGTCAGGATAGGGTGCAAGACCCTTTGACCTCAGCACATCGACATGGTTGCGCGTGTTGATTTCTCTTACATGGCCACGCATTGGAGCACCTATCATATTTCCAACATTTGGGGGTGGTGTAAAAATAGCTCGTATTATCTTGTCGGTTGCAGAACTTTGCTTTCCCGCATATACCGCGACAGCGCCGCTCACAAATGATGAGGATGGATCTTTATCAAGCAACTTGGTGGCCCTGCTGATGCCCAGGTATCGAACTTTCTCGGCCATGAGCTTTTGCAAATTAAGAACTCCACGCGTAGCCTCTTGATCAAAAGCCGCCGGTGGTAAAAATCTTTCTTTTAATCTTATAACAGCTTCTTGTATTCTTTCTTCCATCCCATGTTTTCTATTAACTGATGAAACCTTAGTTTGGAATGCTGTGCTTAATTTAGATTCATCACCTAGGCTATGATAATAAAAAGAAGGCGCTTTACTATTATCTAAGCCTTGTGGCCCACATCGATTAGCCATACATATTGAAACACTGTCCATTATAGCCCCTAAAAAATAATAAACAGGTTGGCTTTCATACGTTTTTATTAACTTAGTAGGAGTTCCATCCGATGGCTGGCCCTGCTCGTCAGCGAAAGCGTCAGTGAAATCACCCGTTTCATTACCAATATCTTCAGGATTAGGGTCAGGTATTCTTTTAAAAATTTGTTTATGTGATTTAATAGAATTAGCCTCTGGATATCCTTTTTGAGGTTTCCTAACTGCCTCATTGGCCTCCATTATATCTGCTTCAGTGAAGTATTCTTGGCCCGCTGGGATACCTTCTAATATGTCTCCTACAGAACTTTTTATTCCAGTAACCGACACTACTGCCCCGTCACCGCTGAACTCTTCAATAGCTTCTTGCCACTTTGCGGTAAATTCTTCGTAGGATTGAGGTGTACCTGTATACTTTCCATCTTTATCTTTTTCATGACTCTTAATATATTCATCATTAAGGCGCTGCTGTCTTTCTATTAACATATCTCTCATAGTAAATTCATTACCACTCATATCAGTAATAATTTGATCTAATATATCAGTATCAAGAAGCATCTTAAGTTTACGAGCTACATTAGACATAACAGTAGAGACCATACCTAAAGAATCATCATCTCTAAGCTCTATATTTAATTCTAACTTGCCCATTTCATTAAAGCCAAAGTCGTATTTACTAATATTAACAATACCTGATGACCAGTACCCACCATTGCCTAAATTACGAATAGGTACACGCATACGCTTATGATTTGGATCGTTAGGGTCATTTTCTAATTTTGGTGGTGGCATAGCGGCACTATAACCTGGAATAATTTCTGGATTAGCCCAGCCATAAATAATTAAAAACTTGGAACCAAAAGTAGCTAATTTAGAATACTCCCATCTTTCATCTAATATTTTAGTATCATTTATTGACATTCTAACTTTAAACACTCGCGTTCCTAAAATATCGTTTCCACCATAATCAACCTGCAAATCAGTAAGGCCAACGCCACCCGATGGATCTTGCATTTGGGTGCTTGATTCAGCCATCATAATTCCATTTACTTTTTTACTATCTAACCCCCCTTGGATTGATTTTATTGTATAAATGTTTATAAAACGCTCTTTTATAGCTTCTTCAATGTGATTAAAAGCTTCCGGATCAATTTGATATTTCTCATTATAAGACTCAGATCCTGCAGTGCCGTCATCATAACCTACAGGCACTCTAGTGTCAGTGAGTGATTTAAACATTTTCTTATATTCATCAACATCAAATAACCCTATTAATTGCACAAATGGCACTAAACTACTAATAGCCTGATTATTAGCTTTTCTTTTATCGTTCCACCCCTTAATGGTGTCGGGCGGCGTAACAGTGGTAGTATTAGCTAAATCAGCTTTTGTTATACCAGTAGCTGGTGCAGAGGTTTCTGTCATTATTTATTACCTTGATTTAATTGTATGAGACTTAAAATAGGATCAATAGTATTAGGTATTTTTAATAAAAATCCTGGCAATAATTTATAAGAAAAAGGATTATCTAAATCGTTCATTAAGCAAATGGCCCACCAATAAGTAGCGCTTCCTAAAAAGCGTTCCGCGAGGTGATCCAACCGATCAGTTTCCTTAAATTTGATAATAGTATGAGGAATAACTGATAAGTCATCCATACTAATAGAAGGAAATGTCTCTAATCTTCTGGGGTCTTTTACAAAGCTTTTAACTTGTTTAAAATTTTTATATCTAGATGTAGCCATTTTTCACCTCTTATACATATATAAGTTCGCCTTCATGTTCCGCCACAGGTACTTCAAGATCTCCATCGCCTTCAGAACGAAAATCGCCTTGTGGGTCAAGCCCATATGCCGCGGAAGCACCTGCCAATTCTTCCATAAAAGAAGTTTCACCAAGACCCGGAACCAAATCACCTGTATCAATAAGAGGGGTGCCAAACCCAATTGAGCTTCCTTCAGTTTCTTCAAAAGCTTCAAATGCATTGCCATGGTTAGCCCAGTTGTTGATTTGTCTAGATCTCGTCGATGCTGAATGTAATCCACCAGCTGGCCCACCATAAAGATCCGAAGCTCTATTCGGCATTGTATCATGAATAACTTGATAACTCATAGTGACTGAAACTCCTTGAGGCATTCTCATTCCAGATGTCATTTCCCATTTCCCACCATTAAATAGCCAATCATAAGAAAGGCTTCTAATAATTCCTGCTTTATATTGAAATAAATCACCTACTCTCATAGCTATAACAGGTCCATCCGACATGCGGTTGTTACCTACTTCATATTCGGGATAACACTGTTGAGCCAACCACACTACCCTTTCATAAACATTTTGTAATTGTCTCATTTCATTAGCAAAAATAGTAAAACCTATATCTATTGTTCTATCAGTAAAAGTATAAGTATGAGCTTGTTCGCTTCTTCCAAAGAAATGTCTTGAGTTCCAAGTTGGAGTGTAAGATTCACCTAAAGAATTAATAAGAGCTTGGAGATAACATATTTGAAGTCTTCTTTCCCCACCTCGTCTTTTATTAACTGTAGAAAAAGCAAATGGAAAATATTGACCTTGAGTAAACCTAACAGTTTCGCGGCCCATATTTACAACTTGATCACCTGCCATTGCGCTATAATCTCTTACTGCAACTTGCATCTTCGACGGATCAACTGTTGTCCTATCTCCATTAGAAGTAAAACCTGTTTCTTTCTTAGCATAAGTAAGATAGTTTGCGTCGTCTTCTTCAAAAGTAAAAGGAACATTTAGTGATCTTGGTATTGGAGTAGAGGGGTCACCTTCAATTTGCTTAGTTGTTATACCAAGAGGCTCCTGTAATAAATTAACAGGAGTACCTGCTATAATACCATTATTAAAAAGAGCGTTTGATACATTAACGCCACCCGCCTTACCAGCTCTATTTCTTGTATATAGCGATTGAAATGTTTTTTCAGTTGCGCCGTAGCCCGGAGGGCCCTCACCATTTCCATTATTATTACCAGCCACATCTGTAGGGTTCATTCCATCTATTTCGCCAGAATTAGGTGGTAATAATATATTTTGATTCAGATTTTCTGATAATGGTTTTTTCGTTAACCAATTTTCTGCAGGCCGTCCCCAACCTGGTACGTAAAGTTGTGATATTCTATCTATAGGAGCTATTGTTTGAGACATTCTATTATAGTAATTAGCTATAAATTCATTTTCTTCTGCTCCTGCAGCGCCGGCGAGATCATCAAAAATAGCTCTTGTAATATTCTGTGCTTCAGTTTTAATGCGATCTTCAATAGTAACATTACCTCCTAAAGTTTGACCTAGATTAAAGCCAACCATCGCTTGCCAAGTAAAATCTATTCCCGATGGAGGATCTACAAAACTTGGGCCTTGCGTTGCCATATACCGAAAATCATAAGATTGATAATTGTCACCGTACTTATTAGATTGATTTGTAGGGCTGTTGCTGGCCGGCGCTGGATTTCGATATACCGAACGATCTTTATTGTCAAAAAATGCCGCTCTTGTTTCTTGTAATAAAGTAAATAAACTTTTTCTTCCTTTTAGCTCCATAAACTTACTTGGATCGGACTGGCCGGATTGATTAGAATAGGCGCCATGGGTTTGCAAGACCTCATTGGTAGATTTTCCTGAAAATTTATCCCTCACAGATACTCGGCCTTGATCATCATCCCAATATATTTCTCTTATATAATATTTCTCATACTCATCTGGAGCATTACCTATAACATTACCCTCAAAATTTTCAGGGTAATTAATATTAACATCACCGGCCGGACCGTGATAAACACCACTATCTTTTAAAGAAGCAGCTAACTGATTTAGAGCACCAATCTCTGTCATATTATTTTCAAACATTGATAATATGTTATTACCTCGTGCATCTAATTTAACGCGTTCGATTGCCATAATTAATCTCTACATCCCAAGGCCAGTTTCATAAAAGTTTTTTCCTACGACTTCAGAAACCAGTTTACCATCCATTCTAATTTCAGGAGTGCCAGTTTCTTTTTGAGTTTTAATCATCTCTGCCATTAATTTATTTTGTTTCTTTAATTCCTGCATCATTTCACTATTACCCAACGGCACAACTGCTTCTGGCCCAGCCTCACCTATTAGGGCTGTTGTGGGCCTATTAACAATTCCTCCAGCAGCTAATGAAGGAATAGCAAGTGCCTTTCTATACTTATCTCCGCCAGCACCATATAGCGACCTATTAATGCTACTATACATTTTTGTTGCTGCACCGCCGCTTGTTTGACCAGTACCTAAAGCTATCAAATGAGGTGCTGGAATACCCATAGAAGATATTAAGCTACTTGTGCCTAATTTTTCAGTTAATTTTTGAAAATTAGCTTCCGTAGGGGTTTTTTCATATCCACCAATAGCTTGATTCATCCACTTAGAAAGACCGCTCGGTGAGCCATGATCAAATCTTCCACCGCTCTTAATATGGTCTTCAATTAACTTTACACTTCTTCGGCGGCCTTTTCCATAGCCACCAGTAAGATTAAAAACCTTATTCAAACCTTTTGTTGCTATACCGCCAACAGCATTACCTAACATACCACTTAAAGGCGGCGGGATACCCATTGCTCCCAATGCCATTCCAGCACCAACACCAAGACCTGCACCTACACCAGCAGTTCCTGCTCGTTTCCAATCACCGGTTTGTGCAAAAACATTTCCAAATGTCATTAACCCGCCTGCTGCACCTGCTCGGCCCATACCACCAAAACCACCCATTTTTCCCAATCTATATCCCGTTTTTTGGGCATAACCACTCATTCCACCTCCAGCACCCCAAGCCTGTGATGCGTAATCAGATTGACCTTGCCCTCTGCGAAAAGCATCAAGAACACCTCCGCCTTGAAATCCCGGAACACCAATAGATCCTAACTCTTTGGCAACACCAGCATTAATCGGTAAACCTTTTCGTATTCTTTCAGTAGGTACAACAACTTCACCTCTACCCTCTTCACCAACCATCATTAATGTTGGGCTATTTACATACTTACCTTTTGCTGCTTGATCCATTCCTATTGCACTTCGTAAGGCCATATGGCTACCTTGTCGAGCAGAAGGCATTCCTGGCATTCCTCCGCCCATCGTTCCCATTCCCAAATATTGAGCTGCCGTTTTGCTGGCAGTGCCTCCACCAATCATCCCAGCAAGAGCCTGAGAGCCTGTTTGTACCATTGATCTTCCTACATTACCACCTTGAGCAAAAGCAGCTAAACCGGCGCGGAGCGTTCCACCGAATGCCTTGAATTCTTCAGTAAGTTTATATAATCCACTTTCTGTACTCGAAAGTCCTGCTGTTATTCCTGCCTTTGCGCCTGCCGTCATTGCTGCTTGAAGATCCCCGCCTTGCGACCATGAAGTCAAACCTGCCATTACACCCGTAGACATCTCTTTGGGAAGATTTTTATTCAACACAAATGCAAGCTCTTTATTATATTCTCTAAAAGCCATCTTAAGCCATGGAGGGCCTTTCTTTTCTTTCTTGGCTCTTTCGTCAATCAGATCATCCATCTTGTGTTCATAATGCTGACGCCAATATTCTATCATAGCAGCTTGTTGATGCACCACCTCTTTTTGTACGGCGAGAGCCCCAGATGTTCTATAAGATTGCGACCCAAACGCTCCTTGCTCTCCTGTGCGATTCATCGCGCCTCTTGTAGATCTTACCACACCACCATTTTGAAAACCCGGTACGCCAATTCCCGCTAATGCAGAAGCTGCTCTTCCACCAACACCAATACCACTTCTTAATGCTGAGCGAGAAATAACTACTTCACCACCAGCTTCACCTACGATAGCAGATCTGCCGTAACGAATACTACCTAAAGCATCCCTCGCGGGCCTTCTCACCGAACTCGCGCGCGTGCGCGCGGCGCCGAGGCGTTCGATTTCGATGACACCGTGCCCAGCGTCTTCTGCAGCATCAGCTAATTTGTATTGCTGTTTGATCAATCCGGAGATGGTTCTATTCAGATTTTGCCTTAATTTATCTTCTTTTTCAAGGCTCTCAAGAAGTTCTTTTCGGCGGACGCCTTCCGGATCGTCTTCGTCCAGCATCCAGTCGAGTTCATGTTGTAATTCTTTTGTCCGGTCATAGCTGCTGGATCTGTCCGCGGCCGCAGCTTCTTCTTCTGCGCGGGCTCCACCATAATCCTTTCTCATACTCTGTTCTGTTTGCCTGAAACCCATCGAAGACCAATCCCACGCATAATTCTCTCCAACCCATGAGATTCCCTTAGCTAAAGCTTTTCCAAACATATCACCTACTATATCAAACAACTTCTCAAAATATACTGCAGCTCCTTTACCTTTTGTAGCTGCACCCAAATCTTTTAGCTGAAATTTATCAGTGACCCAATCTATAAATGCTTCAGTTTGTGCTCGGGGGCCATCTGGGTCATCACTGGCAAGTCCAAGAGCATCACTAAATGTAGTAGAAAGACCGCCAGTGATGGCCATCACGCCGTCCTTCATTATTTCGATCAAACTTTTTCCAGACATTATTCTATCATTTAAAGCTTCAAATTCTCTACTTGCTTGTGGGACTGCTCTGCCCAGCCCCTGAAAAGCCTCTAGTGTACCTCCTAACCCATTACCGATACCTTCAACATGTAGTTCCATATCTTCCATTAACTTTTTTGCATGCCTAATATAAATGCCGCCTTTTCCCAGATCAATAGTAGTAGCTTTCATAGCTTTCTGAATACGGTTCATGATCACTTCGCGGCCTTTGGCACCTTTTACATTTAATCTTGCAAGCTCCTCGGCAGTGCCCATAATCTCTACAAATTCATCGCCAAAAACTCGTTGTGCTTTAGCTAATGTATCTTGAATATTTCCTACATCTGAAAACGCAGTTTTTATACCTGACCAGTCTTGTAAACTTGTGCCAGTTTGTATAGCCTTGGCCGACATTCTCGCTAGAGCTTCAGTACCTCGTTCACTTTGAATAGCAATCTGTTGGGCCCGGCTCGCTAAATCTCTCATAACCAAACTTGCTGAAACTCCAACTTTACCAGAAATTGCTTCTACGGAATCCCTAAAGGCTTCGCCAGCTCTACCTGTTCTTTCTAATGCTTCTGTTAATGCACCCGCTTGTTCTGCAGCTAATCCATAACCTTTTTGTAAAGCAAGACTATCTGTTATTAATTGTTCTGATACCATATGAGCACTGCCGAATTGTTCCACTAAATTTCCAGCTTCAGCATATGCCTGTTCCAGAGTTACACCCCATTTGGTCAAACTCAAGGAAACATTTGTTGCTGCGTCTCCTACACCTTTTAACTCACTTCTAGTCATACTTGTGCGTTTTGACAAAGCAGCCATCGCATTATCAATCTTAAACAAACCATCAATTAAAAACTTAACAGCAATAACTAAACCACCGATGGCGCCGGCTTTAGCA